>Ga0116227_10000403_pt1 | contig 82610 bp, 77 predicted proteins | sample S1TSphgellanicum_FD_89693 | JGI IMG/M metagenome (GOLD analysis project Ga0116227, IMG submission 89693) | Host-associated microbial communities from peat moss isolated from Minnesota, USA - S1T2_Fb - Sphagnum magellanicum MG | ecosystem: Host-associated > Plants > Peat moss > Unclassified...
AAAAAAAGTACAATGGTCAGCAGCAAAAAGAAATGGACTGTCATGAACCCCATCCGGCGCCCAATGAAAAAACGCAACCCATCCAGCGGACAGAACGGCCAACTGGTGCATTGGTGGGTGCTAATTCACTCTGGCCCCCCCAAAACACATCCATTTCAACGGGCTTTCGCGCCCGTTTTGAAAAACGCTCTTTCTCAGTCTCTTCTCTCTCCGTTGCTGGCTCGCCCGTTCGCCATCGCCAGTGCCCTTCTTCTTTTCTTGTGCATGCTTTGTTTTCTGTAGGTCTGTTCGCCCTCGCTCGCTCGCTCGCTCATGCGCCATCGCCAGTGCCCTTCGTCTTTTCTTCTACATACTTGGTTTCTTTAGGTATGCACGCTCTCTCTCTCTCTCTCTCTCTCTCCATCCAGCCATTGCCACTGCTGTTCTTCGTCTTTTCTTCTGCACACTTGATTTCTTAGGTGCTGTAGGGCACTCCCATGTCGTAGTTTGTTTGTAGGGCGAGGGGGAGAGGTGTGAGTTTATGTTGTATTTGTCTTTTCGAGATTGCATTGGTGAAAGTCTTGCATTCTGGTTTGTTCTGACGGAACTTTTTGTTTTTGGTGCTGTTGTTGTTGTTGGTAGTGGTGGTGGTGGTGGTGGTGGTGGCGGCTTTTGCAGGTTCTGTGGTGGAAGTAGCATCTGCCCACGTTTTGATACAGTTTTTCTTCCTTGTGCCTCTATGTGTAAGAATCACGCAGCCTTGTAGACTTAGGCTTTGCTTTAGTTCTTTCTTTCTTCGCTGCTGCTGTCATGGGGCGGGATGTTGGAGAAGCGCCTGCTACTGGAGTAGGGGATTCGCCTGCAGCAGCGAATCGACCCAGACTTTTCATTCAGCAAATGGTATTGGAGAATTTCAAGTCATATGCAGGGAAACAGTTCATCGGCCCTTTCCACAAGGTGATTGACTCATGAGTTTCTTTCTTTTTTTTTTAGACTCCTGATGCTGCTGCTGTAGATAATTCTTAGCCTGTTGTTGTCTGCCTGTTTATTCTCACCATAATTGTTTTCAGAGAGAATTATTGTTGTTACCCTATGTCTTCAATACACTTGCAGTGTTTTTCGGCTGTGGTGGGACCAAATGGCAGTGGGAAGAGCAATGTGATAGATGCCATGCTCTTTGTCTTTGGCAAGCGAGCTAAACAGGTCTAGTCCCCATTTTTTGACTCTCAAATCCTATCTCCACTTCACACATGCATTTTCTAAACTATCTTGTCTCCTAACACAAATTCCAAAGCACTCCATCTTGCAACCTGCTTTCCACCAGAGACTTCACCACAATTGTGGCTCACTTTTGAGAATATTGCTACCCCTCCAATGTACTGTAATTGCTTTTGCTCTCATGGTGTGAACAAGTTGAAACACTGCTTGAGGGCATGTGTCCTTGACCCTTTCTGGCATTTTGTGTCATGCCCATGTGAAATCCATATAGTCCAATCTAATTTGGTGAATGATGGAGGAGGTGGAAACAGATGCGGCTGAATAAGGTGTCAGAACTCATTCACAACTCCACCAACCATCAGAATTTGGACAAGGCTGCAGTGTCTGTGCATTTCCAAGAAATCATTGATCTGGTAAAACTCCAGTATTTATTGCAAAGGAATGTCAAAAGCATTTGTGAAACTTGTGCACTGAGGTTGTCAGCTGCTATGGATTTGAACTAAGAAAAGTATGTCTCCTTGAAATGTCTGCCAACCATGCAGGAAGATGACAACTACAAAGTTGTGCCTGGGTCAGACTTTGTGCTGAAGCGAGTTGCATTTCGTGACAACACATCCAAATACTTCATTGATAATCGTGCCAGTTCCTTCACCGAGGTCACGAAAATCTTGAAAACCAAAGGGGTTGATCTTGAACACAACCGCTTCCTTATTTTACAGGTCAGAATAACCCCTGTTTGTGTTTCTTCAGAGTTGACCTAGCAGCAAGATGGTAGCAGTCTTTGGCAAACTGAGAACTGTAGCCTAATATTTCAAGGAGCATTTGTTACATATTGCAGTGGTATTATGGTGCATTACCAAAGCAGAATTCTGATGCTCTTCTTTGCTGGCTGTTCTCTTGCAGGGGGAGGTTGAACAGATATCCTTAATGAAGCCCAAGGGGCAGAACACTAATGATGAAGGATTTCTGGAGTATTTGGAAGATATCATTGGATCAAATCAGTATGTTGAGCAGATTGAGGAGGCCAGCAAACAGTAAGTGCTCAGATCTCTGTCACTTAGTTTTGTCATTGAAGCATGAGTTTGTGACTGCTTCCAAAAAGCTTTTATTTGCCACATGAAACTGCTCAAGGACAATGGTTATCAAAGTGGGAATTTTTTGGTGGTAAACTGGTTACAGTGTGGATTGTACAGGTTGGAAACTCTCAATGAGAAACGAGATGGGATGGTGCAGAGGGTGAAAGTGGCAGAGAAGGAGAAGGACAGTCTTGAAGTAAGTAAAATGCTTCAAACTTGCAAAATCTTTGTTGAAGAAGGTATGATATTTGAATTGTCAAGAGCTTGAAAGGGTCCAGGGACTAGTGCTGAGTATCCTGCTCTAAATTTTAGTGCCAACTGCTTTCTGCTGAGAGCTGATGCACAATGACTCATAGTGTGTGAGGGCCACCTCCTGTCACCATGCAAAAATTCTGAACAGGTATCAGAAGCCTCAGGTAGCATGTTAGTGTAGTTGTGGAGGCAAAAGTAAGTTCAGCAAGTCAGGAATTTGTGCATATGAACTGTAGCAAGATTCCAGTAATAAGGAATGCACAATATAGCTTGGGAAGCATGGTTGTGACACAGAGGAAGAAGATAACTTTTTCAAACAGTGACAACAAGGATAGCAAGGATGAAATGAAACGAAAATGGAGAGAGGTTTGAAGACTGAGACATTCAGCTTACATCTCTGTCTGCTTGTCAAGGCTCATCCAAATAGGCACAAACAGATTTTATGGAGTCTCTGGAGGTTTTGTCTTGATGAAGTTATTGGATGTTTTGTCACAAATGTGCTGCAGAGTGCCAAGAATGAAGCTGAGACTTATATGCTCAAGGAGGCAGAGGTCTTGAAGTGGCGGAGTATTGCAACAGAGCTTGCCCTAGAAGAGGCCAGTAGGGATGGGCAGAAACTCAAAGAAAAGGTTGCGGAGCTGGAGAGCACCCTTGCTGTTGAACGGTATATGTCTGGGAATGCTCATTCCCTACACCCTACTTTTCTGGTCTAGCTTTTCAGGTTGTTGGGTTTGCTAGTGACTTTCTTGGTCATAGTACAGAGCTATTTTAGGCATGTAAAATGGCCCTGAAGTATTGTGATTGAGCCAGTAAGATTTTTCTCTTGGTTTTTCAAGCTGCTGGACAATTGCCCAATTAAAGAGAGGTTCCTGCTTCTTGTGTCCACATTCTCAATGCCAAGGCTCTTATAGGATTAGGGTGTTTGGGAATGTGGCAGTCAGAAAAGTGCAAGCCATTTAGCAGAGATCAAGGAGTTGGAGAAGACCTTAAACAAGAAGACCAAGCATCATGAGGTAAGATCCCAGAAAATAAAAATTTCAATATGGGTGCCGCTTTACACCCTCTAGAATATGTACGAGGTCTAACTAGTTCATTTCAGCTTTGATAAGTATGACAAAAGGCAAATACTGAGAACAAGCATCACAAAAAAATGATGCAGTCTCATTTTATTAACCTTGTATTGAGTTGCTGCAAATGCAGGCAATAGAGGGAGAGCTGAAGAGTTCTTTAGATCAATTCCAAGGCTATGAGCGCCAAGACTTGAAGTACCAAGAGGATGTCAAGCATCTGAAGCAGAAGCTCAAGAAGCTGGAGGAAAAGATTGCAAAGGTTATTGTCCTTCCTACATCTACCCTTGTGTGTGTTGTGAAAAATTTAGCAATTCCAGATTCATTCTCATATTTGACTTCCATCTCAGTCTGGACTTGTGTTGTGTTGTCTCATTGAGATCAGGATACTGCAAAGATTCAGGAGGTGGAAAAGGAAACTGAGGAGGCCACAGTGGTGATACCCAAGATGGAGGCAGAAATTGTCAAGCTCACACAGAAACTTGGGGAGGAAGAGAAAGTGCTGGAAGAAATCCAAGAGAACTGCAAAGGTGCAGACCAGCTAAACTTCTATTCCCTAGTTGAATCTAGCTTCCTATGCCATGTGAAGCTCGGCATTGGTTTCTCAACCTGTGTTCAATTTTTATCCTCTAAATTGAAGATTCTCAAGCACTAGACTGATTCCATGTAAAGTCTGATGAGCAATGCACATTGTTGCCAGGTGAGATTCTCAAGTTCCATGAGCAACTTGCAGCAGTACGCACTGAGCTTGAGCCCTGGGAAAAGCATACCATTGACTGTCAGGGGAGGATTGATGTTGCCAGATCAGAGATAAAGCTGCTGAAGGGAAAGGTGGATCCGATTTTCATTTTTCCCATGCTCAAATGGAAATGTTTTTGGAACTGTTTAGCTTATTGAGACTCTTATAGTTGGACTATTAGATTGGTAAGGGCAATCTCCTGACAGTGCTATTCAATAGTATGCATAGAGCAAGGAAAAAGAAGATCCAGCAATCAATTCTTGGTATGATGATCTTCTTGAGGTGACATGCCAAGACTGGACACTAGACCTGACAGTATGTCAGGTCTAGCGTCCAGTCTGCAAAGAGATGGCAATCACTAACTTGTTTTGAGCGAATGTAGCATGATGCAGGAAAGAAGGCATATGATGCAGCTCAGGAAAACATGTCTGTGATTAAGCAAACAATCAAAGAGAAAGAAGAAAGCTTAGTTCAATTGGCAGCAAAGCAGGAAGAATTTCAGACAAGCTCGAAGAATGCTCATCAGGAAGAGCAGGTACACCCTTGGTTGTGCTTTACACATCATAATCTGTTCTGTCTGGGTCACAAATTATTTTGAGAATTCTTTCTTGCATCTTCGTTCAAGCTGTATTTATTGTTTGTTGTCATTTCTATTCTGATGTCCTGCATCTTTGAATTTAGCATATGTAGTTGTCTTCCATGTTCCACATCTGGCAGGAATGTGTTAAACTGGAGGACAAATTATCAACTAGAGAACAAGCTCTGCTGCAAAAAGTTGGTGAGATGCAAACCGTTATGGACTCGGAGAAGAACCAGGGTGCTGTTGTGCGAGCCATCCTTCAGGCTAAACAATCAGGCAAAATCAATGGCATATATGGTCGTCTTGGGGATTTAGGGGCAATTGATGGTAAGAGGATATTACCTGGTGTTTTGCCATTAAGATAGGTTTGTCACTACTGTGCAATGTGGAAAGAATTTCACAAGCTACATTCTTCAGCAACTACCTCACATTCTGTTGATACTATGCAGCAAAATATGATATTGCAATATCCACGGCATGTGGAGGACTAGACTTCATTGTTGTGGAGACCACAAATGCAGCACAACAATGTGTTGAACTTCTACGAACCAAAGGACTTGGTGTTGCAACCTTTCTGATTCTTGTAAGTGCTTCATATAAAGTCATGTTGTCAATGTTCCTACATGAAGGCCAATCCTTGCACTGAGGTACCCTGAGATGAAGGCTGGACATAAAGATTCTGACATCTTAGCATTTCATGTACAGGAAAAGCAAGCTGGACTGGTCCAAAAAATGAGCCAGCCTGTCCAAACTCCAGAAGGTGTTCCACGCTTGTTTGATTTAGTCACTGTCCGTGATGAGAAGCTGCGGCTTGCCTTCTATTCTCAACTTGGAAACACAGTTGTTGCCAAAAACCTTGACCAGGTCTGTTCCGCAAGTCTGATCACAACTGTTGGTCCTATGTTGGTTGAAGCTGTTTAGCATTCAGTATTGAAATTGCCTGGCAGAATGAAAGGCGACTGATGCATGCTTCATAATTTCAACCTGCTGAATTTGGGAGATAGCACACCTTGTATTGTATTGATTGTTGTGGATCTGTCCTATGTCCTGTACCAGGCTACAAGAATAGCATATGGGCCATCTGTGGAATTCCGCAGAGTGGTTTCTTTGGAGGGTGCAGTGTTTGAGAGGTCAGGTACAATGAGTGGAGGTGGAGGAAAGCCTCGAGGTGGAAGAATGGGAACTGCCATCCAAGACTCCAGTGTTTCTCAGGAAAGCTTGGCAGCAGTGGAAAAAGAGCTGGAGACTGTGAAACATGAGTTGGTTTCTATTCGCCATCGCATCTCCATTGCTATACAAGAATACCGGACTGCTGATAATGCCCTTTCTCAGTTGGCACTTGACATTCCTAAGATGCAAATGGAGGTTGGTCAGAACTTCTGGATGTCTTTTGATATAATGATGGGAAATGAAAAGAGCTGACTGGAGGTGTCAAAATTTAAAGGACAGTTCATGAACAAAGAGAATGAAGCTCCATACAAAATGGCACAAGAGGACAAACAGTGTATGCGCCTTCTTTGATATCTGCAGTGAGACCTGTCCAGTGATTTCAAGAAGAAATGTATGTCAGCCTGAGGGAAAGCTTGCATGCAATCTTACCTTCATCTGAAAGACACCAGAGAACATCACGGTGCATGTACTCGAGCATTGTTAGCAACAGATAAGCCACATACAGTGAAAACACACTAATGCCACTTGGAACTGTTGTACTGAGAAATGAATGTTTTGCTGTCTTGGCAGCTCGAGGCCTTGAAGGGCCAACATAGTGATCTGAGTCAGCAGCTTGGTGCTTTAAGAAGTGGGGCTGTTCCAAAGCAAGAAGAGCTTGATCAAATTCAGAATCTGGATAAAGAGATTGCTGAAGGGGAGAGTCTGCTAACAGACCTCAACAGAAAATCCAAAAAGCTGCGAGAAAAGGTCAAAGGAGGATCTTTCACAGAAGCTCATATATTCATTGATTTCAATGCCCCATTCTTCTTTCAATGCTCATCAGATTTAGATATAACTCTCTTCTTCCACTTTGTTAACAGTGATTGTTATTGACAGTGTTTAGCTTGCCACCTACAGGCCAAGGAGCTACAAGATAAATTGGAAAATGCCGGAGGTGAACGTCTAAAGCAGCAAAAGATTCTCATTTTGAAACTTGAGCAGGTGAGTGACCAAAGTTCATCAGTGATTGCTATTCTCACTCTCTACTCAACTGACACCCACTTAAACACCAATGGACTCTAGGGTTCTTGTATTTGTAGAGATTCCTGCCTGCAGATCACAGGGATCCTCTATGATCATATGGGTGTCTTGAGTTTCAGAGTCAGTCCTTGACAGTGCTGTGGCTAAGAGATAAAGTGGGACTGGAACTTCAGTACTTGCTGGTTCCGAATATCAATCTCCAATCTTCTATGCTATGCTGCAGAATATCAACCAGACCAGCACAGATATCAATCGAAGGAAAGTCCTTGTCACAACAAGCAGCAAGACTCTACAAAAGCTTCAAAAGTCTGTGGAGGATGCTACAATTGACAGAGACAAGGGGACAAAAGAAAAGGAAAGACTAGTGGCAGAGTTCAAGGAAATTGAGAGTAAGGCTTTTGTCACCCAGGAGAAGTACACTCACCTACAGGAGGTATCCTTCGTCTCAGTACCTCTTAAGCTATTACTTGGTTACATTAATAACCTTTTGTATGGCATTACAAATGGCCTGTTTTTTATCAAACACTAGACTGATGCTCATGTCAAAACATGTTTTCCAGATCTTTGATGCATCTGGCAGTCTCTGAATCCCTTATTCAGAACTTCATCTTGCTCTCTCCTGAATACCTGTTGAGTTCTTAGTGGATTCTAATGCTGACTTTCATGTTGCTCAGATTTTTGCACTGTAAAGGGGGAACAGTTGATGGGCTTTTTGGAAATTTTCAGCTTCAAATTTCAGAGTACATGTAAACCATTGGTGTGCACCCTGGTCTTCTACATCTGTTCTCCAGCTGCTCTAAGCTGAAGATTGATATGCTTGCAGACTCTTGATAAACATTGTGCTGAACTCAACCAGACCAGAAAAGCACATACAGAGCTGAAGCAGATAATCAATGAACTGCGAACAACTGAGGTAATGCCATTCATATCAATGCCAACATGGAGAACAGGATGACTTATTTGTGAAGCTATTCCTGCATTGAAGAACTGCAGTGTGAAGTCCAGTTAATAGCTTAAAGCATGGGCTCCCCTTGGAAAGTCTTTATTTTCCACAGAAATGTTTTTGGACATCAACTTATGTGCAATTGACATCACATATCCTGTTTCATGTTCATGAATGTGTGCCATTGTGGTTGTATGCCTGAACCATGACTTATTTGATTGAGAAGCTGTGGCTACCACAATGATGCAGGTGGATATGGAGTACAAGTTAACAGATATCAAAGAGCTAGCACGGTCAGGTGATGCAAGGACAGAGGCTTACAAAAGGGACGTGAAAGACCTTCGGAGAAAGCTTCATGAACAAATTGAGCAGTAAGTCTGAACTGTTGACCTTAATCTCTTGTACATGTCCAAACGAAAATACTACTGAGAGATGGATATGATTTTAAACTATGTTCTGACACACCAACTATAGTGGAATGCATTTGAAAGTAGGGTTTGTTGTGTTCATGTGTACACATAGTATGGCTCTGTTTCTTAAGACTCATTGAATGTTGTGTGTTTGCAGAATACAGAAGGAGGGTATAGATCCTGCTCTGTTGGAACAGGCTATTGCAGAACCTAATGTGGACATTGATTTGGCACGAGCAAAAAGCAGTGTGAAATTGGTGGAGGAGCAATTCAAGCAACTACAGCCTGATTTGGCCACTATTGCTGAGTAGGCCTTTTATTCCCTCACTGTCTTCACCCAGAATGTTTGTGACGTCTTTTTTGTGCCTTGATTTAACAAATGGACTGAACTAAAGTTGGTGCTACTTTTTCTGCATGTCAAGGTATCGGAATAAGGCATCCCAGTATGCAGCACGTATAGGGGAGTTAAATGAGGTTACTCAAACCCTTGATGATCTGAAGCGTAACCATGATCATTTACGCAAGCAAAGGTATGTTGATAACGTGCAGAGGTGGACTAACTGAAGTCCCTGTAATGAACAGTATTTGCATAGCATATAGTGTTGTTTCAGGTGAAACAATCAGGGCCACTAATTACCATTCTATGAATTCTTTTCTTTCTTCAGTGTAGTCATCTGCAGATGGTGACAAGAGTAGGCTTTCGTGTGTAGGTTGGATGAGTTCATGGCTGGCTTCAATTCAATCTCAATGAAACTGAAGGAGATGTACCAGGTTGGTTGTGTACTGCTTTCTACTTGCATTGATGTGTGAGAAATGAAATGGAGTCAGATTGACCAGGTGTACATGCGAAGAAGTTTCTAATCAGCTCACCATGTGTAATGGTGCCTCAGATGATCACATTGGGAGGAGATGCTGAGCTGGAGCTTGTGGATTCGCTGGACCCCTTTGCAGAGGGTGTTGTCTTTACAGTGAGGCCACCCAAAAAGAGCTGGAAAAACATTGCAAACTTGTCAGGAGGAGAAAAGGTTTGTAACTATCAATCACTTCTGAAAGCTATCTTGAGTTCACCACTGAAGATACACGGATATTGATGGAAGTTTTTTGAGTTTCATGATGAGCTTGCTTATAGAATAATTCTGATATGTCTTGCAGTTGTACACAAAAGGATATAGGATTTATTTTATCTGAAACCAAAGTCCACTTTGTCAAGAAATGTGATGGAGCATGAACTTTCTGACCCCTAGTGGTGTCATGGAAACAGACACTAAGCTCACTGGCGTTGGTATTTGCTCTACATCATTACAAGCCTACTCCTCTCTATGTGATGGATGAAATTGATGCAGCTCTTGGTAAGTCCAACCCACATCTCAGGCTAAGGATTCCCTTATGCAGATCTGATCTGTGACCTAAATCAATGGATTCCTTTCCTTTTGTTGTCTTGTCAATCTTTGACATATACTCCATTTCTTCTGGTTATATTTCATTGAGAGAAGCTCTGTTGGTTCTACAACCTGGTGGAAAATTTGACAAATGAGGGCGCATGCACATATGCTTACTCCTTACTCCAAGTGTGCATCGGGTACAGATTTCAAGAATGTGTCAATCGTGGGTCATTACATCAAGGAACGCACAAAAGATGCTCAGTTTGTGATTATCAGGTTCAAATCACCTCTTCAAATTTTTAGTGGAATCAGCTTGCTGACCATGTATGTAGTTAAATCTCAATTCATCCTCAAGCATATCTTAGCCTACAAATGTCTCTCCTACTTCTTTGAGTTTTGTGGTGTTATTGCCTTACACCTTTTTGAGCATGCAGCTTGCGGAACAACATGTTTGAGCTTGCTGACTACCTCATAGGAATATACAAGACTGACAACTGCACCAAGAGCATAACTATTGACCCTAACAGCTTTGCTGTTCCTGCATCTAGTGAGTTCCCTCTCTTCCTTCCATTTTTAAGTCATTTGCATTCATCTCATGGAGAACTGTGCACCCAAATTTGAAGGCTTTTATATAATCAAGCATAGCTGGAACAATGATACAAGCAATGCGTTTGAGCATGGCTAAAATGTGTGCCTTCTTCATTGACCAGATGCAAAAGTGTCAGCAAAAAAAACTAGACAGAAACGTGGCAGCTCTGCAGTGGTTGAAGGTTGGAGTTGAGGATTGGACACCAGACACAGGTTTAATGAATAGAAAGATTCTGTCAGGAATGGATAAAATACAAGAATGCCACCTGCAAGTGATTGTTGTAAAGATAGACTTCCCAAGTTTCTGCTGTTTTTTTATTTGAAAGCAGTAGGTTTGTATTGTAGATTCGTTTGAGTCTCTCATCTTTCAGAGAATCAAAAGCTCTTTCCAAGAACTAAAGAAGAGTACTTGTTTTGCTTCTCGCAGTGGGCAGAAGGGTAGTTCCTTTATTTGGATCCTTTGACAAAACAGCTGCTCAGTGGATCAAGTTTGTTGATCTCCTTGATGCTTGCTGTCTGTTGTATCTCTGGCTTGCACAAAAAGAACTCTGCAAATTGAAATCCATGCTTTTCTTTAACCAATTTCCACCAACCATCTTCCAGAGTGTTCTGTAAGTCAACTTCAATAATTTTTTTACCCTGGTGATTTCATTGCTGCTGTACAACCAAGTTATTCAATGAATGCAATGTAATAGTGATCATGGCATGTTGCATATGAATTGCAAGTGGTAATTTGCAAGGTAGGTGAATTACCTCATGGTGTTTTGCAAACCCAACTGTGTATATCTTATGTGTGTGCTTTTCACCTGACGTATGCAAAGGTAAGGAGGAAAGGGGCAGTGAGGTTATACAGCAATTGGGCAGGCTCCTGGCCAAAAGGAACCACAACAGTGATGCTGGCTGGAGTTTCTTGTGTGTGTGGGAAATGCTTTGTGTTTTATTTGTAAAGGCCACAGTACAGTTGAGAATACTTGAACTAGTGACTTTGTAAATGGGTGCATGCAATACACTGAACAATTCACTCTTGTTTTTGAGGAGGCTTTGAGCTTTATTCAAAAATACTGGCATGTGGTGAGGCCATGTTGCCTCATGTGTTCTCATTGTAATTACTGCTTTGTGGTGAGGCCACATTGCCAGAGTTTCTGCATTGCTTGCACAAGCTCACACTGTTCTGCTTGGATTGCTCCTATCTTGTTTTCTTACTCTGACTTGCAAAATGTATTTGCCCATTATGCTCTGGTGATCTTTGAAAATTTTGGCTTATTTTCATATGATTTGTTGTGGAGATTCTTGAGAATTCTAGGAGAATAGGTGTTTTCTGTGGCACATCTTCTGGTGACTTTCAGTAAAAGCATAAACTTCACCAGGTGACGCAGGACAAAAAGGGCAAAGAGAGTCTCAAGGTAGTATTCTGCTCTGAGTTCGCTTCTTCAGAGGATAATCATCACCTGCTCTTTTCCCATGTTTTATTTCCCATGGTGCTTTGTCCCTAGTGGAATTCATTTGGTGTGACAGAGTGTAGGATTTCATGCACTTAGTCATGTCTGCCTCTTTGTGTCGTCTGCTGGTGAATTAATTCATTTCTGTAGGAAAGGAGTGCTACCAATTGCCTTGAGAATATCAGATTGAGCCCAGGGCTTCAGTCTTAACCCTTTTTTGAGGATCACTGTTAGGTTTAGGTTTACCAAAAAGTATTTTCAGTATTTTCAGTGTTATGTGAGACTGAAAACCTCAATAGAAAGTCTATAGGTGTCTGAATGTCAAGCTTTTATACTTTGTACAATCTCAAAGAACAGGGTGAGCCGCTGTGATACATGAGAGGTCCAATTTGTGGGATGTACAATTTCTCTTGTTTGGGTTTCTTCTCTATACTGGCAAAAGAGAAGTTGAGCTCCTTTTGCTCACATGTTTTTCAGACAATTGAAAATTTACTACTCTAGTACCAAGGCTCTCTGCCAAGTACAGAAAAGGCACATTCCAAATGTCCAGTCCCTTTTTCTTTCTACATTTGTGGCACAATATTTACAACTCTTGGTCTTTACCCCGTGCACTTACCTGATTGCACACTTTTTCTTTTGAGGCCCTTCTGCTAGTTCCAATGTGTCAGTTCTGAAGAACTATGTGAGGACACAAACATCCGGGTTTCTTGTTTCAAGTGGTATGGCTCAGTGTTGGGTGGTTCTTTGAATTTTGAAAGAAACACTCGTTCTGGTTCTTAGAAACTCCAGAATCAAAGAACCATTTGGTTCTGGTTCTTTGAAAAACTTCAGAATCGAAAGAAATGCTGGTTCTGGTTATTTCAAAACCTTAAAGAACTGCTGGTTTAATGAAAGAACCGATGGTTCTCAAGCCAGTTCTTTTTGACTTTTCCATATATTTGAGAGCCATGGTTATATACCAAAATTTGCTCTTTGAAGTTTTGAGAACAGCAGTTAAGTGGGTATATACTCAGGTCTGGAATGGCTGGTATGACTGTACTACATTATCAAATCCTTTTGCTGAAAACTCTGCACACACATTCATGATTACAGGCTTAAGCCTGAATTAGCACTTCACAAGCAGAATTGCTAGCAGTAAGATTATCAGATTGAACTTTTCAACAATGCACATTAGTGCTGGTGATGTCCTGCGTGAGAGTGAGACAATTAGTTCATGTCACTTTATCTTCCAGTTGATATACAACCTTGGAAGTGTTAGATTGGCCATTCATCATATGCAATGGTTCACGCTTTGGATGCATAGCATATGTAATCTGCTTGGTGTATGTATGGCTGCAGCTTTTAGACAAAGCATTTGAGCTGATGCAAGTGCCTTTCAGCAAGTGGTAATGCAGCTTGCTTGCTTGCTTGCTTTCCAATCGCAGATGGAGGATTGTGTTCTTTTTCCTCGAGTGATATTCCTGTATTGGTTTTTTGCACAATGTGGGTTGCAATCAAGGATGCAGTGGATACATGTTTGTTTTGCATTCAGTTCAATAATGTACACTCAATGATGCATTTGCATTGTGATCTGGAAGGAGGAGGCCTTTTGTGATGCTGTGTGAGAGAAAACCATAGATTGTACTGGAGAGTACAAAAAAGGGTTATGAGAAATGCAATCAGCATGACTTTGCCAACCATCTGTTGGGGGAAAGAATGTATCAGCTGATAGCTACAGTTTGATTCATAACTCATGAAATTGGCACTTCGCCCAAGGATTATAGGTTTGCTGATGTTACCAAGAGATTTATTGTACTTTGGTGATGTTTCATTTTTTGACATAGTTTGCAAAATGTGAAAATAAAATTTTAAGTCAACAGTTCTAAAGCGTTTCAAGACTCTTGCAAGTCAATGTAACTGGGGAAACAAAGTAGATGATTTTGCACTCAATGACACATCCAGATACCTGAGTCACGCAAATTTGCAATCCTTAATTTGCACAGGGTGGATGATGAAGGTTTTGTGATGTGGCTAAGTAAATCAGGTGCTGCAAGTCAGAGTGGTTGCAGAATCCTTGTCATCTGAGCAGTGAGATAGCGGATTGAGTGTGCCTGGGTGGAGGTGGAAGCAAGGATGTGGGACCTTTTGTTTCATTTCTTCATATAGACACATGCTGACTATTTTGTAGGATTATAGTCCATAACTTTGGCTTCTTCTATTGTAATCTCTATGAAGAATTAGCAATATAATGTGTTCAAATGTGGGCAATTTGCCCAGGAGAATGGCAAGTACCTAGTTGGGATCTCATCTACAACTGACAATTATGGTTCCTTAAGGTGGGATTGAGATGTTTGTCTGTAACTAGTGTGATATGAATTAGGGCTGCTTTGGCAGTTTGTTGCATCATGTGGACTGTCAGTATCTGTGTGCTAGAGAAGTTTATCACTTCTTTTTTTTTTCATCATTCAACACAATCGATGGTGGCAATGTGCACCAATGCACAGTTATGATGATTTGTGATTTTTGGGATAAGCTCAACGTGCGGTTGTTTTGTTTCCAGATTTATCAGAGCTTTGGATGTTGGCCATGGGTTTTGTGTGGTGCACTTGATTTTGATGTGGTGGCTTGTCATTTATTATTTATGCTTCTGCTACCTATGAAGGATGGCGGGTGATGTTTTAAGGAAGAATTTTTGGTGAGCTAAGTATTCAATCTGCATTGCAACTTGAAGTTTTTCTTTGGTTTTTGTGTTCTGTGCCTTCTCTTGGAGATGAATGCTCTTGACAATTGGGTTACAATTTCTCTATTGTAAATTTGACTAATTCTGATCATTTTTGTGGAAAATTTCACCAAATTTTTGATATCACAAAAATTGAAAATATACATGTATGTATTCATATTTTACATGATTTTATATAATTGCATAATACATGTCTGTTTTTAATATTATTTGTATACAAACAAGAGTTATATTATTATTAGATTAATATATAAAGGGTGTTGAATAGGCTTGTGTGTAGGTGTGAAGAAAAAATGGTATAGCCAATGAAATTGTTGGATTTGGTGGTCTAATTTTTAAAAAGAATTCTCTTGAATGAATTGAATATTCAATTTCCAATAGATATTCATAGACAAGGCTCTTGCACATTGCTTGTGTGCTTTGTTATCCATATTTTGATTCCACAATGTTTGCCACACCCAATACCTACCATTCTAATCCATCCAACTTTAATTTCCTCTTGTCCAAGTTACTAACAAAACACACACATGCATGTACACATACATACTGTATCTTTATGTATATATATGTGTAAATTGTTACACAATGCATATTTATATTATTTGATATTTTTTTTGTAAATGGTGTGATTTAAACTATGAAATGTTTTGTATGATTAAAATTTGATCCTATTAAAACTTAAATATCACAATTTTTAATTTCTACAATATCACTATGAAAATTTTTAAATGTGGAATCTTTTCTTTAGGGTGACCCAACACCCACATTGCTACACATTTTTAAAGGATGCCTCTTAATGACCAAATCAAACCCAAAAAATGTTAGATTTAGATTCAAAAAACCTAATTTATACATTTAATCATGGGATATTTATAATATTTAGATGCAATTTAGATCAAAATTGGGGTTTTTACCATGGCACCTACTATCAATGTGGGTGCTAGTTCACCCAAGGTGAAAACTTTTAGGCTCTTATTAGAACCAAATGCCATTTTTGTGCCGCCAAACAAAATTTATTGAAAATATTTGCAATAGCTAGTATTTCTCTTAAATTACATAAATGGTAATTGAACCTCCAAATCTATTATGGGGAACATCCCCCCAATGACCCAATTACACTCAAAATAACATGGAAATAACAAAATGTTTTGAATATTAAAATCTAATGTTAAATATATGACAAGAAATATATGAATTTTTATACAAAATGCGTTAGTAGATGGTCAAAAAAGTGGTGCACAATGTCTTTAAATTTGACTTAAATAGAGACATAACACTTCAATTTTAGTAAAAATTTACAAACAACCTATAAAATCACATCAAGATTGTCTTCATCATGATTTGATAAAAAAAAATTGAACATTGATGATCAACATGTGATCAATATTATTCAAGTCATAAATAACAAAAATGAAATAATCGATGGAGGTGAAATAAATTATGGAGACTTAATTCTTGTCAAGTGTCATGTTTGTTATTATAAAAGCTTGTGAGACAAAAGACATGGATTAAGTTTGCAATTAATAGAAGTAATTTATTTTTTTTGGGGCAGCCAATACATATATAAAGATGAATGGCACAAAAATATTTTTTCAATTTCAAAAATTTTAAAAACTTGTAATTTTGTTATTGAAAGATCAAATAAGTTTTAAAAAGTTTTCTTGTAGATATTCATAATTATCATACAATGAACATGGATAAATCTTCCATATTTCACTAGAATAAATTTCCCATTTTGCAACTAGCATATGCAACTGATTTGTAGTTGCATGAGTCACACGCAATTGGCTTTTGCATAGTTGCATGTGAGAACCATGTATACGAATGTATATATGATATCATGCACACTTATATCTATTTGCAATCTTACAATAAGTTGCATATGCACATACATGTGCAATTAAATTATTTTTTAATGACATGTGACCTTTTTTAAGCTAATCATTTAATGACACATGGCATTTAAAGCCCATTTTGGTATATAATATTTTAAGCTAATAATTTATATATTTTCATATCATCCAATTTAGGGTTTATAGGATGTTCAAACATGGCATTTATGTAGGTTTGTAAATATGCCTAATAGGTAGGTTTAAAGGTGTATGTAGGTAGGCAAATAATTTCAAATAATTTTATTTTATTTTGGGTTTTAACCTTTAAGGCCAAACCTCTTTTACTGGTTCATCCCACATGCCAAGTTTTTAAAAAAATATTTCCAAATTCTAATGCACTAATTATACATATTTTATAAACTTGAAAAATTGGACAAACAATATGGGATAACATTTTAATTGCATCCCAATTGCAACTAAAATGTTATTCCATATTGTTTGTCCAACCTTTCAAGTTTGTAAATTATATTAGTAGTGCCTTGTGATTTTAAAATATTAAAAAATAACTAGCATTTGGGACAACTAATAAATGAGCTTTGGCTTTAAATGTTAACCCCAAAATAAAATATGATTTTAATATTATCCCAATCTACTTACCTACTTAACATACATTTTCCTACCTTCTTAATAGCTTAAGCCTACATATCTACCTACCTTGACATGTGTTAATGTTGACGTGCCCCAAGCTCCATGATGGACTCAAAGGTGAATTTGAAGTGAAAATAGCGGAAAAGCAAGGAGTTGGGGCACATTCCCTGGTTCGTAACACTTTGGGGATAGAGGGGCATGCTGGAGCTTTGAGACAGGACTAGGAAGAATGATAAGCAACTAATCATTCACACGGACCTACAAAAAACCAAACAACAAGTTGGTTAATGCATAGTTGGATAGCGCATAGTTAGAGCATTCTTGGTGTTACGACGAACCATGGGCAAACTTAAACTCACAAGACTCACCACGGCCCGAACATGGGGTAAGCCACCACCTTCCCCCTTATAATATATTATGTGCCTCTCCACGAGGCCCACATCCAAATGACATTTTGTCCTAGGAGTCTTGAAATTCTCAAAGTTAGGACTTCCATAATTTTGGGGCCTCATAACTTTGCGTGCAAACCTAATATTGAGATGAAGTCTAAAGCAAAGTTGTAGCTCTCATCAAGAACTTTCTAACGATATGTTGCACACCACCTGCATGCAAGGAAATCGAATCGATTCTCAACTTTTAGTGGTGGGAAGTCAAATTGCCAATTTGACTCCCGACCTTTCTTTTGGCCATAACTTGTGTTTCAAATGTCCAAACGGGTTATGCAAACCCATTTTAGACATCTGCGTTTCAATAGCTTTCCAATAACATAATTTTTTTTTCAATCCAATGGGTTTTGACCCCTATAATTGTTCCTTGAAGATTTAGGAGTCCATCGAGACTTCAATTCCCGAGGTGGGAGCTCATTTGGGAGTGTGAAGGCTTATTCTTTCACTTTCTTGCACTCCTGAAAATATAAGATGTGCATTTCGGGCCTCCCTTTTATCCTACATTCTTGCAAGCCCCTACTTTAGTCACAAGCCTAGGGTTAGGGTTACAACAAATATCCTAATAATATTAATTTATTAATTAATTATTATATATCATAATGACTAATTATTATTATCAATATCAATATCATTTTAAATTATTCATAATAAATCATATTGATAATATAAAAATAGTTAATAATATTAACTAATTTATTTATATACACATAATTACAATTTTTGTAATTATAACTAATAGCCTAAATTTAAAGGTACTAAGGTTAAATTATATTATTTCAACTTAAGGTTTCTTAGTTTAAGCTATATATTTTTTTACTGTTTTTTTTTATATATTAACCTAAGTTAGGTACACTGGTGGAGGCCTAAACAACATAAATAATTTACTAGCCTAGGTAAATACATTGGATCTATTCATTTAAATGTATAATAATTTATTAAAGCCATTATTTTTTATAACAAGTGCCCATTATGTACACCATTAGTTGCATTTTTTTGCACACATAAATTTATAACAAAACAATAATATGGTGTCAAATTTTTAATTGCAAACATGTTCAATTTAGTTCTAAAAAATAATTAGTTGCACTTAGTTGTAAAATGATCGATTGCATATGACAAGATTTCTATTTTTATATATAAATTAAAATGAAAAGAAAATAACAATGCATATAAAAGTAAAATCAAAATCCAAAAACATTTTAACATTAATAAAAGTGCAGGGTATCATGAACTTTATAGACATTGAAAAGATGTTGTAAATTGAAAAATACACCTAATACATGCACAAAATAGAAATCCTATTATATATATATAAGGTGGATCAACAACAAATTCCACCGAAGTTTGAATTTTGAAATGCCATGGGCTATCTTCATGATTTAAAAATTGTATGAAAAATGAAAGCTTTAAAATGCAAATTTGTTGTGTATGCAAACAAATCAAACCAAACAATACTATTAATATATGGTTTATTAACAATATACATATCTATAAAGTCATATTGTTTTCACCCTATTTTTGGGCCTACTTTTACCCCCAAACCCCTCTTTTGATGGTATCCGCAATGTAAGGAAATTTTATTAAATATGGGTTTGAAATGCTAAAACTCAGCATTTAATGCACAAGCCTCACAACTAATTATAATTATTGTACATGTAAAAGCAATGAGAATATATGTAACAATAGTGGAAGTGCTCACAAAAAAGGAAAGACATGATAAAACTCAATTTACCACCAAGATTGATGGTTGTTTAAGTTTCACCCCCCATTGAATGTTAATGTATTTTTTTGTAGATTTTTTTAATCTCATTGCATTTATGACCAAACTCGAGGTTTTGGTGTCACGTTTTCCCTACTTATGGATATATCTAATATCAAAACAAAATTACAACACTTGTTTATTTTATTGCAATTCAAGGAATCCTCTCACATAAACATATCTTACAAAGTTTCCACAATAATTAATGAAAGATATTTTGCACACAATTCCAATCTGAAATGGATTATTATTATCAAAATAAACCATTTGTGTTGATACACATACATTGTTTCTGTAAAACATGTTTTGAAAATTTTACAAAACAAGTTATTAACATTTGCAAATGAACTTTGGGTTGGTCAAACTCCCACAATATTGCACAATTGTGGAAGAAAAATTAATATAAAAATATTTGTGTTGTGTGATATTATTAAAGTGGCATTATATAAATAAAGGTGAAAATGGACAATATGCATTAAAAGGAAATATAATGAGGTTTTCCCAATATCCAAACCTTGTTGTTCATCTTATTAACATAATTGTAATATCACTACAATCATTATCAAATGTAATTGCAATTCATTTTGTTGGCAATTTTTGTTCATCTATAAATGTTATACAAAATTACAAATTATTGTACATACAAAAGTTGACATTAACGATATGGTTAACATGGTGAAAAATAATTATGCATGTTATAATGAAATGAAAATTGACCAAAATTTATTGAGAGAATTTCATGATCACAATATTCCTCATATAATATTGAGATTTAGATTTAAATCAACAAATATAGATCTAGCAAACATTGAACATTGAACAAACATTTGAAAATGATATAAACATTCCCCTCATTGAAAACATCTAGACTAATAGTTCTTGATGGCAATGACAATTTAGAAATGTCCATTAATGCTATAAAATAACATACAACATAACACATTCCTTTCATTTACTCACAATTCAAAGATTGTAAATGAATATTAAAATGCAAAGTTCATAGCATTTACATTTCCCACATTGTTTCCTTTTGGAATTGGTGCACTTTCAATGAGAAATTATCCAATTGCATTGACATCCCAAACACATTTTAAATGCATAATGAATCTTGATGAATTAAAATACAATTTTTCAAAACACCATTTATTTTCATTTTTCATGGTCAATATCAAACCAAATAATACATCTATATTGTTTAAAGGGAAAAAAAATCATATCAAGACCTTCATTTATAAATGAAACACAATTATTAACAACATTTAATCAAATTATTTTAATGACATGTTGGTCAATTTTGATTCAATACGCAAACATCATTAAATATGACATTTGTTTCAACATTTGAAGACATTGAGTAAACATGTAATGGCTTTTGGAAGCTCATGAACATCCCAAAAGAACCAAAGATTTAATCTTATACACTATTTGGAAGCCCCAAGTTTGGTTTTCACATTAAACCTTGCATTTGTTCATTATCCATTTGTTTCTTTATTTAGTGGAAATGATATAAATTTAGATATATGGTTTGATACTAAACTACTAGATAAAAATTTAGGTGCCAATTAATAGCTACAAATCTGGAAACCCAAGATAAATTTATACATATATTGGTAAATGCAACACTAAAATATTTGTTACGGATTAAAAACAACAAAGGTAAAATAAATAACAACCCAATACCAATATTTGAAATCTTTAGTGGACATTATGGTTATTATGAATAAGCAATGAAAGTTTATATATTCATATCTTATTATGCCTAGTGAATGCCCTAAATCCTAATGAACTTGTTAAAAACTTACAAATTAACATGTTTAAAAACAAAATGATAAAGTACAATTGTATAACATAATAACTATAAATTAATATAATGGATAACACCTTCAACAATCTTAATGAAAAGATGAAAAATACTATAGACAAACAAATTTCAAATGAATCAAGTAATGAACATATGATACATCCTTGCACTGCAAGACCTTCAAATCCAAATATCAAAAATTTCAACGAAAATTTTAAGCAAGATGTTTACAAATTAATAAACATTTGTTATTGTCATGTATGCAATCATGCATGCTACAAAAATATCAATGATATTTCAGCAAGGCTTTGTAAGTATGGATTTCCTACTCCACTTATGAATAAAACACATTTTGATTAAAAAAATTAATTTACTTCACATAATTAGAGCAAATTGTTGGTTAAACAATGCAAATCCACTTATTATTGTGGCATGTAAATCTAATCATGATTTAAAACTAATTGCATCATCCGATAAATATGCAAAATCATCCATATATTATATAACATATTAAATAACAATAACAACCATGTATAACTTGCATATGTATGAAACAAATTGTAGTTGAAAAAAATGAAACAACATGTGATACAATTGTTTACAAAAATTCCATTGATAGAAGTTGACAACTTTTAATTCATTGTATGAACAAAATTGGACCACAATAAAAAATATTTACCACACATGCCATCAGTTAATTTATAAAGTATCATGATTGCTTCATAGATTATGGATATTTTAAGATTTCATGGTATAATTTATCTTTTTGGATTGAACAACATAATGTGTCAACATCCAATACGATACAAGATTATAATGAACAAAATGGACATGAAACATTCAATGTGCAAAAAAGAAAAAAACAATGAAGAAATTATAGTACATAATTTTCATATAGATACCCAATTTCAATCTCAAGATTTTGAGTTTTTTTCTCCTTATGAATTTTCTAGCAAAATATGCAAAATATCTAATCCATTGTATTATAAACTATTAATGGGTCATCCACAATTTTAACACATAATTTTTATGTTTATAAAAATTTCAAAATATATACCTATCTTAGAAGGATTTCGAATACCATTTGCAAACAATGAGCCTAAAGCTTATTATAGGATCATATGCATATTAATCAACCATCCTACAATAACATATGGCCTAATGAAAAAAAAAAGGGGAAGTCACGTATTTAACAAAACTTCTAACATCACATTTTCAACAAGAATATAATTAAGAATGTAAACATCTTGCATGAATGTAAAGAACCAAGAAATGCATATATGTTATTATTAAGATTTACAAATCTCAAAAACGCAATTGATCAAACAAATTTTAGAAAACTAAGTTGCCATATATATATATATGATGAAGATTACAACTTAGACTATCTTGAAGAACTTGATGGCAATGGACATATGCAATGGTAGAAATTATTGTGCAAATTAAAACATTACAAATAGTATATTGCAACTTCAATATGAAATGTGCAACAAAAGTGACCAAAAATTTATTTTAAATGTCATTGCCATGTTTAACATTATGGTTATATACCTACCTCTGGCAAAATTTAAAAAGTTAATGAAAATTTCATAATATTTTCACCAACATATCAAAATTGACAACCAAATGGATAAAGTCCTTACACCAACTACATAATAATATTTACATAAAACATCCAACAAGCATGCAAATGAACAAATCATTATGCCTTCCCCATGAAACATTTACAATCCATGCCATTAGTTTTCTCATCCAGATACATAAAACCTTTAAATTTGGATACATCACATTTGGTAAATTATGCACAACTCAAGACATCTATTGATATGAGAAAATTTCAAATTTCAAATATGTTCAAATTACACGAATTTCAACATCAAGCTTTTGAACAATTTATGTTAAATAAAGACCAACAAGACTATGTTAAAAATATGACTATGTATGTTGATGGCGAAACAAGAACTAGAAAAACCCATATCATTAAAGTTTTTCAATAAAATATGAATGGAATCTACATTAAAAATTGGTGCATACATACATAACAAATGTTGCAATGTTAATAAATGTTTGAATGATTCATTCATTAATATAAAATAAAATCATAAAATAAAATCATCATGCATTAATTGGATAAACATTAAACACCTAATTGTTGATGAGGCATCAATGGTAGGTTGTGATAATGCTTGTGGACCTCAAATTACAAACATTGAAAACAAACATTTTTCCCTTTGGATGTTTAAATATTATGTTCATGGGATTTTTTTTGCAATTCCCACCAATCAATGATTGCCCCTTATATTTTGTGAATGTAACAACCAATATTCTTGTTCACATAACATATCCCAAAAAAATGATAAAAAAGAGTTTGTGGGATAAATATGTAAGTCCTCACACAATGATATTGATAAAGCAAATGATGCAAGTTGAAGATGTGCAAAAGACATGTTATAAAACATACATAACAATGCTTTCACAAAAGATGACTATAATATTTAACAAACATGTTTTAACCCTCCATGGGATATATGGCTACACCCATTGTAACCGAGAATGAACTAAAAAAATGCAATCAACTATTACATAATTAATCAAAGCTTTTACAAAATATAACCATGAATGCTACATTATTTTAGCTTTGACATGTATAAAAAAAAAACCATTTAAAAATGATGTTCAATTCACAATCAAACAAACCATTCCAACACATAAAGAGTCATAAGGTAGCTACATTTTAAAAAAGTTATACAAAGGTATGAAAATAATGTTTAAAAAAAATTTATATCCATGACTTGGGACTTGTTAATGATGCTAATTCAATGACCATCTAAATCACAATTCATGATTGCCAATTATTTCAACACATATCCATATTAGATAGAAAGAATATTGGATTATTAAATAGACAAAAAAATAGTTAAATTATTGGACAATATTGAATGGTTAACAAATCAACATATGATGTTAATTACTATGCAAAATGATGTATATTGGAAACCTCGAAATATATTAATTATCACACAAAATTAAATGACAACCCACATTAAAAAAATTTGCATGTGGAATAATTGTTTTATACCATATCCAAAACAAATGAAATCATATTAATTATATAAAAAAATTCATGTGGGAAAGAATTTAAACCAATACATGTATAATGCATTTAAAACTATCCCATATTAGATAAATTGTTAATATTCATGTAGGAGATATTATTGTAATAAAGATGCCCCAAAAAAATAAATAAATAAATCCTTGGTTAGATTAGATTAGTTTTATTGTATGACAATAATCAATTAATGCACTTCTTTAATCTTACAATAAGCTGAAGATTGCAAGGATGATTTTTGGATGAACGTCTGTGAGGTGTGGTGGGATGGGGAAGGATGGATGTGAATGGATGGATGTGCGTGGATGGATGCTGATGGATGGATGGGAGAACGGTGACATTTGGTTTGCTGCTCCTTCCGCTGCTGCTGGTTGGTGTGGCGCTTGCACTGTGTGCACGCATCGAGACAAAGATTTGCAGGGGAGAGGATTCCTCGTCGCAGTATTGTCGTCGATCCATGTCTGGCAGGAAACAAGGATTATATTGGTATGCTGGTGTCCAGTTTAGCGTAAAATTTTTGCAGTCCACTAGCTCGCTCGTTCGCTCGCTCGCTTCAAGTGTTGTTCTGCATGGTTTGCTGTCTGTCTCTGTGTCTGGAGGAGAATTAGGCTTTTTTTTTTGGTCGAAGAAGAAGATCGGGGAGGAGGAGGAGGAGGAGGAGGAGGAGAAGGAGTTTGGGGGTGGTTCGAAGATGGGTTTGTATTGTAGAATAGGTTTTGTACTGCAGCTGCATCCGCCTTGGATTTGGATTTTGGATTGATTGATTGCACATCGGTGATGATGATGGTGATTCTTCCTTACTTGCTAGGGTTTGTGAGTTTGAAGGATTTACGCGCCGTGTTGACTTACTTGTAGTAGAGAAGCCAAGAAGAGAGTGGGGACAAAAGGCTATGGAGCGGACGTTGTACGAGATCCGGCCTGAGAAGCGTGCACGTCTCACTTTGTTGGACGACGGTGAGCGCTGTGATGCAATTGACGAGGTCAGTCAGTCCCTTGTCGCTTGGCTTCGTTTTCCTCTTTTACCCTAAGGGTTTCCAACCGCAAGTGGAGGAATTTGTTCTCGTTTTCTTTTGTGCCTTTCTGCTTGTGGTATCAGCTTTCTAAGCCCTCAGAGAGAAACAGAGGTTCATGATTATGAATGGGAATAAGTGTCGCCCACCCCCATGTTGTATTCATGTTGTACACCCCCATGTAAACCCTACCTCCTCCATCTGCCAGCTTCGAAAATGCTCTCAGAGCTTGAACCAGGACCTGAACTTTTTGGCTGTGGTTTTGTAGCGGCCGGTTGAGGTGATAACTGGTGAACATTATGAGCATCTGGGAGGAGGTGCAAGGGAAGTTCTACAAGGGACTGGTTTTGGATATGCCAATGGAGGAGGAGCTGTTAGGGTTGCTTCACCACCATGGCATGAGGATGATAAAGATGGGCACTACATGTTTGAGCTGGGAGAGAATATAACCTCTCGCTGTAATCTTACTTTGCCAACCCTGGTCCTGGTGTTCCTCCCCTCTTGTTTGCTGCATTGTGTGTCTTGTGGTGGAGGTGCAGATTCTTGAGAGGGTTTAGAAGCTTGTTTCATTTCTTCAGTTGTGGGAAAGTGGCTTCAGTATTTTAATGATATTGTATCAGTGCCTGTTTGGTTGGGTTGTGAACTGCAGATAAGATCATCAGCAAAATGGGTGAAGGTGTGTGCACTCAACATGCTTCTTTGATCTGGATATCTGTTTATGCATGTTTTGGCAGATTATCTTTGTCATGTGAATCCCATCAACTGTCTAAAAAGAGCAACTGTTCCTTGGATCTCTGGAAATCCGCCACTGTAGGATTAGGATCTATGGACCATATGATTTGTTTTAACTCAAGTGGAGGGGAGTGATAGGCTTTGGTTTAGGGTGTGACTCAAAACTTTGTCCTACAAATGGTTCAGGATACGTTGACGATCTTACCATCTGACTTGTATGTAGACCACTCAGTACATCCCACCCTCTGTGAAGGATGTTTTAAGCGAAAAAATTGTGCAGTGTTTCTTAAGTGCACATTCTTAGATTGTTAATATGATAAGGGTGCTGAAGAAATCTTTGATATACATGTTGTAAAAGGAAGTAGATGTATGTATGGTCCCTGAACCTGCAGAGACATTCCTTTAGGCACATGAATTTACTTTGGAAACTAGAGGGATTAGCTCAGGGTTTTCTGCTTTTCAAATGGTATAGGTGTGCTATGAAGATGTCTAGGTTTTGATCATGGTTTGCAAGCAGGTCGAGGCTGATTTTGACCGATTTAAGATTCTATTCAGGTCAAGTAGCTTTTGGGATTACCACAGTAGAGTTTACTACCAGGGGGGGTTCTAATTAGGTTTAGCTGGAACTCGGAGGGTCATTGATGTACAGGCACATTTGGGCGAGTTCTGGAGTGCTGGGACAGGGATGCTCAGGAATATGTGGCCATCAAGGTCATTCGCAGTGTTCAAAAGTACCGTGATGCAGCTATGATAGAAATTGATGTACTTCGCACTCTTGCCAAAAATGACAGGACAGGTTCACGGTGAGTCCTTCATCTTGCAAGATATTACTGTCATCATTTATTTACACCAGGTTGTAAACATGTGAAGAATGACAAGGACCATTGATGTGTTTTTCTTTTTTCTTTCAACACTTTGGTCTACTTGTCAATAATAGCAAGAAAGTTGACAATTTTCTGTCTGTCACATGATGTGCAAAGACCCCTTATAAGTAGATGATATTTGAGCAAATTTCGCTCAAATCTTAATGCTCCTTTTCCATTGTAACCTAGGTGTTATTATCATATGACCTTGTTTGCTTTCATTGGAATTGGGCTGGGATGCAGGCATTGTCTGCTGTTGAAAGATTGGTTTGACTTCCGCAATCACATTTGTATTGTATGGCCATCATCCTATCTTTCTCTCTTTCTCTCTCTCAAGCACATGGTGTTGATTATTAATGTTGAGATTTCTCAGGATTATCAGCTGTTAACAACCTTTTTTTGGGTGTTTCCCTTATACTCCAAGTCTTCTCTTATTTAAAAGGCGATTACTGTGCCTTCCAGTTATGTCTTACAGTTCTATGCTTAATTCCATTGACAATCGTCCATTGATTATGTCATCATTTTCTTGAGACTATGTCCTTCACCTGCATATAAGAAGGCATTTATGTTATTAGCTTCATGAAATATGTATGTGGGTAATTTATATGTGATGGTGGGCCTATCTTATGTATGTTAAATTGTGGGTACAGGTATGTGAACGACTGGGTCCAAGCTTATATGATTTCCTCCGGAAAAATAATTACCGGCCATTTGCTGTTGACCTTGTTCGTGAATTTGGTCGTCAACTCCTGGAGTCTGTTGCCTGTAGGTTTCAAATGAACACAAAAAGTGTCCTTGTTCTTGTAACCCACCTTTCTTGGACTCCCAACCAAGCTATTGCTTTGTAGATAGAAAGATCACTGTGTATGGTCTGCCTAAGGATTTTGACTTTCCAGAATTGTGGTAAAGCCCCTGGTGTGCCTTTTAGTGTGTGCATCGAAGGCAGACTTTCCTAATTTGTTGGATTGATGTCATTGGTGGCAGACATGCATGAGCTTACACTTATTCACACTGACTTGAAACCTGAAAATATACTCCTGGTTTCTTCTGAGTACATCAGAGTCCCAGATTACAAGGTCAGCTCATACAATGCTGTAAGTTCTATTGCTTGCTTTCTATTATCCAGAAGGGACTTTAAGTACTCTAGTTTTCTCATACTGAGAACCATGAATGCTGATGTTCTTCCATTGGGCAACAAAATATAATTATGTACTGGCCAGCCTCATCATTACTAAAAATCACACTAGATATGTGTACAGTGTGTGCATTGATTATGATACTGTTTTTATCATTTAATCCAAGCACTTTGGTCATTGACACTGCACATGTCAACCATTGTAATGGCTGCAAAGGCAAAAAATATGCGGTTTGTAAGTTTTGCCCACCGGGTTTGTGACCCCTTTCTGGGTGTGCTAAAACATTTTCATATTTGTTGGCAGGTTGGCAATTGGCAGAAGTCACAAACAGGGAAGCATTTCAAGCGAGTGCCTAAATCAAGCGAAATCAAGCTTATTGATTTTGGCAGTGCCACATTTGAGAGCCAATACCACTGCTCTGTTGTATCCACCCGCCATTATCGAGCCCCAGAGGTCATTTTTGGTAAGCTCTTCTTGCACAGATCTGCTCCCTGGTTTAGGGTCACCATAACCAACTAAAAATGTTGCACTGAGGATTACAACTTCACTCTTAGCATGTGCTCACAGTGTTATGACAACAAGTGTTCTTGTCATGTTTGCTTGGTTTGACTGGAGACTGACACAAAATTGATTTGGTTCTCTGCAATGACAGTATATTTATATCTACTTCTAGTGTTCACTGATATATGGCCACATTGCTTTTGTACCACTGGACCATAAATCCAAGCTTGACTTCCAAATCCTGAACATCCAGATGATGTTTTTGAATTGCAAAAAGTATAGTCTTTCTTCACATTAGCATTGGATTGTTTGGGAGATGTGAGCCTTGAACTAAATCAAGGAAACCTTAGATAACAAATACATTGGTCAACCTTGCTAGATTGTGTGGTGTGCCTGTTTGTCTTTGTAGGAATTTTAGATAGATCCTTTCAGCATCCTAATTTGGTTAACTTGTAGGACATTGTGCTCAATCATATCAATCCTGCACCTGCCAATCCTGCCAATTCTCAACTCTTTTCATTCAATTGTTATCAATTTTCTTTCCCATTCTACAATTGGCTAGGTTGACCCTAGAAATTGTCAACAGGCAGCCAGGTTTTTTCTGACTGACCACCTGATATTATAACTATGGAGTAAAGTTTATTTATGGTTTGATTTCTTATTCATGGTCCTTCATACTCCTGGGAATGAATTGCACTCTTTAGGGCGAAAGCTGAGTCTTAGGATTTCAACTCCAGAGGATCTTGCACTTAAAATCGTCAAATATGATCATAGATCCATTTCATCTTTTGATTGGGCACACAGGAGGTCGGTTAATCCAACAGACAAATTTTTTGATACTGTGCTCATGGAGCAAGCATGACTGAGAACCTCATCCCCTGGTGTAGTCAAGGATACTGCTGTCTTTCACACGTGGGCTGTGTTTTGTGTCACTGTTATCTTGGGAGTTTTACCCATCTCAAGACTATTTTCAGCTTAGGATGCCAAACTTAGGAGTCCTGATTGGATCTTGTGTGTCCACACCAGCCTGAGGTAGGTTAAGAAAAGAAAGCAACAAGAGGGGACGGATGAGTGTGGATAATTTTATAAGTGCTGTTTCCCAGGTCTTGGGTGGACTTACCCTTGCGATTTGTGGAGCGTGGGTTGTATTCTCGTAGAACTGTGTTCGGTATGTGATATCCGCCATATTGTAGCATGTCCCAAGCTGAAGCTTCCCCTGCTTGTCAGTAGTCCCTCACACTCAAAAGTTACTTGTAATTCTACACAAATATGAGATCTCTGGGTTTTTGCTAATCATGTTCCCCTGGTTTTGGCAGGGGGATGCCTTGTTTCAGACACATGAAAATCTGGAGCATTTGGCGATGATGGAGCGGGTGCTTGGACCCATTCCTCAACACATGATCAAAAGGGCAGAGTATGTGCCCATCAGTATGGTGTGTTTGAATCATTGTATATGGCATCAGGGTACTTCCTTTCCTTGTTTGGAAGTCTGATGTTATGTTCTTTGTGCTGAACAACAGCCGGCGTTCTGAAAAGTATGTCCGATATGGACGGGAGTTGAATTGGCCAGAAGGAGCAGTGTCAAAAGAGAGCATTCGAGCTGTGCGCAGATTACCTAGGTTACGGGTATGTGTTTCTTTGGCCAATAAGTCAAATTACCTGATGTGTGTTTCTTAAAAACACTCAACTCACAGTTTGAGAAGATGTTCAATTCAACTGTCAGCCTAACTGTGTTATAGTCTCCAAAGTTTACAGGGGAAATGGCCAATGGAGTATTGTCTCCTTGAATGGTACAGAATTACAAAGAGAATTTCACAACTACATATTATTTGTTTGTATGTGTAAAACTGAGTTAATGCCAGGGACAACACAAGTAGCAACTATGCATCTTCTATATGTTGATAGCATGTACACCAACAGCTGGAGAACTAAAAATATGGAAATATGGCTTCACATTTGGGTGGTAGAGGCAGTCAATGAGTTACTGCTGCAAATTCTGCCAAGTATATTAATCTGTTAAAATTCACTCAAAAGAATTGAAGGTGATTGAGGGTCTGGCATCCTTGGCTAATGTAGGAGTGGATACTCTGCATCTTTACTTAGTGAAATGGGTAGAGTCACCAAATGGGAATGTGAAAGTTCGAATCCTTCCATCTTTCTTCAGAATACTGTGATATGGATTTAATTGTTGGAATTGGATTTGTGCAGAATTTGATAATGCAACATGTAGATCATTCTGGAGGCTTGCTAATTGACTTGTTGCAAGGGTTGCTCAAATTTGAACCAACAGAGCGATTGACAGCAAAGGAAGCACTGAAGCACCCTTTCTTCAGGGAACCCAGTAGACGCTTGTAAACACTCTTAGTCTTTACATAAATCACCCATATTCTACATGTATCTGTTATCCATGTAGCTTCATGTCTCTAAAGGTGTTTAGCTATGATCCATGCCTCCTCGAGCATGTGTAACTTGCTTGTGTCAGGATCCCTGTTCTTCATGGCCTTCAATGTGTCAGTAAGATGCAGTGGGGAAGGAGATTAAAACTCCGTTGACCATTTCCCCTGCCTCTCTACCATTCTTTCAGGCTTGCCATTCGGCTGGATTGGCTTCCTGCTGTACTAGTAAGTGAACGCATAATCCTTATCTCCGAAGCCAGAGCTTTCCCACAACATGGTCTCCTTCTGTACTCTGTAATGGATTTTCAGTTGTGCACTCTGCTCAATGTTAAGGTTTGCGTAGAATCCTGTTAAGTACTGTGGTACACAAGAGTAGTGGGACACCCACATTACTTTCATTGGGGAGTCAGAGGTTACTACCATGGATGGTCAAGGGATGCCACATACCAAAGCTCTTGAAATTTGTAGCTGGCAAGAGCTGTGTGCAGACTTGCATTGCATTTGTGCATAATTTTCCTGTTTCATTCATATGTTGGGACTGACCAAATGGCAGAGATTCTTCCGAATTTATGTCTTGAGGATTGTCTTTGAATTTGTGGTGTGGGCTCTGGTACTGGTGAGCTTTATGGTAGCGCCTATGGTTGTCATTGTGCAAAAACTACTGCTGAAGAACTTTCTGATGCATGATCACATTAGAGTCTGAGCTTTATGCGGTTGAAAATGGATGAATAGTGGGCATAGGTTGTTCTTGTCAAATTCAGGATCCCGCATTCTTGACTCATGTTAAACTTTGCAAGTCATTTATCTTAGTGAGATGCAGATTGCAAAATTGATTCCAAGAGTTGTTTCATTGTGATGTCAAATCAGATGGTTTGTTTTTGGCCCTATGATTCAATTTTCCATTTTAAATTTTCTCATGTTGGCATATTAAGTACAAAATTTATGGTAAATCTTTTTTTTGTTATCCAAGATTAAAATGTTTATTTTTAGTATGTGTAATGTGAAGACATTCCCTATTATCCAGTTTGTAGCTTTTGGATACCTGAAATTTGTCTGTTGATGTTCATTTTTCAGCTATATGGAGCCCTTATGAAACTCTCAAAAGGTTCCTTGGACGATGATTTTGATGAAAAGTTTCTACAGCTAGTGTATGATCAACCGTTATACATTTATTGACAACATTGTCCCAACAGAGATTATTGGCTGTGTAAAATGGACATATAAAATGATAGTGACATCACAAAATGGAGCGCATCAGAAGAGTTGCTGCATTCCATAATAATGCTTTTTGCTATTGGGTGTTATTAAAGCAAATTGGGTTCCTATTTCTTATGGTGGGTGGTCAATACAATGAAGGTAAAGCTGACCATTCATGAAATACCCCCTGTATCATGCATTAGCCTTGATAATGTCTGCAGTTCTGCATGAATTTCAATCACCTGGGGATGGTCTTGATCATCTACTACAATTGTATGGACCTCATTATTCTATTCAATTCAATTCAGGAGTGACCTGACTGTTTCTTTGCACCTTTTTCCTTTCCCTGCCATTCAACATTCTCACAGAGATGCCTGTTGCTAGCAGCAGCATAGATGTTTGTCAGCAGTATATAACCAGCAGCAATTTTCAGGAATGTAGGTTTTTCTTTGCCTGGAGCAGATGAAAGGTGAACTGGGGATCTTTCAAATAGCAATGTTCCACCTGAGCTATTGCTATCTGAGAGCAGCAAATTTGTCTGATCAGTCAGTGGGCAGGCATAGAGCAGATTGTTGCGTGACAAATAAGATTGATCATCATTGCCATGTGAGTCTTAACTAGGCAAAATTGTTTTGTGCCTACAGGATTGGCAAAGTTCAAAACAAGAAAGGTACTTGAAGAACAAGTCTTCTATGTGACTGAACAACAGGTCCTCTCCTCTTTCCCAAAATCAAGGTTTTTAATTCACTGCAGCAGAAGCGGAACTTTGCAATGGATGTAGACTAAGGTAGGAGTAGGTATCTATCCTTTCCTTCAAATGACAGGAATCGATTGAATGTCATTCATTTTTTCTGTAGCAGCCCATTGAGTTGTAGTGAAGTTGGTGGGCTATTCCACTCTGGTAGATACATTACAATGTTAGTATTTTCTCATTGTGGCTGTTGCCACCTTTGTGATTGGATCAGACAAGTCTCAAGGGAAGCAACTTGCCTGAACCACCATATCCATGCTAACTAGCCTTCATAGAAGTGTCTTTGGGTTTAGGGTTTAGGGTTTAAACTTTTGGTTGCCACTTTTGTAGCATTGGAATCCACCTCCATTGTGGTTCCAATTCCTTCTTATGTTCCTCCCATACTAATTGTCTCAAATCGGGTTTGTGACCTCCATTGTGGTTCCAGTTCCTTCTTATGTTCCTCCCATACTAATTGTACCAAATCGGGTTTGTGACTATGTCCTATTTGGAGAGGGGGCAACAAATGAAGGTAAGGTAAATTCAGGGAAGACATGGGCATAGGCGGTTAATTGAAGTTTGTACAAGTCTTCGTCTTTTCGATAACTTGAAAAAGATTTGTTTAGAATTTCGATGATTTGTGCCCTATAAAACTTTCACTGCTTGGCCCAGTTCTTTCTAACCTTTAGCTAATAAATGAGAAGCTATGCCTTCATGAAGGTGTTTTCAATTCTAATCCCCTCAAACTCAGCCATCTGGTGGAAAGTGTAATCTATTTTTTTAGCTTTCTAAGTAAGCAACCAAATTTGTTGTTGCGAATCCGCTAGTTGTTCTTGACTGATGGGGGCATGGCAGGACAATTTATAAATACTTTGTTGAAAACATTTGATGGTTTCAATAGATTGCTTCAAATCGTTCGCTTGGGAACGTAGTTTTGCTTCCAATTCACCATTCTCTTTCTCAAGGTGCTCGATTCGATCCTTTGCAATTTTGAACTCATGTGCATCCATAACAACAATTAATTCCAAGGATTTCAATTTGTCTTCTCTTTTTAGTATTAAACCTCCAATTCCTACCTTTCGGCCTATAAACAGTTTAAGTCAGCTTGGATAGTCAATAACATATCCTAGAAGGCAAGGAGTTGAGTTCAATACTCCTCATTTTTGGCAAGATTCTTGTCCAACCGAATTTGCATATTAGCAAAATTGGATTTCACAAACTCCAATGCCTAGATTGTTAAAACATCTTACTAAGCCTGAGCCTATGCTTGGCATAGTTTGTTTTGCAAGTGTAAGGACTCGACCTTGGCATTGAAGGCATCTTTGAAAGCAACCTCCTTTTCAATACTAACTACCTCAAAAGCATGCTTCAACGTGTTGATCATCTACATGTGTGTACTGGAAATGTGCAAATGGTGTTCCAAACCTCATAGAGATAATTGCCAAGGAAGAAACTCCCGTTCTAATGGAGGCCTCGTTCCAACCAAAGTTGGAGTGTTAAAGAGGCGTATCGAAAATGGCACCTCTACATCTCGGAGGAGGGACCTCACTTGGGTTCCACTAAAATTGAACACCAAGGGAGTGTCCATTTTTGGTATATGATCAATTGGAATATCTTCGCCCTATAACCTATCATGCGACCTTTGGGACAAAGAAAAAGTTTGTGAAGGCATGGTATTGAAAAATGTAAGAGTAGGCTAAATAGGTGAAGTTTATGGTGTCACATTCAGACTTGGACTCCAAGTTCTATCTTGCCTTTTCGAGCTTGGCTCGTGGGACAAGGATCGCTTAACAAGTGTCCTCTTCCCTAGTGATGGCGTTAGAGGTCATTTCTGCAACCATCCCACATACAAACTACCCGTTGCTGGCAATATGTCCTTTTCCAATGTAGAATTAAAAAATGGTTAATAGTTTGATTGACCAACTTCATGTTGCATTTGGGGAGGATTGTCAAGGTTGATGAACTAATAAGAAGATGTTTCCAAGCCCTTCCTTTTCACATTTGTATCAAGTTTTGTGGAAGAGTTATCCTCATTTTCATTTTCATCGTCAAATTTTGGTACCTACAACGTGGGGTCAACCGAAAACCAATTTCACATGATGATATCAATAACTTGGGTTGCACCAAATTTTATGTCTTTCCTACCATTTTGTTTTTTCGATTTGGTTGTTGTGGACAAATCCCGTAGCCTAGAGTGCAAGTTACTAAACAAAATCTAAACCCAATTTACCGATTTTCCAAGCTTGGCAAGAACTACTAAAAGCATGAGCTTCTAGCTAACATATGTGCCACAACTCCCTTTAAGCTAGATTGCTTGAATTAAAGCCGAAAGTCGAGTGGCATACTTTCCCTTTAACCCGGAAACTCTCCAGCCTTCTTTCTACATGACTACATTGAGTGGCAACATTTGAATACACATGTTTGTTGCTTTTGCAAACCTCATTGTAGGTGGCTTCATGATTTTGGTTTGGGGCAAACATAACATCTTTGTGATAAGGTTTTTGATAATGATAATCAAAATTCTCTACACAACAAATTATATTTGTTGTACGTTGAACTGAATTATGGATTGCAAAAACTCCTTGACCAAATGTCATATGGGTGTCAATTTCAAGGTCGTTAAACCAAAAAGCCCAATTGTATGAGCCCATGCAACATCTTAACTAACTACCCAATGTTGGAGTTTTTCCATCTAACTAAACAAGATTCTACCTTCGTCAAAAAGATTCACTATCATCCTCTTCTTCTCATTTTCCAATTATGTCCCCGTTTCAATTCTACCCTCTTCCTCTTTTTGCTTTGCAATTACTCTACCTATCTTTCTCTTGTTGTGATGGCCTTTTTGCCTTTTCTTTACTCACTCCTCCTTTCATTTTCCCCAACATTACCCTCTTAATGTATCTTGAATTTATGCACTTTAGGAGCGACTCAAAAGGAATGAAAGAAAAGAAAATGCAAAAAGTGAAATGGGAGAGAGGGTCCCACATTTATACTCAACGGGCCAACTAAGTTGTTTCAAAAAAGAACTGCATTATTTACCAAATGCGACAACCAAACCTTCCCATCGATGTGAACTCTTGATTCTTGTATACCAATTTGTGGACCACGTTACACTTTTTCATTGGATTTTGAAAACGTGTTATTGCCGAAATGCAACATTAGTTAAGGGATTCATTTCCACACTCTTTCATTGGATATTGTTTCAACGAATAGAAAAAACGTGCCAATGGATGCTTGAAGACATGTTGTAGTTTCATCCACTAATTCTACAAAGACAGAATTCAAAATTAATTTTGCAGTATGGGAATTAGCTCTTGGACATTCCAAATCCAAAATTTAACCAATATTCCCCACATCAAGAATTTGAGAACTTGACAAGGATTTTCGGTTCATTCAACCAATTGAAGATTCTCAATACTATTAGTCAATTCAACCGATTAAAGGATTTTAGCAATCTGACTCAAGAAATTCAATTATTAGCCCTGAGTCCAAAAATTTGGTTTCTCACTCCAAATCTCGAATTTTGGTTTTTGAACACAAATCCAAAATTGTGGTTACAGATTTTGGCCATAGGTTTTTGGTTCCTCATTCTTCGTGGATTTCAGTTTTGGTCCATACTTCGTGAAATTTGGTTTTGGCCCGTCCTTCTTAAATTTTGGGTCCAACTCGTGCTTTTCTAATTTTGGTTCCGGTTGTCAAAACTGGAAAAAGTTTTGTGCTTGGGCATGTTCCCTTTTTCCACGTTTGCAATGGAGAACCTTTTTAAAATGATGACTATGTCCCCTCCCCCTTTCGACTACTAATTCCAGTCATCTAGAAGTAATGGTGTTTGGGAATCAATAGGGTTTAAGTTTGTTGATATTGACTAGGATGGGGTTGGGATCAAAATATTCGAAAGTCACCATGAGTGTTGTATTATTATGTAAACAATATTGAATCTTGTATGGTCCAAACCAACATTGTTTGAATTTGCTTATGTGTTCTTTGCATGCTTTTGGAAACCAAAACACATAGTCACTAAAGGAAAAAGATTTGGTCCAGTAATGATTATGTGCCCACAACACATAATTCCATTGTCGTCAACTTGTAGTTTATGTTGCAAGTGTTTGGGATTCCTCTAACTTTTTAAACTTGGACAGTCGAGTATTGAATATTGGCATCATGGCAAAATCCTAAAACATGGTAGAATTGGTAATGGGAAGCAAGTATTCAGTAGGCATCAACGTGTGCACTCCATACACCAATTGAAAAGGAATGTGACATGTGCCCACTTTGAAAATTGTCTTATATGCGAAAAGAATGGTGTGGAAATGCTCATCCCAATCCATGCAATTGTCATTTGGTAGCTTGGTCAATAACAATCCAATAACCTTATTGCAAGATTACCTAATTATTTCCCTAGGGGTAGTAAGTTATAAAGCTAGTGTGCCAAAATAGAAAATGAGTGATAAGGATTTCAATGGCATCATTAAAAAAATGGGTACCTTGGTCAATAACCAAAGTGAACGGGCAACCAAACTTAGTCAAAATGAATTCATAATTGAATTGAGCTATGACTACAGTTGTGTTGGTCCTCGACACCTTTGCCTCCACCCACTTTGTTGCATAATTGATAGCAACCAAAATGTACTTGTTATTGTGTGAACGACTCATGGGCTTAATGGGGCCAACGAGGTCCAAACCCCATTTCATGAACTATTTGGCTAGGATCATGGTGATCAACTTCGCCATTGGTGTATGTAAAAGATTTTTGGTTTGTTGACAATAATCTCAAGATTGGCAGTGTTATTGTGCATCCTTGGGTAGAGTTGGCCGCCAATACTTGGCATCCAACACCTTTTGAGTTATGATGTCCGTCGAAAAATGTTCGCCACCACCTTTGTGCATTTCCTGTAGGATTACTGAAATATCGTCATCATGCAAACATAGGTATAAGATTTAATCTTGCCTTTTTTGTACAACTATCCATCAATGATGGTAAAGGGTAAAGCCTTCAACACTAGTTTCTTCCATTACTTTGTGGAATAACCCTCTAGAATTTTTTTGATGGAGATATGTATGTACTTCCTATAAGCATTCCAATTAGAGTACAAACGGTGAGGCGTTAATAGTTCAGTCAAGAATCCCTGAATTTTCAATAACATCAAGAAATTACAAAAGAACATCCACCACATAATGGGAGTGCCCTAGTTTGTACATTACCAAAAAATCATGTTTTAAAAATAACAATAGCCACCTCACAATTCATCCTAACAGTTGAGGTTTTTTCACAAGGTATAACACCATGTGGTCCATGTAGAAAACAAACTTGTTTCCTAATAGGTAGCTTTGAAATTTATGCAAAGCATAAACCATGGCCAATGTTTCCCTTTCGATATGTTGTAGTTTTTCTCCACATTATTTAAGAGCCTAAAGGTGTATGCAATTGGCTGATCACATTTTCTAGTAGGATTTTGAGTGAGCATAGCCTTAACAACCAAATTCGACGCATTTGTGTGGATGTGAAACTCCATGTCCCATCTAGGTGTGATTAAAATTGATGCATCCAAATATCATTACTTTATGGCCTCCCACGTTCCTGCCATTTGGTAATACACTCAAACAACTCTATTTTGTGTAAGAGCTTTATGATGGGGGCCATGATGAAAGCAAAATTCTTGATGAAACATTGATAAAATTGAGCCATCCCATTGAAGACCTATATGTCTTTTGGTGTTTTCAGGGCGAGCATATTCAAGATAACCTAAATAGTTTTTGGATTGTATAATTTTCCCACCATGGAAACAACATACCCAGGTATGACCCCCTTAGTAAACAAAAACATGCACTTGTTTGGATTTAGACTAATATTGAATTTTTTACAATTGTCAAAACACAACCAAAGTTTGTCAAGGTGCATGTTAAGGTCATTGAACACATTGAAGTTGTCTAATAACAAATTCATGAACATTTCGAGGTATTCACGAAATGCCATGATCACTGCCTATTGGTAGGTGGGTGGAACATTCTTCAATCCAAAGGGCAGAACTATCCAACTAAACGATCCCCAATCGATAATGAAAGTAGTCTTGTACTTATCTTCCAAGGCAATCATGATATGATGATAACTAGAAAAGCCATCTAGAAAGGATTTATAGACTTCATGCCCTACCACCATGTCAAGTACTTCTTCCATAAAAAGGTAAAAAATAAGGATCTTTTTTTGTCGTAGCATTCAATTTTCAAAAATCCACACAAATTTTGAGCTTGTTGTTCTTTTTTGGTACCACCACAATGGAAGAAAGCCAAGTTGCCTCCTCCATTGGAGCAATGAATCCCATAGCTAAAAGCTTGTCCAAATCTTGTTTCACCACTGTAACTTAATTCCAATTCATTCGAATTGTGCTTGATGTGATGCATGAATGTTGGTATCAAGTTTGATTTAGTGTTGCACTAAGTGAAGTGGAATGCCTTTTAGATCCTTGTGTGTCCACGCAAAGATGTATTTGTATTCTTTAAATAATTTTTCTCCTACATTTATTATATAAGAGTCCAAATCGCCATTCAACTTCACCAATTGGGGTTCATGAATACCCAAATTGAGACGGCGAATTTGAACCTCCTCTGATAGATTCCACTTTGCTATCTTCATGTCCTACACTTTGATTCATGTTGGCATAGCGTCTACCAAATTTCTCCCAGTGTGTGAAGGGAATCAAAAATCAGTTCCTCGATACTGATTTTTGTAAATCAACCACCACAACTACCAAAATTTCTAGTTTCGGTAAAATAATTGTGCCAATTGCAAACAAATCCAATTTGGCCACCATCAAAATGTCTTCCTTTTTGTCTATGACTCCATTAACAAAATCATAACAAAACAAAACTTTTAGGCATTTAGTGTTGCTATCCAAATGTTTTGTTATAATTATGGTGCGTACAATGCCATTATCCTTAATGCTTATGAGGTTATTCCCCCAATCATGCATAACCTTGGCATCTCGTAACCAGGGAGGAGCTAATAGCATGGAGTAACTAACATCTAGTATGTTATTTTTCATCACTATGAAGGTGATGATGTACAAAATACCATGGATGTGGATTTTCAAATCTGGGATTAACCTTGTTAGTTGGGTTAGGGTATGGTTTTCCATCCTGAGGGTATAAATGTAGGTTTAGGGATAGGTAATCTTAATTTTTTTTTCAAATCCTCAATGATAATGTTGACGCCCGAACCCCCATCCAACAAGATATCTTTCACTATGTTTTTCCCCACATGCACTTGGATTATTGCCGTGTGAAGATCTATGGCGACGAAACTTACATCAGAAGGTGGACCTTGAAGATGGGTTGGTTGGCTATTGGGAGATATTATGGAACACTCCATTTTTCCTCCTCACCATCGGAGAATAAGATGGAAAAGGAAATGACTTTTAAACATATATTTATTGACCAACTAGATGACACACTATTTTAAATTAGGAGCCAAATGCATGAATTGACCAAGAGTAAAAGTATGTTTATTACTAAATAATTGTTATTCAATTTCTTGCAATGCATCATATTTTTTGGTAATTGTTCCATTGTTAACAAAATCAATTTTGATTTTTGGTGGTCCAAATGACTCCTGCATTGGTGGTTTGCTCCTTGGTGCTAATTGTAGTGTGCCTTTCAATGCTTGCATTTGTTGTATGATTGATTCAAAGGTCTTTTGCAATTTTTTTTCTTTTTCCCAATCTTTTGCAGTCTTGGTCTTCCAAGGCTCCTTTCCTTGCAACAACACCAATGTTGGGTCTTGGCTTCTAGTTGTAACAACTAATACCATGTTGACAACGGCTTCATTTTTTTCAGTTCGACATGGGAGACTTTGTTTTAAGACATATCATGTGCTATTAATTTAGGGGGACAATCATAAATCTTATGTTCTAGTGAATTACAAATGAAAACAACGGTAGACCATGGAACTTCTTTAATTTCAATTCCCCTATTTTCCTTGATTACCACCTATTCCTTTCCCTATTCGGGGAGAAACATCATTCATTGAAACTTATTTTTTGTCCTTCAATTTGTTGTTTGGATTATTTGGATTCCAATGACAATGTTCCTTTAGATGCCCTAGTTTGTGATGGAAACTACACATCCTTTCATTCCAAGTGTTGCTTGGTGTTTTCTTTGGTATTATAGGCAATTGTAACAATTTTTTATATTCCTTTGCATCCGCCATAATCTCCCCACAAGTGACCACAGATTCCTTGTGCTCGAATAAAGTATCTTGCTTCATTCCCATAGTTGTGATTTGCAAATAGGGGACCAATCTAGCTTGAAAAAAGGTTGTCAACATGTTATCATTTGCCTTATGCTAAAGGTAGTTGGCAAGCTTAAGGATTCGTTCATAGTAAACCTCAACCTTTTCATCGTTGCCTTGCTTAATGACTATAAGGGCCATGTAAACATGTTCATTATTTTGAATGATGCGATATCGCTTACAAAATGCAACCTCTAATTCTAAAAATGTGCAACCCACATTAGATTGCATAAAGTTTTCACCTCACTCCAAAATCGCATCCATTAAGGTGAAACAAAACAAGTTCATTATATTAACATCCTGCTTTTCACCATTAGCCTGAATGGCTTTTTTAAACACTTGGACATGAGCATCCAAATTTGTCCCAACATAATAAATTGGGTATGGTAATGATTTCCTTGATGAAGGAGCCATAGGGGTGGTGGGTGCCAATGGTGGATACCATGGGTTCCAAAGATTACCTGGCCAAAGAGCACCGAAAGGCACATTTGTGCCTCCAACCGGAAATCCTTGTAAAAAGCCACCACTCAAGGGTCCGCCTCTACCTGGGGGGTCACCACCTCCTCCCAAAGGTTTGCTTCCCCTTCCTAATGGTCCTCCACTCCCATGAGGAGGGCTGCCATCACCTCCCATAGGTATCCCACCCTCAAAATTATGGAATCTTGTCACCTAATTACGGGTTTCATGTGGGCGGTTGGAAATAGGGCACTATATTTTTGATAGAAAATATGTTAGTGGGAGCAATTACTTGGGGAGCCATCACAGATGCTTAAACACCCTTACTTTCTCCAATTATAGCAATTTTGATAGATGCCACATTTGGGAAAAGGTATGATGTAGATTTAAACATGTTGGGGAAAGTAAATGGAGGGTTTCTTAGGTAATTTCGGATTAGGAATCATTGTCCATGGGTTGGGAATATTTCCATTGCCTTCATAGGTCGGTCCATAGTTCCCAAGGTATGCTAGTAAAATATTATTTCCAGTAGGATTCATTGCCAAGTATTAATTGTTCAACATTTGAGTAACGAGGTAATTAAGGGCAACTATGAAAGAAGAGGTTTGCTCAAATACTTCTAGAACATAATCACTGGAATTTGGGAGCTAATTGAGATGGCAAGTTGAGTGGTACCTAAAGTCAATTTTGTCACAAAAATCGATACTTGGTTAGGTTTATAAGGGTAATTTCCAACTACGTTCCAAGGCTTGTACAAAAGAGCAAATTTGGTTAGTGGGTATGGAATCAATATTAATGGTAGGCATTATCGAAATTGTTTAATGTGAATCATGTTCCCCATAAAGATTCATCATAAAAGAGTGGTCATTGTTGTCAATTTTGAAAGTAACCTTCTCTAGAGACTCTACGAGATCCTTAATTGTCCTCTAGAGTTGAAAATTTTCAATCTCATGGGCTTGAGTACTAGGTACAACAATTTCCTGGTACCAAAAAAATCATTTTTGTAGTCATGACCAACCTTTCCATCAAGTGAATTCTAGTGTCAATTTGTATTTTTGATTCTCCTATTTCAATTTTGATTTCAACTTCCTGCTACTCTACATATGAAAAATAGGTGGGCCTTCTTGATCCATCATGTGAAATTGTCCTCCTTGACTAGCAGAAGGTACATCCCTACCTTCTCGCTGCAACACCTCATTCATTTGCTTCCTCATACTCCTTGTCAATACAATTGTCATATTCCACAAACAAAAGTGGTCAACACGTACAATAAATTTTTTTTATATATTTTTAGTTTTGAACAAAAAAAATTGCAAATGCAAGGAAATAATAACATTTGCTTTTCCAGTGAAGACAAATAGTTTGTACTAAATCTTTCAACAAAAGAGCTACTAAACTATAAATTTTAGTTCTATATATTTGTGGAATGGTCACCAAATATTAAGCCCACCTGATGAATTTTTGGGTGTTTTTGGGTATTTGATTGAAAATTTGTACATACTTGAACACCTTAAGTCTATTCAGTATTAATGACAAACAGTCATTTCAAAACATGGGAAAAATAATTAGGCAAATAACCTACTATTGTTTCATAAGCAAAACTAGTAACTTGCAATGAATAATTATTCAACATCACCAAAACTAATAGACAAAATAAGTAAAAAAGATAACTTCAACACAACTTACCAAAAAAAAAGTAAAAACCAAACTTACGTTCATTCCAAGAACTTCAAAGTGCAAAAACAAAATTACATTACAATTGCATCACACAAAAAGACAAAAAGAAAAAAAACCCTTCAACCTTCCCCATGATAAGACTTCAAGGACATTAGAAAATGGTGGGGCTCATAAAAAAATGAAAATCCTTAGAAATCTTTTTTAATTCCTAGGTCCCAATCTTATCATACATTTAGAATCTAGAACTAAAATTAGAGGTGATAACTAATTTTTCTATTTTATAAATAAACTTCTTTCAAAATCAGTCCAATACCAATTTTTGGTTATATAATTTTTTGGTTATGTTGTATAATCTATAATACATCATTTTCAATTAAAAAACTGTAATTCCACAAAATTGGCCTAGAAAACTTTCTAGCTTTAACAATCACCAAAAATGTCCATAGGTCCAATCTCATCAACTTTCACGTCTAAATTTCCATGTGTATCTAAAGAATCCACTTGAACTTGAACTTGATATGATACCATTTGCCAAAATCCAAAAGAATGAAGCAACATGTCAACCAAACATTGTTTTCAAATTGGTTCCCCATTCCAACATGCCCTAATGGTATCCAAATCACTAAAACTTGGGTTCCTACTCAACCCATTCGCATCCTTATTGATTGTCCCAACTTGGGTTTGACATCAAAATCATATTCTTAAAGAATGAAATTACATCTTGCCAACTTCCCAATTAGTTAATAAAATTTGTTACTCAAAAAGTGAGCCACCTTAATGTGTATTCACCCAAATTGTGAAACCCTTGCCAAAAGATTTTAACTAATCAACAAGGTAATATTTATGTGAGGGACAAAGGTTTTAATTTGAGTAATATTTTTAAATCAACTTCATAACAACAAAACTTGGGTTTTGTATTTGAATTGTTAAGTTTATCAAATGTTGTGAATTGTGAATTTTTAGAATTTTGAAATAGTCTTGCATAGATTTTTGTTTTGGACACATGTGATGTTAAAAATGTGCCAATATGCCACAATCAAAGACAAAATGTGCCAACAAACAAAAAAGCTCACCATGAAAAAGGCTCAAGGAGCTTTATAGAAGACTATCGCATGGACAAACAAATCAAGTAAAGGTCAACATGAGTGGGAGAAGGCATGTGTTGAAGTTGGGTCATTGCCATGAAAGTTCAAGATGTTGATGAAGAGAAGATTTGTGAGCAAGGTGGTGGTTTTTCAAGAGACCTTATATGTCAATGCAATAAACCTTTACTATCACCACTAATATTTTTAGTTGCAAATGCAAAATCCAAATTGCCTCACATGGGTCATTGTAAAAATGATTATAAAAATCTTGAACCTCATCATGTAACAACCTATGTCAAATTCGTTGCACAAATATAGCTTGTTGTCTAATGCATTAGTTGTTATCATGAGAATCTAAGCAAAGTTGTATGCACAATATGATTAGCAAATAGTTGTTCAATTGCCATTTTAGTGTGGGGAGTTTGATTTTAAATTTGAGATATTGTGTGTGCAAATGTCTAGGAAGATTTAGTATCTATTTTTAGTCCTTTGCTTAGCTTTGTTACAAAATACAATGTGAAGAAAACACATAACCCATGTTTGTCATTATGTTAGACATTTGATTCAAAGGATTGGGTTAGTCACATTCTTGCATGGAATGGGCATTGATGGGGTCACCATTCCATGGTACTATACAAATGTTGTTGAACTCATAATGTCCTAAAGTTTTGGTGCAAAATAGAGTTATCCTTAAAATCACCTTGTATTTGGGCCTTTTTTGACCTTGTAATCCATTATTTTATCCATAATTTAGGTGTGATTGCAAAGTGGGTATAAGTGGGTACCATTTAATGAAATTGGATACAAGTTCACAAGATTTGTAAATTCTTTTATCTTGATCACTGTAGTTATTTCCAAACTAGAATAAAATGTTCATCCATTAATGTTATGGGTAGTAGATATATGGGTAGAGACATATGTTATGCATCCATCCTTCCATAGAAAAACATGTTGTCATGTGTTAATGATCAATAAAGTGAAGTATAATTACATGCAAGCCATTGTTTCATGTTAACCCAAGCCTCTTTAAAAGTGGCATTTCAGTTTTGGATGCCATATTTTGCATAAATAAGTTTGAGAATGTGCCATAAATAAGAGAATGTAAGTCTATGTAAATTGCTAATCCATGCACTCGTGTATTTGTATTTTGTATTTTTGTACATGTGTTTGAGATTATTATGTATGGGAGTGGGTTCTTGGGAGTGCATTCTTGATTTCTATTTTTATGCACCAAGATTCAAGAACATGGTTTGTTCTTCTCTTCTTTGTTTTTTTGTTTTTGTGTGTGTTAGTTTACATGATTAGTTTGTGGCAATGCGCTCTTGTTCTTTTGTTTTCAAGATTGTTGAAGGTTTTGTTTGTTTGTTTTTGTCTATTTGCATCAAGCTTTAAGAACAATATCATGTCTCAATTGTTTGCATCTTCAACACCATCCCATTCTACTCCATTTCAATCCAACCATGAATTAAAATTTGCATTGAAGATTGTCGAATGATATTCTTGCACAAAAGTTGTGATTTCTGTGTGATGTGAATTTTGTGTGTATCATGGTCGTGAGTAACTTGTTGGCCATAAATGGCATTGCCAACAAACCACAAATATCAAGTATTGGACACCACCGTATCACCTTGCTCTTTACGTGCAACATCATGAAACACAACATTTTCAAACTTGGATGTAGTACCGAAGTCTACCACTGGAACAACAACATAATGTTTTTAGCAAAAAAACTCCATTGAAACAAATATTACATGTTCATTTTGGGTGCTCCCAAAATGTTTCTTTATTCACAATCCATCCAAATATTGTGGAGGTGCTCATTGGATATGTGTTCTTTTGTTCAGATGACCATGGTGATGTCACTTAATCATGTGTTCTTCGTCTATTTAAAGATATTGATCATAAAGAAAATGATGATCATGTGTCCAACAAGTATTTGGTCACCATCGAGAATGATTGGCTTGGCATTTGATGGTGCAAATATGATGACAGGTCGTCACAGTGGCATTGTCATTTGAATCCAAAAAGAATTTGAATTTGAAGTCCATTGAACTTGTTGTGGTCTTCACCAAAGGGATCATGTGACGAAGGTTGCATTCAAGCTTTTGATGGGTGGTGAATACAATTCACATATCAACAGTTTGAGTTTGAATTTTTGCCAACAACAAACTTTGATCGCCTAGATGCAATCCACATGCCCAAAGAACACAACACACTGGCTCATGATGGGTTCATTGACATCTCGGTTTATGCAAAAATGTATTTGTTTGAATGAGTTTTTTGCTAGAAGGAGCGAACATCAAATCAAGCCTATTGACTAGTTTTGGATCATCACCTTCGTAATAAAAAATATCACCATTGAAGTTAATCCATCATTTATCAAATTGTAGGCCAAATATCTTGTTGTTTCTTAACAGGCTAAAGAATTGAAATTTTTGGTCATTTATCTTTTCACCAAAGTCCAAGCAATCGAAATACTAGTTCTTGATGTTTAAGATCCTACCACAAATTGCATATGTGGGCATTGATCTTTGAATCATGATAATGTCATTGGTTTTTTGAATGATTAGGGTTCATTTTTGACAAAATCTCATGTTGTTTTCTCTAAACCTAATCATGATGTAATTGTGCAGAACATTAGTGCTTTCATTGTTCATGTGCTAGATGGGATGCTAGATATTCAAGCAAAACGCAACAGTGCCAATATTGACATTAGATCCCTTGATCCTATTTTGTCACACCATTTGGTGCATTTGAGTGGCTGTGAATTTGTTGCCATTGTCATCAAGTACCGCCTTAGGTTGTTGATGTTTTGGGATGTTTAGTCAATTGCCAACATTGAGACCTCTCACATGAATCTTTGTGATGCATGCAACAAAAAGCCTACTTTCAAAAAATGATTTGATGGATGTGATCACCTCACATCTTTCAAGGAAGGTTGGGCATTCGTGTCTAGGTGATTCAACATTTTAATTGAGTTTTGTGCCAGGCTTGCTTCTATTTTTGCAAACATGGTTACAGTGGAATCTAATTTTTCTATTTTGGGGTGGGAGAAAGTTGAGTATTGATAGTTGTTGATGGATCTATCCCTTGAAGGGATAATGCAAGCAAAACAATGGGATATATTGTTGCAATTATGATAGGTTGTTGTAGGACCAAGTAGTGACTAGTCTGTGAAACAATGTAAAATAACAAATGCCATAAATAAAAATTCAAAATTTGCCATAAATAAACTAAATACTTTAATTATGGCAAATGACACTTTAAAAAAAGGCTTGTGTTAACCCCTTTGCCACCAACAAATGGATGACTCATAAGGGAGTACACCATGTTGGAAAAATGCCTAAAGGTTCAAATATGTACAACACAAATCCAATATACAAGGTATATTCTAGTAAACTTTATCATGGTTTGGAATAGAAATATGGACATGTTTTTCTTCTACAATGTCATGGTACAAAATGAAATTGGGCATCATGTTCCATATGCAAGTGACCTACCCATTAAAACTTGGTAAAATGGATGTCATTTTCATTTTAGTTGTAGGATTTATATATACATATTACACAATCAAAATTTGCCACCTTTGTTGTAGTCAACCTCCTACACCATTCCCTTTTGGTCCATGAAAGATTGTGTCTTGATGTCCCCCTTGGCACCTCAAACACCTACATGCATCGAATGTATCCATGTAAGAAATTCATTTTTTGGTCCATGAACACTAATCTTTGTGCCCTAGTTGTTGCAACTAGTATCATCAAGTTGCCAATTTATTTAGTGATGTGCAAAAAACCCTCAAAAACATAATCAAACAAAAACCTTGAAAATGTTTGTGCCTTTTTAAATATTAAAAACCTTTGGTGCTCTGAACATGACATGTATCAACTCAAACTCCATTTGGACTCAAGTGGCACTTGATTTATTGGTTGAAAATTATCAAATAATAGACATGTCACATGGTTTGGACACCATGTTATAGCAATTCAAACTACACTTGGATTTGAGTGATATAATTTAAATTACTTAAAAATTGAGCTTTCTTGTTATGTAATAAACACATCCCTACAAGTTGTAACATGTCATAGATATCATAATTTTTTTGGACACAAGAGACACGACTCACTAGCTCATGAATTTCAATATAATAAACATATGTTTATAAGATCTAACATGTTGTAAGATCAAAGCAAGATAAAATGAACATATGAATTTTATCTTGGCTAGGTTTAGGAAAGTAGGAAGAAAATAGTTTCAATAAGGTTTCTTATAAAATAATATGGGCGCTAACCAAGTCATACATAGGACAAGTTAGGGCTATGGTTGTGGTGAATAATTGATGGTTTGAAATGTCCAGTGCACATTCATTTTCTCTTGCAACAATGGTTTCAAAAATTCTCCCAAGTATGGACCTTTATATTTTGTTAAGGTTTTGAGAGGGTGCATTTTGTGGCATTGCAATGGATGAAGGGGAACATGATGGATTGAAAATGCTTCCAAGTACATAGTCAAGAAACAAGAATCTTTTACAAAAGAACAATAATACAATTATGGACACCTTATCATAGGAATGGATTGAATTGGGCTAGTTATTATGATAATGACAATTCTGAAGTGGATAAAAAAAAACCCCAAACAAAATAATGTGTAATTTTTCATAATAGGTAAATAATTTTTCTAATCCTATAACAAAAGAAAGAAAGGGATTAATATCATATCTTAAAGTGAATGGCCTAAAAACTATGACTAGACATGGGTAAATAACAAAGAAATTTGAATAACATGTTTAGAGATAATCATTAAAAATGTACCCAACGAAAAAAGGCTTAATGTTTCTACAAGGTCAATTTCAAATTCTTTAGTGTTGTACAACCTTTCAAGAAGGACGATGTGCAACAAAAAACATTATGCTAACTTTAGGTCTTTTAATTGTGAAAACAAATTTGCCTATTCAATTTATGGAAAGTAATTAACTAAAACATTTTTCCATGCATTAATGTCCTCATGTTGTATTTCATTTGTGAATGTTTTTCCTCAAGGTCTGTACCCAAATTGGTTGAGAGATTTAAACAAATATATGTCTTCCCAATTTTAGCAAATGTTGTTTTGCCATTGTTTTGATTTTTGAATGTTGAAGGGAGTTCATGATGTATTTGCCCATGTCATTACTTTATTAGGGGTACATTGGTAATTCAAGCATGTCACCATAGGATTATTTGAAATATCAAAGCAAGCTTTGGCGATAAATTTGACAAAATGATTGGATCAATATGGCTCGAGGAACAAAATAATTCATATGTAAAAGATGAAAGGATACACTTGAATTTTATGACTAAAGTATTGAAAATTGTTTTGAACTATGAAATCACAAGTTTGAAGGGTCTTTAGGGCTTTAGGGCATTTGTTTAGGGCATGCATTTTTGAAAACTTCCAATTTGATATAATAAATGAGAAAATCTACAAAGGATTAAAACGTATTTTTATAAAATTTGCATAGGTAGATTTGAAAAAATGTATCAGTTAGTTAAAAGAATCTAAGAAGGGTAGGCAAAAGTGGATTGAGACTTGTGTAAATTTTAGAATAGCCCTAAGAAAATTGAATATTCCATTCAAAACTAGGTATGGAATTACTCAAATTATTCAAATTTTAACATGTTTATGGTGTTGTGCATATCAAACAAATGTAAAATATTCTATTTGTATTTGAAATGTTTTTCAAAGTGAGTAAAATGATCATGTTCCAAAAGGCTTTGGACTTCAAGAAGCTATTTTTCTATGCTACATTAAGTATACTACTATTAAGGTTTTTGAATATGTGACTCTTCCTCTCACATGGCATCTTTCTCAAGTGATTGTGGATTGTTTGTCTATTGTTGTGTTTGTCTATGTGTTGAACAAATCTCATGGCCATTGATTATTAAGTGATATCTTGCATTTTGCCATATTGATAAATTTGAAATTGAAGGAAAAAATGAATAACCCACCCTTGGTTGAGAATGTGGATGAGGATTCAATAATTAAGGAGTTGGGACTTTTTATTTATAGCATCAAGAAAGAAATATGTTCAATGTTTGATGCTTTCTTTTCATTTTGAATTGAATATTAAGAAAGGAAAACACAAAATATGCTTTGGTTGATGTTGGACCCAAGATATAAAGGTCTTCCTACTATGTCTTTTTTCATTGGTTGTGAACAAAGTGTTGAGATTATAAAGGATTATGATAAAAATGCATTGATTCTTATGCTCCTTAAATGTCATTACACTTGCATTTTTAATCTTTAATCAAATGTTGGTGTTGTAGGTGGAAGGGTTGACGAGGATTGTAACTTGGATATATTTGAAACAAACCCTAACACAAGTGAACTTACCAAGGAACTTCTAAGGGTATTTTTATGTGGAAAGGAGGTGTAAGATATGGATTGACCTAATATCTTCGATATTTGGAGTTCATGAAACATCAAAGTGTAGGCAATGAATTGGATATAAACTCATAATGATTTTTGAAGTTTCACCATCTTTTGTCGGTTTATTAGATTACAGTGAAATTTTATTACATGTGTTTTTAAAATTGAATTGTTTTTGTCATTGATTGTCATTAATGTCTTCCATATGTTCAATGCATGTGTGTAGGAAAAAAATGAGGGCTATGAATTTGACAACCTTTTAATTTGAAGGCCAAAAAAATTAGAAACTTTCATTAATACATGTTGATTGACCTTCAAAGTTCAACAATGATTACAAAAGATGTAAGCCATTTCCATCTTAAGTTTTGTCATGATAGCGGGGTTAACCACATCCTACTTTTCACCCTTGTCAACCCCACACCCATCCAAACTACTAGTAATTATAGGTATATGAGTAAGTATGATTTTGGTAAGCGCTTTAGCCAACTAGTTGATTTACATTACAATTGTTTAACATTGGTTCTTATTTTTTCAATTTTTTTCCAAATTTATCAAAAGTCTATGATTTTAAGCCGTTCATCACATAATTTTTGTCATCATGTATGTATGTTTGTGACATTTGCCAAAATAACCATCTTTTTAAAAAACTTAGTTATTTCATTCATCTCCTTGACCCATTGTCACGGACGCCAACACCAAACATGATCACATGATGAATGGAATTCATTCACATGGATTTCCATCTATGATTTCATAGTTCATTCATAATTAATTTGTAGTTCATTATAGTTATATCATAGTTAATCACTCTTAGTTAATTTCAAGTTCACTTTTAATTAATTTTTTGTTCATTTCTAAAAAATCACCTCCTTTACCATTATATTTGCCTTTTTCTCACATACCTTTTGAAATATTTTATTTCAAAATGTAATTTAAAGCTAAAATAAATATTTATTTATTTGTTAGAGTACATTCCATATTTTAAAAATAATTATAAATTTTATGTTTACAAAAATGATTATTTAATTGATTATAAACCTCCACATGGTTTACCAATATTTTAACTTATTTTTCATATAAATAAATTTAATGAGAATTATAATGATATTAAAAAAAGAAAAGAATTTAATTATAGCTTTAAATGGTTTTGGATGTTCTTATAAAGGTTGATTAAAAATTAGGGTAAATAGGCTAATGAACAAACATTTAAGAAGTCAAAGGAAATCAAATCTTGACACATTGTTCTTTTGCTTTTGAAACTCAAGAAACATTTGTTACCTTCCACTTAATACTTTCAATGCCACAAAAGTTGTTCAATTCAATAATGAAATGGGGAAAATATGGGTTGTTTCAGGTAAGGGGGGTTTACTGTTTAGCGATGTGTGAATTAAAACAAATTAAGATTTCGAGCTTAATATCTTTTATCGTTGCATTTTTGCCTTTGCAATACAACTTAGAAGTTTTGTAAAGCCTTAGTTGGTGCACCCATTAATATTTAAATCACTCAAAACACATTAAAAAAGAGGAAGATATTGGAACTAAAATTAAGGATGGTCTAAAAAAATTAAAAAAAAAAAATTGAAGCACGCTACCACTTTTCCTCTTCGTATGTTTTTTAAATTGCTCCTTTACATTTGACACTCCAAAAACATTTGTAACCTTCCAACTTGTAGTTTGCATGTCCAATGACACAAAAAATCATTCAATTTGGTTAAGGAATGAGAAAAATATTGGAAAAAAAAATCATTCAATTTGGTTAAAGAATGAGAAAAATATTGGAAATTGTTTGATGATAAGGTACATGTTTGTAACGTTGGAGAGGTTTACATCCCTAAAGAGGCCTGTGTTCGATAATGGGCTCTGCTTCCTTTACAAGTTATCCTTCTCTTTTAGGGTTTAGGTATGTTTTTTTCTCTTGTCTTTTTCTTGTTTCCTTGGGAATAGGCATGTGTTCGCTTATGGGCACCTTCTTCTTTACAACTTATCCTCCTCCTTTTAGGTTTTCCCTCTGAATTTGGAAACCCTAAAATACTTGGTCGGCAAATCACACCTCGAAAGCGAAAAGATTTCTTCCCGACGAACCGACGATCGACGCATGTGTCGTCGAGGGAATTGAGTTTGTTGCGGAACTTGCGATTGACGACGATGGAGGAGTCGTTGTTGTCCACAGAAATCGCGGCGGTCGGTACTTGTTTCACACAATAAACAAATAGCACTAACTGACTTTCCCCCTCTTTTTTGTCTTGCACAATGGTACCACATTTCACTCCTTTGTGCGAGTTCTGTACTCAGGTCCTTGTGTTTTCTGAGTAGGTTTTGCCGCTAATTTTTCCTTTTTTTTGTGGGTATGTGTGTGTGCTTGAAAATATGTGCTTTACAGTGTGTCTTTGACCTAATTTTGTGGCAGGAAGATGAATCGGGCGATAGGGATGGTAGTACTACCGAGAATTCGACAGAACAGAAAGCAGCAGAGGTTTATTCTAGAGATGGCATCTTGGATTATCGGGGACGACGTGCAGTCAAAGCAAAAACGGGAGGATGGAGAACCTCCTGGTTTATTTATGGCATGTGGTTTCAATCCGGAGCTTCATGACCTAAAAGTCTATTTCCACTTGCACATGTTGAGTTTTCTTGATGCGGTTGTTATTTAGGGTTTTTGTATGTCTTAGGGTTTATCTGGCGGTTGCCTTTGTGTGATGATCGATTTATAAAACGGCCAAGTTCAAGAGCTTTGAAGATGATGATCGCCCCATATGTTTTTTTGCTGTAGACTTGTAAAGATTAAAGATTTTTGCTTTCAAATTTTTTGCCCTAATCAAGGAAAGCAAATTACAGAGCACTGACCTGAAAAAGTATTTATTGTTGACTAGTAATTGACTGTGGTGTTGTCAACAGGAAACCAGATATTTACCAACTTAGCATTCTATGGATGCTCAACAAATCTGGTGATTTACTTAACATCCATAATGCATGAGGACAATGCGGCAGCTGCAACAAATGTAAGCAACTGGAATGGAGCAGGCTACATAACCCCACTCATTGGTGCGTTTCTGGCCGATGCATATTGGGGAAGATATTGGGCTTCAGTTGTCTCCAGCTTTGTGTTCATTCTTGTAAGCAAACAGTAAGCTTTTCCACATCCTCAACCATTCGCATCAGATTCATTGAGCATTTTCTTGGATCTTATTTGGAAACTATCATTCTTTCTATGTTTTTTTTGCCATGCAAGAATCCCCTATCAGATGTACAGACATTTACATTGTGCATGAAAAATCTAACAGTTCTGACCTGCGGTTAGTGTGTCCAGGTCTTTAGGAGCATAAGAGATCAAGACATGGATTACTGTGTGGAAGTGACCTCATCTTTTAAGCCAGTACTTATGCTTTATATTGTCTGTGGCAACTGGCAGGGCATGATTTTTCTAACAATTTCTACATCTCTGACATCCTTAAGGCCTGCCCAATGTGCAAGCCAGGATTCAACATGCCCCAAGCCATCCACTGCACAGGCTTCATTTCTTTACCTTTCTCTATACATTGTAGACCTAGGAGCTGGAGCTTTATATTCAGTGGCTATGTCACTGGGGGCGGATCAATTTGATGAGGAGGACATAATTGAGAAAGAGCAGAAGACTTCTTTCTTCAATTGGTATTATCAATCCATGAACATTGGAGGGATTTTGGCTGCAACCTTTTTTGTTTATATTCAAGACAATGTGAGTTGGGGTTTGGGTTTTGGGGCTTCTCTAATTGCTGTCATAATGGGGACTGTATTCTTCCTAGCTGGCACCCGTTACTACCGCCACCATCCACCAGGCGGCAACCCATTGGCCCGGATTGGGCAAGTCATGGTAGCATCTGCTCGCAAATGGCATCTACAAACTCCATCAGACAGTGATCTTCTTTATGAAGTTTCACTAGATATGGAGTCCACTATTCGTGGCAGTCGAAAAATTCAGCATACTGATGAGTTCAGGTTTGAGACTAACTTTAAGCTTTAAACACATTCAGGCCTGAAAGTGCTTTAGATGTGTTAGCTTAATTTCAGTTTGTATAATTACCAATCAATGTATACCTCTCCTTCCAGTACTTATGTTTGATGCTATGCATGGTTTAAAATTATAGGTTCTTGGACAAGGCAGCTATGGAGAGGGAGGGAGACAAAAGTAGTGGAGCTTCTAAGAATCCATGGCATCTTTGCTCTGTGACCCAAGTTGAAGAGGTAATACTTGCTGGTGAATCCAGGTGGTGGATGGGTTTCTTACAAATTTTTGAATTTGTGGCAGTTATTCTTTGATAGCACTACCTGGATCTCATCTTCATCAAGTACAAGCAGAGTTGCTTGAATTCATGGTTCAAAGGTGTCCATGCTAGGACCATTTCAAGAATCTCTTCAAGACTACCTATTTCTGTTGGTGACCAATGCTGTGACCGATTAAAGGCCACCTCAAGGAGGCACTACTTCAAGTGTAGGGTAGAGGTTGACCCATCTCAAACTTGTTTTATTATCTTCTCCAAGTTATTTTCTAGATAGCTTGCAAGATTACTCATAGTAAAGACTACTGACTTCTGCAGGTGAAAGTTCTTTTCCGGATGGTACCTATTATGGTAAGCAGTGCCATGTTTTCAACAGTTTACAATCAGCTATCAACATTATTTGTGGTTCAAGGAGCAACTATGGATGTCCAAATAGGCCACTTCAACATCCCTCCTGCTTCTCTGACTATTTTTGAGCTTTTGAGTGTTGGATTCTGGATCCCAGTTTATGATTTTTTCATTGTGCGCATTGCACGTCGCTTTACACACAACCAAAGGGGTTTCACAGAGCTCCAACGAATTGGTATTGGGTTGGCAATTTCAATATTTGCAATGGTTGCAGCAGCTATAGTGGAAATTGAGCGCCTTAAAGTGGCAAGAGACCATGGGTTACTTGACGATCCAAATACAGCTGTCCCAATGAGTGTGTTCTGGCAAGTTCCACAATACTTTTTGGTTGGTGCAGCTGAGGTTTTTGCATACATTGGAATTTATGAATTTTTCTACAATGAAAGTCCAGATGCAATTCGCAGCTTGGGGACTGCATTTGCTTTGCTGACTATTGCATTAGGGAGCTTCCTCAGTAGTTTGTTGGTCACAATCATAACCCACCTCACTAAAAGAGGCTCAAATCCAGGGTGGATAGCTGACAACCTTAATCGTGGTCACATTGACTACTTCTTCTGGCTGTTAGCTGTATTGAGTATTTTGAACTTAGGATTTTACATGTTCTGTGCCCAACGGTACAAAACAATGGAAACTCTGTGCCCTGGGGTTCTGGATCAGGGACTGGACCTGCCTGATCCTGAGCACATGAACTTGCTTGATCCAGAACTCCAGGTTAGTATCACAGATTAATATAAGTTATTGCATGCCAAGTTTCCCTCTGGGGGATTATTGCTGGATGGTGATATTTTTGGCATGCTACTATGCCCTGTGACTCAGGTATGTACTCCACAAGTTTAGTCTTACTTTTTTGAAGTTTAAATTCAACAGGACTTTTGTTGAGCAGTCCAGGTGAATGTAGGGAGAGAGTTTATGTTGTGTATGATATTGAAAACAGAGATTTGCCTAGGCACTACACATTTTTGAAGTAAATAATTTTGAGCTCTCATTCAGCACTGTGAGCTCAGTTCTTCCCTGATTATTCTATGTTTGTCCCTTACATTGAAATGTGTGAAATATCTGAATCAAACTGGACATTGCAAATAGGTTTAAAACATTGCACGCATGTCCTACACTGCAATCTGGAGGTAAAGATTGAAAAAAAATGCATGAGAAATGCAACTAAGTCTAGGCAAAAACCTTCAGAGTTCAATGCCATAGGTGCACATATGCCAAGAAGGGTTGATTTATTCTAAAGTCACCAAGTCACAAAAATCAGTCAGTTCATATTAGCTTTAAACAGGCCCATGATTTTATAGAACACTTAAACCACATTGATTGATTTACACCAAGGTGACAAGACTAGAAAAAACCATTATAGGTCTTGTCAAAATGTAACCTACATATGGGAACATCAACCATGCGACCGGCAGAAATTAAAAATCCTGTACTGATACAGTGAGCTAAATGGCAACCACTTGCACCAGGGACACAAGTACTAAACACTGGGATTTCTAAGTACAATGACATTGTGGCCTTCAACCACATTCAAACATCTATGCATTGGAACAACCAACCAGAATCCTCTTTACAAACCTACACACATCCTGTTTCTAACACTACTCTAATGAGCATGACTGAAAATTTCTCATGAGTAGGGCCACAATTCAGAGCCAAGATAGTTCAGTCCCCATGCACCTACCATGGTGTGTGTGTGGTGTCATCTCACTATGACCACCTTGCATAGTGGTCCACCATTCACCCCAACAAATAAAACCAAGAGCTTGTTGGGTTTGGCCCCTCCACCCATTGCTTGACTTCATGCTGAAGCCAAAATACAGAGGGATGGGACAAGATGGGGCAGCCAAAGCTACCCCTAGAAAGTGACACTAGAAGATTAGGCATTGTCAGCATTGCCACCAATTGCCTTGACCCTCAAACACAAACTAATGGAAACATTGAGGGGTGGAGTGCCATGGTGCCTTGCCTAAAACACCTCTGCTGCCCAGTGAAAACGGTGGAGGACAAATGCTTCTATAACCCAGAATCCAATGCTTCTATATGACAGGTGCACACAAAACAATGGACCAAAAAAAACCCCAGGACAAGGTTCACCTTTGCTTTCGATAAGCCACCATTTGTAGGTGATCTATTTCACTACCTATTGTACCGAGATTGGCTTCGTTTCTTGAGGAAGCTTGGGATATCAACACCTGATGTTCCATTGGTGTTTACAGTTGGAGACACAAGTGAAGGCCGAGTACCATACCCAAATTGCCCCTACAAAATACAGAAGTCATGTCCAATAAGATTTAAACAAAGACGAAGACAAGAGAAGGTCATATACATGCACATGTATGTCCCAACAAGGTGGCCATTCTAGAGCCATCACAAAATCAGGTGTGAATTAGGGTTCTGTTGTAAGCTTTTCTCTTGATGAGATCTATTCAGTAGATTGAGACAGTGAGGAAAAGCAAAAGTTAAATCATTTGTGCTGGTGGAAAACCATGTGATGGCCAACTTGCCTTCAAGTTACGGAGGTCTGGTTCATCTTGTGGTCGAAAACCTGTCGCAATTAAAGTTATGCTTATCTGCAGCATGACCAAACAATGGAAATACTACTGAGTGAACCTGGCTGAAACACGTATACTCATGCCAATTGCAATGAGTGTTCTTTGAAGAAATTGTCTCACACTAAAATAAGATCCCACTCATAACTGGTGACACAGTTGCTGGTAGGAAAGTCAAGAGAACTTCCTGAAACCAAGTTACAACAAAGATTGCTTCAAAGTTTCATTTGGGCCATCTGTCACTGTGATCAATCAAGTGTAATATTTTCTGATGAACCTTAGCTGACTCAATAAATGACCATAGAATCCATAGATTTATCCTGCAGGTGAAAATAGTTTGACTTCAATCCAGATAATGCAGGTACATAAAAGGTCTTGCTTGCAAGAAAGAAACGGAAAAGAAACATTCAAGCCAGAAGATGCAATATATCTACATAAGTATTAAGAGCTTCTTCATTTCAAGTAAACCTGAATAAAATTGAGAGATGATCCCAATGATAAGGTTGTAGATATTTCAGATCTGAGGACAAAAATAGACCAGCAAAGGAGGAAACTGAACATAAAGAATAGAGAGAAAATCAAAACAAAACTGAGGACAGTTTGAACAGCAACAGCCACAAGCATATTCAGAGACAGTCATGAGCCACACATACGATAGTGACCAGTGACCATAACATCTCCACTATTTTCATCATCTGCTGGCCGTGGATGGATGTCAATGTGATACGTTAACAAGCATACTGAGTTTCTGCCACAATATGGACAGTAATGGGAAGACAATGCCATTATGGTTGCTAGCTCAGAAAAACCTAAAGGAGAATGAGAAGACCAAAAAAACCAAGAAAGATGAGGACCAGAAAGAAAAAGAAAAACCAAGGTGTGTTTTTTAAAGCTCCCCATTTAGGATTAAAGCCCATCAAATAATCATTTTGAACATTTCAAAGGAGAAAACACTGAACAGAAATCCTTCTTTGTTAAACAAACCTCTCAGTTGATGTAATAGGATTTTGAAGAGTAACCTTTTCTCCTCAGAAGACTAATTGAGCTCACCATCTGAGTACAAAGAACTCCCTTAAACTACCAAACCTTAAGAACCTCTAAACTATTGAGTACACCAACTTTGGCAGAATGTGACATGTTGAAATCCAGGTGAGTCATACAAATCATGTTAATAACTGCGTATTCTGGCTGAGAATGTCAGTGGGAGAAATCATGTCTATGAGTTTGCAGAGAAAATTCCACAACCACCCTTTTAAGGTAACAGGACAACAAGCACAGTCATAACCCTATGAGAATCACTCACAAAATATCAGACCGTCAATTTATTGAAAATGGCAGTGACAAGCAGCCATGACTCCCCGGTATCTTAATCAGCTCCTGGTGTAGATAAGAATATAATAATCAGCCCAAAATTTCAGGCAATCCATTATACAAGCATCTGCGTCATGAGTTTAAAGGTTGCAGAAATTGTAAGGGTATCAAGAACTAGAAAATCATCTACCCAACTTATATGGAGGATAACTTAGAAAGAAAAATTGGACAAGATTTAAGCTTATTAAATCTTAATAAGATGGTCCAAAAAATCAAACTAATAGGTGAAGAGGTAGTACACATTGGCATACCAATTTATCACTCAATGACCAACTCAAATTTTTTGAAGAATAACTTATCTAAAGAAATCTACCCAAGAAGATATATCTGAAGTTTTTGCTACCTTGAAGCTATGGAGGGACTCCATCTCATCCTTATCCTTCAATCAAGCATATTTGAAGTTAAGGACTGCCCTCTGAACCAATAAAAATCTGAAATGAAGGGATCATATCAAAGACTTATTCACTAGAATTATCATTCTAGGTTTCAGATGCAACTGGTTGATTTTATACAAAAGAGTTGAGAAATCAAAGAATTAGAACAAAAAGAGAGAAGATTTGACAGCATTGATCATGACTGATTCAACTCAATGACTTCAAATACTCCCAAGGAATCTTTATAAACACCACTACTCTGTGAACGGCCATCATCTCCCTGCAACTTGTTAACCCACATGTCATTGACCACCAGCAGGATAGCTTTAGATGGCAGTCAAAAACTTCTGTGAGAACTGGCTGCATATATAAACCAAGGCTTCATGGAACTTCTAAGCCATAAGAGGAGAAGTTGGACAAGGACCACAACCTGTTTAAACTTATCAGTAGCATTGAAAGAATCTTGAAGACTTAAACTTCTTAGTTAAACTTCAGATTTTGACAAACTTGACTTCACATAGGTGCCTTCAAGAGAACTTATCTTCTCAAAAAATGAAACAGCATAATGCTCCTTACAGATAAGCACAATATTACATTCATCCATCTAGGTAATAACACAAAAATACTGGAAGCTATTAAGGAGTTTGGACTCAACACAAGATGTGAACTGTAGAGGAAACACAGCCATGGATAACGGGCAAAGCTTAATCTTCAACTTCAAAGCCAAAAGATGAAAGAAAGATTTGGAGAACAAGGTCAGAAAGAGGATTCCAGAAAGAAGACTTACTTGATCATGGAGTGACTCATCAACTACTGCTCCAAAAATGAGATTTGCATTTGGGTCAACAAGTTCGTAAATAACCTCAGCTGCTGCATTCACCTAAGACACAATGATGACAAGAATGTGGTGTGAACATAGTGATAGTCTCTTGCATGTTCAGTCACTACCAGAAACATCTATGATTGTGAGTAGCTAACATTTTCATTGCTGACTTCATCAGGGCAATGTCAACCACCAACCCTCATAGTGAGATTTCTGTTGCAGATCTGTAAAGCCATGGCTAGCACACCAAAGTAAAGGAAGCAAAAGACCCAAAATAAAATACTAGACAAGAAGTAACAAAGGGGACAAGAAAAACAAAGAATGAAAACAAGAGGAAGCCGAAAACATGAAAGGAGAACAGAAAATATAATCCTGCAAGATGAGACAGATTTGAGGACAATAGGGACTTCAGAAACCAAGCTCCCTGCTAAGAATCAGGAAGCCCTTGAAAGAATCAAAGAAGATCCCAAAGGCTGAAACTCCAAGGACAAATCTTCTTTGTTAAACAATCCACTTGCCAAGGGTAGATAGTTTTCACAACCAGATCATTCAAACCAGTTGCAAGATGTATTTTGGACTAGCCTGACATGTGTGCCAAATTCTAAAGCATGAAGGATGCTTGGACAATGGTGGCTGACACATATTCTGATTGTGAACTTTGATGTCATTATGCTGTGCTAAGTTGATCCATCAAACTCTGGCTTGTCAAGTTGTTGCTATTCATTGCCCTTTGATCTCTTACAGAGGACATAAGGCAATGCAAGTAGATATGCTGCAACAGTTTCTGCTCCATCAGTTCAGATTTGTACAGTATTTGAAGCCATACCACACTACAGATCAGTGAATTTTGGGCCTGACAGCCTTTGATGGTTCATAAAGAAAAAGAAAGGGCAAGTAAAAAAATAAGAGACCTCAAATAGTGTCATGTCTTTTCCACCAGTTATGTTCCACACGATCCCTGTTGCACGTTCTATACCAACATCCAATAGAGGGGATTGGATTGCACCCAATGCTGCATCTCTGGCTCTAGACTTCCCTGCCACAAAGATAAACAAATGGAGATCTTCAAGAACTAATCTAGAATTGTGAGATTGTCAAAACCATTCCAACCTCCATGAGAGTATTTACTTCAACACATAAAGCAAGAGTCAACCTGTGGCAGTTCCAATGCCCATTAGGGAAGAACCAGCATTGGCCATAATTGCTCGAACGTCAGCAAAATCCACATTTACCAGCCCTGGCACCTGCAATTCAGCGGCAATGGCCCTGTCAACAATCCAAGGACACTCAGAATTGTTTTTGCTTTTGTGTTTATGGACATAAAGCAGGAGCTATCCTCCAGCTAGATGGCTGGAAACAGTGTTTACATATTTGGCTGGCAGGCACCAGAAAGAAAACACAGTACAAAATCTACAAGAACTTTCTGCTTAGTCTGATTAGCAGGCATCTCTAATCCCAAAGATTACACCATCCATTACCCATTTGTCTAGGGTCCATAGATGTAGAGTCAACTTACTGTGATGATGTCTGAGATGCCCCGGACTCCCTGACGAAGTATATCATCTGCTAAATTGAATGCCTCTGTGACAGGAGTAGACTGTGCAACTGCAATAAGCAGCTTGTCATTAGGTATAGTGATCATCGTGTCAACATTATTGCGAAGAGCAGCTATAGCTTCCTGTGCTTGCACTGACCGCCTCCGCCCTTCAAATGAGAATGGCATAGTGACTATGCCTACAGTCAGGACACCCAGCTGCTTTGCTATGCCTGCAATAATAGGTGCTGCTCCACTCCCAGTCCCTCCCCCCATGCCAGCCTGCAACAACATCATCCTTATCATATCAAACCAAGCTGGCTGGCAACCCATGAGGTTGCCAATTTTCTGGTGAACACAAGTTTAGGGTTTTCACTTTTGGACAAACGAGCACTGAATTGGTTGCAGACTTTCTGGTGGACACAAGGTTAGGGTTTTGACTTTTGGATAAATGAGCACTGAGTTCGTGTGCAGCAGCATCCTCTGCTAGTAGTAAGGGAGAGAGACTTACAGTCACAAAGACCATATCTGCTCCCCGCATGGCTTCCTCCACCATTTCCATACTTTCTTCAGCAGCACTCTGACCTATCTCAGGATTCCCGCCTGCTCCAAGTCCCCGAGTGAGCTTCTGGCCTATTTGCAAACGGTTACTAGGAGATACCGAGGACATTGACAAAGCTTGAGCATCAGTATTCACAATCCAAAACTCCACTCCCTGCATCTCGCTCTCCATCATTCGGTTGACTGCATTGGAACCACCACCCCCGACGCCTACAACCTTGATCTTAGCCTCCTTGTACTCCTCCATGGCTGCATTGGTATCCTCCCACGTCGCCAACGGAGGAGACACACAGCATTCTCGACCATTGCTTCTTAAATGCTCAATTTCTATTCCTCCAAAACCCCGACGACGCGAAACCACCGATGCTACTGCAGCAATTCTCGTTCTCCAGAAACCATATCCAAGACCTGGTTCCGTCCTTCTCCTCACCACACCAGCAAACTTTCTCACCTTTTCCAAACGCAAAGATGTTGGAAAAATTCCACCTACAATTGCTCGATTGCCGCCCCCGCCACAAGTGAAGAACAAATTTTTGTCGAGAGAAGAAGAAGACGAAGAAGAATTGAGCGAGATTGACGACAGTAACAACCCACCCGCCTCTCCAACGTACGCCATAGCCACCGCCATGGCCACAAAATCAAAGAGCTCAAAACAGGAAATCCTTCTCCCCCCTTTCCCCCCCTCCTCTATCGGAATTGCACAGCCCAATGGGGGACCTTTCCCTTTAGTTTCTCATATGGCTTTGGTCCCTTAGAAAATCAAGGGAAAGTTGTAGGGGAGGTCCTTGTCCTAGTGGTTTCTCTCTAAAGGAGGCCTACTCAAGGGCCTTAGCCCAAGGGAGTTCCAAACCTCAAGAGAACCCCACGAGTATTTGGACTCATATGTTATGCATTTTTCATATGTTTTTTTTGCAAAATAAAGAATATTTCAAATATTTTTTCCTTTAGTGTAAATTTATTTATTTGAATTACAACCATATTCACATTTTCACTCCACTTTTTCATTTTTTTGCAAAGCTTTCATACCATTTGTTTTTGAAATATCATGTCAATCCTTTTTTTTGGCCTTTGTGTTCTTAGATGCATTTATTTTACTATTGTCACAAATTTTACAATACATTATTTGTGCATTTTCAACATCCATTTAAGAATAACCATTCAAACCAAAAAAAAATTTCAATTAATTAATTTTTAAAAATTATAACTCAAGTCTTCAAATTTTTCTTTTGAGCATGAAGTTTTTTTAAGGATTAATTCCACTTCTTCCTCACTTTCAGTGATTTTACTTTTCTTTTTTTTATTGCAAAATAAAGAATATTTCAAAATATTTTTTCCTCTAGTGTAAATTTATTTATTTGAATTACAACCATATCCACATTTTCACTCCACTATTTCATTTTTTCTCAAGTCGAATTATCTTAAGTTAGAACAAAGTTGAGATGCCTAAACAAAAATAAATAGGTGCAATTTTGTTAATGTGCACCAAAGCAATTGAAAACACTACATAATTTTTTGTATCTAACATTCTAGAATATATATATATATATATACACAAATGGAATTTTTTAAATTTTAGATTCAATATATTGATATTCATATTTTGAAATTTTGAAATCAATCTTATGAATAAAAGATACCCAAAGACATTTTTAAAAATAGTTGTAATCAATATTTTTGCAATGTAAAAGGACTCATACTTAGTTTTTTTATATAATTAATACTTATCTACCTATTATTTGGAATTTTAAAATATAAATATTAACTTAATAGTATCAAATGTTTAAAGAAATAATTTTTTGAAAATTTGAAATTTCAAGAATATTCTTATTAAAAACAATGGCCAAAGGGGTGGGTGTGGTTCATGATAAATGTTTGCACCCAAATTTTCTACCAACTATCTTGCCCAAGATAGTGATTTCCCAATTGTGTTTCCTATTAAAATGATTTTTTTACTTTAATGTCTATCCATTTCATTTGAAAATATGTTTTGGTATAATCTTCAAATCCTATGTCCTAGAAAATAAAATAAATTTTAATTTTAATTTTAAAAAATTACAAAAAAAATTCAAATGAAAAATAATGACTCACTTTTCTCTCCTCATAATGTGATGTTATAATGCAAGTGCAAAATAAGCAATGAAAAATAAATATATTTGAAATGAGGTTGTAAATTGTGAAGATTATGTCCATCACAAAACAACAACACAACATGATGAATGAAATTGACAAAAACTTACAAATTGAAAGAAAGATAAATAATGAAACAAACAACTGGCAAACAACCGTAAACTTATATGCAAATGAAATAAAAAGAGTCATTGTTACATGCTTCAATGATTGTTTGGAATGCAATGGGATTGCTTGTTAGGTTGATGTAATAGATTACAATTAGTTACAAAAGGTGATGGATTCATAAATAAGAATAAACGTAATTGATAGTGGTTTAAAATACTCATTTTTTTGGCATGATAATTATTATACATGATTATGTCATTTTGAAAGCATTTCAAGTTTTTCAAAAATGAAAAAAATAGTGAAAGCATTGAGAACATTTGCTTTGGTTCCTATTAATGTGATTGCACCCACCTATAAATAAAAACAAGAAAAATAATAATAAACACAAACAAAATGTTGTGATTTAACCTCAAGCTTACACCCGAATAGGGGCAAAGCAAATAGGAAATGGGCCGAGAACAAGTTAAGACAAGAAAAAGGTCTAAACACATCAACAAGTGAAAAGGTAACACTCCCATGGCCCCAAAGATGAACTCTCACTTTGAAAGTTGGGAGTAAATATCAAAACTGAGTTCGCATTTTCCATTTAAAGCTTAGAACTAATAGTTATGGCTAAAAAAATGTCAAGCATCACATTGGTACACCCAAAAAACATGAATCAAATGACCTTTGATGAAAGCTTACAACATGACATTGGCAAAAATAGCATAGAAGGGCGCAACTTTGTAATTAGAAGTTCTTTAATTAGAGTTCATATTAGGAATTATGAGCTTACAAAGTCATAGGACTCATAACTATAGAATTAAAAAAAATTCACATAATAGTCCAAAAGAAAAAGAATCACTTCAATGTAGTCCATGGAGAGAGTGTGTGTGTGTGTGTGAATTTACAAAATATGAGTAAAAATAATATTAAGGTCCCATATATAGGTTGTTGGGTAAAATTATGATTGAATTACGTCTATTTTAAAAACTAACATAAAATTAATATGAGATATGCATTAATTCTCAGCAAATAGTATAAAAAATATAACATGATCTACATGTCTTATCACACAGTTCTACCATGTTTGGTCACATGTCCTCATCACTTGTCACAACTTCAAGTACTAAAATTAAAAATTAAATAAATATATGGTATCAAAATTGCATGCAACAAAAAATTATAATTAAATTTGTGGTGGTGTAAATATGTGCATATTAGATAATTAAGTAATAATAAGGTGAGAAAAAAAATTCCTTGACATGATACCATCAAATAATACTTTGCTTGACATAGGTATTGTAAAAATTTAACCCTTAGTGTCCTCATTGGGCAAAAGACTTCTTGGAGTTGAAACATTATCATTACATGTCATCAAACTTAGAGAAAGCAAAACTACATATCACACTTGCACAAAGGCAAGGTGTGGGGGGATAACCAACAAAATGTGAAAGGAGACTTAAACAACATGAGGAGAGTGCAACCAATAGTAAGAGAAAATCTCACAAAAAATGGGTAACTCAAATGGAAAAGGTGATCAACATGACAATAATATGAACAATGAAAATAACACAAACAACACAAGTATAGTGAGAATAACAAGATAAAAGTGCCAACAATAGGATGAGAACACAAATCACAAGATAACATTAATAATAGGAAGACAACATGAAAATGGGAGGATAATTCATAAAATTAAAAAAAACACAAGACCTTTAGGAGGAGAATTTGACCAAGAACAATGCATGAACAATAGAATGAAAATGTTAACAATAGGTGGAAAAGTTGCATTCACATTAATAAAAGTTGCAATGAGTTTAACTAATAGTTGATTTTTCATATTTGGTGTCAACATTTGTACCAATATTACAAGTTTTCATAATAACTATCTTTACATGAACATTTTTCTAACATATTATGGAAACATGTGGATTAATTTGGATTGATTCAATGAATATAGAATACTCAAAAGCACACATAAAACATTATAACCAATGTATTCATTAAGTTTTTCATTTTTTCAAAAACTTCAAATTATTTCAAACATTTATAATAATTATTCACACCTTTACATAATAATATGATATGTCATGAAAAAAATTAAGTTTTTTTTTACCACTATAAAAAGAATGGATTTATAGTCCATCACCTTTTGTAACCAATTGAAGTCTATCACATCATCTTGGCAAACATTCCTTCTAAGTTTTAGTAATAAAAAAATCCATTATTATAAGGTCACACTTGTAAGGTTGGATTTTATTATATTGTTTGCACCCAATAACCCAAATAACAAAAAAAGAAAAAACAACAAATAGTACAATAAAAAAACAAACAACAATAAGAAGAAAATGCAAACAACAATAGAACAACACTAACAAGAAAAAGAAAGCATTACAAGAAATTGTTCTTTCAAGAAAAGCACTGGTGTTTTTCCATTTTTGAAATAGTCAAAATCAATTACTAGAATTGATGATTCTTTAATTTTGAAATATTAAAAAAACTAGAACCAATGGCATTTTATAAATTCAAATAACTACACAATATTAATATATCACTATTACAAAAAAAAAATTATAGTAAAAAAACAACCCAAAATGATAAATGTTAAAAGAACCATTATATCAATTTAAACAAGTTAATTTGGACTTGTCATTGTGACTAGGATGGTCTTTTTGATTGACAAAATAGGAGACCATTTGATTAATCATTTTGATTGGCAAACAATGAACCATTTGATTGGTTGAATTTATATTTATATTTAAATCATTTCATTTTTGTATATATATATATATATATATATATATGGCAAATGGATAGTAAATAGGTTTAAGAAAATCATAAAAGACAAATAAATAGAGAATAAGCCTAGTTTAGCCTAGCCTACCTAACTACTTTAGTTTATCTTACTTTCTCTAATCCTTTTGGTATGCACAAAGGTTACAAATATAAGGAATTAAATTCTTCACTTTCACAATGATAAACCAAGTTCTTACCAATGGACTACACCTCCAAAAGGTGACAATTTTTGTCAAGTTTTTTTATTTCACATCATTATTTATGTAGGTAAATAATTAGTAAATAAGTTGAAGATAGGTTGAAAGTAAGTTGCAAGATGATAAATAGGTTGGAGAAGTAGGAAATAAGTAAGTAGGTAGGTAAAAAATAGTAGGTAAGTAAGTAGCTAAATAAGTTTAGGTAGCTAAATAAGTTTTAAGTAGGTAAGTAGGTACATAGGTAGGTAGAATCTACCTACTTAATTTAGGTAGTAACTAGTTAACTTGGCCTATTAACTAACATAGGATGTTCAATTTGATTATAAAATCATTGGTCATTTGGGCAAACATGTTATTTTGTTTTGTGCAACTTGATTAGATGTTCCACTTACTTATAAACCATTGACCATTTTGATCAAGGTGGTCAATTTTTTGTTCAATTTGATTAAATGTTTCATTTGATAGATAATAAAATAAATCATTCCAATCAAGTTCATTGGTCAAAAAAATACACATGTCATTCAAGCCATGAACCTTTAACCAAAATGAACATATTCATTAGTCAATGTGGACAAGGCAATCAACTTGAACAAGTAAAAAAAACCATGAATTGTAATAATGATATATATACCATGATTATTTTTGCCTAAAATGCATAGATTACAATGTTTGTTGCATGATTTATAATTAAAATAAAGACTAGAAGAAATTTTCAACCTATCTTTTTATGAATGAATAATGAATGAATGTTAGTTTTGTTTGTGTATATTTTTGGAGTTTGTTACCATTGCTTCTAGATGATCTAAATTTTGCAAAATAATAGGTTCAATTTTTTTTGTTAATAACTTTTGTCATATCTCCATGAATCAATGCCACAAGATTGAATAAAATTTGATGAAAACATGAGAAAGAAAAGGTTGACATGGCCATTTATTTATTAAAATTTGGATGTTTTATATGTCCTAACTTTTGAGTTGATGCATTGAAAGATTGAAAAATAATAATAATAACTGTAGGGCTAAAAAGTGAGTGATTTTGCAAAAAAATCTATTAATTGTTTGAAAAAAAGACAACTTTGATACAAACCAAAGCTAGCATAATCAAAAGAAAAACCTTAACACCGTAATTGAAAATATATTTTCAAAGAAGGGTTTTATATGGTTTGCCATATTAAATCATTAGAATTGGCCACACATCTTCATATGTTTTTGAAATTTCATACATTGTTTGACATGAAATGTGATGCCCTATATTTATTTGGGCCCCGTGCAATTTCACACTACTAACGACAATGGATAAATTTTCCCCTTTCCTTCTTATGTTCCATATGGTTTTCAATAATTCATCATTATTTATGTCAATCTCAAATTTAACATAGGCACAAATTATTTTTGGAATTATCTCTCAAATCTACAATGGAAAACTATACTCTAAATTCGAAAAATTCACCCACATATACCAATTCCTCATTCTTCTCATCACTTGAATTTGATCTAACAAGTTCAATTAATATTTTTGCAAAATTGTTGATCCCCATGGGGTCCATTGTTTGTTAATTCATTGTTTAATGTGAGTATACATATGCAAGATTCTTGGGTTTGTGATTGTTGAATATTAAAAAAGCAATGAAAGTGGCAATGAGGGTTTTGCTACAATTTGGGTGGTGATGGCAATGGTGGCAACAATTTTCCTGCTTCCTTGTGCTCATTAGTTAGTGTTGCACAAAAAAAGCAAAGAGAGAATGATAAACAAAGAAGAACAAACAAAAACAATAAATATAAATAAATAAATAAATAAAAATTGTAGTTGGGGACCTTCGAAAAACAGGAAAGAAAGATTCCAGTTCCATTTCAATATAAAGAAGCCTTGTTGGTAGTTCAATTATAATTTCATTAAAAGAATTAGTTATAAATTTATTTTCTAGATTTTCATGGCATAGTGGGAAATATGAGTCGACATTATGCTTACCAAAGATGGCATTCACACCTTAGCCAACATTGTTATTGTCAATCCAACACGAGCATATTTACTTCCCAATCTTGCACAACTCAAAGATTTGTTATTTCGATGTAGTTCAAGCCAAGGAAAGGAGCTTTCACAACCAACACCCCATTGATCAACTCCTCCCATTAGCAATTGAGATATTCAATTCCTTACACAAACATAAAAATGTGTTTTTACACGATTGTGCCAATCCCATTTGGAGCCTGAAAGGGCCATAAGGCCTTCAACTTTCAACATTGGTCACTCTTTTCTGTCAAAAAGTTTCAATCACATTGTAAAGGATGCAAGCATCCTCCATCTTAAGTCGAGCGATAATCGTAGGCTTAGCTACTTCCCAACTTCCACCCCTTCAAAACACATCTCCTATCACCATAGCCAAACTGTTGTAAGCGTTAATTTTTGACATATAAATATGACTGACCTACCATAGGCAATCAGTTATGGACATGGAGAGATTTTCACACCTACTTTGAACCAACTTGCTGTCCTATTACTTCTCCCTTTTCCTTAATTTTCCTCGCTTGTACATTTTCCTAATCTGCTGTGTTTTTTTACTAAAGCTTTACATGACTTTGATGAATACTAAAACACAAACTTATGTCCATTAACAACATTTAACCACTATTGAATTAAATTTTTGAAGCTACTTGACATTCAAGCCAAAGCTCCTTTGTGTTCAGTTTATTTCAACACTCTAGCGTTGAACCCAATAAGCACCAATGGTAGGATTGTGAACATCTTATCCATTTGACTAAACCTTGACTAAACTTCAAGTTTAAGGTTTAGGTCTGGTGCTAGTGTTAACACAAACCCTGTGAACAAAGTAAGCCCATTTCCGATGAGAAAAGCTTAGGCAAAAGCATAGAATTACAATAAAGACTGAAATAAAGACTCATAGGCTATTGTTGGAAAGTGAAAAAAGTGCCACAACACTCTTCACAAAATTTGAGGGTCTCTTTACTGCAAATATGGAATCAAGCATCTACACTCAGAAGAGCTGAAGCATTGCCATCCAAATAACAGACCAAAACTTGGTATGTATTGATGAAGATCAGTGTGGTAGGTAGCCTCTGAACCTACAAAAAATATGGTCATTTTCTAATGCCCGCGGAAAAGCAGAGGATAAGTGCAGCAAACACCTGTGCTCCAACACTGCACAGCAACACCATTTCCCTAATTTACAATAGGCTCTTGAGAACTCAAGGATTCACTGAAAGAATGACTGGAGAATATTCCCAAATTACCATTCAAAGCACATCATGACATCATGTATTTGACCTTTCCAAAGGTATGATCAAAAACTCTGGACAGAAATGTCAGCCAAGCATAAGTTAGCACTGCACAACATTCCCAAGGAATTAAACCCAGCCAAAAGGAAAAGGAATTTAGAACAGAGATTAAGTGCTGTGACATATTACAATAGAAAGTAGTGCACCCTGCTTTAGCTTTTCATGAAAAGCCAAAGCCAGAGGCTTGGCACCTCGTCCTGGCCCTCGTATAAACCCCCTGATAGCACACAACCACACAGAACTATGAAAACCAATACCAAAATCTGAAACATAAAGGTCAGACTGCGACCTGTGGAATCCAAAGAAAGCATTCCTTCATATTTTTGGCAGCAACAACAGCTATTTTGGCCAAAATGTTCAATGAATAGTGCAGTGGCCTTTTCATACCAGTAACATGGACTCCCTCATGGTGTTAGTGCTTATTTGCAAGTGCTGTCCAGTTCTACTTACAATTAAGAACCAGAATTTCTGGTCAGTTGCTCAATGTTAGGGCTGGAAAACACCAGCAAACTGGCCCAAGGGCCCCGTTGTACAGTTGTCAGCAAAATTAGAGGTTACCTTTGCCATAGTTGCAATACCTTATGTTTGGCAAGTTTTGAGTAGTCACATGAGAGAGGAGCAACATGGAGAAACCTTAGAATCAGAAGTGAGCTGAGGTGAGCTCATACACTGACACACCAACTGTGATACAGTACTTCTCAGTCCAATTCACTTACAGCAGTGACATTGAGACAATGGGGGTCTGGCGAGTGTCAAAGAGGGCCACAAGTCCATCATATACAGCATCCACAACACCACCGAAGGCAACTGCCAATCTTTCCCCAGTACCATCCCAGGCCATCCTCTCTATTGTACCATGCCTGCACCATCCAGACTGCTAATTTCTCAGCTCAAACTTAGCATCAGCTACCAAAGCACTATTGGTATTACAAAGAGATGGTTCAAGCAACATGGAGTGGAGACAGAGATATAGACAACAGACCCTCCAGTAATGGCCTCGAGGTCTGGCAAGTCCAATGGCAACAAATGTACATCTGTCCCCCACAGCAAAATATGTCACCAAATAGAAGAATGGTGCTGCAACATTGAAACTGGTGAGGAATAACAGGGCATTGTGCCAGACACAACTGATCATTGGAAGTGACAGTTTTTCCATCAAGTTCAAACAAACTACCTACATAGGCACAATAGGTAAGATCTCCCTCACCCAGGGAAGGTGGTCGGCCAGCAAAGTGCAAAGCAGCCAAAGATGTTGTGCCATTAAATCCTGCTAAAAGCACCTTTCCATCTGGATTCCACATGACACTCTGCACAAGTTGCACAAGCTAACTCATGTGAGAGATGTGAACATCCAGGCAAAGAAATAAAAGAATACTGAACATGCTAGAGACCACATCTACAGAGTCTCTAGCAAAGTGTAAGGCATTACCACAACAGAACCACCAGCAGACGACCAGGGTGCTGACATCCATTTGCTGGTCTCCCAGAGATGAAACACTCCATTCCTACCATCATGGAACAGAGGTCATGAATATTTCTATCCAAAGCCACTATCAGCAACCAACAGAAGTGAAACTTAATTTGGGGTGTCAGGTATTGAGCAGGCTAGCCAACCTGTTACCTACCACATGAATCAGTGTGAATTATCTAAACATGGCAGCTTCCACAAACTATCTACATAGCTTTGAAACTCTTTTCTGAGGCTTACAAACATACAAGTTGCATCAGATGAAATTACTGGTATAAGCAACATCAGCAACCACAGGAGTCCAGTGACCTGTACATGTTTGCTGAGACAAAATAATCACCCGTAGGAGACCACTTCAACAAGGATATACCACCAAACCCTCGCCTTAGAGGTGTCCCAGTGCCTAAACAACCCAGCCAAGAATCCAAATGCAGAGTTCAGCTTAAGAGGCAAGTGTGAAAAAACCAATAACCATACTAAACCAAAATCCTCATGTGCTATTCCCTGTAGGAGCAATGGTCATGTATAAACAATGGCAGGAACCAAAGTACAACGAAATCCAGTAAATAGCCATACCTTGAGCCACATCCCAGATGGTGAAGGTTGCATCATGTCTGGAACCTGATGCTAGTAATGTGTATCTTGTCAAGGATTTCACATTAACACTTAGTCCTTCGCTCATAGGGCAAGCATATTTGGTAGAAGCAGGATATCAAGTATTTCACTTCCCCAAGATGTCTCAAAGTACAATCTCCTTTCTTCATCAGCTGCACCTTCTTTCTCCATTATACCCTGACAAATGATATCCTAGTTCTAATTGGTTAATGGCAGCACATTGAAGAAGGATATCTGCCACAGGGACTCCATGACAAGGCAGTGACAGGCACACTGCCATCTGCCCGCAAAAAGTCCACCAGTGCCCAACGAGCACCTGTCCCTCGATTTGGTGTGCCCAGAATGGAAACAACACCTGCCCTTACGGGAGCTAGATTCCCTGGATAGCTGGCACTCCATATAGCAACACCTCCTCTGTGTAATGTCACCCCACTTTCAGAAAACATGAAACATAAAAATCCTCACATAATCCATCCCTAGACACACTGTCTCAAGCAGGAAACTATCCAGCAGGCTACATATTCTGACCAAGAACAATCCAAGGAACAATAACTGCTTCCTCCAATCTCCTGCTTAGAACCAAATGAAATAAATAAGAAAAACACTCCAAAAAAAAGGTGCAAAAGAACATTTTCACATAACAAGAGTTGTATTGACATTCTTGCAAGTTATACACAATTTCAGAAAAGAAGAATATTCATAAATATGTGGAAAAGAAGTCCCAATGGTTCAACTCAGCAATGTTTGAATTGGTTCATAAAAGAAATGACCTGCATGCAACAGACAAGGTGGAACCACCATTTGGCCGCCACTCAACAGCCTCCACACCTTTCTGCAAGTCACTGGTGAGCACAGCTGGGTCCCTCGATTCTGTCACAGTGTGCACATTTGCCCACAAGTTGGAGCACTTAGCAGCATCATGGATGAATGCGGGTCTCAGCATTAAACATCAACCATACTCATAGAAGTCAGAAATTCCTAATTAACACACTAAATGAGACCCATTGTAAGAAAACACATTCTGCCAAAATATCAATAGGGACCTCTCCAATTAGAGAATAGAAATGCATGAAGGCCAGAAAAAAGGCACCAATGTCCAAGAACAGCATTGAAGGAGGGTTGTTACCTGTGTCTTCAAAATCATGAACAAAGACTTGATCAGGTCCTGCAATAAATGCAAGCCAGTGCTTGTGTTCATGCCAGCTTACTCCTTGAAAGCAAAACTCCTTGGTTAATGACTCTGACTGCAGTGCAACAGTTTGGTGAGATATCCCTCTCACACACCCCACACACATCATATATCTTGCTAATAGCAAATGCACAAATTCAAAGAAGCACATATTGAAAGGGGACTTGTTAGTCCACAGTCTTACATCCTTTTGAAACACACTTTGCAAAGCAGCAGAGGTGAATTTTCTGACTGCATTGATTTGTTTGCTCAAGAAACTGCCCTGTTCATCTTGTGCTGTGACTATGCTTTCACTTGTGCTTGGAGCCTTATCTGCTTCAACTGGATTCCCATCTCTGGGTTCATTTTCCACTGTGTTTTGACAATTGCGGAACCCAGCAGCTCGGGGATGAGGTTGGAAGGCTATGCTGGGATACACTCGACCCTACAACTTGCCAGTACCAGAAATAATCTTTTGGATTTGGTAAGTACAGCAAGGACACCCTGACACATTGTTCAAAGAAATACACACCCCTTGATACCAGTTTCTCAAAACCCTAAAAACCAAAATTCAAGGTCAAACAGAAACTAATCGCCTGAGGGTTCTTCTTCCTCACCAAAATCTTGCTGTAGGAGTCTTCGGCAGTTTTGTCGCCATCATCCTTGGTCGTCACTGCAGACAAAGAGAGCGAAAGACGCAGCAATGGTGTAAACCTCGTGTAGAGACTTTCCAAGCGACAAAAACAGGGAGGCTTATGAACAAGAATTCTCACGGATACGAGAACCAAGATTGACTTACGAAGGTCACGATTAATTTCACAGATTGTGTATTCCCCGGGTGCTGGGACGCCTGGCATTTGCGATGAATCTTTACGCGGATAATAGGATGCTCACAAACCTTCCTAAAACCACACAGCCTTCAAATCAAGCTGAATTTTCAACATCAAGAATTCAAGTACTTCCTTCACTAGAAAGTCAGGTTGCAGTTAACAAAACATTATCCCTGCTTCACGTATCAACCAAATTATTTTTAAAAAACCCTAAACCCTCCACTTCTTTCCTACAGAATCCAAAACCTCCATACATTTAATCTGGAAATAGCCAGCGCTCATCTTCACCACCCACAACAACCCTCGCGTTCACGATCTACTGATTCCCAAAGAGAGCCCAAAATCAAAAGACACAAGTCACAGGAGCTTCACAGGAAGCAAGCATACCTGCAGAGAGCTATAAGAAACAGATACAATAGCAAGGTGTGCAAGTTACAGAAGTTACAGAAGTGGCGAAAGCAACCAGAAAACTGAACGCTATCGGCATCGCAGGCACGAAAACTTTTGATCAAGAAGCATATATTCCTCTTCGGGACGTGAAGCTCATCACCGCTGGCTGTTGCCGCTCCCTCCTCCTCCTCCTCCTCCTCCTCCCCTCGCTCGTCGCATGCCCTAATTCCTTCAATCCACCTACTGTGCAATTACACGCAGAATGTGCGAGGACAAGATTAGGAGGTGCATAATCTGTACGCTGCTCTTGAGCCTTGCCTATTTAATAATACAATCATATAAATATATTTATATGTAGATAGGTAAATATGCACATATGTATATTTGTGTTGTTTGTTTATTTTATTCAATTTTATTTTTTTGGAAATAAGTCTGTGAGTAATTAACTAGGTATGTAACTTAAAGGTGAATTTGTTGTTGTTATTTGTGTTTGTTTATTTGAATTGGGGTATTCTATTGTGTTGTAATAATTTTTTTGGTTCACCATTTTAGTATTCAATTATTATTTTGAAATTATAAATTTATTTACAATTTAATTTCAATTTAAATGGTAATTGATGGATTGACAACCATAGATGGTATATATTGGATATGTAATTTATTTATGGTAAAATAGATTGGGGAACATAATATGGTAATTTGAGTGTGAAATATACATGTTTATCGTCCATCCAATAGGTTTGTGTTATTCCCAAATGACATTGTTGTGTTGGTGCATTAGTCCAAATATGGTTTATTTGTGTATTATTAATGGTTGTGCTTTTTAAAAAAAAAAAGAGTTTCAATCTATATTTGTGCATAAGGTTTTAAAATGTTGTTGATTGAAATTGTTTTTTAGCATGTCTATATTGAAATCTTCAATTAAAATAGTTGGATAATTTTTAGGTATGTCTTTTAATATGGTTTCCAAAATTGAATTAAAATATATTATTTTCATTTTTGAGGGTTTATGAATTGTGATTATATATAAAGCTTCTCGCGTATTTTTGTTAAATGATGTAGTGATGAATTTAGCATATGAATTTGTTGTTGAAATTGTTTGTGGTAAAAACATTGTCTTATCATAAAACATCATTGTTCCATGTGGGCCATAACATGACAAAATGTTAAATTTTTGTGATATAACATTGTTTTTTTTTTTGGTTTGTATGAATATTTTATATTTTTGTTTTGTTTTTACAAAGTATGTGAGATGTTGATAAATTTTGATTTGAAAGAATGTTTTGGAAATGTAATGTTAAAAAATGAATGTTGAGGGATTCAATGATTACAAATTTTGTGTGATAAAATAAAATTGAAAAAAATGAATGTTAATTCATATTGTGCAGTTGTTCTAAGTCAATGCATTTTTTCTTAAACAAGTGTATTTACTTGGACATTTTTGCTAGTTAATGGGGAAAGTAAATATAAATGATCTTTAGAACGTATTGATATAATGTTGTAAATGTTAAACCATGTTTTGTTACACTTGTTGAATCAAATGCTAAACAATCAAATGTTAAACCTTATGCATTGTGTATGGTATGTGTTGCTATTAGTTGTATAAAGAATTGAATTCTTGTGATAATGTGCGAAGGGTTGCTACCTATTTATATTTTTGTGTTTTTCTTTTCAATAGGTGTCCATTTTTTATTGATTATAGGGGATTGTTTATGAATGTGTACAAATTTTATTTTCATTTTGTTTCCAATTTTGGAATTATAAAATTGTGTCCATATAAATGATTTTGAAAAAGTTGGTGTGAAATCGTTGAATGTCCCATTTGCACCATTTATAAGACCATCTAATGTGTTATAATTTCTTGCACACAATTCTACTAACATTTAAAAAAAAACTATAGTTCATGATGAAGATTGTTTGTTTGACTTGGAATAGTTGATGATTTGAAATGAGGACATATGTCATAATGGATATCTTGAGTTAATAATTCAAATGTTTGACTAGTTGTTGTATGAAATACATTCTTGTTATGTGTTGCTATTTTAATATTTGTATTAAACAAATATGGTAAGATGTTGTCCATAGGTGGTGCTTCCAAACAAATTTTATTTATAAAATTAATGTCTTCAAATGTTTGTGATGTTGTTTAAAACCTATTCAAAATGTTAATGAAATTTATATTATTTTGTCTCATTATTTGTTTAAATTCATGTAACAATTTATATTTTCATGCCAAAATTTTGTTGCAAGGATGTTTAAATTGTTGGTTTTAAATTTGAAAGTCCATGAATGTCAAACTAGTGGAGCTTGGTAAAGGTCTCATGTCATTATAACATCAAAACCACCCATGAATTGATTATATAACTTGTTTAATTACACATAATTTAAGATCAATAAATATTAACATTTTATTACCTACTAAAAAAAAATCATCTATCACCACTAATTGAAATTGATCATATGTTTTTGTTAATGTGTCACATTTTTAATGCTTTGAATTCATTAAAAAATATATTTAATGGTATTGCAAGTGCAGAATGTATTATGGTACCATTAATATTAAATGTTATTTTTCTTTATGTATGTTAATTTCATAACTTTTGGTTTTAGAATGTCAATGTTTGTAGTTTCTTTTATACAACATTTTAACATGTTTTATATGATGGACATCAATGTATACGTTTTTCTTGTTCCTACACCTCATGTTTAAAAATTGTGTAATGGTTTTGTTGGATTTTTGTTTTTCTTGTATAAAATATCATCAATAATAATTTTTTGTTCATCATTAAATTCTCTCAATTGTGATGCAAATTTTTCATATGGAACATGTTCATCAATTTGTTGATAAACATGCATTACCAATAAATTTTTTTAACATTTTTTCTTAGGTTGCATATGGTTTTCAAACATTAAGTCATATGGTTCAACTTCTTTCATGTGTGTAAATAACACATTTTTACGCGGATCACTTGCTTTGATAATACTTCATTTGAAAATAAAATTCCCACCCATTTATTTCATTCATTTCAGTATTTTCTTTACTTGTTCTTGTAGATGATTCCCATTCATCACGATACTTATTATTTTTATTAAATTTGTAAACAATTTTATTTTGTTTCAATTTTTATTTTTTTTCATGTAAACATCTTTCCATGAAGTACAATTTTTTTCAAATCCATTTTTAATTTAAAAAAATGATGGAACAAAAGTAATAATTATCTATAACAATTTTTTGGGTCCTTAAGAAAATTGAATGAAACCCAATGGATAAATATCATGTCCATGTTTTTTACATGTTTTAGTGTTGTAACTAACAATAAATTCTACTAAAGAAACATTTTTCAAACTATGATGTCGTTCCTTATATTTATCAATTAATGATTTACAATGAATGTTTTTTGATGTAGGGGGTAAATTGTGTAATATTTTTTGTGGCAACAACACAAAAGGTCTTTCATGTTTGTTACATGTATTTATGAATTGAAATGATCTTGTTGAGTGATAAAATGGAATTGATAATGATATGTGGACTACTTGTTGAATAGACATTTGTTGTGCATTTAAAATTTTTTTTTTTAATTTTTATTCTTTCGGATGTTTCATATTGTTCATGTTTACATTTGTTTAACATGGATTTCATTTCTTGTGTAACATATTTAATTTTTTTTGCTAAATAAAAAGTGCAATAAACTACAACAAAATATGGATGTAAAATGTATTGTGCATCTATATTTGTTTCCCACATAGGTATTGCATGTATTCTAAAAACATTTGTTTGTATATCATTTACTTTATATTTCAAAAATAATATTGGTTTTCAAATGAGGATCGTAATCCAAAAATGTAATTTTGTATGTTTAAATTTATTTTTAAAAACTCAAAAGAAATATTTACACCTAATCCCATATCAACAAGTTTTTAAAAAAACATTATTTGCAATTTCATGAAATTTTGGAACACAATTATGTTCATTTAGTGGCAATGGTATTGTAATGAATTTCATTGAAGGTTTAGGATATTAAAATCGACAAATTGGTTGATTCCTTTTTGAAAAGTTCATTGATGTTGATGTATTTGTGCACTATGTATTTCAGTTGGAAGAACTGTTTGATTAGTTGTTAAACATTTATCAACAAAAATTTCAATATTTTCATTTGAAAAAATGCCAAATTGAAAAGCATTTTGAGTTGACAACCATCCATGATCACGGGCTAATCCTCCACTTTGAAATTCAATAACAAAAATTAATCTTGAATTTCACCAAACAATACATTAGATTTTTTTTAATTTGAAAATTATTTATCTTATGTTGATAATAATGTACACATGTTTCAAGATTGTTTTGGACAAGTTTTTAAACATTTAATATGATATCATTTAAATTTTATTTATTTTTAGTAACATGTTAGTCATGCAACTATTGTAATGTTTTTATAAGTGTGGGCCAATTGTTAACACCCATGGTGAATGCTACAAAAAAAATTGGAAGTCCTAACTATTTAATCATTGCAAAAACATATTTGTGAAAATAATCTAAATAATTTGGAAATGTTTTTATATGTCCTAATATACTAAATCCTAAATCAAATTTCAATAATTTATCTAAGTTAACATTATTTGACACATCGTTAATTATGAGAACATGACCTAGTAATTTTTCTTTTCAAGTACGAATCTAAATGGAAGATAGTATGAAATGTATTAAAGAAAATTTCAATTGGACCACATGTTTTCAAAAATCACCAAAAACATTTGAAACCTTAAAAGATCCCTTTATAACAAACTCATTGTGATAAAATTAATATGTCCAGGAAGGTTAAACTATAGCATGTACTTAAGCTTCATATGTAGTTTCACAAGTAATGCCTACCATAACAACTCTTTAGATCCTTGAGGTTAGTGAGTCAAAAGTTCATTAGTCAATTATCCTTTTAGTTACTCCACATCCTTGAATTCATCTTCGATGGGCTCAATGTTGATTGGCACATCATTTGTAGTTAAGGATTCAATTGCCATGAATAATTTTAGTATTTGATCCTAATCATCCTAGAAACCAAGTTGTGTTAATGTCGCAACCCTAACCTTAGGCTCGCGACCAAGTAATTTTAATTGTTTAAAAACATATTAGTTATATGATATGCATTTTATTTCTATTATCACTTGTTAGTTTTGCTTGTGTGATTTTTTTATATGAACATTGAAAAAAAGGTCTTAGATGACTAAAACATAATGTTGAAAAATTATATTCTTCTAAATGAATATCTCAGAATATCCAAAGAGGTCAAAATCCTTCTCTTGGAACAATGGTTATTGAATCTTGATTGTCATCAATTATATGTTAGGTTTTAAAATGTTTTCCATTAACGTGATTGTATTATCCTCTTCCATAATTTTTTCAAATGTTTCAAAATAATTAGAATCAAAAGTTTCAAATTTTGTTAATTAAAACTTTCATTGGAATACTATCTCTTTCATTTCCACCAGCAACTCGAACTATGTACTTTGTGGGCATCAATGGATGTAATCCATACACTAATTGATATGGTGTATACCTTATTGCTACTTTGTATGCAATTTTGTATGAAAATAATGCATGAGAAAAAATAGCAGCAACAACATTTGATGATAGAAAACAATAATGACAACAACCTTGAACAAACTTAAAGAGATGAAAAACTAGGTGGTTGTAGCTGAACCAGTCATGGTTTTTCTTGCAAAGCTTTGCTACTAACTCGTGGGTTTTTCAAGCCTAAAGATCTGAGTTCATCATGAAAAAAAACTTGAAAATATTATTCCTATTCTCCTTTGCATCCATTTCTTAAATGCAAATGTAGAAATTTTCTTTGGAAGAGGAAGCAGACATACTAACTTGTAACCTATCTGAAACAATTCACAACATTTGGCTTTAGGAATTAGGGAAACGAGGTGCATGTTTATATGCTGCCACTTCAAATGATTACATGCGAGCTTTTAGGCAATTGTCATTGTACTATGTTTTCGTTCACGGTGGTCACTTAGGGATTGGTCCAAATAGGGATGAATTGCGATTGCATAGGGTGAGCTAATATGGTGATCCATTACAAATGGCTATTGTAGTTGCCAAATTAGCTCTAGGTTCTTTGTATACATCAAGGATACCGCACTTGGAAGGTGAATAGGTATTTGGATCTATTAAATGGAAGCAAAGTCTGTCCCTTGAATCAAAAGGTGATTTGCATAGGCATAATCATGTTATTTTATCCTGTTTGTGAATCAAATTCACTTCACGCAACTTTACATCCAATGGAGATGTAAGGCAGTCTAGTTGTTCACAAGAGGGCTTCCCAGTTCTCATTCATAATGGCGAGGAGGTGTTGGAATGCCTTTGTGGTGATGATGCTTGGCACATTGAAAGATGTAACCCCAAGTCCAATGCCCAATGTTCGGCATTGCAAAAGGACACCAAACATTATTGCAAGGCAAAAAATATTTCAAGGGGAACATAATGGGGCATTCCTACTATTTGTTATGTTGGTAATTGGAATGTTGCTAAAGGTGCGACAATTGAACTACACAAGTTTTGGTTTTGTCATGATGTCAGAGCTGTTCTATTGGAGGCACTAGGAGAAAGTATACAATTTGGAAGGCCCATTGTGCCTTCTTTATAGCTTATGTAGGAAAGAACATATCTCACCCAAGATGAGGTTACAACATTAAAGGAAATTGGTTTTCTCCTTTCTGAAAAACCAAAGTGTCACCCCAAGAATATATTTGGTGATGATGCATCTCTTTTTGTCAATAAACTGGCAAATGTAGATAACTAACCAAAAATTCAAAACATGAAAAATATTCGTCATGTTTCAATATTCAAGATTTTTACTCAACAACAAAACAAGTGGGAGGCTCAATGTGTTGTTATGGCAAACATTTTACCACCCACCAATGTTCCTTCTCCTAGATATGGAAGAATATATAAAATCATTCTAGGTCCAACTAAAAACCGTAAACAATATGAGCATCACAAAGTGGGGACCCCTTTGTATTAGTGCTATTTAAGTGCTTTCACAATACTTTTACAAGATGTCCAAGGTTTAGTGCTTTGTTCGTGTAAAATAGGCATTGAAACAATTTAGATTGT
>Ga0116227_10000404_pt1 | contig 82580 bp, 60 predicted proteins | sample S1TSphgellanicum_FD_89693 | JGI IMG/M metagenome (GOLD analysis project Ga0116227, IMG submission 89693) | Host-associated microbial communities from peat moss isolated from Minnesota, USA - S1T2_Fb - Sphagnum magellanicum MG | ecosystem: Host-associated > Plants > Peat moss > Unclassified...
CTCTCGGTGATCGCTTTCATCGGAGTCATCCTGCTCATCGGTATCGTGAAGAAGAACGCCATCATGATGATCGATGTCGCGCTTCACATGCAGCGCGAACAGGGAATGAGCGCATTGGACGCGATTCATGACGCGGCGGTGATCCGGCTGCGCCCCATCATGATGACCACGGCCGCCGCGGCGCTCGGGGCGCTGCCGCTGGCGATCGGCATCGGCCAGGGCGCCTCGTTGCGCCAGCCGCTCGGTATCACCGTGATCGGCGGCTTGATCTTGAGCCAGGTGTTCACTTTGTATACGACGCCCGTCATCTACCTGGGCTTCGAACGGCTGCGGCTGCGGATGCGCGCTCGCTTCGCCGCCGCGCCCGGCCCCGGCGGCGTCGTGAGCCAGGGTGTGGCGCCATGAGGCTCGAGGCACTGTCACGCGTAGGCGTCATCGCGTTATGCACGAGCGCAGTGCTCGGCGGCTGCATGGTCGGACCGGATTATCACCGACCGACCGCCCCGGCCGCGGCGCGGTTCAAAGAACAGCCGCCCGAGGGCTGGGCGGCGGCCACGCCCTCGGACGCGGCGCCCAAGGGTGACTGGTGGACCGGCTTCCACGATCCGCTGCTCGATGAACTCGAACCCCAGGTGGCGGTCTCGAATCAAACCGTACGCGAGAGCTACGCCAATTACTTGCAGGCCATCGCAGAAGTGAAGGTGGCACGAGCGCAGCTGTTTCCCAGCATCGGGCTGTCGAGTTCGGTCTCCCGCTCGGGAGGACCCGGCTATGCCGGAAGCGGGACCACCTACGCCAATACCATACCAGCGACCACCACGGGCACTACCGGGGCTACCGGAACCACAGGGAGCACCGGGACCACCACGACGACCGGGACTACGATCAGCCGCCGCGGCAGCGTCACGTCCGCAACGCTCGAGGGAACGGCCGGTTGGACGCCCGATATCTGGGGCAAGGTAAGACGGCTCATCGAGGAGAACACGGCAATCGCGCAGTCCGACGAAGCGACTCTCGTCAACGCCACGCTGTCCGAGGAGCTACTGCTCGCTACCACGGTGATCGAACTGAGGATGGCGGATGCGAACATCGAACTCGCGCAAAAGACCGTGGCGGCCTACCAGGAGGCACTGCGTGTCACAAAAGCCCAAACCACCGCGGGCATCGCCGCCACGCCACCGTCGGCGGTGATCACCGCGCAGGTTGCACTGGAAACCGAAAAGGCCAACCTCATCGGTCTCGGGGTGGCGCGTGCCCAATACGCGCACGCGATTGCCGTACTGGTCGGCAAGACTCCAGAGGAGCTGGAAATTCCTGTGGCTCATGTGATACCGACGCTACCCGTCATTCCGGTCGGGGTGCCATCCACGCTGCTCGAGCGGCGGCCGGATATCGCCGCCGCGGAACGCACCATGAAGGCACAGAATGCCGCGGTCGGCATCGCGGTCGCCGCCTACTATCCCACGATCTCGCTGTCCGCCGATGCGGGCTTCACGCAATCGCCACTGCAAGGTTTGCTGCACAGCGCGAATCATATCTGGTCGCTGGGCGCGGATGGAACCGAGACACTCTTCGACTTTGGTGAGCGGCGCGCCGAGGTGCAAGCGGCGCGGGCGGCGTACGAGTCGGCCGTCGCAAGCTATCGCAACACCGTGCTCACCGCGTTCCAGAATGTCGAGAATGACCTGTCCGGGCTACGCATTCTCGACGCACAATCCAAGGCGCTCGGCATCGCCGTCGGCGACGCGATTCGCGGCACCGAGATCGCCACGGCGGAATTCAATGCAGGTACGGCCGATTACACCACCGTGGCGCAGGCGCAGGAGACCCAATTGAGCGATCAGCAAAGCGCGCTGACCGTAGAGGAGAGCTTGCTGCTCGATGCGGTGTCGCTGATCGGGGACCTTGGGGGCGGCTGGTCGGTGGGCGACTTGCACACGGCATCCGACCCACGGAGCCTGCCGCCCGATCCCGCGGATGCGGGCGAAACGGGCAAACGCTGAGCGGACATCGCTCGCCTGAAGCATTGCTCGCCGGTGGTTGCAAGGTCCTAATGACCTCACACCGGCATGCCGAAGCGGTTGCACCGCATGCATGGCGGATCATCGACGGCCGCCACCTCCTTGATAATGCCTATGAAATATGTTAACCCTTGAAGCAGACGGGCCCGACTCTCATGTGGTGTTTACACCACATCCGTATAGCCGCAAAACTCCATGTTTTTCTGCAATTTCTACTGAAATTTGCAAAAATTTAAATATTGCGCCAGGATGACGGTGCGAAAAAAATACAGCAATAAGTATAGACGGCGCGAGTTTGGGGGAGTGGTACGACGGAACACGGTAACCACCAACATGTGTGAGGAAGGGATTATGGAAAAGCCTTGGAAGGGGACGGTCCACTCAAAGACACTCCGCAAAACGAATCTCTCCGTAGCAATCGCCGCAGTGCTTTTTAGCGCGACCTCAGGATGGGCCGCAGATACTGCTGCCGACGCAACGACTGCTCCCGGGGAAACAGATTTACTCCAGCAAGTCATCGTCACCGGAACGCGCCAAAAAGGCATCGTCGCGGCCGAGAGCGCGGCCCCCATCCAGATCATCGCAGGCGATACTCTGCAGGCCACCGGCAAGTCCACTCTGATCGATGCCCTGGCGCAGCTCGTCCCGTCGTTCCAGGCCCAGGCGTTCGGCGCCGACATGGCGAATCAGACCCTGCAGGCACGCCTGCGCGGCCTCTCCCCCAATCACGTGCTGGTGCTGGTCGATGGCAAGCGCCGTCACACCACGGCGAGCCTCGCGATCGATGGCGGGTCGGCCTATTCGGGCGGTGCCGGCGTGGATCTGAACTTCATTCCCATGGCGGCCGTCGATCACATCGAAGTGCTGACCGAAGGCGCCGCGGCCCAGTACGGGTCCGATGCCATCGCGGGCGTCATCAACATCATTCTGAAGAAGGCCAACTCCGGCGGCACCATCGATGCGACTTACGGTCGGTTCTTCGACGGTGGCGGCAATACGGGCAAGGTCGAGGCCAACGCGGGCTTCGCGCCGACCGAGAATTCATTCTTCAACGTGACCGCGCAGGTGTCGAACCACGGTCACACCGACCGCGGCAATCCCGATCCGCGCACGGAACCGGCGTACTACGATGGTAGCTACCCGAACAGCAACATTCCCCTGGTGCCCGGATATCCGAACATCAACTACATTCAGGGCGATGCCGAAACCCACTTCAAGCTCGTGGCTTTCAATGCCGGCGTCGACCTGCCCGGGGGCGTCGAGTTCTACAGCAACGGCACCTATGGCAGCAAGGTCGCACAGTCCTACGAAAACTATCGTGTCCCCGCCAAGGTGAACTACGATCCGGCGACGGCAGCGGCAACGGCGGCTGACTATGGCCTCACTCCGCCGGCCGCCGGTACGGTCATCGCCACCTACCCCTTCCCGTTGGGCTTCGATCCGCAGGAACAGAGCAAGGAGGACGACTTCCAGCTGGTCGCCGGACTCAAGGGCTCGATCTTCGGCTGGAATTGGGACTTTGCCGAAGCCTACGGCGAAGACCATCTGGACGTGTACACGATCGATTCGGCCAACGCCACACTGTACGCCGCCACTGGCAGCACACCCACCAATTTCTACGATGGTAAGTTCATCTCCACCCAGTCCACCACGACGCTCGACATCAGCACGGACTTCGACCTGGGGTTGGCTGGACCATTGACCACGTCGTTCGGTGCAGAGCACCGCCGCGAGACTTACGTCATCGGGCCTGGCGATGCGGACTCCTACATCGGCGGCGGCGCGCAGTCCTTCCCCGGCTACTCCGCGGCCGTTGCAACCAATGCCGCACGCCACAGCGATGCCGGATACATCGACCTCGCCGCGACGCCGGTCACGGGGTTGAAGCTCGATGCCGCGGGACGTTACGAAGCCTACTCGGATTTCGGCGATGCCACGGTGGGCAAGTTCACGGCCCGCTATGACTTTAATCCGATGATTGCGTTGCGCGGTACCATCAGCTCCGGTTTCCGCGCACCGACCTTGGCCGAGGAACACTACACCAACGTCAACGTGGGCCCCACCACCGCGTTCGTGCAATTGGCACCGAACGCACCGGGCACCGCCCTCCTGGGACTCGGGGGTGGACTCAAACCGGAACGCTCCACCAATTTGAGCTTTGGCGTGGTGTTCCGTCCGCTCGACAATCTCACGGCAACGATCGACGCGTACCAGATCGTGGTCACGAACCGCATCGTCGCCAGCGGCAACATCAATGGGACCATCAATGGTGTACCGTATCCTGGTTCCGCCAACGTCAACTCCGCCATTGCCGCCAGTGGATTGTCCATCGACCCCGGCGTGCTCGCCACCGGCACCACCGGCATCAATCTATTCGCGAACGGCATCGACACACGCACGCGGGGTGTGGACTTCACGTTATCCAGTCCGCAAGATTATGCCTTCGGACACATCGACTACACGATCGGCGGGTCCTTCAACTACACCGTTGCCACCAAGGTGGCGGGCGGCAGTCCCGAGATCGGCGGCCAGCCCTTGTTCGACGCGGAGGCGGTCACGGCTCTCACCAGCCAGTCTCCCCGCATCACGGTGAACTTCGGTGCGCATTACACGGTGAGTAATTACTTTGTCGATGTACACGAGATCATCTACGGTAAGAGCTCGTCCTGCGATAATCCCGATAGTGATACCTCCAATACGCCCTACGGTACGCCTTGCGCGACGTATGCCGGCGGGTTGTATTACTACCAAGACCACATCGGCACTGTTGGGATCACCAATCTGGAACTCGGCGCGAACCTGACGGAGAAGCTGACGCTGGCGATCGGTGCCAACAACCTCTTCAACCGGTATCCGAACCAGATCAACCCGGCCAACGTCGCCGTCGAAGCCGCGGGCTTCGACAACGCCGCGGTCGAGAAGTACCCCCCGTTCTCGCCGTTCGGGATCGATGGCGGGTTCTACTACGCGCGGGTGCACTACAAGTTCTAACGGACCAGCAGCGGTCTTAAGGGCTTGATCGATGGGCGGCGGCACCGCAAGGTGTCGCCGCCCTTTTTCGTTAAAGCGTGCGGTAGGCAACGATCCGCTGCGCCGCCCAGATCAAGCCCACCGCCGCGATGACAAGCGAACACGGCACCGCGATCCGGCGTCGAAACCACGGTTCGTGCCGAAACCACCCTACCGCCAGAAAGGCGAGCGCAATGATGAACAGCTGGCCCAGATCGACGCCGACGTTGAAACCGAGCAGCGCCACGAGAAAGTCGTGCCGTGGAAACGGTACGTCGCTGAGGCTGCTCGCGAAACCAAGACCATGGATGAGACCAAAACAGAACACCACCGCCAAGCGTCCGGGTCCGAGCTTCGGGCGCACAACGTTCTCGATGGCGATCCACGCGATCGAGAGCGCGATCCCCGGCTCGACATAGCGACTCGGCAACCGGAACACGCCATACGTGGAGAGGAACAAGGTGGTCGCGTGGGCGACGGTGAATACCGTGGTCTGTGACAGGAGCTTGCGCCACGTGATGCCGAGAAAGAAAAGGCCTAGCACGAACAGGATATGATCCAGGCCCTCGGGCACGATGTGCCCGAAACCGAGGCGAAGGTACAGCGCGGCTTGCGACGGCCACGACAGGCCATCCGGATCGATGCGGGCGGACGCATCGGCCGGAACGCCGGCGGCGACGGACGCTGCGACCTGCGGCGCGCGCCGGGCCCAGGAGAATGGCTCGCTTTCGTGCATGCCTTCCGCAAGCCAACGCGTGACCGAGACCTTGGCCGCGGGAATCTGCACGGTATAGGCCACGGGATAGTCAATATTTGCGCCCAGCGGCACGCTGAGCGTGAGCGGCTGCGTGTTGGGCGGCGGCTTCGCAACAAACGTGAACCTCGAGAGCTTACTCAGCGACCCATCGAGATAATCCGCCTGAGGCGCATCGGCAGGAGTGAATTGCCTGAATACGAGTGGGAGAGGAAGAGATCCCACCCTCAAACGCAGAGCGTCGGTCAAGCGCGGGACGATGGCGACGAGGTCCGCGCGTTGCCGATCTGCGGGCTCGGAAACGAGCTGGTAATACCCGGCCGGCGAGCCCAGCAGCAACGTGAGATCGACGTCGATCTGCACCTCGATCTTGCCGGCCTGTCCGAATGAGACCAGAACCCGCGTCATCTGCATGGTGTGGGCCCACGCCCCCGATGCGATGAACGAGCAGATCAGGGCCCCGACGAGCCGTCGGGCAAGTAACCAGCGAGCTAGCTGACAGCCCGACTCTTGGACGCCGTCAGGAGCGCTGCCCAGCGTCGGACTTGCGCGTAGCAGGGACTGCGCAGCGCAGCGGGCCATTGTGGTGCGGTCACCAGACGATCGGCATCGTCTTACCGGTTTGCAGCAGCACGAGTCCCGATGGATTGCCCGGATAGGGTACGACCAAGCGCCAGGTAAACGGACTGCAGGTAATCATCGCAAAGATGATTCGTGCCGGGAATCCCGGGCTTCCTATCCATTCGAGCGCATCGGACTTCGTGTAGAGATTCTCCATGTCCGCCGCCGCCTCTGCCACCGGCCGGCTGGTCATGAGTCCGCCCACTTCGAGCCGCATCTCGGCGGTGACCTGACCGTCGTTCACGAGGACGATGCCGCCCTCGAGTGCCTGAATGCGATTGACGGCCACCGCCATGGCCTCATCGCTGGTGCCGACCACCGTGATGTTATGCAGGTCGTGCGATACCGAGGTCGCGAGCGCGGAGTTCGCAGTCTTGGGGCCGATCCCGGTCCAGAACATCTTGCCGAGCTTCGCCCTGCCCGTGTAGCGATCGACGATGGCCACCTTGATGATGTCATGCGCAATGTCGCGCTGGACCGCGCCGTCGATGACGGCCAAAGTGGCGGTCTTCTGCTCGGCGTCGGTATAGAACGGCGCCTGGATCGCCGCGGTCACGCTAGTCTTGCCGGGTGGCGCCCGAATCTCGAAGTCTTTCGCGGTCAATTCCCTTCCGACATGAATCGTATCGGTCGCCCACGCGGGCCATTTGATGATCGGCACGCTGAGCTGGTACTTACCTTCTTTGGCCGCAAGTTGCCCGTTGGCAAACACATACTTGATCGCCACATCCTTGACCGACGTGAGCAACACGACGTCGGCATAGCGACCCGGCGCGAGCGACCCCACGATCGACTCCATATGCGCATGTCGGGCCGGATACAGGCTCGCCATCGCATACGCCGCTTCGACCGGGGCGCCCATTTGGATGGCGAGTCGCACGTGGTGATCCATGGTCCCAAGCTTCAGGGTATCGGCGACGTTACGGTCGTCGGTCACCAAGGAGATGTTGGACCAGTCTTTCAGGCCATTGCGCACGAAGAGCGGCACGGCACGTTCGATATTCTCGTCCCGCAACTGCAGGAACAGGCCGTGGCGCAATTTGTCCCACGCCTCCTGCGCGACTCGGGTCTCATGATCGCTGGTCAGCCCCGCCGCGACGAACGCGTTGATCTGGTCGAGATCTCTGAGGCCCGCACCATGACCGTCGATCACGCCGCGATTGTCGCGAGTCGCCTGCATATCCTCCCAAATTCTCTGGTAGCCGGGGTGGTTCGGCATCGACACCGCGGGCCAATCCATGACCTCATCGAGCCCCTGCACCGTGAGGCTGCCCTGGATGTGGTGGGCCACCTCCCGATAGGCGTAATTCCCCCCGCCCACCTCAAAGGCGGAAGGCGGTGTGGCCGAGCCCAACGCCGTGAAGATCTTCAGAGGACTGCCCTGCGCCGCCGCCGTTTGCCAGAACTCCACATTGTGCACACCGCTCACGTTCGAGAACTCGTGCGATCCCTCGGTGGTCCACGTGTTGCCGAGCGGGACCACGAGGGCCGCCTCCCATTCGGGCGACAATAACGTGCTTTCGATGTGCTTGTGCGATTCGCCAAAGCCGGGCACCGCCCAGAGTCCCTTGGCATCGAAGACGTCGACGCTCTTGCCTTTCCATTGGCCGGTCGGTCCGACCCAGGCGATACGCTTGCCGCTCACGACGATGTCCTGATCCGGCTCCCATTGCAGCGTGAACACGTCGAGCACGGTGGCATCGCGAATCACCAGGTCGGCCGGTTCCCGGCCGAGCGCAACCTGGACGAGATTCTGACGGATTCTGGTTTCCTCGTTGAAGGTGATCGGGTGAAGGACCCGAGTCGCGGTCGGGACCCTGTCAGGCGCCGCGGCAGCGGACACCGCGGGGGGCATCTTGCCGGTTACCGCAGCGGGCTGCGCAACCGTTGCAGCCGGATCGGCCACCGCAGCGGCATCGTGCGTTGCGAATACAACCAGGAATGCGAGAGTCGCTGAGCAGCGGAGGAGCCTGGATTTCCAGGGAGAAAAAAAAGTCATTCGTGAGTCCCGATTGTGTAGGAAATCATCCTACGACATTCGCGCCGTCGACCGATAGTGCACCGCGACATCCGCGTGGATAGTTCTTTATCCAATTCTCAACGTCAGCCGTTAACGAGGAGTCAACGATGCACGCTGATTCGAAAGCACACACCCTGCGAGGTCAACTACAGCAACTCTTGTTCAGCCCCAAGGGCGGTCTCGAAGGTCTGCTGCTCACGATCCGCAACCAACCTTTGCAGATATCGATGGCGCCGGGGACCAGCGATGTCGCCACTTTGTCCCATGCGGTAGGACGTCCCATCGAAGTCGTGGCCGTACCCGACCATTCACCTAAAACCAAGGACGGTGCGCATCCCGTCTATAAGCTCAAATCCATCACCAAGGTAGCGGGGAAGGCATTCAAGTCGAACCGCCAGAGGGACGGTCACGTCAGCGGAGTGGTCGCGTCGATCCATTACGCCAAGCATGGCGAACCCAACGGCGTCATCTTGGATTCGGGCGAATTCATTCATACGCGTCCGCCCGGCATGAAAAAGCTGAAGCTTCGCGTCGGAGCGAAAGTCAAAGCCCAAGGCGAAAGGCGCATGACGGTACTCGGTACCTCGCTGATCGAGGCTCGAGAGGTGAATAGAGTGACGATGGAGTGAGCCGCTCGGCGCATGGCTGTAAAGCCTGCCGACTGTGCATGGATTGTGATCAGCGTACCGCCGGTGACTGTCCGCGTTGCAGTTCGTGCGGAATCGCACGACATATCGTCATGCAGCTTCAAAGAGCTGGATCAGCCCGAGGAATATGTAAGAACACGCCTCACCGTCGAAGGCAACGCAGGCTTGCATGAACTGCGTAAGGCTCAAGCCGCCGCTGCTGCAACCGCTGAGGTGCCTCGAGTATGTTGACGCCTTTAAAGTTTGCGGCTAGCTTTTCCTGTTAAAGGAGCATGCATGGCAAACCAAGACGAATTCATCATCACGACCTTAGGGACGATCGACGGGAAGTCCGCCTACCTTTGGGACGATACGGCGAACTGGGAGAGTGGCGTGCTGCCGGTTAACGGCGACAGTGTCACGACCCCGCACACGAGCGTTGACAATGATTCGACACTGACCAGCTTGAGCGAGCTCGCGCCGGAGCCGATTCTGTTGGACGGTGTGCTTGTCACCGCACCCGAACTCACCGTCGGCACATTCGTCGGGGGTGAAGGCCCCGACGGAGGCACCGAGTTGTTTGCTGATAGCCAGCTTACCGGTACCCCGGTCAACGTCACCGTTGATAATGTCATGGGTGGTGGGGCTACGTTGGGTGCCGAAGGTACGGGCGCCAGTTTTATCGATAATTCGGCCACCGACTCGGGCAACGACTACTACGCGCAGAACGGTGGGCGGGTGGAACTCGCGTCCACCGTCGCTGCCACGTCGAGCCTGAATTACGATAATGGTGCTACGTTCGTCCTCGAGAACGGTGCCGGTGACGGAACCCCCATCTATGATCTGAGTCCGGGGGATGTGCTCGAACTGCCCGGCACCGGCGTGGGTTCGGTCATCTTTGAGCCCAACAGCTTAGATATCACCACTACCGGCACTGGCGGCGCCAGCTACAACTTTAGCCTCGTCTCGGCGGGCAACGTCGGCGACTACACCGCGAGCTTCGACTCGAGCACCGGGCTCGAGGCGATTACCTTCACCAGCCCCGAGACATTTGCCGCGAATACCTACGGCGCGAGCTTCCCGACGAACGGATCGTATGTGTGGAGCAGTCCGACAAACTGGACGAGCGGCGAGACGCCGGTCGACGGCGCCTATGTCACTGCCAGCTTCAACAGCGGCCTTGACGATTTCGCGAACCTAAGCCTAACCGAGCTGACGCTGGTGAACGATGCGATTGCTCAGGATGGCGGAGGTGCCCTGAACATCGGCACCGCGTACGGGAGTACGGGCACCATCCTGTCAGCCACTGGCGGCTACACCCTTACCAAGGCCCCGATCACCCTCACCGTCGGTAACATCATCGGCAGCGGCGCGACATATGAAGCCACTGGCATCCACGGGGCCGTGGAGGGGCCGATTAGTTTTATCGATAATTCGGCCACCGACTCCGGCAACACTTACATCGCTGCGGAAAGTGGCCTGATGGAACTCGCACCCACCCCCGCCGCGAGTTCAACCTTGGCGTACATAGACGCTGGCACGATCGCTCTCGAGCACCCCGCTGCCAGTAACGCGGTGGCTTTGGAGGGTCTTAGCGCGGGCGATGTGCTCGAACTGCCCGGCACCGGCGTCAGTGCGGTCACCTTTGTTGGGAACTCGGGCCTGGATATCACCACGACCGGCACCGGCGGTGGCAGCTTCGATTTTACCAACGTCACCTACTCCGGCAACGTGATCGGCTATACCGCCAGCTTCGACTCGAACACCGGGCTCGAAGCGATCACCTTCAACGACGAGCCGCCCTGCTACTGCCGCGGCACGCGCATTCTCACCGCGCGGGGCGAGGTACCGGTCGAGCAGCTACGGACCGGGGATCTCGTCGTCACCTTCACGGGTGAAGGCGCGCCGCTCAAGCCCATCACCTGGATCGGGCACACCGATTTCGATGCCAGACGCCATCCGCAGCCCGCCAAGGTCTGGCCGGTGCGCATTCTCAAGGATGCCTTCGGCGAGGGCATGCCCCATCGCGATCTGTTGGTGTCGCCCGGCCATTCCTTCCTCATCGATGGCGTGCTGATCCAGGCGCTGCGGCTCGTCAACGGCGCGACCATCATCCAGGACCGCACGATCAACCGTAACCGCTATTATCACGTCGAGCTGCCCGCGCACGACATCATCTTGAGCGAGGGCGTGCCCGCGGAAAGCTATCTCGACACCGGTAACCGCAAGAGCTTCGCCCACGGCACGAAGCTCATCGAACTCGCCCCCCCCAAACATTGGTCTGAAACCTGCCGCGAGCTTGTCATGTCGGGCGCGCAATTGAACAGCGTCCGCGCGCAGCTGCTCGACCGGGCCCGTGCGCTGGGCTTCACCACCACTGCGGATCCCGAAGTCCGTCTGGTGTCAGCGCAGGGCGAGATCGTGCGGCCGGCCTCGGTAGCCGGGAACCGCTACACGTTCCGTCTGCCGCGGGAGGGTCGGTTCCACCTGGCATCGCGCACGTGGATCCCCGCGGAACTCATGCCGGAAAGCGACGATGCACGACGACTCGGCGTCTGCGTCTATCGCATTCAGATTGACGAAGGCCCAACCTTCGTTGCCTTGGATAGCGAGACCCTCCCGGACGACGGCTGGCACCGACTGGAGAATGGCGATGAGTCCGCGTGGCGCTGGACCGACGGCTTCGCGGCCCTGCCCTGGGCATCAAAGAGCATCAGTATCGAGTTGACCCGCGGCGCGGCCTACTGGCAAAGCGGCGGCACTTCGGAAGAAGCCCTCAAGCTGGCGAAGACCGGCTGACGACAGGCGGAAGCCGTGATCGATCTCCATGAACGGCATGCACAAGACTACGTCGCCGATCACGGAGCGCGGTCGCTCACTCCCATGGATTGAACACGGGCGCGCCGGTTGCTTCAAAGTCTGCAACGTTGCGCGTGACTATCGTCATCCCGTGGACAAGAGCCCCGGCCGCGATAATGGCGTCGCGCTCCTGAAACTTGCCGATGCCGTGCAAGCGGCGAGTGCCCTCTCGATCAATGCCGATGCACCTGTCACGCACTATCGAGACCTTTCTCGGGTGCGCACATTCAGAGTGCTCCCGTGAGCGGCGCGGCAAACCGCATCTAACTCTTTGTACCAACGGCAATTTTGGAGCGGGAAACGAGACTCGAACTCGCGACCTCAACCTTGGCAAGGTTGCGCTCTACCAACTGAGCTATTCCCGCAACGGAAGCCGGCGCCTCCAGGTAGGCGTGCAATTGTAGGGCCGGTTTGGGCAGAGTCAAGGACAACCGCCGCCGCAATCAAGCTAAAGCATTGAGTCAGGACGACATTTCCAGTAAAGATACCGCCATGAAGGTCTCCGTCGCCGACATGGTGTCGCGCACCCCGCCGTGGGTGTGGGTACTGTTCGCCTACCTGGTCTGGATAGGGATGCTGAGGTTGCGGCCGAGCGTGCGCGATGTCGGTAAGACCTGGATTACCCCCACGATTTTCATTGCCTGGGGCATGGTGGCCCTGTTCCACCGCAGCGCCGATCTGTCGTTCGTGGCGATCCACTGGGGTATTGCGGCCGTGATCGGTGCGGTGATCGGTTCATTGGGCGAGATGAAAAAGATGCTCGTGGACCGACCCCGTCAACTGGTTCGTCTGCGCGGCAGCGTCATGCCGCTGGTGCGCGCCATCGTGATCTTCGGGGCGCATTACGCGCTGCAGGTGGCCGCCGCGGTGCAACCGGAGAACCGCACCACCTTTCTCGCCTGGGACATCTATGTCTCAGGCGCCAGCGCCGGCTATTTCTTCGGTTGGTCGCTGCGTTTCCTGCGAGCCTATCGCATCGCTCCCCAGGTCGATCTGGCGCCGGTGGTGGCGCGTCTAAAGCGTCGAGCTTCCGCGTAGCTCCGGCCACGCCAGCCGTAGATAGGCGATCATCGACCATAGGGTCAGGACCACTGCGATGGCGGTCAACCCGATCCCCAGTCGGTAGATGGGAATACCGAACAAATTGCGGCGAAACAGCAGAAAAGACAGCCCGACGATTTGCATGATGGTCTTGTACTTGCCGAGCACGGACACCCTGATCTTGCCGCGCGCGCCGATCTCCGCCATCCATTCGCGCAGCGCGGAGATGGCAATCTCGCGGCCGATCACCACGATGGCTGCGATGGCGATGAACCAGCGCGGATCGCGGCTCACGATCAAGATCAGGGCGACGGCGACGATCAGCTTGTCGGCGACGGGATCTAAGAACGCCCCCAAACGCGAGGTAAGGCCCATCTTGCGGGCAAAATACCCGTCGAGCGAATCGGTGATGCCCGCCAGCGCAAAGGCCGCACAGGCGGCCGGATCCTTCCAGGGATGTGGCAATAGATAGAAAATCATGATGATGGCCGGAATCATCAGAATGCGCAGCCACGTCAACGCATTCGGCAGATTCCAGAGCGGCACGACCCGCCGGCCGCGATCATTGTCCGGGGTGGAGGTGCTCATAGATCACCTGGGCAAGATCGCGCCCGAGGCCCCGGATTTGTACGAAATCGTCGATGCCGGCACGCAGTATTCCTTGCAGCCCACCGAATTGCTTCAGCAGCTCGCGTCGTTTGACAGGCCCCAAGCCCGGAATGGTTTCGAGAATCGATTTGTTATGCCGCTTCGCCCGTTTGCGCCGATGTCCCGCGATCGCAAAGCGGTGCGCCTCGTCACGCACGCGTTGTATCAAGTGTAAGGCGCCCGAGTCCGGTGAAAGTATAGTAGGCGTGTCCTGGCCCAACAAGAACAGTTGTTCCTGTCCGGGACGGCGATCGGGACCTTTCGCCACGCCGATCAATGTCATTCCCTTGATGCCGAGTTCGTCGATCACTTTGGCGGCCTCGGCGAGTTGACCCTTGCCGCCATCGATCAACAAGACGTCGGGCGCCGTAATCTCACCGTCGCGCACCCGCTTGTAGCGCCGCGTCAGTGCCTGGTACATGGCGGCGTAATCGTCGCCAGGCGCAATGCCCACGATATTGAAGCGCCGGTAGTCGCTCTTCAGCGGGCCTTCGACACCGAACACCACGCACGACGCGACGGTATCCGTGCCCCCGGTGTGACTGATGTCGAAACACTCGATACGGCTCGGCGACTCATCGAGATCGAAGGCGCTGCGCAGCTCGTCGAGGCTACCTTCGATGCTGGCTCGCGCCAGACCGCGCATCTTGAGCGCCTCCTCGGCGTTGTTGCGCATCATCTCCAGCCAGCGGGCGCGAATGCCGCGTACCTGCGAGGTAATGCGCACCTTATGCCCCCCCCGCTCCGCCAAGGTGGCTTCGAGCACCGACATGTCCTCGAAATCGCGTTCCACCAAGATCTCGGCGGGCGACTCGCGCTCCAGATAGTACTGACCGACGAATTGTGCCAGCACCTCCGGCAATTCGGCGAACGGCGCCCGTGGAAAGAAAGTCGTGCTGCCCAGGCTACGGCCGCCGCGCACGAACATCAGCGCGACGCAGTACTCGCCATTGCCGGCGGCCACGGCGATTATGTCCGCATCGTGATCGCTGCCCGAGGTGACGATCTGCTGCGATTGAATGACCTTCAGATTGGCGAGTTGGTCGCGGAGCCGTGCGGCATCCTCGAATTCCAGGCGCTCGGCGGCGGTTTCCATGCGCCGACCAAGCTCCTGCTGCACCTCGTCGTCACGACCCTCCAAGACCTTGATGGCGGCGCCCGCGTCGCGCGCATACGCGTCCTTCGAGATCAGCCCCACGCAAGGCGCAGTGCAACGCTGGATCTGATACTGCAGACAGGGACGCGAGCGATTGGCGAAGTAGGTATCGGCGCAATTGCGCAGCCGGAACAGCTTTTGTAGCTGCTGCAGCGTTTCGCGCACCGCGCCGGCCGACGGGTAGGGTCCGAAAAAACGGCCGGGTTCCTTGCGGGACCCGCGATAGAAGCTCAAACGAGGGAATTCATGCCCGGTTTCCAGGTGCAGGAAGGGAAAGCTCTTGTCATCCCTGAGCACCACATTGAAACGCGGCCGATGCTTCTTGATGAGATTGAATTCGAGTAGCAACGCCTCCGTATCCGAATTCGTGATCGTGACTTCCATATGGTGAGTCCTGGCGACCAGCGCCTGGACCTTGGGCTGCACGTTGCTGGCTTGGAAGTAGGAGCCCACCCGGCTCTTCAGACTACGGGCTTTGCCGACGTACAGAATCTCATTCTGTGCGTCCAGCATGCGGTACACCCCGGGTCGCGCCGGGAGGCTGTCGACGAAGGATTTGGGGTCGAAGAGCTGCGCTTCGTCGCCGAGCGGACTCTTGACGGTGGGACCTGAGCGCGTGGGGTCCGCGATCATGGCTGGGGCGCCGCTGCGAGTACCGTGGCGCGCTCGACCACGGCTTCGAACATGGCCGTGGTCAGGCGGCGGGTCTGGGTGTTGTAGCGACTGCAATGATAGGAATCGACCAGCACTCGGCCCCTGCCGATCGCGTGTTCCGCTCCATGCGCGAACTTGAATTGCTTCGCGGGCGAGCCGTGCGCCCGCAGCACCGCGTCGTGCGCGATGGCACCCAGTGCCAGGATGGCACGCAGTTCGCGGCTCTTATCGAGCTCGGCTCGCAGAAAATCGTTGCAGGTCTTGATCTCGACCGGCAGCGGCTTGTTGGCGGGCGGTAGGCATTTCACGGCATTGGTGATGCGCGCGTCGTTGAGCATCAGTCCATCCTCGACGGAGACCGATTGCGGCCCGGTAGCCAGGCCGAACTTGAACAAGGTGGCATACAGGAGGATGCCGGCGTGGTCGCCCGTGAACGGGCGACCACTACGGTTCGCGCCATGCTTGCCGGGGGCTAGACCCACGATCAGCAGGCGCGCTTTGGGCGCGCCGAAGGGCGGCACCGGTTTGCAGGTGTAGTCGGGATGCTCGAGCTTGACCGCATCGAGGAAGGCTGCAAGTCGTGGGCAGCGTCGGCAGCCCATATCGAAAATTTCATTCATTGGCAGATCGGTTGCGGACAGAAGGCTCCGGCGCCCCGCCGGGCACACCAATAAAAAACGGGCTACGCAGAATGACTCCACGTAGCCCGCTATCGAGTGCGCACGGCATTTGGACTAACCCGAGCGCAACCCAAACCTCGCCATCCAGTGGCCCAAACCCCTAGGAAAATATGCCCGCGGACACCCTACGACTCACGTGCGTCCTCGAGCCCAAAAAGGCGGCAACACACGCAAACTGGCTAGGCGGGAAAGGTTTGCAAGTCAGAATATCACCTGCGCACCGCGTGGCAACCCGGTTTTTTCAAAACCGCTGACCACCCAATAGACTTAATCGAGGTTAATAACCTAAGTTATTGTTTTTTATATTAAATACCGGGATTATGTTCAATGAGTCGTTAACTGCGACGAGCCGCGGCTGTCCGCCTGTTGGCGCCGGCCCGCCGCGCGATGAGCATGGCGAGTTCCAGGGCTTGCTCGGCGTTCAAGCGCGGGTCCACGTTGGATTTGTAGGCGCGCAACAGATCGGCCTCGGCGAGCCCACGAGCACCCCCGATGCATTCGGTGACGTCCTCACCGGTCAATTCGATGTGTACGCCGCCGAGCATGGAGCCGCACTCTTCATGAATGCGGAACGCCGCCTCCACCTCACCCAGGATGTTGTCGAAACGCCGTGTTTTCAGGCCGGTCGCCGTGGTCTCCGTATTGCCGTGCATGGGATCGCATACCCACAATACCTGGGATCCGGTGGCGCGCACGGCATCGATCATGCCGGGTAGGCGCTCGTCGATATCCTTGACGCCGAAGCGGTGAATGAGGGTGAGCCGTCCCGGTTGATTCTGCGGATTGAGGACATGCACCAGTTCCTGCAGCCACTCGGTACTCATCGCCGCACCCACCTTCACCCCAATCGGGTTAACGATGCCGCGGAAATACTCGACGTGCGCCGCGTCGATCTGCGCGGTGCGCATACCGATCCACGGCATGTGGGTGGACAGGTTGTACCACTTCTTTTGGCGCTCGATGTACCGAGTTTGGGATTGTTCCGACAGCAGATGCAGCCCCTCGTGGCTGGTGTAGAAATCGCCGCGAGTGATCGCATGCACGCGCTGCCCGCTCATGGACTCGAAGAAATCGAGCGATTCGCTGATCGAATCGACGATTTTCTGGTAGGCGTCGCGCAAGGGCGCATGCCGTAAAAAGCTCAAGTCCCAGTACTCGGGGTGGTGCAGATCGGCGAATCCGCCGTCGATGAGCGCGCGCACGAAATTCAAGGTGAGCGATGCGCGCTCGTAACCGCGCAGTAGCAACTCCGGATCCGGCTCGCGGTCGGCAGCGGTGAAGCCGGGCCGATTGACATTGTCGCCCCGATAGCAGGGCAGCGTGAGGCCGTCCTTGGTCTCGGTATCGGCCGAACGCGGTTTCGCATACTGTCCAGCGAATCGTCCGACGCGGATCACCGGTTTCTTGAGCCCTTGCAGCAGCACCAGGCTCATCTGTAACAAAATCTTCAGTCGGCGGGCGATGTTGTCGGATTCGCAATCGGTGAAGCTCTCGGCGCAATCGCCGCCCTGCAACAAAAACTCCTCGCCACGCTGTGCCTTGGCCAACCGATCACGCAACGCCTCGACCTCCCACGACACGACCAGCGGCGGCAGACGGCTCAAGGCGGCCACCGTCCGCTCCAGGGCGATCGGATCCGCATATACTGGCTGCTGCGTGGCCGGCATACGCTGCCAGCTCGCGGGGTGCCAATGGGTCAAGGCAGGGCTCTTGGACATGGACGCGATGCTACGGCAAAATGCCGCCCCGACCAATATCCCGGGCCACCGGCGGTCCTCGAGAAGACCCGAGAGTTCCTAATGCACAACGTCAATGAAACGCTCGCCGCGCTCGGCCTGCGCGACCTGAACTCCGGCGCCTGGTCCGGCACCCAGGGATGGAGCAAGCACACCGTAGGCACGCTGATCGAGTCCATCAACCCTGCGACGGGGCTGCGCCTGGCGTCGGTCCAGGGAGCGACGGCCGAGGACTATGAGCACGTCGTGAGCGCCGCGGTCGCGGCCGCAGCGCATTGGCGACGAGTGCCGGCGCCGAAGCGCGGCGAGCTCGTCCGCTTGATGGGTGAGGAGCTGCGCCTGCACAAGGATGCGCTCGGCAGTCTCGTATCGCTCGAGAACGGCAAGATCAAGGCCGAGGGTGACGGCGAGGTGCAGGAAATGATCGACATCGCCGATTTCGCGGTGGGTCAGTCCCGCATGCTGTACGGCAATACCATGCATTCGGAGCGCGTACAGCACCGCATGTACGAACAGTGGCATCCACTGGGGGTCGTGGGCGTCATCTCGGCATTCAACTTTCCGGTCGCCGTATGGTCGTGGAATGCCTTTCTGGCCGCCATCTGCGGTAACGCCGTGATCTGGAAACCCTCGCCGAAGACCGCGCTGTGCTCGCTGGCCGTGCAGCACATCTGCAACCGCGTGCTGGAGCGGCATGCGGTGCCGCCGATCTTCCAGCTTTGCATCGATGCCGGGACCGACCTTGCTACCCGCTTGGTCGATGATCGGCGTGTCGCCTTGATTTCGTTCACGGGTTCCACCTCTGTCGGACGCCGGATCGGCGTACGCGTCGCCGAGCGACTCGGCAAGAGCCTGCTCGAGCTGGGCGGCAACAATGCCATCATCGTCGATGCGAGCGCCAACCTCGACCTCGCGGTACCGGCCATCGTGTTCGGCGCCGTGGGCACGGCCGGTCAACGCTGCACATCGACGCGGCGCGTGCTGGTGCATGAGTCGCGGGCCGCGGAACTGGAACGGCGCCTCGTGGCCGCCTACGGCCAGGTACGCATCGGCGATCCACTGGACTTGGGCACCCTCATGGGACCCTTGATCGATGCGGATTCGGTGGCGCGTTACCGGGAAGCGATCGCGACCGCGCAATCCCAGGGAGGCACCCTGCTGTGCGGCGGCCATGTGCTGCAGCGAGCCGGCCACTTCGTCGAGCCCGCCATCGTGCGCGCGACGGCGGCCATGCCCATCGTCGCCACCGAAACCTTCGCGCCGATCGTGTACCTCATCAGTTACCGGAGCCTCGAAGAGGCGGTGGCGCTGCAGAACGCCGTGCCCTACGGCCTGTCGTCCGCCGTGTTCACGGACAGCCTGCAGGTGGCGGAGCGCTTTCTCTCGGCCGAGGGCAGCGACTGTGGAATCGCCAACGTCAACTTAGGAACCTCGGGCGCCGAGATTGGGGGCGCCTTCGGCGGAGAAAAGGATACCGGCGGCGGCCGCGAGGCCGGATCGGACTCCTGGAAAGCGTACATGCGGCGCCAAACCAACACCATCAACTGGAGTTCGCAATTACCGCTGGCCCAGGGTATCCAGTTCAACGTGTGAGCCCATGGCCTTTAGCCCCTAGCGCATAGATTATTACGCCACAGCGGTGATGCGGGTCATCGAGTGAGCCACCCCTCGATTGTCGCGGCGCGTGCGTTCAAGCGCGCCGCCGACACCGGCCCCAGCGTCTTCAGTTCCTGCGCGTACAGCGACACTCGGTACTCCTCGACCCAGAAGCGCAACTCGTCGAGCTCGGGAATCCAGCGCAACTCCGCGGCGAGCTGCCCTTCCAGCGCGGCGATACGCGTGTTCCACTCGAACAATTCGCGCCCTATCGTCGGCGCTTCGCTGCCGCGCGCGATCAGCCGTTGCCAACGGCTCTCTTCCGCTTTCAGCTGCCGGGGCAGCTGTCGCACGACGTCCGGCGCGAGGCTGGCCAGTCGTTCCGCATCGAACAGCCGCCGCAGGTGGGCATGGCTCTCCTCGGCAAGCAACGTGTGTGACGAGCGGGCGCGCGGATCGTCGAGCAGCCGCCGCACCGCGCGCGCCGCCGTGAACCAGCCGAGCGCACTCGACGTGAGCTCCGCGCATGCCGCATATAGCGCTGCACGCCCGCGCTCCACCGCGTCGTCGAACGCCGCGCGCGACCGTGGCGCATCGGCGTCGCCGAAGCAGGCGCGGCGAAACGCCGCTTGCAGCAAGGCATCTGCCAATGCCGCGCCATTCAGGTAGGGAGTGGCCGCGAGCGACAGCCGGGAATCGGCGGCGATACTCCGACCGAGATCCTTGGCCTGCGCCGGCAGCATCGAGCGCGCGAGGCGAACACTACCCGAGCGCCACGCCTGCGCGGCCTCCGCGGCCGTCCATTCATAAGTCAGGTGCAGCGCGCCAGCGCGTACGGCGACGGTGGGGTACACGGTCACGAACCCTGCTTGTACCTCGAGACACGCCGTTGCCGGCAGTTCGGCCAATTCGAAGCACCGCCACGGTGCCGGATAAAACTCCCGCGCACGGGCCTCCAGCGCGGCGCGCGCCAGCGTCGCGGTGCGCCGACGCAGTGCGCCCAAGTCACTGCCTCGCGTCAATTCCCTGCCGCCGTCGACGACCGCGAGCTGCGCCGTCAGATGCGCGGGCACGGCCTTCAGGTCGAAGCTCAGCAGCGGCGCCGGAATGCCGTGCGTATCCTTGAGCCAAGCCCCGAGGCGCTGCGGATCGGTGGACGTTGAGCGAGTATGCTCCAGGAAGCTCGCGGCGGTCCTGCCGATCGGTATCAAGCTGCGCCGTGCGTCCTTGGGCAGCGATCGCAACAAGGCCTCCACCCGCGGCAATGCCAGTCCGGGCACCGCGGCAGCCACCTCAGCCTCGGTCAGGCCCGGCAACGCCAACAGCGGCACATTGAGCGTTGCGCCGTCATGGCTTTCGCCGGGCGCGAATCGATACTCCACCGACACCTCGAGCGCCGGCAGCGCCACGCGCTCGGGAAACAATGCCAGCGACTCGAGGTCCGGTCGGCGCGCGAAAATATCCTCCGGCGTGAGCGTCAACGCCGTGCGCTGCTGCGCGATGAGATGCCGCGTGAAGTACTCCAACGTGGCGGCGCTCGACACCTGGCGCGGCAGCACCCGGTCGTAGAAGGCCGCGAAGACCTCCGGCCCGTGCACCAGATCGCGTGTCCGCAGCCGCTCCTCCATGCGTTGTGCCTCGCGGATGGCGGCATCGTTGATCCGCAACCAATCCGGCCGCCGCCGCAGGCGATGATAGGCGAGCGCCTCGCGGGCGAATATCAGCTTGGACTCCTCCGGCGCAATGGGTCCATAGTTGACGATGCGATTGGCACTCAAGATGAGACCTAGATAGCTGATACGCTCACGCGCCACCACCTCCTCACGCCCTTCGTCCCAATCGGGTTCCAGGTACTCACGCTTCAACGAGTGGTGCGCGGCCGCCTCGATCCAGACCGGCTCGATCTCGGCAACGCGGCGCGCGAAGACGCGCGAGGTCTCGACGATGTTCGCCGCCATCAGCCAGCGCGGACGGCGCCGCTTCAACGGCGAGCCCGGGAAAATGTGGAATTGCACACCGCGCGTGCCAAGATAAGCGCCGTCCTCGCCGCGCGTGCCGACCATGGTGCAAAATCCCGCGAGCAGCGCGCGGTGCACGCCGGTATAGCTCGCCGGCTTGCTCTGCCCGACGATGCCGAGTTCGCGCGCCCGTTCCACGACCTGGGTGTGCACGTCCTCCCACTCGGACAGGCGCAACACCGACAGTCCACGCTCCTTGCACCAACGGCGCAGCTCGCGGCGCGGGCCCTCGCGTGCGCGGCGGTACGCGCGCCATAACTTTACCAGCGCCGAGAACTCGGATTTGCTGTCCTCGAACGCCGCCGCCGCCGGATCCTCGTTCGCCCCATCGCGGTTCTCGATCCGCGCATCGGGCACGCTCAAGGCCGAAACGATGGCCAGAATCTCGCTGGTCGCATGAAACCGCTGGCTTTCGAGCAATGCGCGCGACAGTCGCGGATCGAGCGGCAGTCGCGCCATCGCGCGACCGCGGCGCGTGATACGCCGCTCAGCGTCCAACGCCTCTAGCTCTTGCAACAGGCGATAGCCGTCGCCGAGCGCCCGCGAGTCGGGTGCATCGATGAACGGGAACTCCTCCGCGGCACCCAGTCCATCCGCCGCGAGGCGCAGCAGCAACGCGGCGAGGTTGGTGCGCAGCACCTCCGGTTCGGTGAATGGTGGGCGTGCCTCGAAGTTCGTTTCCGAATACAGCCGCACGCACAGCCCGGGACCTAGGCGGCCGCAGCGCCCCTTGCGCTGATCCGCGCTGGCCCGCGACACCGCTTCGATGGGCAGCCGTTGCAGCCGGTTGCGTGGACTGTAGCGGCTCACCCGCGCGAGGCCTGAATCGATGACGGCACGAATGCCGGGCACCGTGATCGAGGTCTCCGCCACGTTCGTGGCCAACACGATGCGGCGGCATTTGCCGGGCGTGAAAATCTTGCTCTGCTGCTCCCAGGACAAACGTGAGTACAGCGTCAGCACCTCGACGTTTTCATGGAGCTCCCGCTCCAGGAAATCGCCCACATCGCGAATCTCGCGTTCGCCGGGCAGGAACACCAGCACGTCGCCATCGCCAACGTCGCCAGGCGTAGTAACGATGTCTTGATAGGCGTGCAGGACGGCGAGCGGCAGATCCGGGTCATCGTCCGCCGGGTTGTTGCCCCCAGGGTCCTTGCCCCCGCGGTCTGCGAAGCCCATCTCCGCGGCATAACGCACTTCGATGGGATAGCCGCGACCGCTCACCGTGATGATCGGCGCAGCGCCGAAGAATGCCGCCACGCGCTCCACGTCCAGAGTCGCCGACGTCACGATCAATTTCAGATCCGGCCGGCGCGGCAATAAACGCCGCAACACGCCCAGCAGCAGATCGATGTTGAGCGTGCGCTCATGCGCCTCGTCGACGATGATGGTGTCGTAGCGCCGCAGCAAGGGATCGGAGCCGAGTTCCGCGAGCAACAACCCATCGGTCATCAACACCAGGCGCGTGGCGGCGGACACCTGATCCGCGAAACGCACGCGAAAGCCGACGCTGTTACCGACGGTCTGGGACAGTTCCTCGGCGATGCGTGTCGCCAGTGCGCGGGCGGCGATGCGCCGCGGCTGGGTGTGCGCGATCAGGCCGCCCTGCCCTCGCCCCAGTTCGAGACAGTATTGCGGTAGTTGGGTGCTCTTGCCCGACCCGGTATCGCCGGCAACGATCAGCACCTGATGTTGGCGCAGCGCGGCGGCGATTTCATCCTTGCGCGCCGCGATGGGCAGATCCGCGTGCTTGAAGACTAGCCGTTCGACTCCACGCGCACTGGCTAGACTGGGCTCATTCGGCACGCTTGACTTCTTGCCACAACGCCTCCTGCGCCGCCAAATCCAGCGCTCCGAAGTCGAGGCCACGCGCGACGGCCAGGCGCTCCATGCCGTGAAAGCGTCGTTCGAATTTCAGATTAGCCGCACGTAGCGCCGACTCGGCGTCCACGTCGAGCTTGCGGGCGAGATTGGCGGCGGCGAACAACAGGTCGCCGACTTCCTCAAAGAGGTGCGCGGACGCACCGGCCGCGGTGGGCATGGCGTCGGTCGCGGCGCCGGGCGCCGCTGCGCCTGCGTCACCGCGCGCCGCCGGCATGGCGTCGCGGCTGGCCGCGGCCTGCGCGGCCGCCGCCTCGCGCACCTCGGCCAACTCCTCAGCCACCTTGTCCGCGGTCTCGGCCACCCGCTCGAAATCGAAGCCCAAGCGCGCCGCGCGCTTGCTGAGCTTGAAGGCGCGCATCAGAGCCGGCAGCGTCAGCGGCACGCCGTCCAATGCGCTTGCCGCGCCCCGCGCCGCGGCGGCCCGTTCGTCAGCCTTGATGTTCTCCCATAGGACGGTCTGTTGCTCGACACTCAAAGCACCCGCCTGGCCGGCGACCGCGGTCGTCGCGAACAGATGCGGATGACGGCGCACCAGTTTATCGCTGATCGCGGCCGCCACGGCATCGAAATCGAAATGCCCCGCCTCCTCCGCCAATTGGGAATGAAACACCACCTGGAACAGCAGATCCCCCAGTTCATCCTGGAGATGCGGCATGTCGTTGCGCTCGATGGCGTCGGCCACTTCGTACGCCTCTTCGATGGTGAACGGCGCGATGCTGGCGAAGGTCTGCTCACGATCCCACGGACAGCCGTCCACCGCGCGCAGCCTCACCATGATGGCCCGCAAGCGTTGCAGCGACGCACTCATTGCGGACCACCGCCGCAGGCGCGCGGATGTGCCTGCAGCAAGCGCCGCAGCGTCAGCAGCATGCCGGCGGTGGCGCCCCAGATGAGGCGCTCGCCGTAAGGAATGTCCTGCGCCTCCAGGGTCACACCGAACACCTGACGCTGCCTCGGAAGGTGGTTCGCCGCATCCAAGATGTAGTCCAACGGCACCTCGAACACATCGTGTACTTCCTCGGTCGCAATGCGCAACTCGTAACTCGGGTTCACGAACCCCACCACCGGCGTGACGCGAAAGCTCGTGCCCACCCAATGATCGGGCAGATAGCCGGCGAACTCGACGAAATTCTCGGCCAAGCCGATTTCCTCATGCGCTTCTCGCAGCGCTGCGCGCCAGGCGTCGGCATCGTCGGGTTCGATCCGGCCGCCCGGAAAACTGATCTGTCCAGCATGATCCTTGAGTGTGTCGGCGCGCTGGGTGAGCAGCACGGTCGTGCCGGAGGCGCGCTCCACCAGCGGCACCAGCACCGCCGCCGGCACGCGGCGTGCCGGCATGGCTGCACGCACCTGGTCTACCAGGTGCGGCGGGGCACCCGCCACCCACAAGATCTCCTCCCCCGGAGCGGACGCGCTGGGCGCCAACGACTCGCGGATATGGGCTCGGTCGTAGAGTGGATCGAACATCAGCCGGACGCTCCCGCGCCCTTGATGCCACCCTCGGTCAGCGCCAGCGGGTCGAGCAGGCGCTTCAGTTCATCGACATCGAGGTCGGTCATCTCGGCGGCGACCTCGAGCACGGGACGGCCGCTGGCATACGCCCGCTTGGCGACGGCCGCTCCCATCTCATAGCCGATCACGGGATTGAGCGCGGTGACGAGGATAGGATTGCGCTCCAGCGCGGCGCCGACCCGCTCGCGGTTCACACGATATCCCGCGATCGCATGGTCCGCGAGGTTGCGGCAGCCGATAGCGAGCAGTTCCAGGCTTTGAATCAAATTGAACGCGATCACCGGCAGCATGACGTTGAGTTGAAAATTACCGGACTGGCCGGCGACCGTGATGGTGACATCGTTGCCGATGACTTGCGCCGCCATCATGGCGACCGCCTCGGGGATCACCGGATTGACTTTGCCCGGCATGATACTGCTGCCTGGCTGCAAGGCCGGCAACGCGATCTCGCCCAGGCCCGCGAGCGGACCGCTGTTCATCCAGCGCAGATCGTTGGATATTTTCATCAACGCCACGCTCAATACCTTCAACTGTCCCGACAGCTCCACCGCCGTGTCCTGACTCGACAATGCCTGGAAATAGTTATCGGCGGGGGAGAAGCCTAAACCCGTCCCGGTGGACAGATGCCGTGCGAACGACATACCGAACCCGGGCCGAGCGTTGATACCCGTGCCCACCGCCGTTCCGCCCTGCGCCACCTGCAACAGTCGTGGCATGACCGACTCGAGACGGGCGCGGCATTGGTCCATCTGGCTGCACCAGCCACCGAGTTCCTGCGCCATGGTGAGCGGCATGGCATCCATGAGGTGCGTGCGCCCGGTCTTGACCACGTCGTGCAATTCGGCGGCGCGTTCGCCCAGCACCTGACGCAGACGCGCCACAGCCGGCAGCAACCGCTCATGGATCAATAACGCCGCCGCGACATGGATGGCGGTGGGCACCACGTCGTTGCTGCTCTGGCCGCTATTGACGTGATCGTTCGCATGCACGGGCCGGCCGAGATCGCGTGATGCCAACGTGGCGATCACCTCATTGGCGTTCATGTTGCTGCTGGTGCCCGAACCGGTCTGGAATACATCCACCGGGAACTCGGCATCGTAGCGCCCCTCCGCGACAGCGAGCGCCGCCGTCTGGATGGCCGCCGCCATCGGCGCGTCGAGATCCCCCAATTCGGCGTTGGCGCCGGCCGCCGCATGCTTGATGAGCCCGAGCGCGCGGATGAAGGCGCGCGGCATGCGCAGGCCGCTCGGCGGAAAATTTAGTATGGCGCGCTGGGTCTGGGCACCCCACAGAGCCGCGGCGGGCACTTCGAGCGCGCCCATGCTGTCGTGCTCGACGCGATAGGTCGCTGTTGTCATCGTTGTTTCCGGTAATATCCACAGTATCTTAACACCGAGTGCCCGTTACTCCGATGTCCGCCACCGCTATTGACGCGCTTTCGCCACTCGACGGCCGTTACGCCGGAAAACTGCGGCCGGTGCGCGCCATCTTCAGCGAAGCCGGACTGATGCGCGAGCGAGTGCGGGTCGAATGCGCATGGACCTTGAGTCTCGGCGCGAGCCTGAGTTCCACGGGTCCCGCGGCGGCGGCATTATCGACGCTGCCGCGGGCGGCGCGCGACTGGCTCGAATCGCTCGCACGCGATCCGGCGGCCACCGACGTCGCCGCCATCAAGTCGATCGAGTCGCGCACCAATCATGACGTGAAGGCCGTCGAGTACTGGATACGTGCGCAACTCGCCGCGCACGGCGCTTCACCGGCCCATTTGGAATGGGTGCATTTCGGCTGCACTTCCGAGGACATCAACAATCTCGCCTATGCCCTGATGTTGAAGGCAGCCCGCGCCACCGTGCTGCTGCCGGCGCTGGACGCCTTGGTAGCCGCGCTCGCCGCGCTCAAGGTCAAATACGCGGCCGCGGGTATGCTGGCTCGCACCCATGGCCAGACCGCGACACCGACCACCGTCGGCAAGGAACTCGCCAACATCCACGCGCGGCTCGAGCGCCAGCGCAACGCGCTCGCCGCCGTGGTCATACTCGGTAAAATGAACGGCGCCGTCGGAAATTTCAATGCCCACATGGCTGCGCTGCCCGACGTCGACTGGCCCGCCCACAGCGCGCACTTCATCGCCTCTCTCGGGCTCGAGGCGAACGATTACACCACGCAGATCGAACCTCACGACTGGATCGCCGAGTACTGCCACGCGCTGATGCGCGCCAACACGGTGCTGCTCGATTTTGCGCGAGACATGTGGAGCTACATTTCACTAGGCTACTTCAAGCAGCGACCGATCGAGGGCGAGGTGGGATCATCGACCATGCCGCACAAGGTCAACCCCATCGACTTCGAAAACGCCGAGGGCAATCTGGGGTTGGCGAACGCCTTGCTGGCCCATTTCGCCGACAAACTGCCCATCTCACGGCTACAGCGCGATCTGACCGACTCGACGGTGCTGCGTAATCTCGGAGTCGCCGTCGGCCACGCAGCGCTCAGCTTCCAGTCGCTGCAAACCGGACTCGGCAAGGTCGAACTCGACGCTGGGCGGCTGGCCGAGGATCTCGACCGCGCCTGGGAGGTGCTCGGCGAGGCGGTTCAGACCGTCATGCGGGCTCATGGCATGCCCGATGCTTACGACCGGCTGAAAGGACTGACGCGCGGGAAACCCATCGATCAGGGCTCGATGCAGGATTTCATTCGCTCACTCAACCTGCCGGCGGCGGCCGAACAGCGTTTGCTGCGGCTCACCCCGGGCGGCTACCTCGGCCTGGCCACGGTCCTCGCACGACGGAACTAGGTCCCATTTCCCGGCGTGTGCGGCGCGCAAATCTTACTCCGAAACGTGACGTGGTTGGCACGGGAAATAGTCGGGTAAGCGGTAATATCGGCACCGAAGCACGTGAGGCCTGGACATAGAGACATGGCGGGATATTCGGACGAGCGGAACGGCAAGGTCGCGCCCACGGCAGGCTCGGGCACCCGCACGATCCTGACCACCATGCCCGAGGTCAGGGATGCGAGTCTGAAAGTCGCTAAATCCGCACAGCGGCTGCTATCCATCTTCACCCACGACCTCGAACCCCTGATCTATGGCGAAGAACCCTTTCTCGAGGCCATCAAGCGCTTGGTGTTGGCCCGCTCCTACGCCAAAGTGCGAGTGTTGCTTGCCGATCCTTCGCGAGCGATGATGGACAACAATCGCTTTCTCGCGCTGGCGCGCCGACTGACGAGCTGCATCGATCTACGTGCCATGGGTACCGATTATTCCGCGAGCGCAGGTGCGTTCATCATCGCCGACGATAAGGCACTCGTTTACCGGCTACAGGCCGACCGCTGGGATGGCATCTCTGACATGAACGATCCGGCGGTCGTGCGTAAATATCTAAATTTCTTCGATGAAGTGTGGCAGACGAGCATGCAGGAATCCCGCATGCGCCAGATGTTGATGTAGTTATCGGCGGCCGGCCTCGCCTCGCGCGAAACTTGAGCGGAGCTGGCCCGCGCAGTGGCCCCCCGCACAAAGGCGCGGGCGCCGCTATAATCGCTGCATGCCTCCCCTGCACGCCCTTCCTCCCCTACCCGCCCACGGTCATCCGACTCCCGCCGATGCCGGTACCGTCATGGTGGGAATGTCGGGCGGGGTCGATTCGGCGGTCGCGGCGCTGCTGCTTCGCGACGCGGGGTATGCCGTGCAGGGCCTGTTCATGTCCAATTGGGACGACGAGGATGCCTACTGTACGGCGGCCGAGGATTATCAGGACGCCCGCCGCACCTGCGACGCGCTCGGCATTCCCTTGCATCGCGTCAGTTTTGCCGCCCAGTATCGCGAACGAGTGTTCGCCCACTTCCTGCGCGAGTATGCGGCGGGACGCACACCCAATCCGGACGTGCTGTGCAACCGGGAGATCAAGTTCGGCGTCTGTCTGCAATACATGCATCGTTTGGGTGCGTCTTGGATCGCCACCGGTCACTATGCTCGCGTGCGGCGCACGGCCACCACGGTCCAGCTGCTCAAAGGCACCGACCCGGCGAAGGATCAGAGCTACTTTCTGCACCAGGTGGCCAAGGATGCGCTGGCGAGGACTCTCTTTCCGCTGGGTGAGCTGCGCAAGGACGAGGTGCGCCGACGTGCGCACGCCGCGGGTCTGCCGGTGTTCGACAAACCGGACAGCACCGGCATCTGTTTCATCGGCGAGCGTCCCTTCGAGGAGTTCTTGACGGCTCATCTGCGGCAAACGCCGGGACCCATCGAAGACGCGGCGGGCACCGTGATCGGCGAACACCGCGGCTTGGCGGTATACACGCTCGGTCAGCGCTCGGGACTGCGCTTGGGTGGCCGCTCCGGCGCGGCGGCAGCCCCCTGGTTCGTCGCCGCCAAGGACCCGTGCCGCAACGTGCTGACCGTGGTCCAGGATCCAGGGCATCCCTTGCTGCTGTCCGACGCCTTCGACGTTCTGGACATGAACTGGCTGGAGGAACCGGCCAACGGCGCCTGTACGGTGAAGACGCGCTATCGGCAAAGCGATCTGCCCTGTGAACTGCGCATCGAGGCGAACACGGTACGTGTCACGCTGCCAACGCCCGCCCGTTCGGTCACACCAGGCCAGTACGCCGTGTTCTACGCCGGGGATCAGTGCCTGGGCGGCGGAGTGATCGCACGGCGTCATAATTCGCGGGCGGCGCAGAGCGCTCACGCGTCGGCACGGGAGCACGCGTAATCGCCTATAATTCCTTTTTTTGTTCGGAGGGGTCATGACGGATAGTTTCAAGTCGAGAACCAGCTTGAGCGTGGGCTCAAAGCGCTACGAAATATCGAGTTTGCGTGCGCTCGAGGACCACAAGATCGACCGCCTCCCCTTCTCCTTGAAAATACTGCTCGAAAATTTGCTGCGTTTCGAGGATGGCGTGAACGTCACGAAGAAGGACATCGAAGCGCTGGTTCATTGGGATCCGAAGGCGGTGCCCAACTATGAAATCGCCTTCACGCCCGCCCGCGTCATCATGCAGGACTTCACCGGTGTGCCGTGCATCGTCGATCTGGCCGCCATGCGCGAAGCCATCGTGCGTCTCGGCGGCAACCCTGAGCGTGTCAACCCGCTGGCTCCGGCCGAGCTGGTCATCGATCACTCGGTGCAGGTCGACGAGTACGGCACCGCCGATTCTTTGCGGCACAACAACGAAATCGAATTCGCGCGCAATGGCGAGCGCTACATGTTTCTACGCTGGGGTCAGACGGCATTCAGCAACTTCAAAGTCGTGCCCCCCAATACCGGTATCGTGCATCAAGTAAACATCGAACGCCTGGCACGGGTGATCTTTGCGGATGACGGGACCGGCAAGGCGGTGGCCTACCCCGACACGTTGGTAGGTACCGATTCGCACACCACGATGGTCAATGGTTTGGGAGTGCTGGGCTGGGGAGTCGGTGGCATCGAGGCGGAGGCCGCGATGCTCGGCCAACCCGTGACCATGCTCATACCCCAGGTGATCGGCTTCAAGCTCACCGGCTCGCTGCCGCCGGGCACCACGGCCACCGATCTGGTGCTGACCGTGACCGAGATCCTGCGCAAAAAAGGCGTGGTGGACAAATTCGTCGAGTTCTTCGGCGATGGCCTCGCGGGGCTGCCGCTCGCGGATCGCGCCACCATCGCTAACATGTCGCCGGAGTTCGGCTCCACCTGCGCGATCTTCCCAATCGACGAAGAGACCATCAAGTACCTGGAACTCACCGGTCGGCCGGCCGATCAGATCGCATTGGTCGAGGCCTACGCCAAGGCCCAGGGGCTTTGGCGCATCCAGGGTGCACCCGCCGCGGACTACACCGATGTGGTGGAACTCGACCTATCGACGGTGGAACCGTCGCTGGCGGGACCGAAGCGTCCCCAGGACCGGGTGCCGCTGCGCTCGGCCAAGAGCGTCTATCTGTCCGCCGCGAAGAAAATGGCGGAGGAACGCACACAGAAAAATCCCACCGCCAAGGGCGTGGGCGCCGCCAGCATCGGCGGCCGGACCTTCGAGGTCAAGGACGGCGCGGTTCTGATCGCCGCCATCACGAGTTGCACCAACACGTCGAATCCGGCGGTACTCGTGGCGGCCGGATTGCTGGCACGCAATGCCAACGCGCTGGGCCTCAAATCCAAGCCGTGGGTCAAGACCTCGCTGGCTCCCGGTTCGCGCGTCGTGACCGATTACCTGCAGAAGGCGGGCCTGCTCAATGAGCTCGAAGCGTTGGGTTTCTACACCGTCGGCTATGGCTGCACCACCTGCATCGGTAACTCGGGTCCCTTGAAGCCGGAGATTTCCGATGCGGTCAAGGCAGGCGACGTCATCGCCACCTCGGTGCTGTCCGGCAACCGTAATTTCGAAGGTCGAGTACACCCCGAAATCAAGATGAACTTCCTGGCGTCGCCGCCACTGGTCGTGGCCTACGCGCTGGCGGGTAACCTCGACATCGACATCACCACCGAGCCCTTGGGCGCGGGCAAGGACGGCAAGGCGATCTACCTCAAGGACATCTGGCCGAGCGCGGGGGACGTGGCGAAGGCGGTGGCCGCCTCGGTGGACTCCGCGATGTTCAAGAAGGGCTATGCCAACGTGTTCACGGGCGATGCCCATTGGAGCAGCATCAAGACGCCCGCGGGTAAGATCTACGAGTGGGACGGCAAGTCCACCTATGTCAAGAATCCGCCGTACTTCGACGGCATGACCATGACCCCGGGCGCGGTCGGCGACATCAAGGGTGCGCGCGCACTCGCGGTGCTCGGCGATTCGGTGACCACGGATCACATCTCACCCGCCGGCAATATTTCGAAGTCGAGCCCGGCGGCGAAATATCTGATCTCGCAGGGAGTTCAGGCCGCGGACTTCAACTCTTACGGCTCACGCCGCGGCAATCACGAGGTCATGATGCGCGGCACCTTTGCGAATATCCGTCTACGCAATTTGCTGGTGCCCGGCACCGAAGGCGGCGTGACGCGGCACATACCGAGCGGTGAAACGATGTCCATCTACGACGCCTCGGTGCAGTACAAGGTGGAGGGTACGCCGTTGGTGATCTTGGCCGGCAAGGAGTACGGCACCGGTAGTTCGCGTGACTGGGCCGCCAAAGGCACCATGCTGTTGGGAGTGAAGGCGGTAATCGCCGAAAGCTTCGAGCGCATCCATCGCTCCAATCTCATCGGGATGGGCGTGCTGCCCCTGCAATACAAGGAAGGTCAGAATGCGCAGGGTCTGGGTCTCACGGGGAATGAGCGCTACGAAATAGTCGGGCTCCAGCAAGGAGCCGCCAAGACCGTCACCGTGATCGCCACCGCTGCCGATGGGAAAAAGATCGAGTTCGAGGCGCGCTTGCGCATCGACACGCCGAAGGAACTCGACTACTACCAGCACGGCGGAATTTTGCACTACGTATTGCGGCAGCTCGCCGCTGCGAACAAGGCGGCCTGAACCATGAAACTCGATATGTACCAAGCCACGGTGTCGCCCTGCGTGCGGGCGCTCACCAACCTGATCGCGATCCTGGAAAAGGCCGAGAGCTATGCGACGGCGCGCAAGATCGACCCGACGGTGCTGCTCAACACGCGGCTGTTTCCGGACATGCTGCCGCTGACCCTGCAAATCGTCATCGCCGGCGACATTTCGCGCGGCGGCGCCGCCCGCCTCGCGGGCAGGGACGTGCCCGCGTTCGAAAGTGGCACGGCGACATTCGGTCAGTTGATCGACGGGTTGCGGCACTCCATCGCTTTTCTCGAAACGTTGCAGCCGGAACAGTTCAACGGCGCGGAGGACCGCACGGTCACGTGGAGTACCCGCAGTTCAACCAAGACCATGCAGGGCACCCCCTACTTGTTCCAACACGTGCTGCCGAATGTGTACTTCCATGTCACGACCGCGTACGACATCCTGCGCCATGTGGGCCTCGAAATCGGCAAGCAGGACTTCCTCGGCAGAACCTAGGGCCTCGGCAGGTTTTGGGCCGCGTCGGACATTAGGGCGGTGCCGCGGCGCCCACACTGCCCGCCTCGACCAGCACCATCGTGCTCGGGTCCAGATGCGCCTTGATCGCGTTGTTGACCTGAACGCGGGTCAGGCCCTTGACGACTTCCGGGTATCGGTCGAGCCAGCCTAGGTCGTAGCCTCGTTGAAGGGAGGTCAGGATGGTGCTGGCGACACCACCGGTGGTCGACAGCCCCACGAAGTAGCCGCCCACCAAGCCCTGCTTGCGGTCCGCGAGTTCCGCTTCGGTGATGCCGCCCGACCACCATTTGTCGAGCTCACGGCGCGTGGATGCGACACCCTTGTCCAGCAAGGCGGGTGCGAAGCTCGCGGATATCTCCCAGTCGCCGGTGGCTATGCTGTCATCCGCCATGCCGGCGCCGATGTGGTAGGTCAGGCCCTCCTTGTCGCGCACGATTCCCATGAGCCGCCCGGTGAAGCCATGCCCGAACACCGCCGTGCCGACCCGCAACGCCAGCGCGTCAGGATCGCTGTAGCGCAGCCCGGTGGCCTGGCCCAGCATGATGGTGACGCTGGGCTTGCCGGGCAACGGCACTGAAATGTCGCGCGGACCCGGCGAAACGCCCCGCGCCGCGGGCCGAATGTAATCCTGTCCCCCGGACCAGCCGGCGAAAACGCGGGCAACCTCGGCCTGCGATACCGGCGCCGAGACATCGCCCGCAAATACCAAGGTCAGGTGGGCCGGACCGTAATACTTACCGATGAAGGCCTTGACTTCGTCGAGAGTGGCCGACTTGGCGGCCGCCAAGTACTCGTCAACCGTATGCGGCCGGTTCGGACTTCCCTCAGGGTATATCGCCCGGCCGAAAGCTTCGCCCGCGCGACCCTCGGTATTCTGCAACGAGGCTTGCAGAGAGCCGATGAACTGCTGTTTCGCCTTCGCGAACTCCGTCGGGGACAGAGCCGGGGTGCGCAGCTCCGCCGCGATCAATGTCATCACCAGCGGCAGATCCTTCTTGAGGCACTTGGCGCGAATCTCCAGACTCTGTGTGCCCACCTCGAAGGCGATCGATGCTCCGACGTCGTCCAACTGTTCGGCAATCGCAAATTTGTCGAGCGACTTGGTACCTCGATCGAGCATGCTGCCGGCCAGCGTGGGAATCGCGATATTGCCGGAGGCCGCCATGGCGTCGCCGGCCGGCAAAGCGCCCAGGATCACCACGACATCCTTGACGCTGGTGGGATAGGTGACGACGTCGATCGGGCCCACCGGCTGTCGCTGACCGTGCTCGGCCATGCCCGCCCAAGCCGAAGCGCTCGAGAGCAGCAGCACCGGCAGCACCCATGAATTCAACAGGGATTCTCGCATCACGAGCCTTTCTCCGTCGCGGGCGGCATCGGCACGAACCAGCCCGTCGTACTCTGATCTGCATCGAAATATTGCCGTGCCACGCGCTGCACGTCGGCGGCCGTGACTTCGAGAACCTTCTGTGGAAAGGTCACGTACAGCGTCCAGTCGCCGACGGCGATCCACTCGTTGATCTCGCTGGCCTCCGCGGCCGTGCCGTCGCGCTTGTAGGCGTCGGCAGCCACGTATTGTTGCTTCACCCGATCGACCTCGGCCGCGGTCACGCCCTTGGTCTTGATCTTGTCCAACTCATCGAGCAAGGCCGCTTCCACCTGTTCGTGCGTGCTACCCGGTGCCAGCGACGCATACAGTGAATGTAGCGACAGATCGCGATGCAGGTCGGTTCCGGCTCCCGCGTTCAGGGCGAGTCCCTTGTCGACCAACGCCCGGTACAAGCGCGCATTCTTACCCGAACTCAAAATGGCATCGAGCATATCCAGTGCCGGTTGATCGGCGTCCCGGCCGTTCGGCACCTTGTGCGCGATGATTACCGTACCCAGTTCGCCGGGCCGCTTGATGACCACGCGGCGCGCGCCCGTCTGTGCCGGCTCCTCGGTGTAGATGTTGGGAATGGGCTGCGGCGAGCGGGTGAACGCCCCGTAGTACTTTCTCACCAGACTCAACGCCGTCGGCGTGTCGACGTCGCCGACGAGCGTCACGGTGGCATTGTTGGGCCAGTAGAAGGTGTCGTAGAAGTCGTGCAATTTCTCGATGGGCACGTGCTCGATGTCGCTGCGCCAGCCGATCGTCGGGTGGTGGTATGGCAGCGCCACGTAGGCGGCGGCGGTTACCTCCTCCATCAGCACATTGTCGGGATCGTTCTTGCCGCGCTCGTACTCGTTGCGCACCACCGTCATCTCGGAACGGCGGTCCGCCTCGTGCAGCCACAAATGCCGCATACGATCGGCTTCGATGGCGATGTAGCCTTCGAGGCTTTCGCGGCCGATGGTCGCGAAGTAGTTCGTGCGGTCGACCGAGGTACTCGCGTTGAACTGTCCGCCCACTTTTTCCAGGAACTGCTTTACGCTGTTGCCCTTTGGGTCGTTGAAATTATCGCTGCCCTTGAACATCAGATGCTCGAGAATGTGCGTGGCGCCCGTAGTGCCCGTCACCTCGTTGCGCGAACCCACGCGGTAGGTGACTTGAAACGTCACCACCGGCGCCGAATGGTCCGGCGCCACCAGCACCGTGAGCCCGTTGCCGTCGAGGGTGTATTCCTCGATGCCGCCCACCGCTTTGACGAAGGTGTAACCGGCGACCGCGGGCGGCGCATGTGCGTCGGGCGCAGGGCTTGCCGCCGACGGGACAGGGGAATTGGACGCGGGATTAGTCTCCCCAGTCACGGTGGCCGCCACGCCCGGCACCGCGACGGCCGAGGCGACGAGCGCGGCCGCGATGAATGCGGCGAGCACGCGAAGGTGACCTCTGGTGTGCCGCAGGGGCGATTCGACCCGGTGATTCATGGAATTCCTATTGCAGCGGCCAGCCCGCGGGTGGCGATTCTAGCCTAACGTCGAAGCGGAGGCAGCAGCACTCTGAACTTCGTCGGTCCACACGAGAAATTTGGACAGTCGATTGGGGCCGAAGGTCATGCTGATGGCCACGTCCGCCGCATCCCGGCCCCGTGCGATCAACACCCGGCCGATGCGGCGTTGATTGTTGCGCGGATCGAAAGTATGCCATGCCCCGCTCAGGTAAACCTCGAACCAACCGGCAAAATCCATCGGGGCATCCATCGGCGGTACGCCGATGTCGCCGAGATATCCGGTGCAGTAGCGTGCCGGGATGTTGAGGGCACGACACAGCGTAATGGCCAGATGCGCATAGTCGCGGCACACGCCGACCCGCTCGTTGTACACATCGTAGGCTGTCTTGGTCGGCCGCGCGCATTGGTAATCGAACACAATGTGGCTGTGAACCCAGTCGACGATGGCCTGTACGCGATTCCAGCCGGGCATCATACCGCCGAACAGCGACCATGCGATCGGGGCGAGCAATTCGGTCTCGCAATAGCGGCTCGGTAACAAATAGACCAGCGCCTCGTCCGGCAGCGACTCGATCGTATGCTCGAACGCGTGCCGGAACTCGGGTTCGGTGAGGCCGCTGTCGTTGATGATACCGTCGGCGGTGATGCGAAATTCCCCCGGCGGCCCGATCGCTCGGGTGCACCAATTGCCAAAGCCGTCGCGGTACATCGACAGCGGTACGATCGGGTCCGTCACGATGGTGTCCGCGCGCACCAAGTCCTGGCTACGACTGTAGTGCACATTCAAGTTGAGGATCATCGGCGTAGCCTGAGGAAAGTCGTAGATCAGCTCATAGCCCAGCCGTATCAACATTGGAACGCACCGCGATGGATCGTGAATGAGCGCGCAATGTGACACGTGCTCACGGCGACACAAATGGGTTTCATGCAGCACCGCCTGTAGGGAGTCTCCTACACGGACAACGCCCGCTCCTCGAACAACTTTCGTCGATTACTATATATTATTTCAATGCCCATTACTTCGATGCCAATTACCTCGATGCCAAGCCCGGTATCGCCCGATGCAACGCCCCGCGTTGCGCTCTTCGATCTCGACGGCACGTTGACCTGGCGAGACACGTTGGTGAGCTTTTTAGCGGGCTACCTACTGCACCATCCCGCGAAGTGCCTGAGACTCTGGCGATTGCCTCTCACCATCGCGCACTACGTGTTCGTTACCCACGACCGTGGCTCGTTGAAGTCCAGTGTGATTCGTCTCGTCATGGGCGGCGAACCACGCTCGCGGGTCGATGCCTGGGCCGCTACCTTCGTGGCTCGTCTCACCGACCGGCACACGTTCCGGCCCGCGGCGCTGGCGGTGCTCGAAAGGCATCGACTAGCGGGCGATCACCTCGTCCTGTTATCCGCCAGTCCCGATCTCTACGTGCCGCGCATCGGCAGCTTGCTCGGCTTCGAGCGCACGCTGTGCACCGAGGTCAAGTGGCGGCTCGCCGTGCCCTCGCCCGGCGCCCCTCCGACCGAAGATGTTCTCGACGGCGCGTTGGCAACCCCCAACCGGCGCGGCGCGGAAAAATCGTCGTGTCTCGCATGGCTGCGCATCCAGTACCCCGGGCTGCCGGTCGTAGCCTATGGCAACAGCACCTCCGACCTGCCGCATTTACGGCTCGCGGACGATGCGCTGCTGGTCAACGGCAATGCCAGCGCACGGCGCGAGGCCGCGACCATGGGGGTCGCCGTGGCCGAGTGGTCCTAGTACCTCGACACAGTGATTCTGGCCGGTTCGCATGGCCTTTACTCAAGCCGTGTGGCGACTCGAGCAAGCGACAATGGTTTCAGCGCTGCACGGCTCGCAGCGCCTGGTGCACCTTGAGGAGAAGCGTCTCGGTGGTCGGCCAATCGATGCACGGATCGGTGATCGACACGCCATATTCCAGCTGGGTGAGGTCCTTCGGAATCGGTTGATTGCCCGCCTTCAGATGGCTTTCGAGCATCAGGCCGACGATCGAGCGATTACCGTCCGCAATCTGCGCCACACAATTCTCCGCCACCGCCGGCTGCAGGCCTGGGTCCTTGTTGGTATTGCCGTGGCTGCAGTCCACCACGATGTTGGGTGGTAGCTTCGCGGCGCTGAGTTCACGTTCGGCCGCCGCGATGCTCACCGCGTCGTAGTTCGGCCGCCCGCCGCCGCCACGCAGCACCAGATGCGCATGTGCGTTACCGCGGGTGCGAAATACCGCCGACTGTCCTTGCTGCGTGATGCCGAGAAAATGATGCGGATGGCGCACCGACTGCAGTGCGTTGATCGAGGTGGCGAGCGCGCCGTCGGTGCCGTTCTTGAATCCCACGGGCGTAGACAAGCCGCTCGCCATTTCCCGATGCGTTTGCGATTCCGTGGTGCGCGCGCCGATGGCGGTCCATGTGATGAGCTCGGACAGGTATTGCGGCATGATGGGGTCGAGTGCCTCGGTCCCCGCCGGCAAACCCAGCTCGGCGACGTGCAGCAACAGCTGACGCGCGATCAGAATCCCCTTCTCGATGTGGAACGAATCGTCCATGTCGGGATCGTTGATGAGCCCCTTCCAGCCCACGGTGGTGCGCGGCTTCTCGAAATACACCCGCATGATGAGCAGCATGGTCGACTCGACCCGGGCGGAGAGTTCGCTGAGGCGGCTCGCATACTCGTGAGCCGCCGCCACATCGTGAATCGAACAAGGACCCACCACCACGAATAGGCGCGGATCGCGACGTTCCAGTATGGCGCGCACCACCTCTCGCGACCTATACACCGTATCGGCGGCGCGAGCGGTGAGCGGCAAACGGCGTTTGACCTCTTCGGGCGTGGCCAGCAGATCGCTGGAGGCGACATTGACGTTCTGTAATTGATCTTCTTTCATGGTCATCGACGGATCTCTCTTAACTCAAGGACTGGCTGAGGTCCCAATGCACGTCTTCGTCGCTGAGATCGACGAACGGTTGATCCGAGTCGAGCCCGCTCATGGTTCAGCTCTTGAAGACCCACGCTGGAACGGTACGCCATCCGGCCAGTAGTTCTCGATCCAGGCTGCGATAGTTGGGTTCCAATCGGTCGACCAAGCGCCAGAAACTCGCCGAATGATTCATGTGCTTCGTATGCGCCAGCTCGTGCACGAACAGGTATTGCACCACCGCCGGCCGCAGAAATACCAACGAGCAGTTCAAGCTCACGGTGCCGCGCGTAGAACAGCTCCCCCAGCGCGTCCGCTGACAACGAATCGCGACCCGGGCCACGGAATAATTCAAATCGTCGGCTAGTTGCAACAGCCGCGGCACCAAGCGCTCGCTCGCAGCGCGCTTCAGCCACCCCTGCAACAATAGTCGGGCGGCAGCCTCATCGGGCGCGTTGACCACCAGTCGCGCACCACGTTCGGTCACACCGCATTTCGCCGTTGCATGCCACTCCACCTCGAAACGCTCGTTGGTTAAGGCAAACTCGATGACCGGGGGCACCGTGGCGGCCGCCTCGGGAAAACACTGCATCGCGGCGACTTTGCGATCGATCCAGGGCGTGAAGCGTTGCACGAACTCGCGCACCGTCTTTGGACTGACCCCGATGGGTACGACGATTTCGACCCGGCCGCCGACATGAACCCGCGCGGTGAGGCGGCGCGCGCGAAGACTGACTCGAACAGCGAAGGGATCGTTGGAGCTACGAGTCTCGAACAGCGACAACTGCGTTCCATGTGCATTCATCGCGACCAATGATACCAGGTTAGAGCGCGCGGGCGGCGGAGCGCACCGTCCTCCAGCGCCTCTGCGAACCAACGAGCCGACGCTCATTACTCCGTCGGCGGGACGAGGGTTCGGATTCGCTTCATAATGCAACAGACGTGGCACCGAGGGAGCGATTCTTGAACGCTGAGCTGGTCGACATAGGGGCGAATTTGACCCACGAGAGTTTTGCCGCCGATCGCGCGGCCGTGATGGCCCGGGCCCTGGAGGCCGGCGTCACGCGTCTGGTGGTGACCGGAGCCGATCTTACGAGCTCGCGCGACGCGGCGGCGCTGGCTGCGGCCAACCACACGCGCCTCTGGAGCACCGCGGGCGTGCATCCCCATCATGCCTCGAGCCTCGACGCCGAGGCTCGCGACGGGTTGCTCGAATTGCTGCGCCAGCCGCAGGTAGTCGCGGTGGGAGAATGCGGGCTCGATTACTTTCGGAACTTTTCCCCGCCCGCGGTCCAGCGCGCGGCCTTCATCGCGCAACTGGAACTCGCGGTGACCACGGCCAAGCCGGTGTTCTTGCATCAGCGCGATGCACACGCGGATTTCAAAGCCATAGTCGAGGACTTTCGCGACCGACTCACGGGCGGCGTGGCGCATTGTTTCACCGGCGACCGAGTACAGCTCGAGGACTACCTGGAATTGGGCTTGCACATCGGCATTACGGGCTGGGTGTGCGACGAGCGCCGCGGCGCGCACTTGCGAGACGTGATCCCCGCCATTCCCGCGCGACACCTGATGGTGGAAACCGACGCGCCGTACCTGCTGCCCCGCGATCTCGAGCCGCGCCCAAAATCACGCCGCAACGAACCCATGCACCTCGCGCACGTGACACGCATCGTGGCCGGTATCCGCCGCGAATCGTTCGAGAGCGTGGCCGACTCGACCACCCGCACGGCGATAGAATTCTTCGGCCTGCGCTAGTACCTCGGCAACCTGATTTCGAATGGTCGAATTGACGCTTGCTCGAGTCGCCGAGCGGCTTAAGCAAAGGCCTGGGTGGGCGAGTATCCCGGCGGGAGCTGGTCCGTTCCCGTCGGGATGCCCGCCCATCCAGGCCATGCGAACCGGTCAGAATCGCTGGGCCGAGGTACGAGCAGGCTGCTAGAGATTGGTGAACTCGTGCGGACTGCGCCGAAGCTGGGCTGTCAGCCGTTTCCACGCCTCCATGTAGCGCTCATATTCCGGAAAATTGGTCTGAGTACGGTCAACCGCCGGAAACTCCACCTCGATACCGTCCAGCATGGTCACGTACTTCGGCTTGCCCTTGGTAAACTTGCCGTGATTGGAAAACACCAAGCGTCCCTCAACGGGCACGTCACCCACGAGAGCCTTCACGGCGGCAATACGATCGTAGAGGGCCGGCTGGGGATTGTCGAAGGTATAACGTCGACGGCCCATCACGGTCCAATCGCTCATCTGATCGCCGCCGAATATCAAGCCGACGACGCGACGGGTGTCGAGTACCACCACGCCGCGCGGCGTGAGCATCAAGTGATCGATGTGAATGAAACCGCCCATCCCGTCGGGAACCAGGACCTGATGCGCGGCCTGATAGCCGATGCTCTCCAGTCGCGCCAACAACCCCTTACGGCGCACGCCGCGCTGGTACGCGCCATAGGCGAGATAGCTACCCGATCCGAGCAGCAGCAATATCGCACCGGTGGCCAACCACTCGGGCTCGATGCGAATATCGCTCATTCGAGAGCTGCGGCAACAGCCTGAAGCGTCGGCGGCAGATCGACGAAATGACGCGGCAGACGCAGCAACCGACCGAGCGCGTCGGGCACCTCGACGGTCTTACCGATGATGGGCTCGACCACCTCGTTGAATTTCGCCGGGTGCGCCGTAGCCACCAGCACCCAGGCATGATCGCGTCGTTCTTGCGGAGTCAGGCGGCTGTAGACTTCCGCCGCGGTCGCGGTATGCGGACACCATTCGCGTCCATACTGCGTGAAGTCCTGTGCAATACGGCCGCGAATCGTGGCGTCATCGACGCTGTCCGCGCTCAACTGCGCGCGTAGCGACTCGATCGTGGGATATAGCGTCCGCAGCCGTTCCATATTGCTCGGATTGCCCACATCCATCGCCGACGCCAGGGTGGCTACGCTGGGGCGCGGCCGCCACTCGCCGCTCTGAAAATAATCGGGCACCGTATGGTTTGCATTGTGCGCGAGTACGATACGGCCGATCGGGAACCCCAAGGCGCGGGCCCAGACCGCGGCGAACGCATTGCCGAGATTTCCCGCTGGAACGATATACGACGCCTTCACACCCGTCACGCGTTCGACCTCGAGACTCGAGGCGATGTAATACACCATCTGCGGCAGCAGCCGGCCGATGTTGATGCTGTTGGCCGAGCTGAAGCGGTGCTTCAACGACAGCTTGAGGTCCATGAAGGCCTCCTTCACCAGGCGCTGACAATCGTCGAAGCTGCCGTCGATGCGCAGCGAGATCACGTTGTCGCCCCAACAGGTGAGCTGTTGTTCCTGGCGTGGACTCACCAACCCCTTCGGATACAGGACCACGATGCGCACCCAGGGACGCAGATGAAACGCCGCGGCCACCGCGCCGCCGGTATCGCCGGAGGTCGCCACCAGGATGGTGAGATGGGGCGTCGCAGCGGCTTCCAGACGTTGCAGGCTCATCGCCAGAAAGCGTGCTCCGAAATCCTTGAATGCCGCGGTCGGACCATGAAACAACTCGAGCGCGAACAGGCGGTCGGCGGCGGCCGTCACCGGCGTGGTGGGTGCCGGAAAATTGAACGCCTCGTCCAGGATGTCCGGAAGGTCGCTCTCGAGGCGATCGCCGACGAAGAAGCCCTTCAAGGCCGCATGCGCGATCTCGGGCAGGCGCGACAGGGCGGCCACCGCCGAGACATCCACAGGCGGCAGTTCGGTCGGCAGGTACAGGCCGCCGTCGGGCGCCAGGCCCTGTCGTATGGCCTCGCTCGCCGTGACCGACGGCGCGTTGCCGCGTGAGCTCAGAAAGGTCAAGGCTGACATCAGGCCTTCACCACGCGCGCACCGTAGTTCTCGAGCGACGATACCCAGCTATCGGATTCCAGCCCGTGAGCGCCGAATGCGGCCACCATGGCGCCGCGCACGGCCTCGGCATACGGCATCTCGACCCAGGCGAACACCGTGGGTCCCGCTCCGGAGATCGAGCAGCCCAACGCGCCCGCGGACATCGCCGCACCCTGCACATCCTTGAAACCAGGAATCATGGTGTGCCTCTGGGGCTCGATGATGACGTCGTTGAAGGAGTCGCGCAGCATGTCGAGATCGTTCGAATAGCAGCCGCTGATGAAGCCGGCGAGATTCGCCGTCTGCCACACGAAGTCCGAACGCGAGACGTCCGTCTTCAAGATGGCCCGTGCCTCGCGCGTGCCCAGCAACATGTGCGGATGAACCAGCACGCAGCGCAGCGAGGGGGGCACGGGAATTTGTTTGACGCGCGGATTATCGATACCCACCGTCAGCACCAAGCCGCCGATGAGGCACGGTGCGATATTGTCGATATGCGCCGAACCGCTGGCGATGATCTCCCCTTCCATCGCAAACTTCAGCAGCTGCAGGCGCGTCACCGGCTGCTGCAGCAAGGCATTCGCCGCGACCACCGCCGCGACGGCGGAGGCCGCTGAGCCGCCCATGCCGGAGGACAGGGGAATGCCCTTGTCGATGTCGATCTCGAAGCCATAGTCGAGATGCAGCGCCGCATGCATGGCCTGCACCGCACGACCCGCCGTATTGCTCTGCGCCTCGATCGGCAACTCGCCCGCGACCCCCGTGATCGAACGGATGCGCACCTCCGGTTCGTCGATGCGCCGCAGCCGCACCCGATCGCCCACGGTATCGACGGTATGTCCCAAAATATCGAAACCGATGCCGACATTGGCAACGGTGGCGGGTGCGAAGGCGGTAACGTCGGTGAGCACGGCGATCCTTGAAATGAGGGAGGATTTATAGATGCGCGCCGAGATAGGCGGAAAGGCGCAGTAGATCCGCGAAAACACCGCCTGCCGTGACTTCCGGACCGGCGCCGGGCCCCTGCACGATCAGCGGATTGTCGCAATATCGGCGCGTCGCGAAACGCACCACGTTGTCGGTGAGCGCGATGTTCGCGAACGCATGCTTGGCATCCAGTTGCGTCAAGCCCACCGTGGCCTTGCCATCCGCATCGATGCGCCCGACATACCGCAGCACCCGTTTCTGCTTGCGCGCCTCCCCGAGCAGCGTCGCCATGGCCGCATCGAACTCCGGGAGACGCTCCATGAATTCCTCGACAGTGGCCTTCTCCAGCGCCTTCGGCACCAGTCCGCTGACCTCGACGTCCGCAAGTTCCAGTTCGAGTCCCATTTCCCTGCCGAGAATGATGAGCTTGCGCGCAACGTCCATGCCCGACAGATCGTCGCGCGGATCGGGCTCGGTGTAGCCCTTGAGCTTCGCGGTACGCACTATGGAAGAAAACGCTTCGGTGCCGTCATAAACGTTGAACAGGTAGGCCAGCGTACCCGAGAAGATACCCTCGATGCGGGTGATGTCGTCGCCCGTCTCGCGCAGGTCGCGCAAGGTCTGGATAACCGGCAGACCCGCGCCCACGGTGGCCTCGTAGAGATAGTGGGTGCCCGCCTTGCGGCCGGCGTCCTGCAACGCGCGGTAGTACGGCATCGGTCCGCTGTTGGCCTTCTTGTTCGGCGTCACCACATGAATGCCACCGCCCAGCCACGCACGATAATTCGCCGCCACATCCGCGCTCGCACTGCAATCGATGATGACGGCATGCGGAATGTAGTCGGCCTGGGCGTGGGCCGCGAACTTGGTAAGGTCGAGCGGCTCACCCGATGCCGCGAGTTGCTCTTCCCAGCGCTCGAGGTCGATGCTGGTTTCCGCCAGCAACATGCGCTTGGAGCCGGCAATGCCGCGCACTCGCAGGTCCAGATTCAATTTCCGCAGCCGCTCCACCTGGGTGGCGAGTTGCGCCAGGAACACGCGCCCCACGGTGCCGGGCCCGATCAATCCAATGGACAACGTGTTCGGGGATAAGTAGAACGCCGCATGCACGGCGCGCAAGGCCTTCGCCGCGCCCTTCCCCTCGACGACCACCGAAATGTTGCGTTCCGACGCGCCCTGGGCGATCGCGCGCACACTGATCGCCGCATCGCCGAGCGAATTGAACACTTTGGCGGCAACGCCATGCGCGCCGGCCATGCCGTCGCCGACCACTGCCAGGATGCCGAGACCCAGACCCACGTCCACCCTTTGGATCTGGCCATCGCGCAATTCCGCATCGAACGCCTTGCGCACCACCGCCTCGGCGCGCACCGCCTGCGCCTCCGGGATGGCGAAGCAGATCGAATGCTCCGAGCTGCCCTGCGAAATCAAGATCACCGAGATTCCGGCATCGCGCAGCGCGCCGAACAGGCGATGCGCCGTGCCGGGTACGCCGATCATGCCGGCGCCCTCGAGGTTGACCAGCGCCACCGGATCGATGGTGGTGATGCCTTTGACCGTGAGCGCCGACACCGGCTTGGCACAAATGAGCGTACCGCGCTTTTCGGGAGCGAAGGTGTTGCGTATATAGATGGGAATGTCGCGCGCCACGGCCGGTTCCATGGTCTGCGGGTGAATCACCTTTGCGCCGAAGTACGCGAGTTCCATCGCCTCGTTGTACGACAATTGATCGATGACCTGGGCGTTCGGCACCAGCCGCGGATCCGCCGACAGCACGCCGTCGACATCGGTCCATATGATGATCTGCGCCGCATGCAGCAGTGCGCCGAAGATGGAGCCCGAGAAATCGCTGCCGTTGCGGCCGAGGGTGGTTTGCATGCCGGTGGTGGTGGTCGCCACGAAACCCGTCACGATCAAACGGCCCACGAAATCCTTCGGTACCCGGTCGGTGAGATTCTGCTCGCTCACGTTCCATTGCACGGCGGGCCCCAGCGAACCCCATTCGACGATGACGACATCGCGGGCGTCGACCCATCGGACGTCACCGGCGATGCGCCCTCGCTCGCGCAGGAATGGCGTGAACAGCCGTGTCGACCAGATCTCCCCATAGCCGGCGATCACCTCGCGCATGGTGCGCGGCGCGGCGCGGATCAGACGCACGGTCTGCAGCAGGCCGGCGATGTCGCGGCAATCCTGGTCGAGCTGCGCGCCATAGGCGGCGCGGGCCGACGGCGAAACCAGCTCTTCGGCAAGACCGATGTGACGCGCCTTCAACGCCTGGATGGCCGTGGAGAAGTCACCATCCGCCCGCTCCGCCAACGTCACCAGTTCGAGCAAGGCATCGGTGACTCCACGGCAGGCCGACAACACGACGGCCTCGCGTGGGTTGACGGACGATTCGATGATCTCGGCGACGCGACGGAAGCACCCCGCATCGGCGACGCTCGAACCACCGAACTTATGAACGATCCATTTTTCCATACTTCACACGCGTCTCGCGCCGCGGAACTTTAGCGCCAACCCATTGATTTCTAGTTACTGAATTGCGGCTTACAGTCGCCGGACAGCCCGCAACTTTAATCGCTCGGCCGGGACGCTAGCAAGCGGACGAGACACTATGGCGGTCCCCGCCGCTTCGCGGCAGTCGGGATGCCCGTCCGGCCCATGGGTTTGGACCCCGTGCCGGCTCTAGGAAGGCCTGTATGCTGCGTACGAAACGGCAACTTCGCGCGTCCGCGGCCGACACCGCCGGCGATACCAGCACCGGCGTCCACGCCGGAAACACCCCGCTTAGGCAGGCCCACCGGCTGATAGGCGGGAATCAAATGATGCTTACCATTGCCTATGAGGTCGGCCCGTCCCATGCGTTTCAACGCCTCGCGCAGCACGGGCCAGTTCTCCGGATCATGATAGCGGAGAAAGGCCTTGTGCAGACGTCGCACCTTGATGCCCTTCGGGATCACGACCTCCTCGCTGGAGCGCGAGATGCGCCGCAGCGGATTCTTGCCCGAATGATACATGGCCGTGGCCGTGGCCATGGGGGACGGCAGGAATGCTTGTACCTGATCCGCGCGAAAGCCATTCTTCTTCAGCCACACGGCCAATTCCAGCATATCCTGATCGCGCGTCCCCGGATGAGCGGCGATGAAGTACGGTATGAGGTACTGTTCCTTGCCGGCCTCGCGTGAATATTTATCGAACAGTTCCTTGAATCGGTAATAAGTCCCGACACCGGGTTTCATCATCTTGGAGAGCGGCCCCTCGCCGATGGCCTCTGGCGCGATCTTGAGGTAGCCGCCCGTGTGGTGAGTCGCCAGTTCCTTTACGTATTCGGGCGATTCGATGGCCAGGTCATAACGCACGCCGGAAGCGATCAATATCTTCTTCAAGCCTTTTAGCGCGCGCGCCCGGCGATACAGGCTGATGAGCGGCGCATGATCGGTGTTCAAATTCGGGCAAATGCCGGGATACACGCAGGAGGGTCGGCGACACGCCGATTCGATCGCGGGGCTCTTGCAGTGCAGGCGGTACATGTTAGCCGTGGGGCCGCCCAAGTCCGAGATGACGCCGGTGAAACCCGGCACGGAATCGCGAATGGTCTCGATCTCGCGAATCACGGAATCCTCGGACCGGCTCTGAATGATGCGGCCCTCGTGCTCCGTAATGGAACAGAACGTACACCCTCCGAAGCAGCCACGCTGTATCGATACCGAAAAGCGAATCATGTGATAAGCCGGGATCTTCGCGTCGCCATAGCGCGGATGCGGGCGGCGCGCGTAAGGTAATTCGTACACCGCGTCCATGTCCGCGGTCGTGAGAGGAATCGGCGGCGGGTTGAGCCAGACATCGACGGTGCCGTGCCGCTGCACCAGCGCACGCGCATTGCCGGGATTCGCTTCCAGGTGCAGGATGCGCGACGCATGGGCATAGAGCACGGCATCCTGACTGACCTGTTCGAACGACGGCAGCCGGATCACGCTACGCTCGCGCCGCGCATTCGGCACCTTGCGATAGAACTTCACCACATTGGTGTTCAACGCCGGCGCACCACCCCGCAAGCTCACCGCATCCGTTGCGGCGTCCGGCGCGGACCCAGAGACCCCGGTGCCGGCCGCGCTGACGGGGGTGGTGAGCTCCCGTTTGCGATCCTCTTCCGAGGCATACGGATCGACGCGCGGCGCCAGCGGCCCGGGCGTGTCCAACTCGGTCGAATCGATCTCCACCCAGTCGACGGGCACGGCGCGCCGTACGAATGCGGTGCCGCGCAAATCCGTGATATCGGCGATCGCGGAACCCGCATCGAGGCGCTCCGCAATGGCGCCTATTTGGCGCTCCGCGTTGCCGTAGACCAAGAGGTCCGCCTTCGCATCCACCAACACCGACCGGCGCACATTCTCCGACCAGTAATCGAAGTGCGCAATGCGCCGCAGGCTGGCTTCGATGCCGCCGAGCACGATGGGAACGGTCTTGTAGGCCTCGCGCACACGTTGCGAATAGACGATGACACAACGGTCGGGCCGCTTGCCGCCCACGCCTCCCGGCGTATAGGCATCGTCGCTGCGTACCCGCCGATCGGAGGTGTAGCGATTCACCATGGAATCCATGTTGCCCCCCGTCACCCCGAAGAACAGCCGGGGCGCTCCTAGGGCCTCGAAGTCGCGCGTGCCGCGCCAGTCGGGCTGCGCGATGATCCCCACCTTGTAGCCTTGCGCCTCCAGGAGGCGTCCGATGATGGCCATCCCGAAACTCGGATGATCGACGTAGGCATCCCCCGTGACGATGATGATGTCGCACTGCGTCCAGCCCAACGCCTGCATTTCGGCACGCGTCGTCGGTAGAAAAACGGCCGGCTTGGAGCCGGCCGCCTTTGACTTATCGGGGGGAAATAGCGGCACCGCGGTTTTCATCGCCGCGATTAGAACTGAATGCGGACGGTAAGTACAACTTGACCCGAATTATCCCAAATCGACCGGAATGTAGATCTGCGCGTCTTCCCGCTGGATCAGCAAGGCGACGCTCCGGCCGGCGCGCGCGAGTTCGCGCTTCAGGTCGGCAACGCTCGCCACCCCGGCTCCATTGACGCCCAATACCACGTCTCCCGCCAGCACTCCGGCCGCCAGCGCGGGTCCCGTGACATCCTCGACCACCAATCGACCCTTGGTATGCAATTCCTGTTGCTCGTCGGGCTTGAGCGGACGCACCGCGAGCCCCAATCTGCCGCCGCCGTCCTCGCTGCCATTCTTGGCCGTCTGGGCCGGTGCATCCTCGAGCAACACGGTCTTGACCGTGACTTCGATGGCCTTTCTATCGTGCCAGATGCCGAGCTTGGCCTCGGTGCCCGGCGTAAGCTGTGCGATCACCCCCGGCAAATCCCAAGAGTGATCGATATTGCGCCCATTCACGCTGGTGATGATGTCGCCCGGCTTGAGACCGGCCCGCTCGCCGGGGCTCGCGGGCTCCACCGCGCTCACCAAGGCCCCATGCGGCGTGGACAGCCCGAAGGACTGCGCCAGGGGCTGACCGAGATCCTGCACCGCCACACCGATGCGGCTGCGGTTGACCTTGCCGTTCTTGAGCAGTTGATCCTTCACGTTCAGCGCCACATCGATGGGAATGGCGAACGACATGCCCATGTAACCGCCGGTGCGGCTATAGATTTGCGAATTGATCCCGATCACCTGACCGTCGACGTTGAACAACGGGCCCCCGGAGTTGCCGGGGTTGACCGCTGCGTCAGTTTGGATGAAAGGCACGTAGGAGCTATTGCTGTCGTCCGGCAGAGTGCGGCCGGTGGCGCTGACCACGCCCGCTGTCACGCTGTTTTCGAAGCCGAACGGCGAACCGATGGCGATGGCCCACTGGCCGGGTTTGATGAGGGCCGGGTCGCCGAAGTGGACGAAAGGCAGACCCGTGGCGGCAATCTTGATGAGGGCGACATCGGTGCGCTTGTCCACGCCGACGACCTTGGCCGGGAACTCGCGCCGATCGGTGAGTTTCACCGTGACTTCGGAGGCATCCGAGACCACATGCGCATTGGTCAGCACGTAACCGTCCGAACTGATGATGAAGCCGGAACCAATACCATGGCTGGGAGGCGTCTTTTCGGGAGACGGCAGGTTGTGATGGAAGAATTGCGACAGAGGATCGTCACCCCCCTCCCCAAACTCACCCTGCCCCGGCTTTGGCGCCTTCTCGGTGACGCTGATGTTCACCACGGCGGCACCGCTTTCGGCCACCAGTTGCGTAAAGTCCGGCAGTCCCGTAACGCGCGCCGCGGGCGGCGCGGACGATGTCGGCACCGTGGTGGTGGCCGGTGCGGCGGCCGCCTGACCGGCATCGGCATTCGACCGTTGATGGGCAACCACCACGATAAACACCCCGGCCACGGCGGCTAGAGACCAAGTTCGCAAGCTTCCCATTAGATGCACGTCCTTATAAAGATGGATTGTGTTGCCCGGTCAGACCGACAAGGTGGGGGGGAGGTTTCAATTTTTAAAGCTCCGGCGCGACCGATTTTAGACTTTTATCCGTTTTAGGCGCCAAAATATGCCGTTCCGCCCCGGCGGCGGCTCAAGGTTGTGACACCTGTCAATCATGATCATCAGCCGTTTCGGCAACCTATAGCCATGTTCAACACCAGAAAACGCCCCGGGCGCGAGAAACACGAATTCGTCGGCACCGACACCTGGCTGACCGAGGCCATCCTCAAGAACTCCGACCAAGGCCTGTTCTTGATGGATGCGGCGGGCAAGCTCCTGCCCCCCGTCTCGCGCGCGCTATCCACGCTATTCCGGCGCATGGATTTTCCGAATTTGGCCGTGGAGAAACTGCTTTCCCCCGTGGTTTCGGCCGATACCCTGGCACGGGTCGAAACGCATCTGACTCACCTGTTCAACGGTACGTGGAACGACGGTAAGCCACTCAACGTGCTCGAGGAGATCGAAGTACATCTGATGAACGACGATGGCTCGGTCGACATCAAGCATTACCAGTTCGATTTCGACGCGGTCGACATGTCGCACGCGCCGACGATGTGGCTGGTGCGGGTTACCGACGTTACCGCGCAGGTCAGCATGATGCGCGAACTGGAAGAACTGCGTAGCAAGGTAAGGACGCAGGGGGCGATCTTACGCGGCACGTTGCAGACCGACAGCGAGCTGGAAAACGCATTGCGAACCCTGACCGAAACCCTCGCAGCACAACAGAACAAACAGGTGCACCTCGATAGCACCGGCTTGCATCTGGTGCCGCCGCGCTACCAGACCGTGGTCAAGACCGTGGCCAGTCAACTCATTCGTAACGCCGTGATACACGGCATCGAAACACCGTCCCGCCGCGAAGCGGCGGGCAAGTCGCTGCATGGCACCCTGCGTCTAGAATTCAGTGCGCAAGCGGAATGCTTCGAACTCGCGTTCGAGGATGATGGCCAGGGGCTGCACCCCGCTCAGGTGCGTGCCACCGCGGTGCAGCGCGGCATGATCACCGCGGAGGCCGCGGCGAGCCTGCTCGATCGCGACGTGATCAAGCTGATCTTCAAATCTCGATTCACGACCCTCGCGGATTCCGCGACGGATACCACCCACGGCACCGGCATGTCGTTGGTGCGGCGATACGTCCATGGCGCAGGGGGGAAGATCGCGCTGGCGAGCCTGCCGGGCCACGAGACCCGCTTCAAGATCACACTGCCCGCGCAGCCTGCCGCGGGTACGGGAACCGGCGAGCGGGCGGCCAATCAGCCACAGGTGGCCTAGTAGCCCCTTCGACCATGTGATTTGCGAGGCTCGTTGCGGGGCGGCGCACGACGCTTCATACCGCGCCGGCCGGCCAGCAACACACCGGCGGCAAACAGCGCGTCCCACCCATCGATGGCACCGCCGCCTCCGCGGCTGGGTGCGGTCACGGTCAACGTTGCCGTGGCCGATGACGTATTCGAACCGGCAGGACCGGTGGTGAGCGCGTTGGCGGCGATGATATTGCTGTAAGTACCGGGCGTCGCGCTCTTGACCGGTACGGTGATGGCACAGCTACTCGCGGCGGGAATGTTGGCCCCGGTCAGGGTCACCGTGTTCGAGCTGGTGGTCAGAGCCAGCCCAGCCCCGCCACAGGTGGTAGCCGGCGCGTCGGCGGCCGTGGAACTCGCCATGACGAGACCTGCGGGCAGAGTTTCGGTCAAGTCGGACTGGGTCAGAGCGAAGCCATTCGAGTTGGCGAGCGTGATCGTCAGCGTCGAGGCAAGGTTCTCGCCGACGCTGGCGGGAGCGAAGACCTCCGTAACCGTCGGCGCCGTGATCGCCAGGGCCAGTGCGACGGGACAGGCATCGGCGCTGCTGCCCGCCATGGCCGGTGTCAGCGCCGCCTTGGTGATGACGCCTGCGGCATTGACGGTCAGTATCGCGGTATCTACGTGTCCCGCCGAATCGGTCACGGTCAACACGACCGAACCCGCTGTGCCCTGCGGCGTGACGGTGGCCTGCGGCGCGGCCGCGGTGCCCGGTTGAATCACGACGCCACCGCTCGCCACCCACGAATACCGCGCGATGGTCCGGCCGCACGCGGCGACGCTGCCGCTGGCATCGAGCACGGCACTGGTGCCCGTTGTCGCCGGCACCACCACGGCGGCAATCGGGCGTTGCGCCGCGATGACGGCATTGAGCGCGTTCACCATGCCGGCGCCACATTCGCTGCCGTCGTTGGGACACGCGCACTCGCCGCTGCTGGCATTGGCGTTGGGGCAGACCGGAAGTCCGGCGGGTTGAGGAAACTGCGCAGCGCTCGCTTCGATCCTGGCGATCAGCTGGGCCGGCGTGAGATTCGCGTTCACCGCGCGCATTAGCGCCGCGATGCCCGCGACGATCGGTGCGGAGAAGCTGGTGCCGAGATTGGGATTGTTTTCGTTCGTGTAAGTGCTGTCGACCGGTACGGTTAAACCCGTGTTGCTCGTGGTGTCGATGGACCGAAGGCACGCGCCCGATGCGTTGACGCAGTTGCCGGCCGGGGCGGCGACACTGACCTCCGGCCCGAGGCTGCTGTAGCCGACCTTCGTGCCGATGTTGCGTAACCCCGCGACACCCAGCACACCGGCACAGTTGGCCGGGGCATCGACCGCGGCGCTCGCGGGCGGCACGCTGCCGTTGCCCGCCGAGGCGACGATCAGCACGCCCATGCCCGTGAGTGTGCTGATCGCGTTGGCATAATCGCTCGGGCAGGCACCCGGGCCGCCGAGGCTCAGATTGATGATGTCCGCGGGGTAGGGATTGTCAGGAACCCCGCTGACTGACATGCCGGCGGCCCATTGCATGGCGGTGATGATGTCCGAGTCGTAGCCGCCGCATTTGCCGAGTGCCCGTACCGGCAGAAGGTACGGCTGCCACGTCATGCCGGCGATGCCGACGTCGTTGTCCGTCAATGCGCCCAGGATGCCCAACACCCGGGTGCCATGCCAGGAGCTGTCTTGGACGGGACAGCTCGCCGACGGAAACAATGCGTTGCTCTGATCGGTGCTGCTGAGCCAATCGCCGGGGTCCGACGGATCAGGATCCCAGCCGTCGCCATCGTTCGCGATCAGGTAGGTACCCAGCGACGCGGTGGCGCTCTCATCGCCGCCCACGAAATCGTAGCCCGGCAACAGTCTTCCGCCGAACCCGGCGCGCAGCAGATCCGGATGATCGAAGCGCACTCCCGTATCGACATCGGCGATCACGGTGCCCGTGCTGCCGGTGGTGATCGCCCACGCCGAAACCGCATCGGTGGCGGCCGCATCGCTGCCGGGCGTGGCGGTGCTGGGTGTCATCATGAACCACTGACCCGACGCATCCGCGGAGGCGACGAACAGAGGATCGTTGGGCACGTCGGTTGCCACTTGATGGGGATAACGAAGTTGATCGATCTCAGCGAACTTGACCGCCGGATCGGCACGCAGTGCCGCGAGCGCGCTCTCCACGGCGGCGCCGTACAGGGTTTTGCGCAGAAAGACGACATGCATGCTGGGCGTGAGTTGCCGGGATGCCGCCATGTCCAGGCGTGCCCGCTGGGTCAGCAGGACTACGTCGGCCGGCGTGGTACGTGCCTGGACCGACCGGATGGTCTGCCGGTGCAGGCGGCTGGGAATGCTTTGCACCACCGCATTGTCCGCCGTGGTGCGGAACGCGACGATCAGTCGGTGAGCCATCGGCCCCAAGGAAATCTGATGTTCACGGAGTACGTTGGATTCGGGCGGAGGGGTCGCGCAAGCCGCCCGTGTCACCATCATGCACAGGCATGCGACCAGCGCCAACATCCGCGTTCCAACCATGCAGCGCATCCTGTTCGGCTCATGCTAATCGAAGCGTAGCGGGATCGCCGCTTCCAGAATGCGAACTGTACCGTCTAACCAGGGAAAATATCGGCGAAAATCTTGGGCTTAGAGCGTAGGCGCCTGTCTGACAAATGCCTGTCGGCCGCGTTGGCTCGGAAACGCAGCGGATGCAATGCGCCGGGCCGCCCAAAGGCGTGTCCCCGAGCAGCCGGTCAGCGAGTAGACTGTGCCTGCCACTACGTCTTCTCGAGGGGAAATTTCGATGCTCTACGACAATCGGCAGTTCTATATCGACGGCGCCTGGGTAGATCCGGTCGCGCCCAAGGACTTCAACGTGGTGAATCCGGCGACCGAGGCGGTGGCCGGCACGATTTCGATGGGCGGGCCGCAGGACGTGGACCTCGCGGTTGCGGCAGCGCGCCGCGCTTTCGACGGCTACTCGCGAACCACCCCAGCCGAGCGCCTCGCGCTGCTCGAGCGGATACTCGCATCTTATAACGCACACTACGATGCGATCGCCCTGGCCATTTCCACCGAAATGGGGGCGCCCATCACGCTCGCGAAAGGCTCTCAGACACGCATCGGTGTCGGTCACATCAAAGCCATGATCGACGTGATGAAGACCTTCAAGTTCGAGGAAATGCGCGGTAACACCCGGCTGGTCATGGAACCGGTTGGAGTGTGCGCGCTCATCACCCCCTGGAACTGGCCCATGAACCAAGTAGCCGCCAAAGTGATTCCCGCCCTGGCGGCCGGCTGCACCATGGTGTTGAAGCCGTCGGAATATTCACCGTTCAGCGCCATTCTTTGGGCAAAAGTCATGCACGAGGCCGGGGTGCCCGCAGGCGTATTCAATCTCATCAACGGCGACGGCCTGAACACCGGCGCACCGTTATCCTCGCATCGGGAGGTAGACATGGTGTCCTTCACCGGCTCGACGCGCGCCGGCACCGAGGTTGCGCGCAGCGCCGCCGCGTCGGTCAAACGGGTGCACCAGGAGTTGGGCGGCAAGTCGCCGAACGTATTGCTGGACGATGCCGATTTCGAACGCGCCGTGGCGCAAAGCGTATTGCACGTTTTCCAGAATTCGGGACAGTCCTGCAATGCACCCACGCGCATGCTGGTGCCCGCCTCAAGAATGGCGCAAGTGGAGGCCATCGCCAAGCGCGTCGCGGCCACGGTGGTGGTCGGCGATCCCACGTCGGCGCAAACCGCCGTCGGTCCGGTGGTGTCGAAGCTGCAATTCGAGCGCGTCGAAGGCTATATCGAAAAAGGCATCGCCGAAGGGGCGACATTGGTCGCGGGCGGCACGGGCCGGCCGGACGGACTGAAACAGGGTTACTTCGTCAAACCGACGATTTTCTCGAATGTGAACAACACGATGACCATCGCGCGCGAGGAAATTTTCGGGCCGGTGCTGTGCATACTGCCGTATGCGACCGAGGATGAGGCCATCCGCATCGCGAACGACACGCCGTATGGCCTTGCCGCCTACGTCTGGTCGGGCGACAACCTACGCGCACGCCGCGTCGGCAACCGCATCCGCGCCGGCCAGGTTGCGTTGAACGGCGCGTCCGGCGACATGCAAACGCCGTTCGGCGGTTTCAAGATGTCGGGGAACGGTCGCGAATACGGCGAGTTCGGTTTGCGCGACTTCCTGGAGGTCAAGGCAGTGATCGGTGTCGACGCCGCCTGATCGCGAGCCGCGCCGCCGGACTGACGCCCTGCGAGCGGGCACAGTTGACTGAACCCGCTGTTTTACGGCTCGAGAATCTCACCAAGCGGTATCGTGCGGATCGTCCGACGGTGTTCGATGCGCTGAACCTCGAACTCCGGCAGGGCCAGTATCTCGCGATCATGGGTGAATCCGGTGTCGGCAAATCGACGCTGCTCAACCTGCTGGCCGGTCTGGACAAGCCGGATACCGGTCGTGTGCTGCTCGAGGGGGCAGACCTGTCGGCGCTCGACGATGACGCGGCCACCCTGGTGAGGCGCCGTTCCGTGGGCTTCGTGTTTCAGGCCTTCCATGTCCTCCCCTATCTCACCGTCGAGCAGAACGTCGCGCTGCCGCTCGAGTTGCTCGGCGTGGCGTCCACCGAACGCGCGCGCCGCACGGCCGACATGCTGCAAAGCGTCGGCATCGCCGCACTGGCGCAGCGCTCCGCGCGCGAGCTGTCCGGTGGCGAAGTGCAGCGCATCGCCATCGCGCGCGCGCTGGTGCACCGGCCGCGGCTGGTGCTGGCGGATGAACCCACGGGCAACCTCGACCCACGCAGCGCAACCCAGATACTCGAACTGCTGCGCACCCAGATCAAGGAGAACTCCGGCGCCGGGATACTCATCACGCACTCGCGCACCGCGGCGGACACCGCCGATCGCATCCTGGTGCTCGATGCGCACGGTCTGAGGCCGCTCGAGGAAGGTGCGTGAACGTTGCCTTCGCGGTTTGGCGAGTTTTGGTGACGGCACAACTGCGGGAACAGCCCGGCCGGCTGTTGGTGACGGTGGTGGCCATCGCGCTCGGCGTCGCCCTGGGGGCGTCGGTCTACCTGGTCAACTCGGCCGCGCTCAACGAATTCACCCTGGCCACGAAGCGCCTGGTCGGCGAAGCCGATATCATCGTGCGCGGGCCGCCGGCGGGTTTCCCTGAAGCGCTGTACACGACACTGGCGCAGGACCCCGCGGTCGGGGTTGCGAGTCCCGTGCTCGAGCTGGAAGTTGCGCTGCCCGGCCGGCGCGAGACGCTCAAGGTGCTAGGCCTGGATCCGTTTCGGGCCGCGGCCTTGCAGCCCGCCCTAATCGGTGAGATCGGCGGTGGCATCTTCGATCTGTTTCGAGCCGATGGCATTTTTCTGAGCGCCAGCGCGGCACGGCAGTTCGAGCTCGCACGTGGCGATACCCTGCGGGTCACGGTCGGCAGTGCGGTGAAGTCTTTGCACGTGCTAGGCATTCTCTCCGCCGCCACCTATCCGCAGGCCCTGGGCGTCATGGACATCGCCTCGGCGCAGTGGACTTTGGGCAAACTCGGCCGGTTGAACCGCATCGATCTGCGCCTGAAGCCCGGCACGTCCGTCGAACTGTATCGCAGCGGGCTCAAATCGCTACTGCCCAGCGGAGTGCTGGCGGTGGCGCCGCAGGTAGAACGCGACCGCGCGGTGACGGTGACGAAAGCCTATCGCGTGAATCTCAACATGCTGGCATTGGTCGCACTCTGGACCGGCGCCTTCCTGGTGTTCTCCACCCAGTCCCTGTCGGTGCTGCGCAGACGCCGATCGCTGGCGCTGCTGCGCGCCTTGGGAGCGACACGCCAGGAACTCGAACGCGCGCTGGTGGGTGAAGGCGCGGCGATCGGCGTGGTGGGGTCGCTGCTCGGCGTCGTCCTCGGCGTATTATTTGCGGTGACCATGCTGCGGGTACTCGCCGGGGATCTCGGCAACGGTCAGTTGCGGGTGATTGGCGCATCGCTGCAATCCGCCGCACTGCCGCTCACGCTGTTTTTTCTGATCGGCACGGCGGTCGCCAGCGTCGGCGCCTGGCTGCCGGCACGCGGCGCGGCGCGTCAACCGCCGGCGCGGGCGCTGAAGGGCGGCGACGGCGACTACAGCGTCGTCGCCGGCGCGAGCTGGCGCATCGGCGCCGCCCTGCTGTTAGGCGGAGCGCTGCTCGCGCGAATCCCTCCCGTGGGAGGACTGCCCGTGTTCGGTTATGCCGCGATCGGCGCCCTATTGTTCGGCGCGGTGCTGCTGGTGCCGGTGTTGACGGTTAAGGTCCTAAAGCTGATGCCACGCACGCGGCACATCGTGCTGGATACGGCGATCGCCCAGCTACGGGAAAACGTCGGCCTCTCGACGTTGAGCCTCGCCTCCATCATCGTGAGCTTCAGCCTGATGGTGGCGATGGCCATCATGGTGTTTTCATTCCGCGTATCGTTCGAGCATTGGCTGGGTAAGCTGTTGCCCGCCGACCTGCAAATGCGCGAACCGCTGGGCAACGACACAGCCTATTGGTCGCCCGCCGAGCAGACTACCCTCGCGCATGTCCCGGGCATCGCGCGCATTGAGTTTCGTCGCAGCCAACCCCTACTGCTCGATGCCGCCCGGCCCGCCGTCACCCTGATCGCGCGCGGCGGCACAGCACGCGAAACCGCTGCCGCACTGCCCCTCGAACAGAGCATCGAACCCCCGGCCGGCGACCGCCTCGCGCCGGCATGGATCTCCGAGGCGCTACAGGATCTCTACGGCCTCGAGCTTGGCGGCACGGTGACGCTGCCGCTCGCAGAGCGATCGCGCGACTTTCGTATCGTGGGCGTGTGGCGGGACTATGCACGGACGTTCGGTGCCGTGGTAATCACCCTGCCCGCCTACGCCGCCGCCAGCGGCGATCGCGGCGCCAGCGAAGCATCCGTGTGGCTGGACGGCACTGTCCCGCCGGCAGCGGTCGAGGCGGCCCTGCGGGACCGCTTCGCGCCCGGCGATGCACCCGAGATCGTGACGAGCACCGACGTGCGCGAGCGCTCGCTGCAGATCTTCGACCGAGCCTTCGCCATCACCTACGCGCTGGAGGCAATCGCCGTCATCATCGGTCTGACCGGCGTGAGTTTCGCCGCCAGCTCCACCGCGCTCGCGCGCCGCTCCGAGTTCGGCATGCTGCGGCACATCGGCATGCTACGCAGCCAGGTGATCGGAATGCTGGCGAGCGAAGGATTCCTGATGAGCGCGTTCGGCGTCTTGTACGGTCTAACCCTGGGAGCGTTGTTGAGCCTGGTGCTGGTCTACGTCATCAACCGTCAGTCGTTCAATTGGAGCATCGACCTCGCGGTGCCACGGTGGCAACTCGGGCTGCTCAGCATCACGCTCATCGCCGCCGCCGCGCTCACGGCCGTCTGGAGCGGTCGCGCAGCCACCAGCCAGGATGCCGTGCGCGCCGTCCGGGAGGATTGGTGAGGCTGTTTACCGGGTGGGTTGCCTTGCTCACCGCATTCACTGCGAACGCCGCAGATTCCGCAGCCCCACCGAGCTTCGACACCTATGCCGCGGTCACTCCGGGACGACCCTTGAGTTTTCCCCGGGACTACGGCAGTCACCCGGATTTTCGCACCGAGTGGTGGTATGTGACCGGCTGGGTGACCACGGCGAACGGTGAGTCGTTGGGATTCCAGGTGACGTTCTTCAGGACCAAGCCCGACATCGATCCGGCGAATCCCAGCGCCTTTGCGGCGCGCCAATTGCTGATCGCGCACTGCGCCATCAGCGATCCGCAACGTGGCCGACTATGGCAGGATCAACGGATACGCCGCGCGGGGTTGGGGCTGGCCGACGCCGCCCAGAGCGACACCCGTGTTTGGATCGACGATTGGTCGCTCACGCATGACGGCGCCAGGTACGTGGCAACCCTCGCCGCGGAGGGCTTTGCGATGACCCTCGATCTGACGGACACGCAACCACCGCTGGTCAATGGTGCGGCGGGTGTGAGCCGCAAGGGTCCGGCGCCGGAGGCGGCGAGTTACTATTACAGTCTGCCTCACCTCGCCGTGTCGGGCAGCATGAAGCGCGGCGACGGCACGGATCGGGTGACCGGCGAAGCGTGGCTCGACCATGAGTGGTCGAGTCAGTACCTCGATGCCGAGGCGAGCGGTTGGGACTGGATCGGTATCAACTTGGACGACGGCTCGGCATTGATGGCATTTCGTATTCGGGGGCGGGACGGCGCGGCGCGCTGGAGCGGCGGTACTCTGCGGGGCGCGGACGGCACGGTGAGAACCCTGGACACCGGCGATATCGGCTTTCGCCCGACTCGCCAATGGACCTCGCCGCGCACGGGCATCAAGTACCCGGTGGAGTGGCGGGTGAGCGTGGGAGCGCGCGACTTCGAGTTGCGGCCCTTGCTCGACGATCAGGAGAACGACACCCGGCTGTCCACCGGCGCCATCTACTGGGAAGGAGCCGTCCGTGCGGCGGAACATGGGCGCACCGTCGGCCACGGATACCTGGAATTGACCGGGTATGGCGAGAGACTGAAGCTTCGCTAATCGGCCAAGGATTTGGGGTCAAGGATTGAGCGACGAAAGCGCAACGATTGCGCCCGCGCTACCAGAAGCGGTAGGTCACGCTGGCGCTAAGAATATTGTCGTTGAACGAGAACTGATACTGGTTCGACTCGCGCTTCTCGTGGCGCAGGAATACATTGACGATCCACGCATCGCGCGGCGTATAGCGAGCCGTCAACTGTCCGGAATCCACCTTGTCTTCGCGCGCGCCCCCCGTAACCACCGCGGAATTGCTGTTGTGGATATAGTTCTGTTGCTCGTAGGTACCGAGCACGGTGAAACTGAGTTTCTCGGTCGCGACCCACGTCGGTCCGATGCTCTCCCCCTTCGCGACGAAATAGTTGGACTCGGCATCGACGTAGGCATGCAACTCATGCCAGACGGACACGTTGAGACTGGTCTTATCGGTCGCCGCCCATGCCACATTTGCTCGCCAGATATCGCCGGAATAAGAATTGATGCCGAGAGCGGGATACTTGCGCTCGAGATAGCCGACGTAGCCGCTGATCTGCGTTTTCTCGCTGAACGCATGCTTGGCGAGAAATTTGTAAGTGTCCTCGTCGTAATCGTAGGCGCCCACGGCCAGTGCCGTATTCTGTTTGAAGGTGATGTCGACGTACTGGTACTCGAACCCAAAAGTGTCGTCGACGTTGGTGGCGTACTCGACCCCGGCGTAACCCGCCTTGTTATGGAAGTCATTGAACTGCTCGACCTCCGCGCTATGGTCGACGTAGGAGCCGCGAATCTGGCCGTACACGGCCCAACGAGGACCGACCTGGTACCTTGCAAACCCCAGCTCCTCCAACGAGGTGACGAGGTCCCGGCCGCTGTAGCGCGTCTCGCTGAAAGCGGCGAGCGACCGGTCATAGAAGGTGGACACCTGTCCGGAGAAATACTGGCCCACGCGCCAATTCCAGGTGCCCACCGCATTGGCCGATACATAGTTCAAATCGTCGTTGTTCTTGAAGCGGTTCTCATCGGCGCGCAGATCGATATCGATTTCCTGACGGCCGATGGCCCATTTGCCCTGACCGCCCATCGTCCCGGTATTGACCTCGTCACCCTGGGAGGGGTTCGCGAACACGGCGCCGGGTACGCCCATCGTGCCTGGCGGCAAGCGAAACAGATTGCCGTCGTGAGTCTCCTGATCCGCCACGTAGAGCTGAAAGGTGTTGATGGACTCAGGGGGCAGCCCCGGCGGTGGTGGCGCAAAATCCTCGGCATACGCCCCGCCAGCGACCAAGAGTGCCGCCGCTGAACCCACGACCAGGGGTAAACGGCCGCCTCTCAGAATTCTCGTTCTATTTGAATGCCGCAAACCCAAGCCCTTCCACCGGTAAACTTTGGCATTCTACCCGGCGAACTGGGTTAAGTATCCAAATACCCGTGACTCCGGTCCACGCGGACTCGAGGTTATCGTGGACTGGCTACGGGCGCCTAGCCTCTCTTGCCTAGTGAGCGGCGACGCCGACCGTCGTGTCGGCCGCTACCTCGCCACTCTTGCACAGCAGGCTGAAGCTGCTGTTGCCGGAAGAGCCTATTCTGACCGTCTTCGTCCCACTGGTGCTCAACGCGCCGGACCATGCGCCGCCGGCGCTGCAACTGCTGGCATCCTTGGAACTCCAGGTCAGCTTCGTCGAGCCACCGGCCTGCACGCTGACGGGCGTGGCCTGCAGCGTCGACGTCACCGCGTCCTGCTGCTGATAGGACACCTTCATGGATTGCGCGGACATCAGGTAAGCCACCGCCACGCTGTTGTTGGTGCCGGCAATGGCGGGGACCGGCAGATCCGAGCCCGCCCAGCGGTTCATGGTGATGCTGAAGTCATCGAATACGATATCGGTATTGCTCGTCGAGGGCGCGGCTCCCAAGGTTCCTTTGATAGTCGATGCGGCGGTGTCCGTCAGACTGATGTTTTGGAAGGTGATGTGCGAGTAGCCGGTGCCGGGGAACCGGATGCCGGAGGGGAACGCGTTGTTGATGAAGTTCGAGTCGAAGGTCGCGGTGACGTTCGAGACGGTCAGATTCTCGGAGGGCAGCAAGTCCATGAAGCCATCGGGACGGTTGCTGGTGTAGTTGTCGACCGAACATTCGGTGCAGCCGAGCTTCAGCGACAGTATGTAGCCGCTGACACTATCGGAGCCGCCCTTGTCACGCGCCACACCGAGCCGCGGGCCGAGGTCCTGGATGTTGGTCATGTGGATGTTGGTGTTGAATAGACCGGGATCGCCGTCATATACGTAGTTCAAATAGAACAGGTGCGGCGGCGGAAACCATTTGTTGATGCCGCCGGTCGTACCGCCGTTGGCGTCCATCAAGTCGGCGTAACGATGCGACGTGAGATTCTCGAACGAGGCATCTTGCACGTTGCCCTGGAAACCCATCAAGATGCCGTCGAAGTCCACCGTGGAGAAGGTGATCCGATGCGGGACCGTCGCGTACTTGGAGGTCTGCGGCGTCTTGCCGTTCACGGTCTGATTGCTGTTCCAGTTGGGCGAGAACGATACCGCCATGGGCAGAAAATGACTCCCGCCAGCGGTGGACGGCACGGATAGACTGAGACCGGCGAACACCACGTTCGACGTATCGCCGGTGATGAAGAACACGGCCGCCGGATTTACTCCCCCCACCCAGATCGACTTGACCCAACCCTGGGTCTCGTCGAACGTGACCTTGCGATTGGCGCTGAGCCACGCGGTCAGCACCAAGTCATTGAAAGCGCCGGCGGGCTGGGTCTGCCCGACATTCGTGACGAACTTGCCCTGGTAGATATAGCCGCCCACATCCGGGTTGACCGGGACCGTGCCGTCCCATTCGACGTTCCAGTTGGTCAGGGTGATGTCGCTCGAGTTCGCGATCACGAATGCCGGATGGAACAGATTGTCGACATAAAACTTGCCCGCCCCGGTAAATTCCACCGAGGTGCCGTTGTCGATGAAGATGCCACGGTCGATGGCGAGTCCCGACTTCAGATGAACCGGGCAGTCGACCACCAAGGTGAACGCATTCCGCTTGGCGGCTGCGAACGCCTGCTGTGCGCCGGTGGTGTCGTCGGCGGCCGTGCCGCACGACACCCAGGCACGGATGGATTTCTTGTTGGAAGCCACCGGGCTCGGCGTTGGGTTTGAGGTTGGGGTTGGGCTCGGCGTTGGGGTTGGGGTTGGGGTTGGGGTTGGGGTCGAGGCCGGGCTCGGCGTCGTCACCGGGCTTGGCGCCGGTTGTGACTTCACCACCGGCGCAGCGGTCGCTGTCGTCGGCGCACCGGTGGTGAGCGGGTTCGCGCTAGGCGCCCCCGCCGTGGCGGTGGTGACAACCGACCCCACGGTGCTATTACTCGCGGTGCTGGCGCTGGTCGTGCCGGAGCGGTCGACGACGCCGGTGACGGTCGATGCGGTGCTGGCGGCAGCGGTGCTTGCCGATGTCGTACTGGCTGCCGCGCTGTTGGTCGACTGGGTGTTCGCCGAAGAGTCGTCGGAACCGCCGCACGCGGCGAGCGGCAGCGCCATGGCCATCGCATAGATAGCATGTCTAGTGAGCACGAGCGAATGCATCAGCAGTTAGGAAATAAACCAATATCACACCCAATCCCATCCCGGTCGGTAATCGGTAGTTCGTCCAGCGCGGGCATGAATTTACGGGATGGGTCCGGGACCAACAACTGTTTTTATTTTGCGACAGAGATTACCCAACTCACGTCGACCGGATCACAGCGGCGCGCCGGCAAACACGACGCAGGACACATTCGCTGCGGGAACCGCGAACCGCATCACGCTCATCGGATATCGGAGTCGGCGTCCAGTTCGCGCACCTTGATCACTATCAGATATTCATAGATCGATGAGAGCACGGCATATGTCAAACCGGCGCGGCCGTCCAGAAAGCCGCGCTTGCCCACATATAAGATTAAAAATTTGATTAGAGCGCGGCATGGCAAGCGGTAGAAGAGTTCCTTTTGATGGTATCGCCGTTCGTGAAAATCCTTGGCCGTGAATGCCAGACGCAACGAAAAGGCGCGCTGCTGGCTACGATTCTGCATGATCTGGCGCGCTTCCAGCGTGCTGTAGGAATTATGCCGTTCGATCCAATGGACGATACCCTTGCTGAAAGGAAAATGATCAAGATAGCCCTGCACCGAGCCCACCGCACCGTCGGCGATGGAAATCGGATTGACCAACCTTTCATAGCGCATCGTCTCGGGCCGGAATAGACGCAGGTAGAACGGCGAGGTCTGTGCGTGGCGCAGCCATCGACCCATGAAAAAGTCGCGTCGCTGCACACGGAAGGCGACGTTGTCGCCGGGGCTTTGCACCACCGTGCGAATGCTCGCGACCAGTTCCGGCGTCATCCTTTCGTCGGCGTCTATGTAAAACACCCACGGATGTTTGAACGGCAGATTGCTTAGGCCCCAGTTCTGGTGGGATGCCCAATTATCGAAGACCCGTTTGACGACGCGTGCACCGGCGCGCTCGGCGATGGTCTGCGTCTCATCGGTGCTGAACGAGTCGTAGACGATCACATCGTCGCACCAAGCCACCGATGCCAGACACGCAGGCAGATCCTGTTGCTCGTTCTTGGTCAGCACCAGCACCGAGATCGACATGCCTCAGGCCCCACCGGCCAGGGCGTCGCGATAGTGACCGACGAAACGTGGCGCGGCGATGTCCCAGTCATGGACGCTGGCCGCCGCGCGCGCCGCCGCGGATATCGCCCGTAAACTCTCGGGGGGCGTGCGCAACAGTTCCGCGAGACCATCGAGATCCGGCTGTCTGCCGTCGAATCGCACTAGCCAACCGGACCTCTCATGCTCGATGAAGGAGTTGAGTGGCGCCATGTCGCGGCATACCACGATGAGTCCGGCGGCCATTGCCTCGACCACGCTGAGACCGAATCCCTCGTGCTCGCTGGCGGTGACATAGACGCTGCGCCGTGCCAGTTCACCGCGCAGCGCCGAGTCATCGAGAAACGGCTCGAAGCGCACGACGCCACGCAGCTGCAGGCGGTCGACTTGGGCGGCCAGAGAGGGCATCAGGCCGTCGACATCCTGGCCACACACCAGGAGTTCGACTGGCAGACCCCGCTTGCGCGCCGCCGCCGTATAATCGATCACGAGATCCACTCGCTTGTTGCGCGACAGGCGGCCCCAGTAAATCCACTGACACGGGTCGGGGCTCACGGGCGGCACCACGGTATTGAATTCCTTGACGTCCACGCCGTTACTGCACAATGAAATGCGGTCCGCATAACGTTTGAAGTACTCGTAGTCACCCACGCTGCTGGCGAGCACCCGCCGATAGTGCGCAGCGGCACCGCGCAGCAGGGTCGATTCGTAGACACGCTTCAGGGTGTAGCCACGATCGGTGTGCCAGAAGCCGCCATGCGTGCTCAACACCGCCGGCACCGATGCGCAGGTGTGGCGCACGTTGGCGCTGAGCGCCATGAGCTGCGGATCGTGGACATGCAACAGATCATAGCCGCGAGCCAGCTTGCCGAGGGCGGGCGCCCATCCGATGGCGCGGTTGCCATAGAGGGGAATGCGGTACACGGTGACGTCGTCAACGGTTTCGCGGCGGCGCGCGAGGCCGGTCGACACATGGGCCACATCCATCTGCACGCCGTGGTTGCGGACCCGAAGGGCGAGTTCAAGAACGACCTGCTCGAGCCCTCCCAGTGTCGGAAAGAACGTGGGTGTGATCGAAAGCACTTTCACGTAACGTCACACGTTCCTTAGGTCCGTCCTGGACTTCAACTGCCGCTCCCGCAACACCCGCGCCGGGTTTCCGGCAACGACTTTCCAGGGCGGCACATCCTTGGTCACCACCGAATACGCGCCGACCACGGCGCCCTCGCCGACCGTTACTCCCGGTCCGATGAAACATCCCGCGGCCACCCACGATTCAGCACCGATGGTAATGGGGGCGAAGGTAAGCGGCATCGACGGGTCCTCGAAATCATGGGAAGCGGTGCAAAGATAGGTTTCCTGCGACACGGTCGCCTGCTCGCCCAGGGTAATGTGCGCATAGTTGTACACCTCCACGCCGCGACCCAAGGTGCAGTAGCGGCGCAGAGTCAGATTCCATGGATGCCAGACTTCGACACCGTCCATGACCAGCGCCGGACGCTCGATTTTTGCCCCAAAGAGTATGAGTGCATAGATACGTAAAGGCGATAGGAATCTGCCGCTACCGCGTAAAAAAAGCAGCTTGAACGGCAGCCACAGCACGCGGCGGATTTTGACGCTGAGCGGCCACCCGGAGCGCGTGTGTTGCAACTCGACCCGCGGTCGTGGCTCCTTCATCAGGCGCTCGCCACGCGGGCCGTGGCGTACTTCTGTACGACGTCCAACAAGCCCTTGGCCATCGCATCGACGGTGAAGCGTCGCATGAAGAGGCTGCGCGCGGCGAGCCCCATGGCGGAGCGCTGACCCGGGGACAGGGCCAGCCACCGGTCGAGCAGCTGGCGGGTCCCAACGAGGGTATCGGGCGCCACGAATCCCGCGTTCGACGCTTGCACCTCGCGCCAGATGTTCACCTTGTCAGAGATGAGCACCGGCAATCCACAACCCAATGCCTCGGCCACGGCGATGCCGAAGTTTTCTTGATGCGACGGCAGCACGAAGGCTTCCGCCGCATAGAAGGCACCCCACTTCATCTCATTGCGCAGCATGCCGGGCCAGGTGATACGCGCGGTGACGCCGTGCTCCTCGGCCAGCGCCCGCAGCCGCGCCATCCAGCCGGTTTGGTCGGGCCCCGCCAGCACCAGATGCAGCGACGGTTCAGCCGCAGCCACGCTGGCGAAAGCCCGCACGAGCAGATCGCAGCCCTTTTTCTCGTGGATCCGACTCAGGAACAACAGCAGCCGCCGCCCGCGCAACACCGGGTAGGCCGCCAGGAACCGCTCGCGCAGCGCCGGCGCATCTTCAGGAGGCGCACGCGTGCCGTAGGCGATCACCTGTTCGGTGGCGCGGTACAGCCAGAATGACTTGCGAGCTTGCAACAGCTCCTCCTCGCTGGTGAACAGCACCGCCCGGGCATCGCGCAGCACGCGGTAGTCGGCCCAAGGCCAGTACAGGCATTTCTTAGCATGCTTGAGCGGATACGCGGTCTTGAACCAGGGATCGAGCATACCGTGCGTGAACACGAAGTACGGCACCCGCAATTTTCGCAATGCGCGCCACGCGCCGAAGCTGTGGTATTGCCACAGGCCGTTCACGATCACCGCATCGTAAAGCCGCGCGTGACTCATGAGCCACGGCACGAGCTTGCCACTGTAGCGATAGCTCCCGCGTGCCGGGCCCAGTGCATGTACGGTCAGCGGAAACTCATGGACGAAGGGCTCCGCGGCATCGTCCAGCGAAACCACCTCCACCGTGTGACCCATTTCCGTCAAGCGAATGCCGCGCTGACGAACGCCCTCCGTGGGACCGCCACCATCGGGGTTCACGCTCGACAAAATATGCAGCAATTTCAAGTCGACAGCCCCTTGAGGTGCACGCCCGCATTGGATCGCGCGCGCTCGACATCCATCACCCGTTGATAGATTTCCAGGTAGCGCGTGATCGCCGCAGCGGGATCGAATTGCTGTACCCAAGCGCGGCCCCGCTGTACCGCGCGTTGTCTTTCCTCCGCGCTCAACGCCAGCACGTCCTCGAGCACCTGCGCGCCGTGCGCGGCCCAGGCATCGAGATCCACCCTGGGCGTGAGGCGCGGAATGTAGCGGGCAGCTCGACCGGCGACCTCATTCATCGGCGGCTCATCGGTGGTGATCACCGGACAGCCGCAGGCCTGGGCTTCGATGAGCGGCCAGCCAAAGCCCTCGGCAAAGCTCGGGAACAAAAAGACGCGGGCATACGAGTAGACCGCCTGCAGAGTGACGTTGTCCAGGTTCTGATAGACCGACACTCGGCCCGGGGCCGGAACCCGGCGGATCATGCGCTCGATACCGGGACTCGGTTTGGGCCCGATGCACCATAGCGGCAACGGGTTCGCGGTCTGTGCCGCATAGCGTGAATACAGGGCAATGAGCCCCCCCTTGTTCTTGTACCACTGACCACCGCCCACATGCAGCACCATGCCACCCGGCGGTACGGGCAGGCCCGCGGCGCCCAGTTGCGCCGCCGCGGCGGATTCGGTCATGGGGTTGTAGGGATAATTGAGGCCGTTATACACGACCTCCGACGTCAACGCGTTCACCCCGCCGAATTTGTGCAGATCTTCGCGTGTCTTGCGCGATACCGAGATGAAATGGCGCGCTTGACGAAAGCCGCGCCGGATATACCGCTGATAGGCCCGGCCGCTGAACGACGTGACGTGCACTGGGTCGTCACCCAGCGCCGACCTAAGGTTCAACAGATCATGCACATGCATCACATGCGGGCGATCCTTGACCATGGGCATCCACGGACCCAACGCCTGATCGGCGAAGACGAACAGGGTATCGGGCGGCTCGGCGGCCACCCACTGACTGGCATGGCGCGGAAAAATCACGAACTGATCGATATAGCCGCCCCACTTGGCGTAGTGATAGCCGGGAACGAGTTTCTGAAAGAGCGGCCGCGGCGCCCACAGCTTGACCTCATGTCCCAGAGCCTCGAACGATGTACGCAGCATGTGTGCAAAGCGCGGCATGCTTTGCGACGGCAGATAGGGAGGATGGCAGAAGATGACGATCCGCATGTCAGTCCCCGCGCACTACCCGCAGCACCACGGCATCCGCATAGCCCAACAGCACGCGTTCGGCCATGCGGAAGATGCATGCCGCCAACAGCGTGACGACCACGGCCGTCAGCGCGATCACCGGCAACCATTCGGGTCCCGCGCCACGGCTGCTCCACACCGTGACCAACCACGACTCCAGGGAGATGATGACCGCGAATTGCAGCAGATAAATGGGAAAGGAGATATCGCCCAACCAGGTGGACAGTCGGCCGCGCAAAAAACTTCGCAACTGGTGCTGGCTGTAGAGAACGAACACGATGCACACGGCGACGCCCAAATCGAAGAACAAGGGCAGCGGGTGTCCATCGGTCGCTACCAGCAGAAATACCAGAGCGATGAAGCCTAAGAAGGTCGCGGCCTGCCGGCGGCCGCTCCGCAGGATGCCGGCGTAAAAGCCTTCGACGCGCAGCCGGCCGAGGAGCATGCCCGCGAAGAACAAGCAGAACCATGAGTTCAACAGGAACAGCAACGCCGCAACGGCCCCCACCGCGTACTTGGCGCTTCGCAGCCGAGGCCACAGGTAGCAGGTCAGGAACACGAGCATGGAACCGATCATCTCGATCGACATGGTCCACAGGAACGGATTGTAGGACGTGGCCTTCGAATGGGCGGTGTAGACCCCGAGCAGCGCGTACCGCAACAGTCCCACCACGGAAAAATCGAAAGCGATGAGCTCGCCCAGCCAATCGGCACGGCCGATGATGGCGCTCGCTTCGGTATGCCAGTCGGCATGCACCATGCGCAGGATGAACACCAGGGCGCAGGACATCAAGATGGGAATGGTCAGACGCGTATAGCGTCGCACCACCAGTCGATCGATCGACGTCGGGCTTACCGCACCTCGCGCCAGGAAGGTGGTGGACAGCGCATCGCCGGACAGCACGAAAAATACGCAGACCGCGAGGCGCCCCTCGAAACACGGCGCTAGCCACGCGCTGTTGATCCACGGGACGAGGCGGGTCAACATCTCGTGGAACGTGTGATAAAGCAGCACCGTCACGGACGCCCATCCGCGAATACCATCGATCTCGAGCGCGCGCTCATGGGAAGATGGCGGCACCTCAGGTGGCCCGCTGCCACCCCGGTTGGATGGATGGCTCCAAACGCGCAGGTTCATGGCCCAGCATCGCTCTCGCGATGGCGAAGATACTCACGTAGATCACCACGGTCTGCAAGAAGTCGCGGAAGATGAACACGAACACGTTGCTGAGGGCGTCCGAGGTGATTCCGCGGTAGAAAAACATCCACAAGGTCATCATGGCCAGTGCCGATAAGTCCGCCGTCCCCGACGGCCTGCGCAGCGTCAACAGGTCCATGAGACCGTATAGCAATAGGCATATCGCGGCATAGAGAATGGGGAACAGAGGACCCATGATGGCCTCGCCCTGCGCGAACATCGAGCCGGTTTTGCGCCCGCCCAGCGGCACGCCGCGACTCAAATAGGCTAGATAGTCCCCCATCGAATAATCCATGTCTTCCTTGTTCACGCCGACGTGCAGCATACGCAGCAGCGGCGTCGGCAGCGCCGCCCAGGTCGCATCGACGGTGACCTTGCGCAGCTGATCCTTCGACTCCTCCGTGGTCAACGCACGCGCGAAGTGCAGCGCATTGTCGTGAAACTTGGTCTCGACGAAGCGCGCCAGCAGGGGATTCTCGATGTAGTGTTCGTCGTATGCCGCGAAGCGCGACACCGCCGAGCGCTCGCGCCGATACTCGGCGATCAACGCCGGGCGACGCCATACCGACAACGTGGTCTTCACCATCTCGATGGGAGACACGTGTCCGCGGGCACCACGCGCGATCGCCATGGAGGTGGCCAGGTCCGACAGCGGCGAGGACAGCACCACTAGGATCAAGCCGAGCAGACCCAGCCGGGTGATCGATTCTTTGACCAGCGGGGCGCTGGAACGCATGCCGATGAGCAGATACAGCAGCGAGACCGTGACCACCCCGATGAACATCACCACACGCACGTTGAGGGCGACGCCCATCACGACGACCATGCTCATGTAAAAAAATAACATCAACGTGTTGCGTCGCTTCTTACAGTAGGTGGGACCCACCTCTCGCAGGTACAGCGGTAGGAGGAACGGGGCCCAGGCGAAGAAATTGAATGCGCTGGCAATGCGCGCAGCGATGCCCTCGCGGCTCGAGATCGCGAAGCTCACGAGTCCGAGGACACCCATGGCCCACAGCACCCGGCTCGGCGGCACCCGATAGACGCCCGCCCAGGTGAACACGCCGCGCGTCAGGCCCGCTGGAGCATTCGCCACGGAAAAATACCGGTACACCATGTGCGTCGTGATGGCGATGGCCTGGTAGAAGGCTAGCGTGCCAAAGGTGAGCAAAGGGTTGTAGAGCGAGAGCCGTAACGGCGTCCAGAAGCCGGTCTGTACCAGCAGGGCGCCCATCTGAGTGGTGATGCAAAAGCCGAAGATCGCCAGGGTCGACAGGGGCTGATCGTCCGCCGCCCCACCCCATTTGATGTAGGCCAGCATGCTGAGCGAAGAAACCAGCACGATGCATACGGAGGCTAGGTTTTCGGCCGACGAGTCGATCAGGCATTGCAGCGGAAAGGTCAATATAACCAGCCAGATCAACGTGTTCAGGATGGCGTATTTGACGCTCATGGTATTCTCTAAGGTAGTCACGAAGCTGCTAAAGCGCTCGTAAGTATCTCACTCATAACGTTTTCATTGCGAATCTGGTTCGCAATATTTCGTCTCTGGCCAGCCGCCGCGAGCGCCAGCCGCGCAGGTTCGTCGCCCAGCGCCCGCATGCAGGCGGCAGCGCATTCGGCAGCATCGCTCCAAAAGAGCGCTTCAACTCCCTCCTCGTACATTGCTAGATGTTCGGCGGTGCGTTCCGCGCACAACAACCCGCCGAGCGCTGGGATCTCCAATGAACGGGTAGTGTGCAGATCGCGATTTCCCTTCGACAGGAGACCTAGATTCACCCTCGCGCATTGGATGGCCTTGGCATAGTCATCGCCGATGACCGGACCACTCTTCCATGCGGAGCGCAGCGCCGGCCATTCAGGGGCCTTGGCCCAATTAGTACCGCGAATGCTCAGCGGCACCCCCCGCTCGATCAATTCCCGCAGGAAGGGGCCCCGCTCCGGGAACCAGGTGCCGAGGAACAGTACCTCGCTGCTCCACTGGTCGCGGTCGGCAGCGGTGAGCGAGCGCGGCGCATGGGTAACCTCGTCCGACGACATGAACACCCGCAGCACGCGGCGTGCACCGGCCTGCGCGGCCTCCCGCGCGTTATCCGGACGCACCACGACGCACAGATCGTAGAATTCGAGGCTGCGGCGATAGGCGCGGAAACGCGCCGTATCGCGCGCGCCGAAGGGGTCATCGATGACGTAGTTCACCACCCGGCCGGCGTAGCCACGAATCAACTCGATGATCTTCGGGGTCACCCATTCGCCGCTGTCGACCAGGCACACATCGTATTGCCTGCCCGCCATGGCGCGAGGCAACGCCGCCAAGATCCAGGGAGCAAACACCTGGCCTCCGAATTTCCAGGTAATGCGGTACATCCAACGCGTCTGCGGCATCAAGCGGCGCAGATCGATGTGATGCACCCGATGTCCGAGGCGCTGCATAGCGTTCGAGCGATCCATGCTGGTGCCGTCCCGCGTTCCCAAATACAAAACTGACAAGGATTCGCGATTCAAGGGAATGCTGCCTGGCTGGCGCCGCCTGACCGCAAGGCGCTAAAAGTCGTTGAAGACAGTGCCGATCACGTTGACGCCGGTCTGGGCCAGGTTGCGAGTCGCCCCGGTCAATTGAGTCTGGCGGGTCACGCCACGACGCACCAGCATGACCGCGGCGCCCGCCCGCCGGGCCACGATCTGGGCGTCCGCGCTGCCGGCTGCCGCCGGGGTGTCGATGATGATGACGTCGAATTGATCGGTGAAGCGCTCGAGCACTAGATCGAACACGGGGCGTCCCAGCAGTTCCTGGGGATTCGGCGGCTGGAGGCCGGCCGGCAGTACGAACAGCCTTAATTGCGGGTGGATGCGGCATGCCGCCTCCTTGCCCGCACGGCCGGTCAACAGTGCCGACAGACCGACGGAATTATTGAGATTGAACAGCGAGTGCTGGCGCGGATGGCGCATGTCGGCATCGATCAGCAGCGTGCGCTCGCCGATCTGCGCGAATACCGTGGCGAGATTCGCGGCCAGCCAGCTTCGCCCTTCCCCGCGTCCGGGGCTGGTGATGGTCAGCGCCTTGCGCCCGACATCGTCGAACCAGCGGTGCGATAGCTGGCTGCGCAGCACCCGCAGCGGCTCGACCGCGTCACTCTGCGGCATGAAACCGGCAACCAATTCATCCGACACGCCGTTCACGCCGCCGCGCGCCAGGATGGGGTAGTTATACTGCTGCGCCAGGGCAAAATCGATGTCTTCCTGGGTCAGTAATTTGAGCTGCATGGCGGCATCGCCGAAGCGCAAACCGTTGGCCACCGCGAAACGTTGGATCTCCTCCGCATCGGCGGGATTCAGGCGCCCCTGCTCGACCAGGATGGAGCCGAAGGCGCGGCTGCGATCCCGCGACGGCATGGGAATTTCGGTCGTAACGGCGGCCACCTGCTTCATATCGCCGAGGTCTCCGCCCGACCCAGCATCGCCGTGATCCTACGCGGCGGGCGGCCATCCGCCTCGATCGAAGGAATCCTCACCAACAGCGGTATCCCACCGAGCTGGTTCAGGTCGCTGTCCTCGCGAATGCGCCGATCGCTGAATTCCATGCCCAACGCGGCCGTCGTGCCCAGCACCACACCCAAAAAGAGCGTGATGGCGAAATTCAACAGCAGGCGTGGGCTCGAGCGGTACATCGGCTCGACCGCCGGAGTCAGCAACGCGACATTGGTCTGCTGGGTTTGGCTCTCGAGGCTGCTCTGCGCCAGACGCTGCGTCACCGCGTCGAGATTGCGCTGCGCGGTCACCACCTCATTCTGCAATACCGAGGCCTGATCACGTTGATTCGACAGCTCCAAAATTCGCTTCTTCTGGGCGTCGAGAGCGGCTCGTATGTCGCTTTCACGGCGCAGATTGATCTGCGTCGTATTACCCAGAGACTCGGCAATGCGTGCGCTCTCCAGGGCGATGCGTTGCTTCAGGCTAGAGACTTCCGCCGCCTCATTTTGATAATCGGGATGGTTCTTACCCAGGCTCGTTCCGATGTCCTGCAACTTCGCTTCGGCACGGGAAAGGTCGCCCTTAAGGTTGGAAACCAGCGGGCTTTGCAGCACTTCGGGCAGGGACTCGTTGTTGCCGCTCAGCTGATGCTCCCGCGATTGGCTGTCCTGACGCAGCCCCTGAATGGCAACCAACTGCGAGGAAAGCTCGGCCAAGCGCTCATTCTCGATGTCCAAGCGGCCATCGGTGGCGACGAAGCCGGTCTCCGACTGCCAATCGGAGAGCCGTTTCTGCTTCGCCTGCAAGTCGAGACGCAACGCCTTGGATTGTTCCTCGAACCAGGCGGTATATTGCTTCGCCGGATCGACGCGCAATTCGATCGTGGTGGCCATATAGGCCTGCGCGAACGCATTGGCCAGCACCGCCGCGAATTTGGCGTCTGGATATTCCACCGAGATTTCGATGACGCTGCTGTCCCGCGAGGGGGTGACGGCCAACCTCTTTTCGAGTTTGGCGGCCAGCCACACGACGATATCCCCCTTGCCGTCCGTGGCGTCGCGCCACTGCTCCAAGTAGGTCGGATTCTGGTCTAGCTTCAGCAGCTTCACCACCCGCTGCGCAACGCGTTCGCTCGAGATGATGTCCACCTGGGTCGCGATGTAGCCGCTCATCAACTGGTTCTGGTTGGCGACACCGGCGATCGGGTCAGCCTTGGTATCGACCACGACGCTGGCGGACGCCGTGTAAAGCTTGGTCGACAGCAGCGTGAACAACACACCCACCACGACAACGAGTACGAAAATACTCGAGGCGACCTTCCATCGCGCAAGGAGCACCAGTATGAATTGCTTGAGGCTCATGGGGCTTTAGACCGCTCCGATGGTAAAAACGGAGTCAGCGGCCGATATTGCACCGCCGACGGGATCAAAACATGCTCTCCTTCACATCCAAAACGTCCTGATCCCTGATTTCGGCATCCAGACTAACCTTCGAGTCCTGTACCTTACCGCTGGCATCGCGCCGATGCAGAACGATGCCGCGCAGCGTTCCCTTGCCGGTGATGCCACCGCCGGTGGCCACCGCCTGCCGCACGGTCATACCTTTCTCGACGCGGTAACCGCCCGGGCGCTGCACCTGACCGTAGATATAGAACTGCGGGGCGCGATTCACGAACAGGGTGTCGCCTCCCGCGAGCGGCGGATCGTCTTCCGGACTCGCGCTCTGCGACATCTTGGTGATATCGAGCTCGCGCCGGAACGGCTCGCCAGCTCGCGTCCCCGTGAGAATGACGGTATCAGCGCCGGTGGCGGAAATACCGCCGGCCGAGGCCAGCATGCCGGATACGTGTCCGCCGGCACCCTCGATGGGATAGCGGCCCGGCTTGTTGACCTCACCGAGCACGGCGACCTGGTTGCCCACCGATAGGGTCAGAAGCGCGTTGACCTGGGGATTCAAGACGAACCCGCCATCCTTCAACATTTGGGCGATCTTGCGCTCCACACCGGATAGCGTCAGCCCCTTGACGGGCACCGAGCCGATCAGCGGGAAACCGATGAATCCGGTCTCGGTGACGCGCGCTTCGATGCTCAAATCGGGATTCTTGAATACCGAGATCTTGATGATGTCGCCCGGGCTGACCAAATAGTCGTCGATCGCATGCGCCGGCCGCGCGCCCGCGGCGAACAGCAGCAAGATCACGCACAGCGCCTGTAGCCAAATACCTCGGGTACGGTTGAGGACTGTCAGGCTCACGACGGTGCGCGCTCCATACACATGATTCGCATCGTTAATGTTCTCACTGAAAAATAATGGATTCGATTGCCGGTGATTCTGCCGCTGGGGCGTCCAGCGTACCAAGTATTTTGAGTCATCTTTGAAGTTCTATGGCAGACACTTCTAGGCAATCGCGTCATTCGGCATGGCGGCCTCGTCGCCGTCCGCCGTGCCGAACAGCCGGCCGAGAACCGCATCGCGTTCGAAGTGACTCTCGGCATAACTGCGGGCTCGCCGCCCCAGCTCCAGCCGCAGCGCAGCATTGTCGGCCAGGGAACAAATGGCGGTCGCGAACGCGGCGTCATCATGCGGGGGCACCACTACCCCGCACTTGGAAACCACGGTCTCGAGTTCTGTACCAGGTCGGCAGGTCGAAATCACGGGCCGCCCGCTCGCCAGCATTCCCGATAACTTCGACGGCAGTACCAGATCCGCGGCCCCCGTGCTCTGCGGTAAGAGATGGATGTCCGCGGTGCAGAGTAGCTCGCCCAGCCGCTCGAAAGGCTGCAGTGGCATGAAGCGGACGTTGGTCATACCCTCGGATGCCGCCACGAGCTGCGGCTTCATCACGCCATCGCCGCAGATCAAGAACACGATGTCCCTACGGGCCGACAGCAGCTTGGCCACCGCGGGCACGACCATCAATCCTTGTTTACCGCCCAGAGAACCCGAAAACAGCACGACCACCGCCTCGTGCGCGATACCCAACTCATCCCGATAGTCGTGATTCGCAGCGGAGGGTCTGATGTGCGTGATGTCGACCCAATTTGGAAAATATCGGGTGCGTCGCGTCCGCACTCCCTTGATGAGGAGCTGTTCGACCATCCGGCTCGAAATCGACGAGACGCTATCGAAACGGCGTAACAACCCACGCTCCATGCGCAATATCAGGCGCTTCAGTGCCCGGCCTTTGAGCAGCCCCATGCGGAACGCGAGATCCACTTCGAAATCCTGCAAGTGCAACCAGCTCTGGGCACCGGAGAGTTTGGCCGTCAAGAGACCGGCGGGCGCGCAGACAAAGGCCGGCGCCACCGTAATCACGAGGTCGGGACGCCAGAAGACCTGTTGCAGCATGACGGGAAAGGACGACAGGGCGAAAGACAACAGATGAATGACGCGGGCAAAACCGCCTGGATGCGCGGGAACCCACAGGGGCGCCCGCCACACATCGACCCCATTCCAGGTCTCGCGACGATAGAGTGGCCACTTGTAACCCGCGTCGGTCTTCCAGGCAGGATAGTAAGGAGGTGCCGCGACAACACGAACTTCATGGCCATGATCGACCAACCACGTTGCCATTTCGCCAGAGTACTTGCCGATCCCGGTGGGCTCCGGCGCAAAGTTCGCGCTGTAAAGAAGTATCCTCATTCGGTTTACCATCACGTAGCCAACAAATAAATCTCTACCCAACGCGCGAGAACGGTGTAGCGGCGCCGCCGCCAGAATACATCGTTGCAATTACTATGCCCAAAACACGGCTCCGTATGCCATGACATGAATGCAACGTAACGTTGCCGGATCGCATCCCCGGCACCCCAATGAGACGATTTTGAGTCGGGTAGTCTCCCTCATTTCGACGTCCCCGGTACGCGTATTCATGTCGGTGCAAAGCGACACCCGACGCGTCAATCGACGAAGTGCGCGCTACGCAAAGCGTCCGCCAGTCGCTCAGCCGTGTTGTGATGCCAGAACGGTCCGGCATGACCGTCGCTGAACACCTCGTCGGTAGCGTCCGGGTCGCCGCTCGCGGTGCGCAGATCCGCGATGGCCACGCCCTCGGACCGCAGGTGTGCGATGACCGGGTCGGAATCCACACCGCTCAAGAAGGCCACCACGTAGTGCGCCGGATGCGCGGCCATCAGCAAGTCGAATGCACGCTGCGTGACTGCACCCGCCTCTCGAGGACCCACCTCGGGATGGTTACACCCGGCACGGTCCGAGACGCGCAAGCTGCACGACATCGCGTAATAGCCGACGCCCAAGGAGTTACGCGCATCGATCGAGCCGAACGGCAAGGCCATGTCGCGCATCAGGTCGGCGTCGCCGAGCCGCCGTTCAAAGCCGGATTTCAGGTAGTAGATCATCGTCGACGAGGCGACATTGAAATCGTTGGTGATCGGATGGTAGGTCAGCACCACGAGGTCATCGGCCGCCACCGCCGGACTGGCACGATCCAGTTGCAACCGGGCGTGAATCGTCGAATAGCTGTTGAGCGATAGATTCACCACCTCGAACCCGGGAAAGCGCGTCTGTAATAACCACGGAATCGTCTGCTCGTCATCCAAGCCCCAACCGAACATCGACGAGTCGCCGGTGAAGAACATGCGCCTCGGCCGCAGTATCGGTTGGTACGACGTCACGCGATGTCCGAGCGCATCGACGGTCAAATTGAAGCGGTGACTCTGCCCGCCGCCGGCCTCAGTGATGTGATAGGCACCGGGGTACATCGCATAGCCGAAGATTGGATCGCTGCGGAACAACGGCCCATGATCGATGGAGAGGTCGAACTGTTCACGCCGGCCGTCGAGCCGCGCCTTCAGCCCGAGTACCAGCATCACGGCCGCCGAACCGTCTGGGGAGAAGCTGCGATGCAGGCCCGCGTAGTGTCGATACAGGAAGTAGGACGATGACAGTTCGCTTCCGGCCACCACGACAGCCGCCAGCAATACCACCTGCAAGGCCTTGGGCCTTCGTTTCAAATGCAACCAACCAGTCGCCCATCGCCATTGCCCCCATGTCGAGCCCTGCTTGCTCAGCGGCGCTCGAGCCCCGGCCATACCGGTAGACCTCTCCATGTCATTCATTGAGTCACCAGGAGAAGTCAAGCCAGCGCTCCTTCGATCGTATGGACGACCCGGTCGGCGAACCGCTCCCAGGTCAGTTCGTTGTCGAATCGCAACCGCGCCGCGCGCGCCATGGATCGATAGCGATCGCGATCACGGATCAACGGCAGCAGACGCCGCGTATACGCCGCAGCGGGCGCGCCGGCCGGCTCGAGGAGACCGGTGACGCCGTCGGCGACGATGGACGGCAGTGCCTGAACCGAACGTGACACCGGCGGCAGTCCGAACGCCTGAGCTTCCGCGAATACCACCCCAAAACATTCGGCGCGTGTCGGCACGAGCAAGAAATGCGAGTGCAGAAAAAGGTCCTTCAAGCGCCTCGACTCCTCAGGAATTGCAACGTTCAAGAAGCCGTGCATTCGCACCAGCGACCGATCCTCGAGCGCAATCTCGGGAGTGCAGCCGACGATATGCAACGTCACCTGGGGTACACCCGCAGCGCGCAGTTCGCGCGCAATCTCCACCGCCAGCGGGCCGCCCTTGCGCTGCCAATCCTTGCCCACGTATAGCAGCTCCAAACGGTCCGTGGGACGCGCATCGATGATGTCCTCCAACTCGGCCGCGCCGACCTCGGGTCTCCAGATGGCGCCGAGCGGAATACTGTGGAGTTTCTCCGGGGGCACTCCATAGAGCCGCAGCGCCTCGGACACCGCCCAGTCGGATGAGAAGATGAGTCCGGTATAGCGCGCCGCCGCGGCCGCCTCCAAGCGCGCAAACCGCGGTCCCAGCAACGGCATGCGGTCGAACTCTTGGTAGGTTTGTTTCCACGCCAGCCACGGCGCATCGGAGACCATGAACGCGGGCACGGCGGAGTGGCTCATGCGCACCATGTTATGACTCGATATGGTCAACATCGCATCAGGCTTCAACTCAGCGATCGCCTGCGCGGTTCGACGCGCAAATTCACGCTGCGCCGGCGCCGTCAAGAACAAGGGAAAACGCGGCGGATTGCCGCCCATCAGCACGCGCAGCGCCGCCGTGATGAGCGTTCGCCGCGGTTTCAGATTGGCCAGTACCGACACCCTTTCCACCTTACCTTCGAGCGCCACCCGCATGTTGAACGGCGTGCCGCTCCAGGAGCGCGGGTTGAAGGGATCTTCGAGTGTCGCCAGCAACAGGTGCCGCAATTTGCGGGTCATGCGCCCGGCCTTCGCGACACGCGCTGCCGCAGTTTGGAGAGCAGCAGCGATCTCACCTCGCTCAAGCCGAAGACCACGTAGGAACCCAACGAGATCGAGAGCATGAGCGCCGTCGCCACGGCCACCACGAGCGGCAACGGCCATGCGACCGAGGCGAACACCGGCCATGCGGCCAGGGCGAATGCCAGCACCAGCACCGCCAGCAGCCGAGCCACGGGAACCATGGAAATCTTCACGTCCGCCGGAAACAGCTGGACGTTCAATCGTAGGATATAGGCCGTCTGCGCCACTTCGGCGGCCAGCCATGTGATCATGAAACCCAGAATGCCGAACGGCTTCACCAAGAACGCCGCCATCAACAGCATGCAGGCATAGGCACCCAACGTGAATTTGGCGAGCCGTTCATGTTCGTTGCTAGACGATTGGAACTGATACTTGTGTTCCTTTATCCCCATGACCGCGGAGACCATAGCCATTATGAAGCACAATTCGGGATCATAAAGATTACGTCGATGTAACCAGACAGCGAACAGGAACGGCGACATCAACAACACGCCGACGCTGAAGATCGGCACCAACAGCAGCACCACTCGCTCGGATAGATCGTACAGCCGCTTCAACGCCGGCCAGTTGCGCTGCCCTATCAATAGCGTAATTTCCTGTCCTATCGAGAAACTCAGGATCGCCAGCGCCTGGCGCCCCATGGAGAACACCGTCCGCGCCAGCGAAAACGCCGTCACGGCCGCAGGTCCGAGCGAGGTCTGGAGCAGCAGCACCGGGCCCTGGTAGGTCAGAAAGCTCGACAGCGACAGCAGACCGAAATGCGCGCTGGGACGTAGCATCGGCGTCACGTCGCGCCAAGTGCCGTAGCGCAGTGAGGGCGTCAATAGCGGTGCGGTCCGGCGCACGTCGAGGATCACCAACAGCAGGAATGCCAGCACCGAACTCAACTGCACCGTCGCGAGCACCGGAAACGAGGCTCGACTCCAGGCACAGGCGGCGAGACCCAAGGTAGCGGCCAGGCGTTGCAAGATCATCCAATTGGCGCCACGGTGCATGCGGCCGATCATCATGTAGCTGTTGGCGAACAGCGCGAACGGCATATTGATCAGAACCTGCAAAATCAGGAGATACAGCGTGAGCGATGCCGCCTCCGAGCTCGCATGGCGCAGCCCAAGCCAGCCGCCGATGGGCAGCAGGAACACGCTTGAGCCCGCCACCGCCGCGACGCCGATGACCAGCAGCAACAGCCGCAGCGCGCCGGCCTGTAGCGTCTTGGCGGCGTCCACTTCACCGCGGTTGTAACAGATGGTCATCTGATTGTTGGCAAAGGTTTGGATGCCGTAATTGAGCGTGCTGAGATAGGTGACGGCGGCGCTCAACGCCACCCACTCACCGTAGACTTCCACGCCGTTGGCGTAGCGACTCAGGAACAACGGCGGCACCAAGAGTTGCGAGATGATCGAGACGCCCTGACCCGTAAAGAAGGACGCCAGCATCCGCAGAATTCTTTGCAGACTCATGGAGGCGGCGCTTCGCCGGCCGGACTATTTAGCAAGCTTTCGCAGGGCCCGTGTCAGCACGGGCGGCGTGATGTCACGTAGCACGGATCGCAGCGTGAGGCGATTGGTGCCATGCGAACGGGGGGCGAAAATCGATGTGTGAGGAGTGACCTCGGCTTTCCCATCGATTCCGACCGTGTGGTAGTAGAGGATGAAGGACTGTCGCGAGCGGTCGACGGGACACTCCAGCGGAATTGGTACCCCGTGATAATTGGGGAATGCCACTTCGAACAGCACCGTCTTGTTGAACACGGGATCGATGAATACCTCGCACTTCTTGGCGTCCGGATTCCACAGTTCGAGCTGACCGTGATAGCCGGGCTGCCAGTCCTTGTTCAAGAATACGATCATGGCCAAGCGCCGCGTCAAACCCGTATCGTAGGCGACGCTGCGGTCGGAGTGAACGTTGAAATAATCGCCACGGCGCATCGCGGCGTACCCTCCTCCCTGCAGATACGGGTCGGGCAGCAGCTGCCACACCCCGGTGATTTCCGACAACAGATACAGAAAGGCCGCCGAATGCACCACATTCAAAAAGCGTTCGCCGGCCTCACCGATCTCGACGGCGGAGCGCATACGCAAGGTGCGCTCGCGCGGATCCTGTTCGACGTTCTTCCACTGATCGCGCTGCATGCCCTCGATCTCGGGCAGCAGCGCATTCAACATCGGGTCGTGGAACAGATCGTCCATGACCAGGTGAGGGAACGGCTTGGCACCCTGGTAGGCAGCGCGTAGTTCGTCGATGGACCCCGGCAACCGGATGCGTTGCATAAGCCACGATAGGGCACGGGACTCCTGAGTGGGCGCGCTCGACATGCGGGTTCCAAAGGCCATTACAGACCGAACAATACACCGCCCGCCGTCAACGGTACATGTCCGCCTGCATCAGATAATTCCGCACGTAGTCGGCCACGCCCGCTTCAAGACCGTCGAAAGCGGCATCGTAGCCGGCCGCCTCGAGTTTGCGCATATCCGCCTGCGTGAAGTACTGATAGTTGGCGCGAATCGACTCCGGCATGTCGATGTACTGGATATCGACGGGCTTTTGCAGCGCCGCGCCGATGGCGTTCACCAGGTCGACGAAGGACCTCGCCCGACCGGTGCCAAGATTGAAGAGACCGCTGACCTTCGTCTGGCCCGCGAACCAGAGCATGACTCGGGTGCAATCCTTGACATACACGAAATCGCGCAGCTGCCGGCCGTCCGCAAAATCGGGACGATGGGATTTGAACAGCGCAATGGTTTGACCGCCGGCCACAGCCGCGGTGTTCTTCGCCACCAAACTGCGCATGTCACCCTTGTGCTGCTCGTTCGGCCCATACACGTTGAAAAACTTGAGGCCGCACCACTGGGGCGGCGCGCTGCCGGCTACGCTCTGCGTCACGGCCCATTTATCGAATGCATGCTTGGACCAACCATACAGATTGAGCGGACGCAGGCGGTCGAGCGCTTCGAGCGACTCATCGTCGGCGAAGCCGAGCGCGCCGTCGCCGTAGGTGGCCGCGGAGGACGCGTAGATCAGCGGCGTTCGCGTGCGTGAACACCACTCCCACAGCAGCTTCGAGGTGCGGAAGTTACTGAGCAAGACGGCGTCGCCATCCGTCGCGGTGGTCGAGGAGTTGGCGCCCATATGAAACACCACGTCGCCGCCGGTGAGCTTATCGAGC
>Ga0116227_10000405_pt1 | contig 82548 bp, 68 predicted proteins | sample S1TSphgellanicum_FD_89693 | JGI IMG/M metagenome (GOLD analysis project Ga0116227, IMG submission 89693) | Host-associated microbial communities from peat moss isolated from Minnesota, USA - S1T2_Fb - Sphagnum magellanicum MG | ecosystem: Host-associated > Plants > Peat moss > Unclassified...
CCTCCCTAGGAACAAAAGATGTGTTATCTTGAACCTTTGACTAAGGTAGGGAACATTCTTCTTTGAATGTACAAAATATGTGAATAAAAGTGTAGGGTCTTATATATTAGTTATTGGGTTAAATTTTGAATTTAATTAATTTGATACTATTTTGAAAACCAAAATAAAAAATATACAAAATATATGTTAATACATGGTATTCAAGGATTTTAAAATAATAATAAAACATATATGTACTAAACATCTTAAATATTAGATATTAGTAGACTAGGAGCATTTAACTCAAGGAATTTTCTATTATTTTCCATTTGTTTGTTCTACTTATTATCAAAAGAATCTTTGGTTGATTGTCAATTATTCCATTGGAAAATAAGTTTGTTTGATTAGATGGTAACTATTATTATTTTGATTCATGTGCATTTTTTTTCATTTTCATTTTTCATTCATATTTTATATATGGTATACTATTTAATCTACTAAATAATTGATTATTGACCTCATATATTTTTATGAATTGTTTTAGAAGGTTTGTGAGATAATGGTATTTGATCAAAAGGAATTAGCAATAACAATGTCAATATGCAATGTAGAAAATCAAGAACACCATGATAAAATTGTTAAACCCATCATATACAAATGGGTTGGACTAATCAATTTATATTTCATTGTGATTATGTGACATGTTAAAGATGTTATATCACAAGATAGGTTTTTTTGTTTCTATCAAGTTCCACTTGTGTATTTATTGGAATTAAGATTCAATTTGACAATTGCTATTGTCTAATACTATTGGGGATGAATTGAAATCATGAGCTTATGATGATGATGACAAGTAGTTTGATGATGAAAATAACAACATAACCCAAATGTTGCAATGACGATTGAAAAAATCATAGATTTGACTACATGTTAAGTTTTAAAATATATATAATTGTGCAAATGTTCTATATTCCATAATTGTTGCTAAGAAAAAATAAATCAACAACAATTATGAGAAATAAAGAATTTGCACAATTAGATTTTTTTTTAATTCGATAATGTAGTTCAATCTATAATTTATTTTCAACCGTCATTGTAACATGTGCGCTAAGTTGTTGTTCTTAGTTCAGGGTTAAAAGGTTAACTTACAAATAAACATACAACACATAGTTTAATTATAAACAAACATAATATACACATGAAACACCCGCATGAAGCACTCACACAAACCAACATAAACACCTACACTCTCACCCACACAAAAAAAGATAGTAAGTCCTCCACACACAAAAAACGAATATCTAAACATAACTCATATCCAAAAAATTCTTATCTTGAACTTTATGTATTCTTTTTAAAATGTGAAATTTGAAGGTGTTTAAAAACCAAGGTTATTTGCTTTTATGTCCTAAAGGCATGAATACATGCATAGATGATAGAAGTCAATCAAATAGATAGCATTGGAAAATTCATGCTTTTGTTCATAAAATTTGTGGGAATTAATTGTCTATGTGTTTTGTGTCCAAGGTTGGTGGTAGAGGTACAAATTGTGTGCAACTGACTGCAATATAATCATGTGACCCACTTTGATGTGGATGTTGGGCACAAGATTTTGATTCATTTTGTGAGCTCAGGGAATGTGAGTTTTTCATATCCTCAAAAAGGCAATACACTATACACCTCAAAATCTGTCTGTGCGAACACCTAATTTGCAATTCATTTGCATGAATAGTAGGTTAATTGCAGAGTCGGGTTGCAGACAAACTGTAATTCCACATGGTTTAGCACTGTAAACTAACAATGCAATGGTTAGATGAAGCAAACCTGAAACACCATGATGCTGGTTGGATCACCTCGTGCTCCTGCTCCTGCTGCAAATGTCTAATAGTTGTATGTCACTACCATGAACCCCTACCTGCCTCATCCACAGACCACCTCCACTGTCAGATACTAAGATAGTATTGGAAAGCAGGTTCTTGAACATCACCAACACCACTTCTGATCGAAAGTATGGATTCTAGGAGGAAAGTCTCAGCAATCCTAAAGTCTCGTTGTTTTTTTTTCAGTGTATTTTGAGGACGTAGGTCCTAAAGGACTAGCTTGGTGTTAGGGGACTTAGTACTAGAGTCCTTAACACCAAGTGTGAGTGCACCTTAAGGATGGTCACTATACATATGTACTCAATTGGGGTCTAGAATGTGCTCCTTTGCCATCTGACAATGACTTAATATATGTCTGGGTTGGATGACTTGTAGTTGTTGGAAGAAGAACCAATAAGGACACTCATAATAATAGCAATTTCTGGAGCCCAGTGGAAGCCACAATGTGTACAACAAGGGCACATGGTTTTGATAAGTTGTGTGGAGATTTTGATCTGGACATTTTGGACAGTTTTGAAGATCCTGAATTAAGCCAAACAAAGTATTTCCATCTAGGGTTTGCAAGGAGTTCCTATATGCAACATAATTCCAAGCCATAGATGGGTTTAAATTGGATGGAAAATGGAGCTCAAGTTTAATGGCATGGCCTGTTGGGTATCAATTCATAAGTCAATCGGCAACAACAAAATATGAGAATGGTTTTTTTAGGTTGCTATTGCATACAATACAAATGTTGGGATTTGCAAAATTTTGCTTTTTGTTTTCACTAGTGTGTGGCTTGTGCCATTGGCCCAAGTGTGAACTCATTACCCAATTAATTTCTCCTTCCAAATGATTCTTAAAATTCAATATATCTTCCACCAAAGGTCTAAAAATGATGAATCACCTCCAAGAAATCTCACACATTCAGCACTTTTCAATAGTACCAACACCGCTCCCCCATTTTGCTAGAAAACTTTTAGTTTCGATGTTGCTGAATTTTCTTTGACAAAATTACTCAATATTCCATTAACAGTACCAAACCACCTTGGTGCACCCCTACTTACCATGGGCTATCCAGTCATATCAAATCCCAAGTGCACAAAAGGGGGAGCCGGGTGCACCATGGTTTGGGAGATCTCAAACCCGCAAACAAAACAAACAAACGGCTTTCCTTAATAAATACGTAGTCAATCAGTTGTATGGTACAAGAAATACTGGTAGCAAGAACACCCCCCCCCCCAAAAAATAAAATAAAAGCCTTTCTAGTGAGTCACTTGCCCTGCAATATCCTCAATTTTGGTGCCACATTTAAGAGCCTGGTGCTGTATTTGATTGATTGTCTAAAATGCTTGTCAACAGAGAAGCCTTTTGGGGTGAGTAAGGATCTGTTTCCACACCAGTCTAATGGAAAGCCGTTGACATAGGGCTTTGTTTCCTGCTGCATGGACAGTTTGCTTTCAAATGGACAGCTCCAAGTGTGGTGAAAAGATGTAATTTATCGTGTTAGGAATTTTGGGAACACATGTTTTCAACTACGGTGGTGAGTCGGAATTTGATTCATAGCTCTCAGAGCTCTTGCAATTGGTCGATCAATGTTTGATTAATAGAGCTATGAAATGACTGTGAGCACAACTAGTTGAAAAGACAAAATTGAAAGTTACTCTAATGTAGCCTAATGGAAAGACAACCTAACTAGATAGCTTCCTTATGATTTCAGTTCATCTTGGGTAGGGCTTCCAAGTAAGGGGACTTCAGCCCCAACAATCTTCTCAAGGTTGGCAAGATTTGTAGAAGTTGAACCTACATGCATGATAGAAAGTGGGTCATGGATCAGTTCGGAAACTGAGGATTCATGGTTGGGTTTTCTTCACTTTTGCAAACTAAAGAAAACCAAAAAATAAAGGAAGAAATAGTATATTCCTTGGTATACTTCTCGTAAATCATGAAACATCCAAAATGCAGGTGCTTGTTTACAAGCCCTGAATGCACCTACAAATGTAAAATTATTGTATAGGAAAGGGGATTCTAAGGTAGTCTGTCTGGTGAACCTACTTAGTGAGGCAAGGACAACAACTTTGATAAAGATTGTTCAACAACAGCTTCTTAGTGTCTTCTTCTCACCATCATAATGTTGTTCCCTTAAGTTTTTATCCCACTTTCATCATCAGATTCTCTCCCCTTTTTTGTCCAATCGTATGGTTTGATTGGTGGCCCATTTTCACTTCCCAGTGCAGCAAAAGTCAGGTTGGTCAGAGTATACCAACTTTGAATAAATGTTAGTTATGTGGACAGCTATAAGTGGCCCACAATGTGTATTATTTTACTATCTTTTGTTCGTAGGTGGTGGTTATGGAATAACTTTTACAACATAAATAGACGGCAAATATTTGATGGATGCCATTCATTCGTTATGTAGCACAATATATGCATTAAATTATCATTAGAAATTGTTTCAAATTTCAATATAAAAACCCTTACAATGTAGAGAGCCATCCTCATGACAATACAACACACTACCCGTCATATTCCACACACCATGTAAGGTGCCATCCTCTCTATAACTAAGAAATTGTAGCTAGCTCTTCTGCATCAATGCATATGAGTGCCAAAACTGAACTCTAATAGCACATCAAATGTCAACCAGGTAGTAGTAACATTACAAGCTGCTCTTCTGGTTCTTTCTAGATTGTAGTAAGGAGTTGTTGGTAACCAGTTTACCTGTTCTGGGGTTGTTCTAGAACCCACATAATTCGTTCTTGTTTTTGTTGGCTCTACCTGGCAGGGAGAGACTGCAGAACCATGTAATTTTCATTTGGTCCCACATTTTGAGGACTGTTCACCAGATGATGTTGTTGTTGTGAGTTCATGTTTTCTAGAACCCTTCTTTTTGAGAACCTCAATGATGAACTTCACAGATGTCTCCTAATTTTAACTGTTGCTGGTGTGAACTTTGAACTTGCCATAAAGGATAGAGCTCCATTCTGTGATAAGCCCACTTGTTCGACTACCCACTTGTTGGGTTGCAGCAACTTGCAACTATACCATACTGGCGAATAGCATTGATGGGTTGCTCTAATTTCTTTCTTCCATCAAAAGACGAGAGAGGAGTTGACAAGGATCAAATCTTGGGCTCTTCTTCATTTGAGAGACTCTTAAGTTTTATAGAAAGGGAACAAAAGCTGGAGTTTTTTTTCTTCACATTGCTGGTTTTGGGGTATTCTTTTCTCAGGTAATGTTTTATGTACTCTTCTACAGCTTTTTACTTAATTGGAATTGGTAGTAATCTGCTAGTTCTACTACTCCGAAAGGCCACTCATGGCTAAAAGTAAAATACAAATGTCCCAAATATGTTATGCCCCTAGTACCTTAATGGATAGAATGATAATTAAGTTATTTATTAATTTGTCAAAATTTTGAGAAATTTAGTGTGTAAAGCCCTGAAAATTTGAAATTTCATGTTGCATTTAGTGTCAAAAGTTTGGGAAAACCTAAAGATTTTTATAAGACGTAGTCATTAGCATGTTTTTCATTATCACAATTATACACACTTGGCTTGGTTGATAATACGGGCTTAAGCTTTGGTGAAGAATGGGATATTGTGGGTGCAAATGTATGGTGAATATTATTGGGTAAAACTTGAAATTTGAATCAAGATTATTTCAAAAGCATATTTCATTAAAAATCAGTATTTTATATCTTTCATCCATCATCAATAACAGAAATCTTCATGCATGCAACTGCAATCCATTGCATTTAAAAATTGGTAAAGATGAATTTAAACATGATGCACAAGAATACAAAAACATAAAGAAAGACAAACCGCAAAACAAGAATCAAGAAATGGAACACATGAATGTTGTATTAAAATGGATGAAAAATGATAGCCATCCTCATTTTTATGTCAAAAATATTAAATATTTCAAAAATGCAAGCCAAAAATGTTGAATAGTTATATACTATATGCCAAAATCCACCAATTATTCTCCACTAAGTTGTCATCAATAAAATAAAAAAAACAAGGCTGGGCGAAGAAACTAGCTGAGAGTCCTCTTGTTTTTGCATCTATGTGCAAGAAGGGATGCAGCAAATGCGGATTTGGTGGCCGATAGATGATGGTGCAAAGATATAGATGAGAGATGTTGAAGAGGATGCAGAGCTGAGTGTGCACCAAAGTGGTGATGGCAGCCGTGGAATTTTTTTATAAAAATAATAATAACTTTTTAAATATATATATATATATATATATATATATACACGAAGTGATTTTGAAAGTTTTTAATCACCAGATTTCTTATGTTTTGTTAAATAAAGTTTGAGTAGCAAAAGAATTATAGAAATATAAGTAAAGATTTGTATTTCATAATTGGTCTTCCTAAGGATGATCCTAACTTTTTCTACATCTTCCTATCAATGATGATAGCCACTTTGACTACAAACAAAAGTTCCTTCAAAAAAAAACACTAATGCAGAGCATCCTTCTTTTTTTTCATTGGTGCAATTTCACCCAAAAAAAAGAATTCAAAATTCAAAAATTAAGTGATTTTGGAGGTTTTCAATTGTTGGAAGTGAAAAATAAAATAAAATCATCAAATTTTGTATAATTTTTTGTATAGTGTGTAGCAAAAAATATGTACAAAGATGATTAAAGATTTTTATTTCATATTTGGTTTCGAGCCATATTTGGCTAAATCTTCCTAATGGTGATTGTCACTTTTTTTTTTAACATCTTCCTATGGCTGATGACAGCTTTGGCTGCAAAAAAAAAATCTTAAAAACAACACAGGTGCACAACAACTTTTTTTTCATCTGAAAAATTTCATGAATAAGCGAAATAATTTTATTTAGTTTTGAAAAATCAAGTGATTTTCGAGGTTTTTGATGGCCAGAAGCAAGGGGGGAAAAGTAGAAAAAATTGACACATTTCTATATTTGGTTTAAAGTGTGTGGCAAAAAAAAAAATCAAGATTGAACTAAGATTGGTATTTCATATTTGGTTTATAGCCATATTTGGCTAAATCTTCTTACAAAGGAAGATTGCCACTTTTTTTCTACATCTTCCTACGGATGATCACCACTTTAACTACAAACAAAAATTCCTAAAAAGACAACACAGGTGCACAACAACTTTATTTTTCAGTTGGCGAAATTCACCAAAAAGTGAAATAATAAATGAAAGACTTGAAAATCAAGTGATTTTGGAGGTTTTCAATGGCCAGAAATGAGGGGGCAAAAATCACAAAACTTACCATATTTCCATATTTGGTTTAATGTGTATAAGAAATTTTTTTATAAAGAGATGAATAAAGATTTGTACTTCATATTTGGTTTATAGCCATATTTGGCTAAATCTTCCTAAGGAAGATCACCACTTTTTTTTAACATCTTCCTATGATGATCACCACTTGGACTACAAATAAAAATTTCTTTAAAAAAAACAAAGGTGCAAAAACAACCTTTTTTTCATTGGCGAAATTTCATCAAAAAGAAAAATCAAAAATCAAAATACTTGAAAATCAAGTGATTTTAGAAGTTTGCAATGACCTTAAGCAAAGGAAAAAATAATAGCAAAACGTGCCATATTTTTATGATCTGGTTTAAAGTGTGTAAGAAAAATAATTATAAAGAGATGATTAAAGATTTTTACTTCATATTTGGTTTATAGCCATATTTGGCTAAATCTTCCATATTTGGCAAGATCCCCACTTTTTTTTTTTTGGTTTTTTTTACATCTTCCTATGAATGATCACCACTTTGATTACAAAATAAAAATTCCTCTGAAAAAACACTAATGCAGAGAGAGAGAGAGATGCATTCATTATAAAGAGGACATGGGAAGTAGTACTTGCAAGTTGAGTTGAGGAGCTACTAGGAAGAGAAGGACTGAGGAGTAATAATTATGGCACTGCTGCATGTGATCATAGTGTGCAGTGATATGAGTGAATCCCATGAAGCAAATGCTTGCAGCAGCAGCATCTACTACTATGAGCATTTGACTGTAGTAATTGGTCTGTGGCATTATAATCATGTATCACATGATCAGGTCCTACCATTTCTGAATTAACCCAACAACAACAATAACAACAATAACAACAACAAAACCCAATTAATGGAGTTGTTTTGATGGTCTCTGCAACAAGCAAGTTCCCCAGCAACTTCTCATGTGCTGTTGTTGTTGCTGCTCCTACAGTACTAAAACCATGCTCCTCTTCTGCTCCTCCTCTTCACAGTACAGCAGCCAGTTTGCAGTAGCCAGCTGAATTTCTTGGACTCTAGCTGCCTGCATCTATTCCCCCCCCCCCTCCAACAATTTGACCACCCATTTTTTCGCTTTTCCTTCTTTGTCTGGAAGCTGGCACAGAGTAAAAGTTGTTGGCTCAGAACTTTGTTGGGTACTAATTGCTTTGAAGGAAAGGAAGCAAGCAAGCAAGCAAAGAAAGGTAGGAACAAAGCAAGTCTAAAGGAAAGAAAGGTAGGAGCAAAGGAACAAAGGTAGGAGGAAAGTTCAAGGATTGAAGGAAGTTGGAAGGAAGGAAGGAAGGAAGTTGGAAGGAAGTTGGAAGGATTGGGGTTGGAGCTGGAAGTGTTTGAGGGAGTGTTTTTTTTATTTATTTATTTTTGTTGCTGCTTGTTTGCAGATCTAGTGCACTGATTATTGCAGTAAGTCTAGTTTCATGGTTTGGGTACTGCTCATGGATGAAGCATGAGCAGCAGCTGCAGCTGCTGGGGGAAGATATGGGTTTTGATGCTGCACAACAACAAGCTAGCTGCTGCATGATGCAACTGAGCTCACTAGCTGTGTGTTTGTGGGTGCTCGTGGGGCAAGAGTCCTAAGAATGGGAGCTGGAGCTGCTGGTTTTCATGTGCAGCAGCTTGATATAATTCCTGGACAACAAGAAGTATTAGCTGCAGCTAGAGGAGGTGGAGGAGTTTTCTGATGAACAGCTGCAGCTACTTCTGGTGTGTACACATGTGAAGGATATTGTTCAGTCGATGTTTTGCTGCAGGTGTGTTCTGTTGGGTCATGTCGCAATTAGATTTTTTCTATTTTGGTTTTGTTTTGCAGCTGCCAGCTTTAAGGATCTGTCCATGATCATATTGCAGCATGTTTCATACATGAGCTTCTTAGTTTTTTCTTTCTTTCTTTCTATCATTGATCCCATCTCATGTGTGTCGTGTATTATAACGTCGCTCATGGTGCATCGTCACCGATTGCCTTGTCACAGAAGAAGCCGGATTTGTTCGCGGTCTTTAATCGCACTAGTACTTCTTCTACAAAGAGAAAAACAGCATGTGATGATCTGCAGTTCTTTTCTAGCTGCTGCCGCTGCAAGTTTGTGCGAAGTCATCAAACCGCGTCGACTACGTGCAGGGGCTGCTGCTGCTGCACTACTAGGGACAAAGGTTGGAAGACTTGCAAGACCCTGCTTTTGCAGCAGCAGCTGCTGCTTTCATGTACTAGATACTAGACTTGGTTCTCATGCCGGACAACAATCAGTCAGTCCTACTTAGATCCCTTGCACTTGCAGGCTGCAGAAGTTTGATCTTGAAGTTGTTGATCAAGCCGCTCATGAAGCAGTTGGATATATAAATTGTGCTTTTGTCTGTTAATTCTGTTTGCTTGCAGCAGATCACGTCGTTGCAGGATCGACAGCAGTGCAGGCCAGAGCTGCTGCAATGAGGAAGCCGGTAGGCGCACTAGTGTGCGTGATTACAACATTTGCAATAGTACTCTGGATAGCAACTGTAGCCGCTTCTGCTGTTGCTGCTGCTGATGGCGGAGCTTCGACGAGCGTTGCATCGGTGGCAGCAGCGAATGTCCCAGTGCAGCCGCTGTCGTGCGGCATACTTCCGAGGAACCTGACGCAATGCCAGACGACGGATTGTGGGCAACGCATGAAGCCGCTTATCCCGTGCCTTGATTATCTCCAAGGCTCTGCGGCCTTGCCTTCTGCTACCTGCTGCCTCGGTCTACAACAGCTGAAAGTTGCTTCCTCCATGTGCTTCTGCGACGTTTCTTTCTACCCGCCACCAGCCTTCAACATCTCCATTGCGCTGCAACAGGCCATGCCTGCTTATTGCAACATCACTGTCGACTTGTGTAGTTTCTGCCCTTCCCAACTCATCTCTAGCTCTGCTGCTCAAGATAATACTACCAGTGCCCTCTGCGGTAGTGCTCCAGCTCCAGGTAATTTCATGATGTCTTGTACAACTCCTCTATCATCACAATATTCATTCCCTTGTCACTCATGCTTCTGCTCTTGCTCATCATTATCGTCATCACTGCAGCATTAAGTTTGTTGGTCATGCTCTTCTTGATCATCATCATCATCGCTACAACATTCTTGATCGAGCTCTTGATCATCGTCATCACTGCAACAACATTTTTGATCGTGCTCTTGATGATCATCATCATCACTGCATATTCTTAAGCTGCAATCAAGAATGCACATCATGATGATAACAACAATCAAGAGCTGATCAAGAATGCTGCAGTGATGATGACAATGATCAAGAGCATGATCAAGAATGTTGTAGTGATGATGATGATCAAGAAGAGCATGATCAAGAATGTTGCAGTGATGATTATGATGATCAAGAGCTTGATCAAGAATGCTGCACTTTTGCAAGAAATGAAAAAGGAACTACATATATGAGATTGCAAACAGCACCATAGCTAGCAACAACAACTTCTACTGTCTCATCAGCTTGATCCCAGTTTTTCTGGCATGAATCCATGAGCTACAGTTACTATCTGCAGCTAACATGAATCCAGGATTTAGGTTCTTAGGATAGTCATGATTGGGACTACATGACTGACTGACTGACTACCCCTAGTCATCATTGTTTAGGGGAATGCAGTTCTTGGGTGGTCTTGTCAAAGTTGGTCTCATTCATGATTGGGTGTCTCTGCAATTATATTGACATCGGAGGGTTGGTTTTATCATGGGTTTGTGATGGGTTGGGTACTTAGCGCCAATAGCTCCTTCCAAGCATCAGGTGAGCATAATGCCTATAGTGGCAGGGAGCATCACAGCTGTGGTATTGGCTGCACTAGCTGTCTGTGTCTTGCTAGCTTGTAGACGGAAGAAGAAAGCTTGGAGATTTCCAGACCCGACTCATGAACTAGGTGGTAAGTGTGTCTACACGGCCACCCATTCTGCAACGTCCCTACATATTTATTTAGATGGTAAATCTGATTCAGACATGTGACATCCTTTTTTCAAGATATTTAAATGGGGTGCCACGAGTATCACCATATAAATGTAATGAAGATTGCTACCACTTGTGATCCTGTGACATCAGCAAAATATTCTCAGTTCCCAGTTAACCGGCAAATTCTAGCCTTTCTTGTCATTGGATACATCCTTTTACATTTGTGACCTTTATTCCAGGCTCTATGCTTATAGAAGCAGTTTCATCTTCTTTTAGATCTTGCCATTTTGCTCGATGTACAACAAGCTGTCAAAGCTTCCTTTGATCTCAATGTAGTTCTAGTGATTTTGGAGGTTTGGGTTACTGATATCCCAGTGAGTATCCTACTTGATTTCAGGATAGGTCTAGCTTTGGATTGTGATTTATTTAGTAGCTTGCAGATCATAAGCTGCAAGGGTTGGAGATCACAAGCTGCAAGGATTGCAGATCCATTCTCCTTGGATATTGATGAGGTTTTTAGGTTTGTTTTTGATAATGTTTTATTATGGGTTTTTATGTGGGCTATTTGTGTATGGGCGTTTTTCCAGAGATTTTGAAGATTGAAGGAAAGCCGACAATTTTTCCATACCATGTCTTGAAGACTGCTACCAAAAATTTTAATGCAGGAAGCAAGCTTGGAGAAGGTGGCTTTGGTGCTGTTTACAAGGTACACTGTCATCTCTTATGTCAGCAGGCCTGCTGCTGGCAACATCAAAAACAGAAAGTCAATTGTAGATGTGATTAAAATGTAGAAGAATCATTGTGTTTCATCTAACCCTAATTTTGTAATTTTGTCATTGTTTATTTTGATCCTTTTACAGTTGAAATTGGAACAATGCAAAAGAGGGAATTTTTTCCCCATGAGACTAGAGAAAGATATGAACAGCATTAAGAGTGGTAATTTTTATTTTTTCTGTTGTTGTGTTGTGTGTGTCACAGGGTGTGTTACCAGATGGTACAGAAGTGGCTGTAAAACAGTTGTCTGTAACATCAAGACAAGGGAATGAAGAGTTCCTGAATGAAGTGACTCTTATCACTGGTGTTCAGCATCGGAATCTTGTCAAGCTCCGCGGCTGCTGTCTGAAAGGCGATGAGCGTCTTCTAGTCTATGAGTTCCTGGCTAACAGAAGCCTCCATCAAGCCTTGTTTGGTATGGAGTTCTGATCCTTTTCTTTGTATGAGGTTTCTCAATTCTTTTCTTTGACAAATTTACCTGCAACTTCTTGTATATATAGTGTCTTTCATGGAGACTCTTTTTGGATCTAAATTAATTGGGCCCATTTGTAATCTGAATGTAAACTTTTATGCCCATTTGTATCCCCAATGTAAATTGCCAGACCCATTTGTAACCCCAACGTAAATTTCTGGACACATTTGTAACCCCGATGTAGTTATTGCACCCATTTGTAACCCAAATGTGAATTTTGGGACCCATTTGAAAATGCCGAATTGAAGGCTGATTTGAAGGTTGTGGCGATCGGCAGATGAAACAAATGCACTTAAACTTGATTGGCCAACAAGGTTGAAGATCTTAGTGGGAACAGCACGGGGATTGGCATATTTGCATGAGGGGTGTCACACACGGATCATCCACCGTGATATCAAAGCCAGCAACATTTTGCTAGACAAGGACCTCAACCCTAAGATTGCTGACTTTGGATTGGCACGCTTATTCCAAGATAATCAAAGCCATGTTAGCACCCGTGTTGCTGGGACTGTGTATGTACAACCGAAACCCTAAGCCCCTACTTCATGTCCATTGTACATTAATTTCATGTCAATTTTCTAAATGCTCAATCATACATAGCACTTGTTATACAGTTCTAAGGTTTGCAAAACAACTAAGAGTTGGTCATTAGATTTATTCTAGACTTTTGACATTTTTCTTGGCTCAATGTGTGACTTTTCCAGAGGGTACTTGGCACCAGAATATGCCATGAGAGGCCAACTTACAGAGAAAGCTGATGTCTTTAGCTTTGGAATTGTTGCATTGGAGCTCATCAGTGGTCGTGGCAACTTAGATCTTCGATTGCCTCCTGAAATGGCATACCTTCTTGATTGGGTATGGTTCCTACTTCTTAGCTGTTTTCATGTTGCAATCTTCTTCCTCTCAAGTTTGACTTTTATAATTCAAATTGCTTGTGGGATTTCCACTGTGTTTGCCCAGATTCCTCTGATTATGAGATTCTTAAAGTCCAGATTGAAATCACCTTAAAATCTTGTTTGAAAAGAAAAACCATGTAAGGTTTAGGATTTAGGGTCATTTGTGTGATTTCACCTCAATGTTTGCCCAGTTTGTTCTGATTATAGATTCTTGATGTCCAAATGTGATTAGGACAAATCTTTGTTTGGAAAGAAATACCATGTCCTGTTTAGGGTTTAGGTTTTTTGGGTTTTGTACACAAGGATCACTTGCTGCTGGTGCTGGTGCTGGTTAGGGTTCAAAAGAACCATCACCCATTTGGTGCTTTTTCAAGTTGCTAACTAATGATTTTGATCTCACCGGGGAGGGAGGCAGACTTGGCACCTACATGAGGAGAAGAATTTGAAAGACCTTGTGGATCAAGCTTTATTGGGGGATCAATACTCAGAGGAGGAGGCAATGAGGGTGATAGAGGTAGCATTACTATGCACACAATCAGTTGGTACGATGCGTCCAACAATGACCCGTGTTGTTGAATTGCTAACTGGTGGTGCTGAAATTGAAATTCCTGAGGTTGCGGGAAGTGCAAAGCCCCGTTTATTTACTCTCAACAGTCTTCGCCCGGGCACATTTTCATGGAAGGACAAGTCTTCAAAGAACAGTAAACACAGCTCCTCACAGGACTCAGAGGAGCAAGGATCACAACCTACAATTGCCAGTGCAACCATCAGTTACATGAGTACCATAGAGCCGAGGTGAGTGATTAGATTATGGGAAAATAAAAAGCTCTTTGCAGTGCAGCAACATGAGTTCTCGTCTTTCATCCTTGCAAGAAAGGGGATTCATGGTGGTGTAAGTGCCCTTCTTGGTGCTCTTGTTTTATCATTGCTACATGGGGGACTCATGCTCGCGTAAGTGCTGTTCTTCAATGGTCTTGTTTCATCGTCTCACTAGATGGGGGACTGAGAGCAGTGTAAGTGCTGTTCTTCAATGGTCTTGTTTCATCGTCTCACTAGATGGGGGACTGAGAGCAGTGTAAGTGCCTTTCTTGGGGAGAGGTCTTGTTTCATCAGTAAGAGATGGTTTGCTCATGCCAGTGTAAATGCATTTCTTAAGGAGAGGTCAGTCCTTTTTCATCCTCACAAGAGGGGGGTCTCACTCCAATGTAAGTTCCTTTCTTGGGGAGATGTTTTCATTTATCCTTGTAGAGAGGGGACTCATGCTGGCGTAAGTGCCTTTCTTGGGTGTTGGACTTACAAATTTGCTTAATTGCCATATGGGTATTACCTATTGCTGTTCTAGTTCTTTTTTCTTTTTTTTTGGTTAAACTAACTTGGAAACTATATGCAACAAACATATATACTAAGATGCCAGAAGAATATTGGTTAGTGTTTGACAATTGGCAGCGGTTCCTAGGCAACGCTAGTCCTCCATTTCCTTTCTTCATTTTAAGCTTTTTGGGTCTCTTTTGAGTTTGAGTCTTGTTTTGTAATTGCAGTCAATCAAGGTTGTTCTGCTTCCATTAGCAGCTTTCAGGGCTGACTTACTCACGTGTCTCTCTTCCTGATTGGATATCCATGCCCCAATCATATCACATAGTAAGCTTCTCTGTCTCATTGTGTGGACAAAATGTGATCCATATTGGCTCTTTTGTGTGCATGAAAAGTGATTCATTGTCTGCCTGCTGAGCACGTTATGGATTATGTAAAGGATGCTGCTCTGCTGTGCATGCAGTAATGCAATTTTGACCTACAATCAGTTTCAAGGTTTTCAACAAGATCTCAAATACCATATATGCAAAAAAACCCTATCAATTGCAAAACCATGTTTAACTGCAGACGGGGGTGTTTACTCAAATGGGTGCAGATCAAGTGTTTTGCTCAGTACACTATGAATTCTGGAGGATTATGAGATCTCATGTAGAAGAAAAATTCTCCCAGTTTTCTTGAGAACTTGGATCCCATTTCTTGAGCACCCCAAGGTTTATGGTACATTTTAGTTTTCCAAATCAAAATTTAGTTTTTGGTTTAAGGGTAAGACCAAGGTAAGGGGCATCATGATCTGACCAGGTGGATGATAGTGGACACCGTGTTACATTGTGAAGAGTATAATATTCTTAAATGTGCAATGTTAATTTGTTTTGTTATTGTCTTGCACACTCAATGAAAGAATTAGCCTCTTTTTAATTATGCTTACAAGTTAAATGTCTTAGACTAGGTATAATCCTTGTTCCATTAACAACTACATAAACAAGAGACTCCAAATGAATTGCAACTTTGACAAAGGTAAGGATAATTGTAATGTTCCGTTTCTCAAGTTGAGGTATAATGAAAGTAGAGTGTCACTTCCAATATTGGAGAAAACCTTGTTAAGAGGAAGACAACCTACAACTAGTATAGTTTGTACCAAGCTTACATGACCTTAAAAAGAGGGAGATTTTTTCTTTTTAACCAAATGGTTGTGGTTCATTTGGGTGATTGAGAATTATACTCTATACAGTATGTGTTTCCAAATTCATTGGAAAGATAACTTTAGCATGGAAAGACAAATTTGAGTAAGGTTAGAAGCACCTAGCACCATGAGGGAGGGACTCTTAACTAAATCCTTGCTTGACTTTTATAATTGTTCAATTTGTTTGGGAATGTGTAACTATAATAATTGGCAGCTTAGAGTTATTTAAAAAGTCACAAAATATGCTTTGAGGTTGTGATTCAAGATTACAATCCATTTATTTATAATATTTTAAAAATTAAACCTGGTAATTAAAGTCAACCAGGCTTTTAAAGGCTTTTATTTTATTTTATTTTATTTTATTTGCACTAATGCTTTTCAAATTCAGCTCATTTAAGATCTCAATTTGAGCACATGTGGTCTCCCTACTAAGATCCTTGTTTGATAATATTAAAGATCCTCTTTTGAAAATTTCAGGAGCCATACCTCATGAACTCAATTCAGAGAGGAGCCTACAGAAAATATAGGAAAATCCTAACACAATTTTTTGCAAATTCATGACTAATTGGAAAAAAGTTCAAAAAATCAGCTTCCACTTGAGGTGAGTTTCAAATTGTCTTTGTCTTTAAGAATAAAAAATGAGTGCACAAGAAAATTGAAGTCTAGTTTACTCGCTAGATGTGAGTTACGAACAATTTGGCAAGCTTCTATCTAATGATAGGAGAGGAAGAACCTCATGTGGAAGGTTCCTTATTGCAAGGGAACATTGCATTTAAGGTGCTATCCTCATTCCATGGAGAAATTTTACAGCTCAAGTTGCCCTCCAATTAGGGTAAACTGGCCGGTCATAGTACACTTAAAAACACAGAGGAACTTTGTGATCTGGGCAGACCTTGGTTGCCTTTGGGGTCCAAAGATGAGTTATAGAGGAGCTTTGGGTACACCCAGTGCGCTTTAGATTGTTGCATTTGGGCTAGAGATGCAAAAGATATGGCCTTTGCAAGTTTTCAGTCTTATCGTCACAAAATAAAAGTCATAAAATATTTTTTCTATCTATGTTCAAGCAATGGAAATGTTATTGACAAACACCTTTACAATGACACAAATCCACCATATCACCAAACAATCTCATGCTCAAACTAATCGTGTTCATTGAAAAAACTAAACGCCTTTATTCAAAGGTTGAGATTAAAACCCTAAAACAAGGCAAAACAATGTTTGGCTATCAAACCCTAAAGGATTGTTAAACCTTAAATTAACTGTTATTCTCCCATGCAACATCGACCCAAAAACCCCTTACCCCCCTCCCCCTTTTGACTCCTTTCCACGTGTGGGTCAGATTCATGTGATTGTGTTGCTTGTCACCTCTTTGAGCTTTCTTCTTGTTTGTTTTTTCTTTGCGCACAACCCTCAAGCTTTCCTCCTCCATCAATTTCTTCATTGCGTGGGTTAGGTTCCCCTTGATTCGATTTTCAATCCCCCTTTCGTCTCCTCTCCATGCACAAGTCGAGTTCCCCCTAACTTGATTCTCATCCTCTTTCGTCTCCACTCTATGCACAAGTCGAGTTCCCCTTGATTCGATTTTTAGTTGGGTCAAATTCCTTTTGATTCGATTCTTGCGCCCCCTTTCATCTCTTCTTTGTGCACAAGTCGGGCTCCTCGTTACTCAATTCCTATTCACCTCTTTGTGCTGCAAGTCCATGAATGTGAAGCTTTAACATGTGCGTGAATCTCCTACAAGTAGGTAAGGCCTAGTTTCAAAGATTGAAAGGAGTTCAAACCTCCTTGGTTTGAACTTCTTGTTCAAGTTTTTCTAGAGCAAAGGGAGTGCACAACTTGATGTTTGGTTCTTTTATTTTGATGTCCCTTTGCCAATTAGGAGATCAGTGAGGTGGAGCGAAATCAAAGCACATTGTAGCAACAAACATTTTTGTCAAAACTTTTGCATTTGTAATCATTGATGAAGCAACATGAAATTGTTTTTTTGTTTTGATGGTGTGTTTTCAGATAAGTAGTTTAGCAATGGATGATCTTGTTTGTTGCTTGCTACAGGCTTGGTTTTTCCCATTTCATTTGTTGTAGCTTGGTGCATCACTTGAAATAAGCTCTTCTACATCTTCCAAATTGGTGGCATTTGAACTTCAGCTTGCCCTTCACTAATCTCAACTAAATTGTTACTCTTCAACTCAAAGTTCATCTTCATTGGCTGAAAATGTCTAATTTCTATTGTTGTGTACTTACATATGGGTTGAAGATGAGCATAGATGTAATGGAGAAATGTACAAAATACATTTCTATAATACATTGTTGTGATGATTTGGATTGTACATAATGCTAGTGGTCTAGTTTTCAAGTAAGTGACTAGAGTGATTTCCACAAATGTATAGATAAGGTTTTTTACTATTGTATCAAACTATTATGGCTATCAATGGTGCCACTTTGATTACTTCAATGCAAGAAAATGCATGTTCCCCCTTGCATAATGAAAATCAACTCATGGCCTATCACTAAACTAATCCCTTGTAATATTATTCAATTTTTTTACAAATGTGCCCACCTAAACCCATAATACCAAACACTAAAATTTGATGGCTAGTCACCAATATGAAGAATCTAGAACAATTTTCTTCTAAACCATGCGTTTGATAATGAGTTAAAAAAGACAACACCCATAAACAATTTTTTGTTCTAACATAGGTTAGTTCCTGCACTACATGGGTGCTCGGTGACAGGCCTCTGTTTGGTGATGGGCCAGTTTACCCTACACTAGGAAAAACTATGCCAGTTCTTTACCTAATGGGAACAACCTGCAACAACAAATTGGGCAGAGCTGATTAGGGTCATTAGTTCTGGAGGTCCCCAAAGGCTTCATACACCCATTTCATTGCAAGCATGCAAACAAAAGGAAGTAAGTGTCCTCTTTTGCTTTGTTTGTACTCCTAGGCTAATAGATAATGAAGGCCATGGAATGGCAACAAAGTGTTGGTCTCCAGACTACCCTAGAACCTTGGCCAATTGGACACTAATTACATTATTTTTCAGAAATGTTGAAATTTTCAAAAATTATTATTTTTGCAAATCAAAAAAATATTGTGAAGGATGATAATATTGAATATTTAGGAATATTCCATTTGTTGAAATGATTTTTTCAAAATTAATTAATTATTCGACAGACATGTGGTGAAATGGCCACGGTACTATCCAACTTCTTCTTCATTGTTGGAAGCTGGACTACTTGACTTTCCATTAGTTGTAAATATACCAGACACCAAATTACCTTGATTGAATATTTTTGTTGGCTTTGCCTACCAAGGTAAGGATATTGTGTTTAGATTCATTATAGAGTATAGTAGCTTAAGGGACTTCGGCCCCTAGGTAGTAGGTCTATTTTTTATATGAGGATTTTTGAAAGATGATATTTTGACTTGTGTTGAAACTTGAGATAGAGTTATGATGTCTTGAAGGTTTTTGGTTTCTTTCAGAAGATTTTTTTGAAGATTATATTTTCACATGGTGAAATATTTGAATTTTCCATAATTCTTCTTTTGCCTTGAGATACTTTTTAATGTAAATGGCAAGGCCACAGTGTGACACACCCCTTGTTTGTAAAGCACTTCTTGTAAGGAGATTTTTTAAAAGAAAGGCACCTCTATCCAGTGCTGTAAAATCAGTGGCTCCAATAAATATGTATGAATTATCAGTCTTGTTGGGACTATTGCATTGGATCCAACTTTTGGAAGGTTTACCTTATTAGAACCGGTTTCACACTAGGTGAACTGGTTTCTTTGGTGAAAGTGTTTAGACTGTTAAGATTGGAACGGAATTATTTTTGATGTTAAGAGTGTGGACACAGTAGGTAGATGTACAACATCTTATCTATTGGCAGGGCCAGTGTGTTTGTGATGCCTTGTTTGATAAATCATACATTAGCCTCTTTCTAATGGGTAAGGCTCATTCTTTCTTTCACAGCACTTGAATTATTTTGTCATAATTATATGAAAAATTCTTAATTACATCGGCAGTAAAAATATTAATACCTTTCATAATATTTGATGCTAGGCCTACCTCCACTCCAGGTCCCAAAAAGGACCAACTAGTTTGATAAATCATACATTAGCTAGCCTCTTTCTAATGGGTAAGGCTCATTCTTAGATGAGGGCATGACAAAGAATCTGGTCCATGCTTGGCTATTGCGTCCCTGCAGGCCCTTACTTTGGCAATGCAATGCCCAACCCCACTAAGCCTTCTGTTCTTACCAGTGTTGGGTGATTTTTTTTCATTGTGAAAAAGAACATTTGGTTCCAGTTATGCAAAAGAAATCTGACCCATGTTGGTTCTTATGAGCCTGGTTGCTTCCTTGATACTTGTGCATAGACATGGGGTTAGACCAGGTCACCCCTTTTATCTATTGGTCCAATACTGGTCCCAACATCCCAACCAGTGCTGGTTTTGGTTCCAGGTAATACTTTAATCTGTTGGACAGAAACTCAAGTGGACTTGTACTGAGAGAGGTTCTGAACTACTCTGGAACTTCAAATTCCTATACATCCAGTTCTGGTTCTGGGTAAGAAAGTGTTTCCAAACTGGTTTCAGTTTGCAAACCAGTTTGGGTCCACCTAAGACTTACTTACTTACCAGGCCACAAACTTTGGGAGTTGTAGTAAAGTCCCAAAGTCTCTCTACTACCTCAACCCATTTTCCTCAAAAGGATTTTTCTCACAATTTTTAGGTGGATGTAACTAGATATGTGGAGAGATTAGCACACGGCAAAGGTTGTCATAAAACTTAAACATACTCAAATCAAGAGGTCTAGGAGGGCAAGGGCTCTTACACATAGTACTTATTAAGAGTGAGAAGGATCTTATGCCTATGAATAGCTATAAGATCCCTTTCACTCTTAAGGAATAGGTGTAACATTTTCTCCTCCACATTCATGGGTATAATAATAAGGTGCCCTCCAAACAAACACACTAGGGAATTTCTCGGAGTGTTTTTATGTTCATTTATTAATCCAATGTGCCATTCAAGTGCCTATATCCTTCTTGATCAATTATAGTTGAGTATCATCATTTGCCATCTTGTTGTTGTTCCACTTATTTCTGCAAAACAAAATACCCTCAATGCAAGCTTCATCATTTTTTAAACCACTTTTGGTTTTTGTATAGGACAAGGGGCTTGTGGCCAAATATTGTTATTGTTCAGCTTTGACCAAATAGGGTCAACTAGAACATCATCCCTTGACAATGCACTAGGTACCACCTATTCCTTAGCTTGAGCCTAACTAAGCACCTGACTAGTGATGAGAGGTCAGTTTAGACCTCAGGTTTAGGGTACAGAGTCTGTTTTGTGTGCTTCTACCTTAGATAGGTTAATAATTTGTGAATTTAGAACTAGATAGATTAGAGGGTTTAGGGTTTCATTCAGCACTCACTATTCCTGAATTGAATTGATTACTTACTTTGTCTACTACCCCTTGCAACAAAGTCTTTGAAGTTAAAATTTTGCTGCCTTAGGGAGTTAAGGGAGAGACTACATAACAATGATGTAGTTTTCATTTGGTCCCACATTTTGAGGAATGTTCACTTATGTGTTAAGCTACAAACTGTGAGCTCATTTTTGAGGAAGAAGTTCATGGAATAATTTTTTCCCTATTTCAACTATAATTTGCTGGTTTAAGTGAACTTGCCACAAAAGGCAAAGCCATTGGGTTATGAGGTGTTTTGCTTCCCCTGCCCCCTAGGGTTAGGGATTATTGTTCTCAGGCACATTGGGGTGATTTTTGCATGAAATTGTGTTATTTACACAAAGGTGGTTCAGATTATTTTTATGGGTCGGGTTTAAGTTACATTGTTCAGGTTATTTTGATCGGGTTTAAGTTACATTGTTCAGGTTATTTTGCTTGTGGTTCAGGGTGTTTGGGTTGAGGGTTTTTTTTTGGGTGCATCTTTGTTAGGGGTGGTGATCCATGTAGGGCAAGTATTTGATTTTTTTAAAAAAAAGAATTGTTGGGGTTTGGGTTTTTAATTTTAATTTTAATTTGAGAATTTCTTGGGGTGGGTGTCTATAATTTTATTTTTTCAAGGTATGGATAATGGGTGGGTATTTCATTGTTTTTTAAGGAGGGTATTTGAGAGATTCTTTTACAAACACCTTATAAATACTTTATCAAGGCTATCACACAAATTTTTTTTATATACCCAATCTCAATTCCAGGTTCCCAACTTTTTTAAGGTCATTACCCGATTTTTTATTATATACCCAATCTCATATCAACGTTCCATATTTTTTGAATTGAAAACCAAATGAAAAAAATAAATCTAAAACACTTTACACATTAACATTGTACATAGATGAACAATGTGTGGAAAAAAATGGATCCATAATCCCATAATCACTTGCATAATAGAGTTGGATCATTAAAAAAATGAAAAATGTCACATTTTATGAAGTTTTAATGGAGTTGATTCACAACAATTTCAAAGCTCTTGAAAGGTCATGAAAGGCTAAGTGATTTGTTAAACAAACATCGATGTTTTTATAAAATGAAAATGTATGGCTCTTTTTTAACCTACAAACCTTGACAATTATGCATTTCATCATTTTCAAATCACTTCATAAAAGTATCACCCATGAAAAATTGTAAATAAGATGCACAACATCAACAACATTAGTAATTACATTTACTAAAAATATGATCAACTACTACAATGTCTAATGTGGGTGAGTCATGACCCATACAAAATGTATCATGAAATTGCAAATCACCATAATGTTTATAGTTTTCACAAATAGAGATGTCAAATGCATTTATTTGTAGGAAGCTGTAAATCATCATCAAATTTTCAATTTCCATAACTTGTTGCCAAACACTTGCAAATTTCACACAACACAACCCCAAAAAATCATGGCCTAAACAAAATGTTTCATGAAATTGCAAATCATCATAATGTTTCCAATTTTCATTAACAAAGGTGTCAAATGCACTTGTTTGCAAAAGGCTGTAAATCATCATCAACTTTCCAATTTCTACAAACTTGCAAACCCTTTAAAACCAAAACAATTTTACATTGATAACAAAAAAAACCCCTAATGAAAAGCCAAAACAATGTTTTACCTTTGTTGGATAATGAAACAAATGAATGGCATCACAAAACTTCTAAGAACTTTTCACATTCCACTCCATCATCAAATTAAACCTCAAGTTATTTTGTCAAGTCAAAATCTATTTCATATGCACTTGCCAAGTTAGAAGGCTTGAATCAATGTGCAAATCCAATGACCAATTCTTGTTAACAAATATTGATTTGTCAAGATTCTCAATTTGAAGATGACATTTACAAAGTGATGTGAAGATTTCAACAATAGAAAAAATCCTTTCAATTTCTATTTAGATACTAGAATGTTTAGGATGTGTGTTGCCAACTTTGCACTAGTGAGGAATTTGACAAATGACAAACACAAACAAACAAAAATACATAATGTAAAAAAAGTTTACCTTCTTCATGGTCTTGCAAAGTTTGTAAAGCAACATGCTACAAGCTTTGTTGATTAGTGCTCCTTAACTCTCATGAATAAGACACCCAAGGTAATGTTCCATTGCATCACATTCAAAAAGACAACCAAAATGGTGAAAGGGGAGTCCTTTGCCAAAAGAGCTCTTGGTGCTCGGGAATATGCCAACTCAAGCTTGATGTTCAAAGGTGCAAAGTGAACCCTAACCCAAAAAATGAACATTAACCCTAGAAGTGAACACTAACTTTAACCCTATTTTGTTGTTGTTCCCTTCCAAATATACATCAAGGGTACAAGTCTAGGTTTTTTTGAATTTTCACAATGTGACATCATGGTTATAGATAAATTGATTATATTTACAGTTGGGTCCAAAGGTAAGGGCAAGTACCAAATTTTTTTCTTGCTCAAGTATTAAGCTAAAGATGAGGCATTGAAATTTTCACCTCTGAAAATATAGATATGTATATACCCACTAAATACCTAATGTCGTTTTAAATACATGTTTTACATTGGTAGCAACCTAGGTAAGTTAGTGGTTGTTTTGGGAGTTCTAGTATTTAGAGTTGAATAGTGGGGACATTTATTCCAAAAGGCCAAATAGAGGATAGAAGCAAGTAGCTACCCCAATACTAAGCTAATTTTGATGATGAGCATCAAGTCTCCTTGATTAATAAAAGAACAATAGTTCTAGTAGGTAGTCAAGAATATGGAAGGATCATCTTATGGATGATCAACTACATCATAAAATTGACAACAAAAGCACCCTATTACTTACATACCATAATACCTTTTCAAGTGCAACACCTCAATGCCGAATAATTAATTTAATTTTCAATTCTTAATTTGGCAATTAAAATTTGAATTCTGAGAATTTTGGCACTCTATATTAAATTTATGATAACCAAATGCTTATAGAAAAGAAATTGAGTGCTTTTGTGGTTAGGTGGTTAGTAAGTTACTACTGTAAGCCATTTGGAGGGGGAGGTTTAGGGATCAAACTTGATTAGCTACATGAATTTTTAAAAAATTCATCATAACTAACTATTAGTATCCAAAAAATTCAGCAAATTGGAAAATAATTTAATTTATGCCAAATTTGAAAAGGTACTACAGGTGTAATCACTTACATTCTCTACTTACTTACCTATGATATTTTCCATACGGTCTTGATATTGTGTCCATTAAACAACATCCCCTTTGACACATTGCATAATATGTTTTGGATGATAAATAATAAAATTTATCCCCATTTGAGGCAATAAGATGGCTTTGGGCCAATATTTGTGCACATGCAAAAATGTTGTGCTTGCAAAAGGCACAACAAAATCTAACAATTATTCTTGATTGGCCACACAAATGATTGGTTTAAATGGTTTGCAATTACTAGTCTCTCACCTTTTAGAATCTCAAATTTCATATTTATAAAAGGGTTTTGGGAAATAAACCCTTTCATCTTGGATGTGAGAAATACTATGAAATCCAAATGTTGCATATGGGTAAAATCAAAAGTAATTTTGAGACTTGCACCTAACTCATTGGATTATCGAATAATAACACTTCGCAAAGCTTTATATAATGAATTTAGTATGTATTATAATGATCAATACAAAATTTTCCCCTTCCAACAAGGTATTGATTTGAATATTTCAATGAACAATACTAAAAGGTATTAAACATTAGATATTAATTCATGTATACTACTTGGTTGAACAAATGAATTTTGCATGATTAATGTGCATATCATGAACAATGTAATTGTGTGTAGAAACTTTAACTTTTGTCCATTTGTTATTATCTAAAATTTCAATATTCACATATCATGCATTGAATTTTCTGTTTTAATTAAAAACATGAAAAATGATGAGGGAAATAAAGTGATGGTGTGTGACTAAAGAAATATTAAGAATGAAATGCTCAAATTTGGTTTTAGAAACACATAAACAAATATTTCAATACCAAATCACATTTCAAATCATAATGATCATGTTTGGCATCAGAAATAAAATCACTACAAACAATAAATATTTGGTTTGTTTCAATAAGGAAAAAAAATACAAAAAAAAAAAAAAGATTCTTTTGGGTTCCATAATCAAAGTAAACAAGGTGTGCATTGTAACCCAAGTAAGTGGACCACCAAGTTCTTACAGGACCTTCATCAATTTTTGTTTCAAACAAATGAATACCATCTTTTAATATTTTTTCTATTTTGAACCTTCAATAAAAATTATACCTTTTCCAACTTATTAATAACTAATATTTATTATGTATCTCTTATATATAAGTTTTATTTTTTTCTATATTTTTTCTATACCTATTATTAATGCATACCCTATATGAATATATTTGGATTTCAAGAATAAACATAATCCTACTATAAAGTATTTGAATTATAAATTTTACCCAAAAACCAATATATGAGACCTTATATTTTTTTTACTCGTGTAATTTTTTAATAAATAAAGAAGTTATCCTTCAAACCTAATGGAAGGTGAATCCAAGGTATGGTGGCTCATTTTTGGAGTCACAACAACAATTTTTAATGAGGTGCTTTGTGTTTAAATGGTTATGGCAAATAATTTAATTTTAAATACATTAAATGATGACTCATTCTAAACTAACAACCTAATTATGATGATTACACAATCATTTCTTGAAAATAATACATTCATTATCAATAGTGAAGATTTGAAATAAAAAATTTGGATTGGTCAGTTGATTAAGTTCTTAAGAAATTCAAGATTTCATATTGAATTTTATTCCAAATTATTTATAATGATTAAACATGGGTTGAAAAATGAAATCATCAAGTTAAATGTGAACTTTTTTTTGTGAAACTTTAAGTAAATGGTAGTTATCAACTTTTGAAAAGTCAAAATTGAACCTTGTTTTTAAAAGTCCTTTTGAAATGATTATTTTTCCTTTGTCAAAAAATTTATGCCCAATGTATGGATACACAATTGAATACCTAAATGGGTTATTATTTTTATGGACTTTATGGGTTTTTCTTTTAAGATTTTCAAAGTGATTTCACCATACCAACTAACAACAACAATGTTTTTCAATATGGGTTTTGATTTACTTTTAAAAGGTTTCATAAGTGACTAAAACTTTAGTAGTAAAATGTTATACTAATGAAATTTTAAATTTTAAAACCATATCCATATGGATCATTTATAAAAATTTGCTTGTGACTTTTATGAATGTTGGGTCCAAATTCTTTAAGATGTACCAGAATCATGACATAATGTTAGCCTTTTTAATATTTCTTTACTTAATTCTTTTTCACCATGTAAAGACACATTTATGGATGAATATGATGGAATCTAATTTTAATGGTTTAAAATATGGTACTTATGAAATATTTGACATTTTTTTATTCATTTGTTTTTATGGGGATCAAAATATAAGGGAAAAAAGGATTGTAGCAAAGACTAGGCCCTTTCTGTCCTTGTTAGTCCACCTTAAAGGATTTTCTCCTTGCTATATCTGCTTAAAATGAACCATTAAATAGTGCATACAATTTAGAATAAACAAAAAACAAACATATGTTAATTGCCAATGTTAATACAATGTAATTTTATAGCTACCAATTTTGATCTATGGATGCCCAAAAAAGGTTCATTATGTTTTTGCACTTAATTTTTAAGGAATTAATTGGTTGCCAAAACATATTATTATTGCTTTATTTGAAACTATAAAAACTACAAAGTAGCTTTGGTAAAAATATAATAGAATTATTAGATTGATATGGCTTTAAGAAAAATAAATTGCATATGTGAAATATGAAGGTTCAAGTTTAAATGCTACAAATATTACACCAAAATCCATTGTGACTTATGAGGCTTTAAATTTGGAAGAAAGTTCTCAAGGGACTTATTTTGGCATGATTTTTTCAAACTTGTCAGTATGCACTATAGATGAGAAAGTTTGCAAAGGTCTCATATTATATGTATGTTAAATCTTAGAATTTATGCAAGCATACTTGTAAAAATGCATAAATTGGTCAAGGATATTTAGCAAATGTAGACAAAAGTGGAATAAAGTTTGTGTTGATGCTAATTTCTACCCAAGAAAATTAGATATTCAAGTGAAGACAAGGTAATGTTTAAAACTTTTAATTTATTTTTCAAATTGATTTTTTAAAATGTGTATTAATGGTAAAATGAATATAAAATTTTAATCAAGTTTTGGAGGTTTTTTAGATTTACATATTATGCATCGAAACATTTTCAAAATCACCAAATTCACAAGTAGCCCATTGTTCACATCAAAAAATCCCCAACATATAGACCTGCAAATGTGATGTTTCCAAGCCACAACTTGTGTTTCTATAGCTGCAAGTTATGAAGCATCAGCAACATCTAATAATGTCACATTGCTAAATTCCAAATGAACATTTTCAACAACTAAAAGTGATGAAAATCTAATTTGATTAGAGGCAGTTGATGCAACATCTTCATCAACTCCTCCCACATTCTAAAGAAAATAAGGTTTTTGAAGCTCTTCATGCTTCACAAATAAACCTAAAAAAAACAATAAACACACTCATATTTTAAACATCACTCAATGGAGTTGAACTCCCAAACACAAAAAAAAAAAAAAAAAAAAAAAAGATAAAAAAAAAAATTTTTAAATTTATAAAAAAAAAAAAATAAAAAAAAAAAAAAAAAAAAAAAAAAAAAGGTTTAAAACTTACCTTTGTTGATTTGTTGAATGTGAAAATTTAATGAACAAATTCATGCCAATGCCAAATTCACCAAAGTATGTGGTCAACACCAAATTCATAGAATGAACATGTAACATTGATACTAAATTCACAACAATGCACAACACCAATGCCCAATTCATCCAAATTTGCAATGCCCAAGTTTGCAACACCCAAATTTGCAAGTATGTACATAGTCAAGTGCACTCAAAGAAAGCAAAGCAATTTAAATCAAGATGTGTGTGCACAATGCACATTGTCATGTGCACTCAAAGAAAACAAAGTAATCAAAATTGAGGTGCACTGTGTGCACTAACTCAAAGAAAGTAGTGAGCATGCACGCAATGCCAAACAATGAGCATGCATGTGACATCGATGCCAAACTCATGTGCAATGCACAAAGACAAAGCCAAGTTTTCCAACAAAAATATTTGCAAAGTTGCAAAGCACTATGCGCTTGTGTAGTCAAACAAATAAGAACAATGAAAAGGCCAAGCTCCACTGGGTATTTAGATACACTCAAAGAAAATAAAGCAGATGAAATCCATGTGTCTATGTGTAGGGTGCACTCAAAGAAAGCAATGAACTATTGCAAATCAATTTCACTTTTAATGTTCTTGCAAGTTGCTAATTCCTAAAAGCGATGGAAATGAATACGTAAAGAAATGCATTCAAAGAAAATAAATAATCTAGAATTGATGTGTGTGTTGTGTGCACGTATAATGCACTCAAAGAAAGCATTGATTTGTTGCAAAGTGCAATGTGCAAACACTCTATTGTGCTCCAACTTTTGCAAGTCCTAATTCCTAAAACCCTAGTTCCTAACACCTAAACCTTGCATGACATAAACTCTAAACCTAATGCATATCTAGATTGTCAAAACCTGACCTTCACAAATATCCATTCTATTCAAATGCGCTGATCTGGATAAGGTTATGCATAATGAAACTATAGTATTGGGTATCTGGTGGTTGTGTATAGGGCCAGATATCAAACTGAACCAAAAATCCGGACTTATATCTGGATTCTTCTATATAAGAGAACAACACTGGTTTGAACCTAGCCTAAGAATTAACACTCCACAGGAAAGTCGTTGGGATTTGAGCTAATTTTGTTGAAGTTACTCGCAACCCAAGTCCACCCAAAGTCCCAAGTGAAGAAAAATATTCAGAGATAAACAAAACAGTGAATAAAACCTCAAAGTCAGAATCATGTCTGAATTAACAAATTTTCACAGTTGCACAGACAACAAAAGCATGATCCAAATTCCTCTGAGGGTGGGTTAGGCACACAATTGGAAATTGGCTCGAGGACAAGAAAGAGTTTGCATGTTAAGGGTGGCTCTTTTGGCAGAGCTTTCTTGTTGTCAGGTCTGGTAGTCATCAGGAAGGGTATAATTTTAGGGATGTGTGCCAAGTGATCTTATTACTATACTATATTTAAGTGCTTGTTGCCAGTGTTTTTTTTTCTGACAAATCTTGTTTTTTCTCCACCCAAAAACATTTGGGAAAAGTTTGTTTTTCAAGTGTAAACTCAACAAATTTTTCTTTTTTTTAGGAAAAAATCACCAAATTTTTAGGGATGTCCCCCAGCAGAAGAACCCTAGTGCTCTATGCTGGGGGAGCTTCCCAATTTTATATGTTCCCATGTTCCCATGGAATTTTTTTTTTTCTATGAAACAGGATAAAAGCTAGGAAATCAAAAGAGAGTTATTTACATAAGCTGAGGTTTCCATACTTGTGCATTCTCCTGAGGTTCAAGAACACCCTTGGGTATCCCTCCTTCAAGAACACGAACTCATATGGGAACCTCCTCTACAACATTTGTAGATCACAAGGTGTAGGAGGAAGAGGGGTCTTATGCCTATTCCTTAAGAGTGAGAGGGATCTTACACCTATAAGTAAGCATATCTTCGCTTCCATTGTTAAAGACTAGACCTAAGATGTTTCCTCTTTTATAAGAGGTTTATTCCTTGAAGGAAGGTGGCCTCCAAATACACTAGGTGGATTCTCTGAGTGCTTAACGGGGAGAGTATGGACTGATAATGAGAACACTTTGAGAATGAGGGCCGAGTGTGAGGTGAGCGTGAGACCCAAATTTCCAAAGGAGGCTTTTCGAGGTCCTTACCTGGTGTAAAGATATGATAGAATTTTAATTGACTGTGATTCATTTGAGAATGAAATGAGACACCTTCGGCTGAAGGTTCCTCAAAATTTTGAAGAACATTAACTTTGAGAAACCTTCCAGATAAGTTGCCTTCTCCAGTAATGCAGAAATTTTGGCATCCTTAATTAGATACACACCAAAAACTTGCACCAATTCTTTACAAAATACCCTACAGAATTAAAAATGTTCTCAAGGCATGCACATTGCAGAGTATATACCAAAACGCACATAACAAAGAAAGATCCATCTTAGATGCAGTCAGGAGGATGTTTCCAGAATATGGGTCACTTGCTTGAAAACAACTCCATTGAATTGGGGGATTTTTTTGGTTGCAAAGCTTTAAGTGGAGCGACATTTAACTTGGTCAATGAACACAATGGACATAGTGTAAGTAAATAAATACCAAAGCAGGGAAAAAAACACAAATGACCAGAGCAAGCAAAACAATGGAGGACAGTAGGTCAAAAAAAACCGAGTGCTACAACAACAACAACAAACTGTCAAAAGCATAAAGTTCTGGATGCTACCCAAAAAAGAAAAAGAAAAGGCAAGAAATGAAAGGAACATAAGTCCAAGGAAATGATGATGATAACCGACTTTTAATAAATCTCACTGACAAAAAAGGTTGCTGATATTAATACCTAATCCCCATCCTGAATAAATAGTGAACAACAAAGGAACAACGAACCTCCTAAAATCAAGCTTGGCTTTAACAACAAGCATTGAAGAAGTTAAGCTATGTAAGCTTCAAGTTTACATATAATGAATTAACAAAACTACCCACCTTCTCTCCTAAAATTAAGCTTCCCACTAACAACAAGCATTCAATTAAAGCTAATTTAACTTCAAGTTTAGATGTAATTAATTAACAAAACAACCCACCTTTTGGGTAATAAATCTCTCCTAAAATTAAGCTGGGCTCTCTAACTACCTACCAGCATTAAGTTAAGCTAGTGCAGCTTTATTGTGTAGATATGATTAATTACTAGCAAACAAGCCTGTCAGTTACTTTCCTGAAATTAAGCTTGGCTCTAACAACAAGCAGTAAGTTTAAAAACTATGTATCTTTTAAAGTTTAGACATGATTGATTACCAAAACAAACCACCACCACTTGTAGTAAAACTCTCCCAGAATTAAAGTTTTGCTCTAAAAAGAACCATGGAGCTTGAAGTTTAGACATAGTTGTTAATTTGACTAACAACCCTCTGGTACTTAGCTGGTACTCTCCTAAATTTAAGTTTGGCCCTAACAATATGCCTTAAAAGTTAAGGTACCTTGTACCTACCTATTTAATTAAGCCAGTTTACATTTAGCTAATTAGTTAATGATGATGAGCAGCAAATTCCTTTAAGCCCTGAGACACCCAAAAAAAAAGAAAAAAAACAGAGAGAGAGAGAGAGAGAGCTCTCTCTTTCTGAAGTTTTGGTGAGAGTTTTGTGTGAAGCTAAATTTGTGAGCCTGGAGAGAGAGAGTTTTGTCTATGAAACTTTTGTCAGAGAGACCCCTTTTTGTCTATGAAGTTTTTGTGAGAGAGAGTTTTGTCTGCATGAAGTTTTTGGACACAAGAAATTTTTGCCTACAGTGAAGTTTTTGTAAAAGAGAGAGTTTTGTTTGGAAAGCTTTTGTGTATTTGTGTGTGTGTTGAGAGAGAGAGAGAGAGAGAGAAAGAAAGAGAGAGAGAGCTCTTGGCTTTTGTGTTCAACCCATTTTTTGGTTTTTTCTGATGTACCAGTTCCTGTTTTGCATGTAAGAGGAAGTCTCCAGGAGCCGGTCTGAACTGTGGTCAAAGGGCGAGAATTTAGATTGCATAGTTTTGCAGTTCAAGGAATTGCTACAGGTAATTGGATCAGCTGCAGCTATGAGTTTTGTTGTTGCAGCTGGAGGAAGTTGCTGCGTGTGATGGAGATCATGCAAGGTGCAGCAGCAAGTCGGGCGTTGCCGGAGCTCAATCACTTACTGCAGCACACATTACGAAGCTTGTGCACAGATTCGCAATGGGTGTATGCGGTTTTCTGGCGCATCCTGCCCCGCAACTACCCTCCTCCTCAGTAAGAAATCTCCTCTTCAGCAGCTGCATTCTCTCTATGCAGATTCTGAGCTCAACGCCAATTGCCAAAGAGATTGTTAACAGATTTTGCTTCAGACCAGAAGCTGCTCTTTTTTGTTTTTGAGAGAGATTCTTAAGAGATTTTGCTTCCGACCAGACCAGAAGCTGCTCTTGTGTGTTTTTGACAATGCGGGCCACCGGCGTGGTCACACAGGTGGGAGTCGGAGAGCGAAGCTATGAACAGATCGAAAGGCAACAAGAGGAACTGGTACTATAGTCTTCGACTTCTGTAGTTTTTGCAACAGCTTTGAATGATTCGTGTGCACCTCTAGGAAGATTGCAAGCTCGCTGCGGGCCTTACCAAGTACTGATGACTACGACTGGGTGTACAGGATCATGCTATGGGAGGATGGTTTCTGCAACTTCTCGGCGTGCGCTGGAGCTGCTGCAGCCGGCCAGGAGGTCACTGCCGCAAGTACAAGTGCTGATGATGCTCAGCCTACAATGAACCCGGACCTCTTCTTCAAGATGTCGCACGAAGTCTACAACTATGGAGAAGGGTACTCTTGCAGTGTACATATAGTTTTCTCAGCTTCTGCGCTTGTAAATATCTCTAGTGCAAGTTCCTGATGAGACCAGTACAGCTGCTAGACTTCTTTCTTTGTGTGTGGAATTCATGGCATGCAGATTTATGGGAAAGGTAGCAGCTGACAACGGCCTCAAGTGGGTGTACAGTGAGCCTCTGGAAGAAGATCAGAGCAGCAGCAGCTTCTTGTCACCTTGGGCTATTAGTTCTCTTGATCCAGTAAGACCCCTGTAGCTCTTCAACTTTCCTGCGCATCCACATCTCGTCCTGCTGGATATGATGCGTGATCTTTAGCTGCACGCAGATTGCGTCGTCTTAGTAGCTAAATGGATTATTGTGGATTTGGGTGGTTGATTTTGTTCGGATCAACGCGCTGGGGTCATGTGCTGCAGCATCCACGTCCCTGGGAGGCGCAATTCAAGGCTGGAATACAGGTCAGGAATTGGGTCCTTAGACTCTATGAATGCTGTGGTTTGGATCATAGGTGTCATGATCCTTGCGGGAGGAGAAAACTTGGAACTCATGTGTTGCAGAGATCCAGCTGCGACTTGCAGCAGCTTCACTAGTGTAGAATAGCAAGATGATACAGCAAGATGATTCTACAAGCGCTCTAAGAAATCTTGAGGAACAAAATTCCATTCTGGCCTTGTATGTATACACGGTCACCAAGTCCTGAGAGATTCATTTTCAAGTCTAGTTTGATGACATTAAGCTTTGTAGTGCATGACCTCCATGGATATGTTTTGTGCGTCCTGTATTGCAGACAATCGCAGTGGTTGCTGTGGAAGAAGGAGTTGTGCAGCTCGGCTCCACAGAAAAGGTCTGGGACTTGGATTCTGGCGCACCTTCTTGAAACTGCAACCTAGTTCTAAATGTGTTACTTTTCAGCTTCTGCAATGTGCTAATGGACTGCCTGATTGTTACATCCGTGCAGCTAGCTAGCTAGCAGATGATGCCTACTGCATCATGCAGCACGCGGCATGCATCGAGTAGTAGTGATCTGATGGAATTGTATCAAGTATGGTAGTTCTTTGTTTTGGATCCTAGTTCTTGGGCACTGCGTTGTACTAGAATATAGATGATCACAGCTGCTTGATGGTTTTCATGAAGTTACGCGCGCTTTTTACTGTGCTTGCAACAGATTATGAAGGACTTAAACTTCGCTGCACAGTTGCAACGGAAGTTCAGTTACTTTCGAAGCATTCCAGGCGTCTTCGTCCCTCACTTTTTGTTCAATGCTAGCAACAACTCGTCGAAGAACGATCGGATGAGTTTTGGACACGAGCAGCACCAGGGGTCATCACCTCTCTCTGCGGAATCCGAGCGAGGCCAGTGGATGATCAGAGGACCGGAGCATGATCACCACCAGCTGCTGCGCGGGTCGAGCCATTTGACTCCGAGATCCATAGACCAGTTCTTGTCCTCGAGAATTGGCACTAGCGATGGATGGGGTCAGCGATGTTCTGCTTCTTCCAGTCTGACTAGTACGTCCCGGCCACTGTCGCATTTAGATCAGACTGGAAGCTGCATTATTGGTGTGAAACGTCCGTCGGATGCAGGAGAGGCCCAAGCTGCAGATCGTGTGAGGAAGTATGCAGCATTCGACATGATCTCCCCCAGGTGCAGCTTTCAAGACGACATCAGATCTTCTGCGCCTGCTGCAGACGCGGCTTTGAACACTACGCGGAGTGATCGCGCGGATCAGTTACTGATCCCGAGCTTAATCGGGCAGCAGCTAGTTCAGCCCTCCATGTCTAGCCTGCAAGCGCTTCTCTCCAAGTTGCCGTCGGTCACACCCACGTCGGAACCCGATCAGAATGGATCCTGCAGCTCGGATCATCAAGCTTCTCAGCTGCAACTGATCTCGGATCACCACCATTGCATCACCAGCTCGGCGTCTAACGGATTAACAACTATCATGAAGCAGCAGCCGCACGGCATGATCGACGCAAGCTCAGCCAACAACACACCCAATGCGTCGAGCTCCACAGCGACTCCAGCTGCAGATCAAGCGGATGATGCAGCAGCTTCAGAGTCTAATCTGACTAACCCAATATTAATACAAAATTTCCACACTCTCGTTCCGGACTTTGCTCATCTCCCCGACTCCAATTCTCTCGACAACAACGAGAGCTACAATTCAATATTCCTGAATGAAATCTATTGACTGTGGACCAGTTAGTTTGCAGCTGATTATATTATATCGACCCCAATGAATCTGAGCTATGGGTAATCAGAACACATGTGCAGAGCTAGATCTCAGTACAATGTACTGCTGATCTAGATCACTTCTACACTTTCTTGTATAATTAGCTTCCAGCTACATATATATGATCACCGGCATATTGGCACTAGCCTGGGATTCACCAGAATCTTACAAGCTCTCATACTCATCTTGCACAGCTTACATACATACAGTGTACTAATTATAATTCATTGCCAAAATCCTGAGCTCCTGGTATATTAATCACACAAGAAATTAGTATTTTGGCATTCCCTCAGCTGGTATGGAAAAGAGTGGAAACCTGATCTGCAAATTATTAGAGTTGGATTAGTTATAAAACATAGTGAAAACTCTGCACTGCTGGAATCGTGTGACCAAATAGAGGGATTGTTGTAGTTTCCCAATGTCAAACAAACCATTTCATGTTTGCATAGGGGAAATTTAAGTTCTTGATGGTCGCAAAGGGAATCCTAAAAAGGTTTCTTGTGTCACTAGCTTCATTTGGGTAACTTTTGGAGCTAGCTTCAAGTGGATTTACACCTGATCTAGTAGCGAGCTAGCTCATACATGCTACCCTCCATGCTTGGAGCTTCGACATATTGCAGAGCTAGACTATCATCTCTGAATGAACTAGTATTTTATAATTTCTAGGAGTAGCATATTATATCAATGCCCTTCCTTATAAGAGGTCTACCGCAGCAGCTGGACTAGAGGCAACAATATTAACAACAATCTTGCTAGCCTAGCTAGCCCATGGCTGGGATCCTCATCATCATCATTCACACTTGAACAGACTTGGGGTTCAAGCTGAGAACTCTAGTCTGCTCAAAACACACATATGTAATACACACACATGATGTCAGGCTGTGTCAGCATCAAAACTGACTAGACTTGATAGGACTGATGTTGATAACTCTGATATATATATACACATGAATTTCTTTTGCATGATTTTCATTGAATCCAAAGTCTGGTCCACATATATATAGAGAGAGATAGATACAAAGTTAGGTTCTGGTGAAAATTAGTACTGTAGTTGCTTCCAGAACATGAAGTCTAGGGCGACGCAGGACATTGAACATTCAAGAGTTTGATTGATCAAGCTCATCTACTCTGCAGTTTCTAGATTAAGTTTTAAATTCCACAGCATGCCATGAGCTAGTATGTAGGTCTACATTCCTCTTCAACTGTAGGAGTTGCTCCAACAATTTCAAAATTCATTCATGAGATGTTTGAAATCCTTAAGAGAACCAGCATCAAGTCTGATGGTTGAAATGCTGAAAAGAAGATGATATCCTTTAAATCTGTAAAAATAGGACATAGTTGCAGGAAGAGCATTCCTTTCGTGAGTTTCATGAAAATTTCACATCTAAAATGGAGCTAGACTTATTGTCAACTTTGCCTAGACTTGGGTAGATTGTTGCCTTAGTTGCCTAACAAGTTGAATATAGTTGAATAGGATATCTTGTTGAAAAGAACACTATAGCATCATCCAATAACACCCTTAAATATCAAGATCATTCGTTTGCACATACAATTCTATGTAAACAATTCTACACACGTAAAAAAAACATTGCACAAGCAAATATTACAAACACATACAAATCAAATCAAAAAGTGGTCACGGTATTCATCAGTTTCTTGCCCAACTACACCTACATTAATATCTTGGAATTCGAAGCCATCTACTCCATCGCTAACAACAAAACTAGAAAACCATACACCCAAAACATTGCACCACCAAACTAACCAGAAATTCAAAAAGATAAAACTAGACATAGTGAACTAGTAAAACTATATAACTAACTAAGTAACAAATGCATCTATATTATTTTGTAGAGTGGAAATTGATGCTGATGCATCTCTATGTTTTCTTTTGTTTTCACAATTGTCAATATTCCCACTCGAAAGAAAACAAGGAGCATTGGTCCAAGAACCTCCCACTTAATGTTCACCAACCATTCCCATAAGAGCACAAAACCGTTGAAACTTGATTGTAGGTAAACCTTTTGTTAAAATATCAACAACTTCCTTAACAATAAAAACATACACAATTGCAATATGTTGGTTGGCAACTCCTTCTCTGGTCACATGAAATTGAATGTTTATATGTTTGGTTTGTCAATGAAATTCCAAATTATGAACAAGCTTGATAGAGCTTTGATTATCACTAAAAACATTAGTGGGTGCTTCTTGTGACTGCCCAACAGCCTACGCAACCAATGACTTCTTTTGTAACCATTGCTCCAACTTTATACTCAACTTCAATCATGGAGTTTGAACAACATGGTTGTCTTCATGATCCCCAAGCAAGAAGCTCCCCATTCATGAATAAAACAAAACAAGTTCTTGATCTATGATCATCAAGATCAGCCACATAATCAACATCACAATATGTTGTCAAAATGTTAGTAGCTCCATCTCCAGTGAAACAAATACCAAAGCTCAAAGTGGCTTTCAAGTATTTGAAATTTTGTGGATTACATTATAGTGAATTTTCTTAGATGTAAAAGAAAATTTAGCAACCATAGAAACAACATATGTAATATCAAGATGAGTCCCAATATTGGCAAATTTTAATTTGCCCAATCTTTTTGTAAGGAAATTTGTCATTAACAACATCATTTTGTGTGGTGCCAAAACTAAGAACAATATTACAGTATGCAAGAATTGAAACTAGTACAACTTGTGATATCCAAACTGTGATAGAACATGTAAAATATATTGTTCTTGATCAAGAACAAGTTGTTGATGAGCACAGTCATGAGTGATATTAAGATTTTAAAATATAACTCTTTAGAAATCTCATCATATAGAAAAGTTGTTTTGATGTCAAACTACACAATCTCCATGTCACAAATTGCAAGAAGATTGAGAACTATCCTTATGCTATCAAATTTCATAACAAGAAATTTAAAAGTAATCAACTATTGATTTTTGAGAATAACCTTTTGCAACTAAATGTGTTTTGTAGTGATCAATGGTTACATTAACAACAAGTTTCAACTTATAGACCCACTTACAATGTATAGCTTTGCATCTAAGAAGAAGTTCAATAATATTCCAAGTACCATTCTCGATCAAAGATTGATACTCTTCTTCCATGACTTGCTTCCAAGCTGTTTGCTTTACACAATGAATAGTTGTCACATAGTAATAGTATTAGTGATAAATTCAATTTTGCAAACAAATGTAATTTGATCAAAAGAAAAAATGTTTGTACCATACAAATTGTGACGTTTTTCTAAAGATGCATTGTTGTTGCTCACTATAGCTTCCACTGCCCTAGCCATTGAATATTGTCCTGGAAGATTGACATTAGGTAATTCATTGAGTAAGATCTCCCTTAGTGGAATATGAACTTGAGTGTGATAAGGTAAATCATCAAGATAAACCATTCACACAAAAGTTCCAATAATGTTTATTTTTAATGAATATTGATTAGCAATTAAATCATGATGATCATTAGTAGATTCATCATATTCTTCAACCTCAAAAACATGAAGATTTTTATTGTTTGAAAAAACTACAAAAATAATATCAATATTTGGAGATGAATAAGAAGCTTCATGTTTAGCTTGTTAATATGGAAAATTAGGAAAAATGTGTTGAAATGTTGATCATGTGTGAAGCACCATTGAAAAAACATGACGCTTAGACTTTGGTGTAGTCTTTTCATCAAACATAACATCACAACTGATGACTAGTCTTTGTGCAGTATCATCCCATAAATGATATGCCTTTGTTTCATCACAATATCTCAAGAAAAAACACTTGTGACTTTTAGGATCCATCTTGGTTCACAATAATTTTGAAACATGTGTATATGCTTTATAACCAAAAACCTTAAGGTGTTCAATTGATGGCCACACTCCCAACCATAACCCAAATGGATTTTTGTTGTTAAGCATCCATGAACTTGCATGATTCAACAAATAAATTGCAATAAGGTAAATGCATACTATGGTGTCCTTTTTTTTGTCACAGTGTAAAAATTCTTGACCCTTTAACTACATGATGATTTCTAAGATAGATTTTTTCATTTTTTTTAAAATTTGAAAATTGGGATTCACATATATGATCTACATTTTCATAAAAATAACATATTAAAAAAGAAACACCATATGTTCATTTTTTGGTTTGGGGGAACTTTAAAACTTAGTCACAATCCTTATTTAGTCCTTAAATAATTGTAAGTGAACTCCTAAATCTTGGGTTATTAAATTATTTGTTTGATAGTACTTTGCCATAAGTTGTATGACCAAAATGAAAACTAAAATTCTAATTAAAGATATCATTATTAATGAAAGTGGCCATTTCAGTATTTTTTTGGAATGTCAAAATTCACAAGTATTTTTCAATATATATATTTTGAGTTTGATTCAAGTGTTTTCATTGAATGTGTTTTATAATGTATTTAAAAAAATGTACAACACATAGTTCTTGCAAAACCTTAATTTGCAATTGGAAAACTCATTTTAAAAGTGATGACAACACCAAAAACAATGTAAAAATGGACTTTTTTGGTGCATTTTTTGGTCCACTATAATATGCATTTACCCAATATGCATTGCTTTAGCCCAAAATTTGACATCAAATCTTGCTGAATATAGCATAGAGCAAAGACATTCCACAATAGTGTGATAATCTTGTTTAGCAAATCCATTCTGCTCTGATGTGTATGGTGCATTAAGCTCATGATGAACTCCTTCATTGAGTAAAAATGCTTGAAATTTTTTTTCAAGAAATTTGCCACCTCGATTTGTTCATAATGTGCCAACACTATTTCCACTATTTCTGTAAATTCAATGGTAAACATGTTTGAAACATTGAAATGGGTCTACTTTTGTTATAACACAATAGACGAAACAAAATCTAGGGTAACTGCCCTTGAAAGGAACATAATAATTTGAGCCTCTAATAAAAAACACTCATGGGACCACATATTTTTGCATGAATAAGCTCACCAACTTTTCTTGTTTTTTTTCAAACTTCATTGACAAGAAAACTCCTCTTGTGCATTTTGCAAAGAACACATCCCTCACAAAAGTTACATTGTGAATCCTTCTTCAAGATTCTTAATCCATCAACTATTTCCTCTCTAGCCATAATTTTCAGATTCATATCGTCATGTAGATGTCCTAGTCTGTTGCACCAAGTTTTAAAACTTTGATTCCCAACTTCATAGGAACTCAATCTAAGATTCATAACAACACGTGCCTATTTAGTCTAAGGTATTGCCTTGATATGTAACTTATGAATCATGCCTTCTAAGCTTCCTTCCATGACTATTTCTCCTTTGTGCAACATCTTACATTCTATTTTGGTGTATTATGCATCAATGCCCTTATGTGCAATTACTGATATTGAAAACAAACTTCTTCCAAATGCAAGAACAAACATGAGATCCTTTAGTACACCACCTTCCCATTGAATCTTGACAAACATCTTAATTTTAATGTCACCAATCCCCATTGCCCATTTTGTGTGTTTAGCAATTTCTTGAATAGGCCATACTCCATGCAAAATTGGTGTAAAATTGAAGAACCATGAACGTTGATTAGACAATGGTGTTACAAAGCACCATTGTTTGCATACCATGCTGCTACACTCCTTGAACAATTATATGCATCTACCATGAATGCTTACAATCCTTGTGATAAATCAATATTCATTTCTCCCATTAACACTCGTCCTTGTGATGAATCTCTTGCATTTGCCACGAACATTCATGACCCTTCTGAAACAGTGCCTTTGTTGGATCATTGATTCTTTTGGTCTTGTTGTGGTTTTGAACATTCCAAATGCTGATGCCCTATTTTCCCACAGCTTCCACATCATGTCTGTTTCTTGAGCTTAGTTATTTTGGCATTCCTTTGTTGTATTTATTCAAATGTCAAAAATGGTTGTGATTGATTTTCCTTCCCATTTTCATTCGATGAATTAAAGCTTCCACCAAATCTTAACAATTGTTGTTTTGCGATTCTCTTCCTATGAAACCAAAACCTCCATAACGTTGAAAGCCACCTCTACTAACAAAAAAGACTACTAATTCTCCTCCTCCTACTTCCATTAGACATTTCTTGATTAGGTGCTCTTATGTTAACAACCTTAATTGCAAATTTTCAAGTGTCTTTTCAAATTCTATGACATTCCCCCATGCCTTGAGTATGGAATCATACTTTGGTGGTAGGCTACATTTCAATTTTGTCATTATTGCCTTGTAGTTAAAACAATCTCCTCCCAAATCCTTTAGTTGACTAATGACCATCTTGATCTCTCCCATGAATGTTGTTAAATCATTAGTGTTTTGTAATCAAAGATTATAAAACTTCTCATGAAAATAATGAACATTTTGTGTTTCCTTCTATGTATGCAACATTGTGATTTTTTTCCACACTTCTTTTGTTGTCTTACAATTGACAAGTTGTTGCAATATCTTCTTGTCTATTGTTGCACACTAAATTGCTAACACTTGACTATTCTTCCTCACATATTCTATTGCATTCTATAATGTGCAAATTGATGTGCCATCTACTATTCTGTATAGATCTTTTCTTGTTAAAATTGCATGAATGTGAAACTTCCATAGATTATACTCCTCTCTTGAAAACCAATCTATGTTTGATAATTATCTTTCTGACATCATTAATTTTTCTCAATGTTTACTTTTTAAACTTTCCTGAATATGCCAATGCATAGAACTATGGGTCCATAACCTATTGAAAATAACACTATAACATGCAACAACACTTATAAATATCAAGATCATTCATTTGCACAAACAATTCTATAAACAATTCTACACACAAAAAAAAAATATTGTTCAAGCAAATATTACAAACACATACAAATCAAAAGGTGTTCATGGCATTCAATAGTTTCTTGCCCAACTACACCTACATTAATATTTTGCAATTCCAAGCCGTTTACTCCATCAATAACCACAAAACTAGAAAACCATACATCCAAAACACTACACCACCAAACTAACTAAAAATTCAAAAAGATAAAACTAAACATAATAAGTTAGTAAAACTATATAACTAACTAGTAACAAATGCATCTAGATTATTTTGTAGTGTGAAAATTGATGCCAATGCATCTCTTTGTTTCTTTTGTCTTCACATCTATCAATATATCTAGCCACATTTTCCAATAATAATTAAGACTTTTGTTATGGCACCTCATGTAGGTTTGCATGGTTTGGAAAAAGTCTATTGAAAAGGGAGTTAAATGGAATTTGGTCATGAGATTAACAAATTTCACAATGGTTGGTATTTTGATTATGTGAAGTGATTAGAAAAATGGAAAGTGTCATTAATAGATTAAAGAATAGTTTTTGAAGTACAATGCCTTGATTATATGTTGAGATTTAAGTAGTACCATCTAAGATATAACTTGAGGAACAAGAAGAATTTTCCTATTGTCTTTCTTCAATTTACAAAGAAAATCTTGGTGTGGCATGTAACATCTATGTAGAAAAAGGTTCAAGAAGATATGTCAATCAACTTCTAATTTAAATGTTTTAGCTTTGGAAAGAAAAATTGCTACAATAGTTTTTCTTTAGGTACAAACATAAAGACAGGAACCAAAAACCATGTCAAATAGTGGTGAAAATTGTGAACTTTTTTACATATATTTTTTTTTCTTAACATTTTAAAGTTATGTTAATTATTCCAAGTTGTGCTAAATGACTAATATAAATGTTGAGGAATTCAAATTAAAAATTCATTAAATTAAAATTTTGGTTTTGGTTTTAAAAAAAGACATTTGAACTTGAATACGTGTTGTGTTAGATTGTGGTTAATTTTACAAAGTACTAAGTAAAGGACTATTGTAATAACATAATTTTGATGATAAAAAAAATTTAGATTATAAGTAACCTACTACCCAAGTTCAAAAAACATTCACAATTTAAAAGATATGGAATTAAAAAAAAAATTTAATTCAAAATATTTTTCAAATTTTAAAATTTTCAAAAGCAATTGAAAAATGAGTGAACACAAAACACCGGCACAAACTTTCACACAACCCCCATTCGTGTGATGCTACTATTACACACTAGAGACATTAGTACATGATGATGATGATGTTCTTTTGTGCAATTTTGAAAGTAGCCACATGCGCTCTCCAAATCTCTTATTGCAAATTTCACATGCATGAAGTGTTCGAATTTTTAGTTCTTTAATGGCATTTTGTTTACAATAGTTTTTATAATCTCTTGCCAATTTTTCTTGTAGGTGAAGGATGCAAAGTGAGAAGGAACCTAAACCATTTGATGGAGATTATGGTTAACAAAAAAGTTGCAATTTGCAAACACAAAAAATCTGGTGACAATTCATAGTGTGTGATGTTTATGTGCATCAAGATTTACTAATTTCATCATCACATGTGACCATACCAAGTTCACCATCACTTGCAAACATTCATCAAACCATGTTGCAAATACAATTGTCAATGACTACTATAACTGTGGCTAATGTTCGCACTTGAATATCTCTCAAGAGGGGGATTTGGAAAAAATAATTTCCATTAATTGAATCTTGCACCTTTGGAGTATATGGAACATTCTCCATTGGGTTGTGGCAACAATTGCAAAATACAAGGACACCTTTTAGACTTGATTCTTGATTGTCAAAATCCTGAAACATTTAAATTTGGGCTCCTAGACTCTCTTTTTTGAAAAAGAAATTCCTACTTATGCATCAAAGAGTGCAGGTGGAAGAAAAATGCTTATCTCTCCCAGAGGATATGGTCACTTGCTCCCTCGTGAAAAGCCATCAAACCTCCCCTTTCTATAGCGTGCTTTGATTTTTGCAAGATTGCAATGAAGAAACACAAAATTGTGAATCCAGCTAACAACATCCATCCCATTTTAATAAAGATTTTTTAATTCTAATGACAATTATATTCCCTTTCAATGCAAGGTCTGAATTATGCTATTGAAACAACAGTAAATTTAAATGTCTCTTATAAGAATTGAGTAATCTCCATCCTCATGATTAAGAGAAGGCAAAACAATGGTAAGGCATGTCCCCACCAGAAAGATTTAGCAAATCCTCCAAAGTCTTCACAGTACCCACCATGAGCACAGGAAAATCTCTTCCTGGAGAAGTTGAAGCCAATCCCCATGACGTAGAGCCAGTCCTATAAAGGACTTTCAATTCACCCAGATAGAACTTGGGTGACATCTTCACATAATTTCTAGCAAGCTCTGAGATTGTTCACTCTTCCAATCAGAGGTTACTGTACACACCACACAGAATCTGAGGGCAAAAGATTGTAACATTAGACTGTGATCAAAACAAGAGGTAGAGGTAGATAGGAAAGTTCTACTAACCCGATTTTCAAAGGGAGTAGTGATGGTGTGAAGGGCCATATACCAGGCCGTATTATACTGATAGCTCAAAGTACTCTCACAAGTTACACAGATGCGCTCAATTGCTTGCATTGCATCCACTGGAATTGAAGCCAGCTGACTCCTTGCTTTCTCATGGGCTCATCAATGCAGCTCACCACCAATCTTTGCATACAATCTCCAGCCAAATAAACAATCTCTTCTTGCCCTGATGCCAAAAGTCCTGAATCTTGATTCTGAACCGAGTCTTGACCAGTTTTAATTGATTATATTTGATCACATGGTCAATTATAAATTTCAAAATCTTGCAAAGTTCAAAATGTAATCAGTCTTGGCCATGTGATTTAAATATAATCACTTTGTGTCTGTGTGCACCCGTAATTGCACTATACCCATCGACAACTCTTGCAGTACACTGCACTTCTTCCCAGAGTGCACCAGATAGAAACAAATGCAGCACTGAGAGGTCAAGGCAGATTTGTAAGTAAGCTTTCTTGTGTTGAAAAACTGCAATTGTTCAGGCACTAGATGAGAGTTTCTTTAAAAAAACTCTGATAACATCAGAGCATATCTGTCAGATTGCAGAGAAAAATCCACAACAATTACTTTGAAAGTAACTGTTCTGTCAGCTCCAACAAAACCCAAACAAACACAAGAAGTAGGGGTGTGGTCATATCCTTTCCGAATGTCACCAAGGTTCGGATCGTGATCAGCTTCATCATGAATAGCTACCAGTGAGAAGCTGCAATGACTCCCCCACTGACTTCATCACCTCCCGACAGTGGGTGCAAACAAGCATGTACTAATCTGTGCAATAATTCAGGCAACGCATTCATACAAATATGGATCTGTGTCTTGGATTTCTGTCACAGTTTCCAGAAGCAATGGGGAGAGACTCAGACATGATGTACGAAACTTCATCACCTCAGCGAATGTAGGAAAATATTTGAAGACTTCCAAAGAATGCAGAATCCAGTATGAAATGAATGACATTAATAGAGCGGACGAGTTTCGATCAAAGCGCATGAGAACGACGAGGCATGAAAGAAAGAAAGGAAGAAACGGTCTCGCGTCTCACTATTTAGTGCGGCAAGAAAGACAGAAGATGAAGTCGGCTGCGCCGCCGGGAGTTGATGAAGGCACATTGGTGGGAGGAGCGCTGCTGTCCTGATCCTGATGTAATTACGCCATCCTGCTTTACGCCGTCCGTCCTGATGTACCGTCTTCCTGCATGTACCGTCGCCGCGTCGTCTTCTTCTTTCTATCAGTAACTTAGATACTTAGAACTCCTAACGATCACGGACCGAAGAAAAAACGAACAAAGCCTCCGGAAGAACGGATTCTTTCCTTGGCCTACTTTGGATCCATCTACGACGCTTGCAGATTTGGCATATCCGATCGAAATTGTAAACAATTGTCGGAAGAATTTTCGAAGGCAGAATATATTCCAGAAACTTCCTCAATCTGCCGGTGATCATAAAGCTGTGGGATCGTGAGAGGAGACGGCGTGTGAGGGAAGGCAGGCGGATCGGGACTTCGACTATTACCTGTGTACCGAAAACTGACGAGATGATGATGAAGCTGTGGGATCGTGAGAGGAGACGACGGCGTGTGAGGGGAGACGGCGGTTCGGGACTTCGACGGGTTGCTCAATGCGTCAAGAAAATGAGGAAGGACGCAACCGACGTCAGGGCCTCATTACTCTTCCTCGCAATTGTTGGCAATTCCTTTCACAATTTGCGGAGTCTCTCTTTCGCACAATTGCACGCAGGGAGGAGGAGGAGGAGGAGTTGATCGACGACGTCGTATGTACACTAATGCACACAGGTACGTGAAGTTCTCTGTTCTGAGAGTGTGAGCGAGAATCACCTGGCTGGTAATCAACAGGCAAGCTCTCTTGGAACTTCGCATTTTGGTTTCCTTTTCCATGCAACCGTCGCTGTGATCTGCCTCTTGCTGCTCCAATTGCTTCGTATTCCGTTTGCTGGAAGCTTCTTCGTCTTCAGATCGATTCGACCGATTCTGCTCCTAGTTTCTATTCTTCAGGTTTTTTTTTTCGTTTTGTTTTGTTGTTCTGGCAGTAAATATCCATGGTCATGCCTTCTTTTCTTTTCTCTTTGCCTTATCAAGAGCGAGCGATAAAAAAGTCGAAAGCATGCGCATCTCACGAGTAGCTTTTCCAACTGTTTGCCTTTTGTTTTGTTATCGCATGTGCTTTCAGGCACGAGTGAACGCGGGATGTCTCTTTCTTTCTTTCTTTCTCTCTGTTCTTGAAATATCGCTCTGATCTGATGTTTCTCTTCTGAATTTCCCTTGTACAAGGCTTCGTAAGCTTCTTTCGACCCTGAAGCTTTTCGACGGGTTTCAAGCTACGGTTGCGCCTCACGTTTGCAATTGTATTCTCAGATTAAGCAACACCATGATGGATTCTATTTGTTCTGCGTCCACTATGAAGTTGATGAAGTTTTGCAGTCCCTGTACAATGAGAGCTTGCACAATTTGGTGATGATCGATATATCCTTCTAGTCACTCCTCAAGGACATTGTGGAGAAATTCTAAGCTCTTCGTTCGTTTTCACGCACAAAGCAATCCATCTCCATAAAAGATGAAGGAGAACAGGGACGAATTCACCTTCAAGTTGCTCCACTTTTTTTTGTTGCCAGGATGTGAAAATTCACCAAAAAAGAAAGAAGACTGATTGGACTGCATCTTCTTCGGTGCATTCGGACTGCATTGGTCTTCTCACAAACAGTCTGAAGAGATCATGAGCATGTTTGAATTGAGTCTGTGACCTAAGATCTTGCTCTTTACCTGAACAAGATGGAAAGCAAACAAACCCTTTGATGTGTACCTATGTGTGTCAGGTGTGGAGCTCTAACTTTCTCTGTCTTGTGCAACTCTCTCCTCTTAGGGGTTGCATCAAACAAGGACACTGTCAGAAGCTCAAACCACAACAGGTCTTCATCAGCCATTAAGTGAAGCTTTTGAACCCTCTCAAGCCATGCCGTATTCACTCAGCTACAATCTCAAGAAATAAATGGGATTGAACTACATTGTCCCGTTCGGTAATTATTACAGAGATGATATTGTCATAGACCACTTTGAAAACAGTGAAGAAGAAGATGCAGAGACATGGGTCACAGACTTCTGTCACTCGGCAAGCCAGGAGAATCTTCGTGACTCCTGGAAGCTGAAGTTTGCCATGGAGGCCATGAATCATACTGATGTATTTTGGGCAAAAAAGCAGAAGGCTGTGGGCACATGGGAGAATTTTCTGCATCTCTTCAGAGAGAGTTTCATGGGGGATTGCAAATACTGGGCTGATACAGATCCATCTGTCTTAGTGCTTTCTTCATTTGTTGGTGTTGCTTGCAATGTAGGTAAACTCATCTGGTTCAGGTTACAACATTGTGGGCCTGTTGAATAAAGCTGAGGATATGTTATATCCCTCTCTCTCTGTGATGAACCTGCCTCTGTTAAATTTTAGCTACAGAGGTTGGTTCTGAGCCTGCGAACATGAGTAATTTCAATCTCCTTGAACTTGTAGCTAGAAGTCATAGAGAGGAATTTGCAACAAATTTGATTCTTTAAGCTGAATTACAGGTGCATTCTTGAAACTCTGGTTGTTTGTAGCCCAGGTACAAAATCCTTCCTGTACACTTTGTTCTTTGATGGAGCTAGGTGATCTGGTGGAGACACTGGAATTGGGGCAATTTTGGTTAGCCCCACAGGAACAAATTGCTGGACTATTGTTTGCAAGTACCTTGGCAGAAAATTTACGAACAATGTTGCTGAGTACCTTGCTCTGATTCATGGCCTGGAACCGCACTGAGCTCTGGTGTAAGGAATATCCAAGTCTTTGATGACTCTCGACTTCTCATCAACCAGGTAATATGTCACAAGGGAGGTCAGTATGTTCCTTACCAAGCTCAATCAATTGGAAAGGCTAGGTTTTCAAAGTTGGGTATTGCTTGCACTTTTGCAGCTGCATGCATGCTTTCAGATGATCAAACCAGGCAAAGACTGAATTTTGTACCACCTATTATGGGTAGCTGATCACATAATTTGATTCTTTAAGAGAGTGTAATAAGGAAGCAGACAAAGTTGCCAATGAAGCAATTGACAAGCACATGTCCAGGAGGGAGGCATTGCAGTCAGAAAATCTTCTTTATAAGACACGGCTTTGCAGATACTGGAGTGGAGGATATTGCCATCATGAGCCTGATTCAGCCTCCTGTCAATTTGCCGATGGTGAAGATCTGATGAGCTCAGCGTAACTCGTTGCGAGTTGCTTGGGCTCTTTGTAAGCCATGCCCATACCATATGTTCTAGTGGATGAAACCAACATCAATTTTTTTTTATGATTCTTGATTTACAATTTCACAATTTCATCAAAACCAACAGCGACTGATCATCAATAAGTTGGGTATTTTTGTTTCTTGAATCAAGAAAAAAGCTCTATTGAATAACATGCACAAACATTTTCAAATTAGCTGGAAAGAGGCCACTCTTATTCCTTAGAAAAATGACATGGAAATAACAGGTCACAAAGACTTTGCACCTTACAAGAAGTGAGTGTGACTTGAAAATATATTAGTGTTATTCCAATGCTAAACAGAGTTTTTTTCCTTCCATTTGTACATTGATATCTAACTTCTTTTGTTATTATCCAAGTGCAATTGCATCATCAGACATATGACAGATAGAGCTTTGCTGTTATACTAAGTGGTGAGTTGAAGAATAGTGTTTGGATGAATATGATGAGGAGCGGGAACGAGGTACAAAATTGCATATGCAGAGATCAAGGTGATTTCCAAAAATCTACTTGTTCTAGGTTTTTGTATTTCCTATTCTTGGTGAGCTTTGATTATTCATAAGCTTTTGTGGAGAATGATGAACATGGAAGAAATTAGACCTGTGATGTTGCCCTTGTTTTCACTCCTATTCAGAAAAGAGTCTTTAATGCATGCTCCATCAACAAGTAGAACAATTTCTTTTACGGATGATGGTTTCTAGATGGGACAATTTGAGAGTGAGCTTTTGAAGTATGAGAACCAACTAGATGCTAAGTCATGATCATCTGCCTAATTATTTCTCACTTTCTGATGCCTCAGTCATGATTGCCTATGCAATTTTCTTCACCCACATGCACAGATCAAGGTTAAGGAACCAGAGGCGCCACACACTTCCATCTTTTTTCTACTACTGCCTCCTCACATTATGGGTAGCTCAACTGTAGATGTTCTTTCCATAGATATGGAAAAATTCTTGCTGGGAAGTTGATACAATAATTGCTCTCACCCCTTTGATCAATCATTCTATTGCTCAGAGTGTGGTTTTGTTTGGGTTATCAGGAATTCTCTCAATGTTTTGTAGTGTAAATGTTTTCGGTTTGTTCCAAAATGTTGGTTGCAAGCTCTGAAGACAAAATTTGTAGAATACGAATTATAATGCTGCTTCATACACCTGGATTAGTTGGCCCTTCAGTCACTCTGGCTTCATTGCAGCTTTAAGCCTTGAACATGGTGATTAAAAAAATTAGTGCTGCAAGGATACCACGAATTATGCAATTGCACAACTTTTCATGGACTTACTCAACTTCTAAGGTTTATGAAAGGTATGCAATTTGAGAAGGTGACAAACCTTTTTTTTTGGAAAATGGTACATTAAAAGACTTGATGCTGCTGAAATGTTCACAGTTGTTTGTTTGAGTGATCAATGTGTGCATTTGGGTTCACAAGAATTTTTTTAAAGAAATGCTGGAAAGTTTCTGTTATTTGTGCAAATGCAAAACAAAAAGGGAACTTGAGAAATCACAAATTCTGAATCCCCATGTTCACTATTTCTTTGGAAAGACACAAAAATAATAGCAAGTTTGAGGCACCATTGCCTTCACTACCAAATGGACAGCATGGCTCCAGTGTTACTCAATTAAATCCCTAGTACATTCAAACTCAAAATGATGGATTAACAACAAATTATTGTAAATGTTGATAGGTGGCATGACTTCAATTTCTGAGAACTACCCAAAAATTACACTTCTTCCATTTTTCCTCTAAATGGAATCAATTACAAATTTAGCTTTTAAAATCTGCTACCAAGATCTTTTCACTGGAAGCTTGTAACCCAAAAACGACCATCATGCACAAGCCCTTTCCACTTTAAGCTACTCCAAGCTGATGCATGACAACACAAAAACACAAAGAAGTTTACTGCCAAGATGACATCTGGGAAGATTTACAGGGAAAACAAACCATTGTGGGAAATAATATTTAAATACATAAGCAACGAGGTTGGCAAAGTGTTGGGAGTGAGCACAGCATGGGTTTGTGTATAGAAAAAGCCAACTAAACAGGAAGATGACTAGCTAATACTAAACTGAAAATTTCAAGCTTTCAAACTTTCAGCCAAGTTTTCCAAAATTTGACACACAATTTCCTAGAGAAGGCTTGGCTGGCTGAGCACCAAGGATATTAATTAGTACTAGTAATACTTAGTATGATTTTAAAATTTAAAAACCCAATAGAAGAAAATTCCAGCAAAAAATGAAAAAACCTGAAAAAAAAAACCATCAGTGGATTCATGGGCCTGGATTCATGCCTTTTCAAATCCCTTGGTCATACCACATTGGTCACACTACTAACAATCTCAAACAGTGGACCTTTGGGACTTGCCCTCATCATGACCAGCAACACCACCACCACCACCACCAACAAGAACAACAATTATACTAGAAACTTACTTCCGGGATCTAGTGTAGCCCACAGACAAAAAATTCTTTCAGTCTTTGATCCTATATCAACTCGGATTGTTCAGAAGGACATGGAGAGGAGAGGGCCAGAGTATGAACCCATTGCATTGATCAACCAATAATACCCAACTTCAAAGTTACACTCTGTAACGCAGGAGGAGCATGTGGGGACTGGATTTTTTAAGTTAGGGATGAAATCATCAGCAGGACTTTGGTTTACTTTTGGATTGCAGACAATGTTCAATATGTGATCAATTGTGTGGTAACACAGAAATGTAATGTGGCACAGAACATGTGGCACTAAGCAAGAGCAATGGAGAACAATTCATGTGCAGCTAAATTTGAAAAAGTTGTATTTTATTCCTGTCACCCCGGCAGCATCTGCATGCAAACGGCCGCCAGTAGCACAACAACAAAAGATCCTCCTACACTGCACTTCTTGTGCACAAAATACGATCAGCAAGAGCAGCTAAGGTACTCTGCAGATTCACCTTGCTGTGGCCAAATTGAACACAAGCTTTTGGATTTCATTACATGGCTCAGACCACATTCAGTTCATATGTCACACATGGGTGGTGGGCATCACCACATGGGCTCTCTCATGGTAAGCAGCAAGTTACCCTCTGATCTTGTGAACAGGTTATGAATTGGAATGCAGAAGTGTTCACATCCAGTTTAAATCAAATTCATTAACACAAGTTTCAATTGTTGTGCTTCATCATATTTATTGTTATTTCTTCAAGTATAATGGTTTTGATGAGAGGAAAAGGTCATGGGTTAAAAAAATTATTTTGGAAATTTTCAGGGTGGAGCAGAAAAATGCTTCTCTTGTTGCCAAAGAAAGAGACTTCCTCAACAATGTTGGGTTTAGGACCACTACCACCTGGAGCACCACCACCTCTTCCTCCTCCTGCTCCTCCTCCTTCTTCTCCAGCCCCAAATGATACGGATTACTCAAATCAAGGGGATGATGAATCAAGCACAAGCACATATCAGCAAGCGCCAACCATGTTCTTTGTGATTGCAGGAATGGCATCCATGCTGTTTCTCATCATTGTAGCTATTGCTCTTTTATGTTATTCCCATTACATGAACCACTATCACTACCGCTTGCAAAACAATGAAAGCAGTGCAGGTCTCAACTCTTCTTCTGCTGATGACAATGGGGGGGGCGGCGCAAGTCCTGATGATCAGGATGATTTCAATAATTCAGTGAGGAGTTCAAGGGATCATGATGATGATGTTGATGATGATGTTGTTCATCAGTTCGAAACTATGATTTTGGTTCAGGTTCCTGGGACACAAGAGCCCATGTACTTTGCCCACCCTGCTCCTCTCCCACCTGATCTTAAATCATCAAGTCTTTCTTCTGCAAGTGCAAGCAATGTGCAAGAAGAAGCTGGTGCTGCTAGAAACTCCAATATGGATGACACCAGGCCCTTTTCTACACCCATTTCTGAGACTGGAGATATATTAGAATTGCAGCATCTTATTGGAATGCAGCAACAACAGCTCAAACTTGTTCCCATTAATCTGTCTCAAGTAGTGGTGGAGCTTGGTAAAACTCATGAAACAACAAGTCTAGAAGATTAAATTTCAAACCCCCATCTTCAGCAAAATGAACATGTAATCAAAGCATCGTATAAAACCCACCACCACTATCATAGCCATGAATTTCATGCACAAGATGTTCTCCATTTTCAGGTGCATGCACATTGTTGTTCTAACATATATCACGTTGAAATTTCAATGTTTTTAAGGGAAGTAGAGTGATAAAATTAATTCTAGGAGATGATCCCTCATTTGCCTGTAGTTTTTGTTTGGTAGAAAGAAAAAAGGGATAATGATTTACCTAATGGTCCCCTTGAGGAAACACTTTTGAAGAACTGAGTACTATTGTGCTCTTGAAGTGCAAATCCATAGTTGTAACCCAAGAAGTCACAAATGCACAACTACAAAGCTAATGTAAGCAACCTTGTGCATCATTTTGTTCAGCCATGGTTAATATGTGAATTTGGCCAATTATTACAAGCACCCAGTTGGCCGGCTTGCCCTAATTTGAATTTCATTTCCCATAATTTTCGAACTGCTACCATCATCCTCCATAGCCCCCCTGCCATCTGCACAATTTTTGTGTAGTGTAAACCCCCCAGCCTGAGGGCATTGCCAATGGATTTCCATCAATTTATTTTTTTAAAACATTTTTTCCCATGATACCCAGTGGGTACCCATAGGATATGCATATGGTATCATGAGGAAAAAGTAAAAAATGACATAGGCAGTTTTGGAAAATGAAATGCTAGTTCTTGCAGGAGTTTCATTTTTCAAAATGCCCCACAGAATCTTACAAGTTGTAAGCGGCCCTCGAACTACACTAAGAATTTCTTCAGAGGTTTTTAGGTGTAGGGTAAAGCCCTAGGACCAGGGCTTTATGGAAATAAAAGACCTCTAGGCAGGAGCCCAGCGAGTCCCAATTTTCCACGAAGCCCTGGACTGTGGGCTTTACATAGCATAGGGACCGAAGCAACAGTGTGATGACAAAGAAGAAATCCCTGCAGGAAGGGATAGAGAAATGAAATCTCCAGGTGGAGGAGGGGATGGAAAACACTAGTCTCAAGCTGGGAGCTGTGAAATCCCCTCCCACAAAAGAGAGATTTGGGGAAGTAAGAAAACACAGCACACCTACTACCCCTACCCTATTTTGTTTGAGATTTCTATAAAAAAACAGTGAAAAACAGTAGTACATTGGGCTTAAACAGGGACTGAAACTCAAGTTAGCACCAAATTTTGAATTTTTTTTCCTTATTGTTTTCAACCATAGATATTCTAGTCTCATGCATTTAATCCTCTGGTTTCAACATTTTGTACTCATATATAATAAAATTCCATTACTTTGCAGGTAATGTTTAGAGATTGAAAGAGGGCTTGGGGATGCAAGAAGGCCCAAAAGGGGGTCACTTTATGAATATCAGTAATGTCATAGGGGAATTCTGTTTTGTAACAGCCGCCCAGTTTAGTGCAGCTTCTCCATATTATGTTGTCTCAATAGCCATTATTGTCCTTTAATTCTTGCTGAATGACAAACAGTTTTGATCATCATCCGTTTTTGAAAACACCAATTATGATTGCATCTTCTAATTGTAATTGCATAAGATTACTACTTCTTATACTCTTATGATATTGAGACAACATAATATGGAGGAGCTACACTATCATGAAAGCAAAAGCCCAATTTTAGAGGTCCCTTTCTTGAAAAGGGATCAAGAAAAAACTACCAAAATACCCAATCAGATTTCCATGATCCAGATGCAAGTATGGACCAGTGTTGTTCTAGTATCAGGTTTTGCAGATGCCAGGAGTTTCTTGGTATCAATTTTTTATATTTTTAAATTTGGATTAGGCTTTTAATTTATTTTTTAATTCCTTTTTTTGGTATCAGTGTGGTATCAATAGCTTGCTGGCTGAAAATTGGCAACATCAGTATCCATCAGGTATGTGAGCGTTGAACTTGGCAAAATAAGAACTCAAGTATTGGTGTTAGGTTTAGGGTTTTTCATTGTTAATGTGTGTATGTTTCCAACTAGAAAAACAAAGTGGTAGGATGCCAAGAAGAATTACAAACAAATATGAAAACAAGCATTCAATGATTCAAGAGTCAAGCAACATCATGCATAGGTTAAACTTGTGGAACAATATATTCAAACAACTATAATCAGCAATGTATATGAACATCTGAAGGCGGTACCAAAATGCATAAGCAACCCATCTAACATCTTCAACACATGATTATTTCTCCTCAAAATAGTTTGCCTTTTCAAGCAACTCCTCATTTTCTTCCAATAACATCTCCTCTACCACAAAAAAAATTCTCACAATTTATCTCCAACAAGCTTGTAATCAACTCACGCATCAACAGGCCAATTTTTGTAAATCATGACAAGTTTGTCAAGATTTTCAACCCCAAGACAACACCATTGCAAATTAATGAGCACACATGCAACAGAGAAGATTTGTTCAATCTCAATATGTGAACCTAGGATGCCTAAAATCTGTCGTGCTAAAAAATCAACATTCAGGAACCTGGATTCATTAACAGACCATCAAATCAAAGGATCAAGGCCATCAACATTCTCCACATTGAAGCTACAAAACAAAGATAGTTTAGCTTTGAAAAGGCCCTTAGTTCCCTCTTATGTTGAAGCTGCTCGCCCAAACAACCCAATTGAAATCGAAAGCAGTTCAAGTGATGGAAGAATTGAGCTTGCAGCTTGATTTAGATTCAAAAATCCCATCACAACTTTCAACAAAGGCATCACAACTAACTCATCATATTGCTACACTAATATGGCAACTTGATCCTTGCTGATGGAATCCATGATGCAATCCATGCTTTTGGAACATGAATCCACATCTAATCAACCATGTTGTGGGTTTTTTCCCAAGAGAAGGATTTTGTAAAACTTAGAAAAAGATACAATTCAATAATGATTTATGTAACCATTGTACCATACAAAATCTCAATCTCTTGATCAAATTCACCACACTGAAGTGGAGGAACAATAGGAGCTCGACAATCATATTTCATCCTCATTGTCCCCATGATTGCCAAAGTAGCAAACAATGCATCTGATAGTAACCAATGGGTCTATACGCGCTACTAGGACACATTTTAGGTGTAACAACTATTTAATTTTACACATTTTTAAGTGCTAAGTCAAATCAATATTTTAAATGTTTGGTAAATGTATACAACAATGTTTCTAATACATTATGGAAACATTTGAAAAAGTTTGAAACAAATCTAATGAATATTGAATACCCAAAATCACTTTTTAAGCAATATAATAAGTGATTTTAACACTTGAAAAACTCATAAATGGCTCCTTAATGGACTCAAAAATGACATTTTTTGGGACATTGTTTAAATCAAACTTTACTATGATATTATAATGCAACATTTTTGTGAGTCAAAGGGACTTTTTAAAGATTTTGTTAAACTTACAAATGGAATAACCTTCGGATATTTTGAGAATATTTTGGAATAAGTAATCATTAAGCAAAGCACCAAGGAGGTGGGTGTGGGTCCTAATAGCGTGTTTGGACCCTAATACCCTCTACTTTGATTCAACAAGCAATGATGAACAACTGGGTTTAGGGTTTTAATTATTGCTCGAACAATTGTCCATGTGAGACTTGTTTTGCTTCCAAGGTGATTTTTTTCCAAAAGACCTTAAAATATGTGCATGTTATCAATATGTTACATTTGGCAAAGTTCATTTTCACAAACTAGTCAAGGGTCTTGAGTTTTATATGTCACAAACTAGCTTCATGACAAGCCTTCTCCCATTCATGTCTGCCCTTCTTAGACTTCTTAGTCCAAGTAATTATTTTCAAGAAAATAGTCTATGCATATTTCAAGCTAACTTCATTCATGCTTGCACTCACCTTAGCTTCATTTGTGGCATATTGCCTTTGACATAACATGACCAAAACAAAAGCCAACAAATGACTAAAGCAATGTAAAGGCTCACATGACATAACAAAAGTGAATATAGTTATGAAGGAATTTAAATTGGCTCCTTCATCTTTGACATATGTGATGACCTTACTTTTCAAATTGAATTCAACCAATAAAACCTTCACTTATTTTGCAAAAGTTGCACCAAAAGTATTAGGTGCTTAAAATAATCCAACATTTGTGTGACAAAGAACCCAACTCTGGTTAATGGAATTAATTACCAAGGCAAATATGTCATACCCTAACCTTGACATCCATAGGTCAAATGTTGTTATCACAGTTACACACCAGCTAATGGCTAAAAACATACAAACTTCCATGATTATTAATAGCAAAATAGGAAGGTACTCACAAACAAGTTGTTTGTGAGATGGAAACCGGACTTGACCACAAAGATGCAACACCATTTGCTTCAACCAAGGGTTTCCCACAATAGATAATGGCATGTAGCCTTTAACGATCACCAAAACAAGATCCTCAATGAACCCCATTTGCATTGGGTTAGATTTTTTGTAAAGCTTCACACCTCCAAAAAAATAATGATGGCTATAAGTGTGACAAATTCCTTACTCTTACATTTTTATCTTTTGCTACCATCTCCACCTTCTAGATTAGTTTTGTGCATTGTGTACTTCGCCAAATTTGGGACATGTTCATTTGTAACGTGTTTATTCACGATTGTGATGCCATACTCAAGATTGTAAGTTATGAAACCTTTTCAAGACTTGGTTGAAATCTAAGAACTTACATCTAAGTTTCTAGAAAATTGACCCATCACACACCTATGAGTTGCACTCCTTGCACATCAATTTTGGCATTGTTGTCATCCAACACAAAGAAAGTCCACAACTCTACTACATGATGCCATGAAACCTAATATTGGTTGGCACATTACAAAAAATCATGGCTTTTCAAAAGGTTAATTTGATCGAAATGTCCACATTAACCAAAGGGTATGTCCATTTTAACTAAATGTTTGGGGCATGAAAAACACATGTTACATTTAACAAGTACATTTGACTAAAGTGACATTTTTGACCAAGTGTCAAGCCAAAGACTTGGTCAAAATGGACAATTGTTCATCAAAATGACCATGGCTTAATCAAATTGGCCATATTCATTGGAGAGGGTTTAGTCAAATTGACCATCTTGATTTGACTTTTCATCAAATGAACCATACTCATTTGATGACTTAACCTATTTGTTAAGCCTAAGTTACTTACTTAACCTAACATATGAAGGCAAGCCCATCCTTGGGTGTTACCATTAAGAATGTCACACTTTGATTTTATTAAACCCATCGAACTTTGAAAACTCATAAGAACATTTAAATGGACATTTTCATTTTATTTTTTGAGTAAATTTATTAAATTCCATAGATTTTGAAATTAATTAATTAAATATGATTTAGTTATGAATTTCCAAAGTTGAGGTTATTGATTTTTTAAAAGGCATTTTAATTAGGAATATAAATTTTTAAATTTTCCAAATTTTTAAATTCCCAAATAAATTTGAAGCCATATATTAAAACATGCAATTGATAAACATGAAAAAAAAATTATAGTTGTGAAAACATTTAATGAAAAAGGCCCAAAAAAATGATTTGGATGTTTTTGGTCCTTTAACCATTCTTTGAGGTGGTTCTTAGTGGTGCCATCCAAGGATGGGTTCGCCCATTAATTAATAGGTTAGGCTACACCTAGACTACCTATTTAGCCTAACATAATTAATAGGCTAGTAGGTTACTTGTTAAATAATAACCTAGTTAGTAGTTTAACTAAGTAGCTTAGCCTACACCTACCTAGTAAGCTACCTAGGACATAACCTAGGACTACTAAGTAGTATATTAAGAAATGTAAGTTTTTTAAATAAGTATTTTAGGTTTACTAAGTAGACCTATTAACCATGTAGGTATCTTATTAACCTTGGCTTATTATAGGTACATAGCCTAAGCCTACTAAGTAAATAACAGCCATTTAGGCTTAGTAAGTAAATAGCTTATCCTATTAACTAGGTTAATAGCTTAAGCCACCTAGGCCTAACTATTCAATAGGTAGCGTAACCTAGGCTATTGAGGTCTAGTAAGTAGTTACATAACATTAAACAACCTAGGCCTATTAGGTAGGTAGCCTAACCCATGTCATTTAGGCCTATTAGGTATGTAATCAAGCTTAGGCCATCTAGGCCTACTAGGTTTGTAGCTAACCTAGGCTACATCACTTAGGCCTACTAAATAGATAACTTAAACCGAGACCTACATAATAAACTAGGCTACCTACTTAATATGCCTAGGCTAGGTTTATTAATATGCTAGTAGGTATTTACATAACATATTAAATATCATAGGCATAGGTAGCTTATTAAGTATGTATATTAAACAGAGACTTAATAAATACTTATAAGGCCTAATAGATTATAACCTACATGTTACTTAGGTACATGCATTTGTTAATAAATATTTTAAACCTATTTAAACTAACCTACCTATAACTTACCTATTTATGTAAATAATGTAAAAAAATTCAAGTTAATTTATTACAATATGCATGTTGAAAAAAAATTCATGGAAATTGATTACATTATGTTGGTTCAAAATCATGGTCATTACAAATATGTTGTCCAAAAAAATCACCTTATGGGGTGATGATGCAATGATTAACGACTTGACTCTTCAATGTGGAGGTGAGGAGTTCAAGTCCCCACACTTGCAATCTAAACTACTTCGGTTATCTAGGTGACTTAATTAGGTGGACTAGGTTGTGAAGTCTACTAGACGATTTAGCATAAAAGGCTTGGCCTAACCTCAGTGGTTTGATATAGCCTAAGTGGCTAAATTAGTGGCCTAACCTAAGCTCAGGACATAGGGTTGGTAAATAAATTAAATATTTTTGACATTAATTATTAGGTTTATTAATTAGGTAGGTAAGTAGGGTAAGGTAAGGTAGGTACGTAATTTATTAATATTTTCATATCAATTTTAAATAAAAGAATTTAAATGATGTATATATTTTTTCGTTGCCCAAATTATATTATGGTCATGGTGGTTTAAGTTAAAAAACTTGGTAAAAAAAATCTAGTCAAAAAAATCAACTAAAAAGACAAAATGGTTGGGTTCAAATCGACTTGTCCAAAATGACACTTTGGTCAAGTTAGACATGGGGGTAAAAAAACCATATGGGGGATTTTTTTTTACTGAAATTCTTAGTCAAAAAACAATGATTCCTTGTAGGGGTGGTGAGTTGTGTCAATCGTTGCTTTTAGAATGCTTCTTTTTTAACTTGTTCTTCACCAACTACACCTTGAACTTGCAGCATTGCCTTTAACAAAATAAAGCTTTCATTGTTCACAACCAAATTATCAAGCCTTACAATGGCGAACTCATTTGCATAAGAGTCCAACAACTTGGAAGGCATCCATCTCTAGAGATGATTCAACAAACTATAGGCACAAAAAACACAAAAGATTTTGAGAAACATGATGAGCAATAAACACATTACAAGAGTGAAAATAGTTAATAGATGAAAAATGCAGAACTAGTTAAGAAATCTCACCTCTTAATATACAACTCTTCTTTGTGACAGCAAATGAAAGCTCATAAAAATGATTCCTAAATGCATCAAATATATATTGCCATCTCCAAAGGAGGCTCTCATAAACATGTATGTCAACCTAACGAATATCATTTTTTTCTTCGTGTAGCTCCACACAAATGGCCAGGCCTTGATATCACACAGATTTTGCAAAACCGTAAACCCACATGTTCAATTAACCCTAACACATCTCATTCACTAAGAATCGACAACTAGGTTCTCAACCTTTTTGCTGGTAACTTGATGACCTACTGATAGATTCCCCTATACCCTAGTGCATACCTAGCATTTTCCTAATACCAGAGCAACACTGGTATGGACCAGCCAATGCAAAATGCACAGAAAAATGTACGATTCCATGTAAAGCCCTTAAATTTACATGCCCTTAAATTTTTACCAAGTATGCAGAGGCAACCTTGGCGGAAATTGTTGATGGAAATATGATGTGTGAAAATCATTAATTTGTTTTCACCAAAAGACTTTATGTATGTAAAAACTTGTGGATCAGTACCACCATGTCCAAGTGAGGCAGCAAATGTGCAGGGTGCACGTTAGGCTTTTGTTAGTATGACCTGAACATAAAGCATGCCGAATGTGTGTATATTGTGTGTGTGTGTGTGTGTGGGGAGGAGGGTGTAGGGCAAAAATTGAACCAAGAAATCACAACTGGAGTGTTGCAAACCTACTTGTTTAACCTACCCCAAGTGATTGCAATCATGCTTTCCCAAAACAACTACATGACTCACCTTGCTCTCAACTACTACTACTATACAAAACTTGCAACCAGCCACAAATTAGATATGGGTCTTTTGGATAACTAACATTGTACAGGACACCGCAGCCATTTCTTGTGTTCATGATTTGTTGATCACAAGAGAGTTGATCATCATGAGAAGGTGTATAACCATCTTGTTCTTTTTTAAGCACAGCTTGCTATAACTATCCACACATAATGTGACTTCAATTAATTACTTAGGGGGATCCCAAGTTCAAAAAAATATTCCTTTGCCATGGGCATTTTTGATTGGCTCATCACAAAAGAAATTAAGCTTTGGACAGTCTCAAAATGGAAATATTGTGATCTCCTCCTTTGGGCTGCTCATAAAGGTTAAGAGAAGAGAACTGAGGGCTAAGGATATGGAAGGAAGTGAGGCACCATTGAGAACCCATTGAGAACTTCATGGGAACATGGTAGGAATAACAAAAATCCAATACAACCGACCCCTCCTGCAAAAGGAAAAACAAAACCTGGGCCCCCTGGGTGGTGCATACTGCTTCATGTGTCTAGGCTAATGGCAAAAACTTGCATATTTATTATAATTTAGTATCAGCTTAGTTATGTTGGGGGCCTTTGGGCAATGGGTATAGGACTATTAAGCTCTCACCTTATTCAAGTGAGACCATAGTGTTGGTTTCAAGACCCATTTTCATGATAGATTCAGTCTCTCTCTTTAATTCTCCTTTTTCAAAAAAGAGTCGCCAAATTTCTTTTTTTTTTTTCCTTTTTTTCTGGGGGAGCGTGTGGCTACAGGTTTTTACTGACTAATGTTTTTAAATGGTCCTCTACAAAAGTGTCGCCAATTAAGTTGAAATATGCCTGGGGATGCTCGCCATTGTTGCTACAATATTCATTTGAGAGAACACATTACAGGCTAGATCTGCCACCATATAAGCAGGCCAAGAGAAAACTTCAAGTCATTTGTTACTGGAGAAAAACAAAAATTTAATCAATTGTTTGCACTAGTCTGACAGAATAATTAATGATTTCATTCACCATTAACTTAGTCTGTAACAAACATGATTATCCAAATTACAGTTAACTATTAATGAAAATTTGAAGAGTATTAGTGGTTTTTATTATTATTTTTATTTTATTTTTTTGGGGTATCTTTCAAATTTGGGCTCCAATTGCTTCTAGTTTTTGGCCAACTTCAGTTCTAATAATTAATTGCAAGCTTGTGCTGTTACTTCAGTAGGAGATTGTGAAGAGTTGCAATAACTAACTAGCTTTACAATCAAGGAAGAAAAACAGGAAGTAATTTGCTTTTGCTTTTGTGTTTGTTTGTTTTTTCCTCAAAAACTTGTTTGTTTTGTTACATTTTGGTTTTGGTTTTGGCTTTTCCAAGATACAAGTTGGCTTTGGCTTAATCACCAAGATTAGTAACTAATCAAAAGTTAGAAGCTGATGAAAAGAACTAGGCCTAAACTTGCAGTGCTGGATTGATAATTACTAAACACAGGAGGTACTGTAGACTATCCTGATTGAGCCGTCATCAGATCAGATAGATCCAGTTGTTTGTGTTTGTTGAGAACTTGAAGTTAAGGAATTGTTACATAACTGTGTCGATGAGTTGAATTTAAGAAAGTGTTTCTGTTTTCTGTTGTTGAGTTGAAGTTAAGGAATGCATTTTGTTGTTGTTGTTGTTATTGTTGTTGAATTGTAGTTAAGGAATTGTTTTGTTGTTTGAGTTTGTTGAGTTGAAGTTAAGGAATTCGTTGTTAAGGATTTGTTGTTGGTGTTTGTTGAGTCGAAGTTCAAGAATTTGTTATTAAGGACATTGTTGGTGTGTGTGTTTGTTGAGTCGAAGTTCAGGAATTTGTTATTAAGAACTCTGTTGGTGTGTGTTTGCTGAGTTGAAGTTCAGGAATTTGTTGTTAAGGACTTTATTGGTGTTTGTGTTTGTTGAGTTGAGGTTAAGGAATTGTTGTTAAGAAATTTTTTGTTGTTGTTGTTTGTGTTTGTGTTGGTTGAGTTGAAGTTAAACAAGTTGTTGTTGGAACAAACTAGGAATGGAGTGAGGAACTTAGTTAAATGCAGCACCAGCACCAGCTTTGGTCCAAGAAACTCAGCACTTCAACAAACATTTTTGCTGCAACTGCACTGAAGAGAGAGAGAGAGAGAGAGAGAGAGAGAGAGAGAGAGAGAGAGAGAGAGAGAGAGAGATGGTTTTCTCGCCCTCAACTTGCAGAGTAATTTTGTGGAGCTGGGGTTTTGGATCCACAAGGAGTTTCAAGGAGGCTTTCCACCAACATTTGGATCATCACTGAGCAGGTGTTACTCCGAAAACACCATAGCCCACATGTTTCTCTCTCTCTCTCTCTCTCTCTGGCTGGACAGTGGATTTACTCTAAGCTTTTGTACCTTGTTCTGCAAGCTATAGAACCCACCAGGTCTTGGAAGCCTTGGAAGAAACATGTTGCTAACGATGAGATGACAACAATGTCTAGGTTACTACAATCATCATCATCCCGGATTAGACATGAACCAGTAGGAAAACTTGTAAACTCTCAATTGACACCCAGACTTCTTCAATCGAAAACAAAATGTCTGGTGATCTGATTTTGCAGCACTGGTGACTGAATCAGAAGTATAGCTGCTGAAGCAATTACAAAGCTGTTAGTGTGCAGCTGGACTGTTATGTGAAGAGCTTGCAATTCTGTTTCACTTTTTCTGTTGTCCTTGAGGAAAATCATTCCTTGGTGGCAGCAAGTTTTGTTTTGGATTTGATCCATGTCCTCAGATCTCTCTCACTCTCTCTCCAGAAATCTGCATGTTTTGTGAAGTGGATGGTGAGAAATTTTATTCACAGACATTGAAGTGTAAAGGGTTCTCATGCAGAGTAGAAATTGTAGAACAATTGGGATTCTCAGTCTGACCATCCATGGGTTGAAGAAATCATGGTCACCGGCTTGGTCATGTTGCTGCATGAGAATGCTCATCATGTGTGCCTCGAGCTTGCATCAGACCAGTAGCTAGCTCCTGAGGTTCAACAGTGATCTCAGGAAGAATCCTTTTGTGCGCAACTAGAATTGGGGCTCGAGAGTTCTCACATTTAATGTGCATTGCATCAAAACCCATTCTTTGAAGCTGTGAGATGATCTTTACTTAGAGAAATGCTTGATTCAGCGAAGACTTCTTTGAGAGGTAGCTAGAATTTGCAGAGCTTTGTCAATCTTTGCGACTGCTGTATAAGAAGATCTAGATGTTGGTGTCCATAAGTATTGTGAGCTTGAGAAAGACATCATGATTGGCAGGATCTAATAGCAAAGTCTAGCTGCAGCTACTATATCATACCAGGAGGCTGTGGAACATGAAGCTGCAGCTGGCTGCTGATCAGCCACCACCACAGCATCCAAGTCTGGTTCTTCAAAGCTTTGAAAGCTGCGCAGTTGGAGGAGATGATCAAGGAGTAAACAGTAAATTTCTGAATGAGCAAGATGTTGAGTTGATCACAGGAAGATCAGGATCAGGTACTTCAGGAGTCAGAGATCAGTGTCGAACACACCCCAACAGCCTCAGTACTACAGCTAGCACGGATCTTGCAGATGCAACCAGAGCTGCTGCAGCTTCTCCATTGCACCTCAGTATTGCAGCTGGAAGCGATCATATTGTTAGTAAAGGATCTAGTGGTGAAGCTGGAAGGTCTTCTGCTGCTGCTGCTGTTCACCAGGTTCATTGCAACGGAGAAGAAGAGCCACACACCAATATGGAAGATCAGAGAGAAGTTTTGGGGGTAGAAAGCTGCAGCAGGCACACAAAGGAGAGCTCAGAGCCCCGCATTATGAGAGAGCAAGAAGCTGTGGATTTGGGTGGAGGTGATATTCAAAGCAGACATGTGAGAGATGTCACAGTGCAGGCCAATGACTTCCAGACTTGGAGGTACCAGCGAGATCAGCAGCTCAGAACTGCTGGAGCTGCTGCTGCTGCTCTAGCTGGGAGGAGAGACAAGCTGGATTCAGAACCCACTGCAGCTCAATGTGTAAGTCTGGAAGGTGCTGCTGCTGCTCCTTGTGGTGTTATGTATCGAGAATGCCAGAAGAACTTAGCGGCAGATCGAGGAGTCTGTGCCATAGATGGTTGCGGAGAATTCATGCCATCAGGTTTGTTGTCCACTGCTCTTGATAATCTCCGTGCAAATCTCCTTGAGTAATTTGATGAATGCTTGCAGCTCTAAACTGCTTCTCCCATCTTGATCTCCAGATGTCAAACTTGCACTGTAAGGAGATCTGTGTATGTTGAGTAGACTGTCAATGATTATCATCAGTTTGCAAAGTTGTGAAGTTAACCCCTTGATTGGACCTCCTGATTCCTTTTGATGTTATCAATCTTCATGATGCTCCTTGAAGGCAATCTTTTAGGATTTAGGGTGTGGCGGGTGTCAAAGTGCTTTTGTGATTGTACTATGGGGGCACATGCAGGAAGAGAAGGCAAGAATGCTTTGACATGTGCAGCTTGTGGTTGCCATAGAAACTTCCATCGGCGTGTGCAGTTAGCTTGGGACCATCATGACCAAGGGGGGAAAGATGATCATGAGGACATGGAGCAGCAACAGCTGCATGAAAAAGAGGGAGCAGGGGAGAATGAGCATGTCACTTCCATTTGCAAAATTGAGCGTGTTGCTCATGAACTCATGGCTGCTGCAAGTCGTACCATTCCTCTTCTCTCCCAAGAGCTACCATATCTAAGCCACCATCATCAGAATCATCATGCAGCAGGTAGGGTTGAAGATCTCTTCATCAGAGAACGCAACGTAATGGCCAAAATCTCTGTTGAAAATCTTGACCATATTGCTAAGGTATGTGATGACTCTATCTTCATTATTTTTTGATGATTCAAGTTAGCCAAGTCAATTGTTGTAATGGATTAGATTTGTTGGTAACTACTGTGATTGATTGTTTTTCTCGAGCAGATTTCATGATGATGTCTCCATGCATAGAACAAACATTTTCTTTGTTGTGGTCTTCCTCCCACTCAGACAGTACAATGCTGATTTTGCATTTGCTGCAGTTGATGCTTTCAACTGCTGAGTATTTAACCCTCCTCCAGAAAATGAGCTCAAGCACAACAACAATGACCCACATGCAGCACATCACAGCAAGCTCCCATGAGCAAGCGATTCAAGAGGACAAGGAATTCGATGTTGGAGCAGCATCTCCTCCAAGTCCTCTTCCTTGTGTTGCAGAGCAGGGACCTTTATCATCAGATGTTAGCCCAGTTAGTACAGTGGAGAAGAGATCAGGACCAACAGCTGCAGCTCCAATTATGCCTGCAATGCCCCTCTATCTTCAGCCATGCAATACAGGAGCTGGTCATATTGGTGCTGCACAAGCACTTTCCTTGGCCAGCCATCAGCGTCATCATCAACATCATTATGCTACAGTTGGTAACACCACACAAGGTGTGTCTGTAACAGGAGGACTTAGCTCTCAAAGGTTATTCTTGGAACGGGGTTCAACTGGAGGAGCTTCAGAGCTTGCTGCTGCCACACGAAAGTTCAAGAGAAAGAGAACCCATATTACAGAAGAACAACGGTATAAGCTGAATCTGTTTGCAGAAAGAGCTGGATGGACTGTTGTTGGACAGTGCAAAGAAACAATCGATGCTGCTTGCACCGACATAGGTAAAGACCCAATTCCAGGCTTATTAAGATTCAGCAAATTGACTAACCTATTTTGTAAGATGGCCGAACTGTAGGTAGACTCTGGTTGCTCTGAATCCCAACCACAGAATTTACAGGAAAACCACACCCTTGCGTCGTTGCATCTTTGTTCTCTTTGTGGCCTACCAAGAAATTGTGTCTTTGACATCAGTCTTGTTTGATGGAAGTCACAAATTATAAGTACTGCTCATGTGTGTGTGTGTGTATGTGTTTTCCTTCCAGGTATTGAGCCAAAGACTCTCAAGTACTGGATTCACAACAGCAAACAGAAATTCAAGCGAGAACTGTCAAGTGAAGAAGGGGCAATGCAGGGGGGCAACTAACTAGAACCACCGATCTGTATGTATCAGATCCTTCGTTCTAGTATGTGATGATATCATGGCTGAAGAATCACTCATACAGGGCCTAAAGAAAGAAACCTCATGCTTGATGATTATATGCAATTTGGTGCAAAACAATAGGATTTGGTTCAAAATGTAGGGTGTTGTAGGATTTGGTGCAAAAACTTAAGATTTGATCCACAAGCAAATAAGATTGTAGATTTTCTGCTTGCATAGCTGTTATCACATTTATCTTTTTCATGTCTTCTAGGTTCCAGCTAAAGAAGGAAGGTGGGTGAATTTTGATGTTTGGAATCAATCAGCACCTGAGAAAATTTCTAGCTAGCTAGCAACTACATATTATGCACTTCAGAAGCTACAATAATCTTGGCATCTATGTTGGGTTATCTTCTTCTTCCCCATACAATGTAGAGAGACATCACATCTGCTCCCATGCACACTATGTTTGTGTTCATCACTCCCTAGTTGAAGATCAAACCATTGTGGCAATGTGCACGTGGCATCAGAAAGCCTTTTACTGAAAAAGATTCATCTAGGCCTGTTTCCTTTCATGATTGTTGATGGTTTTATCACATATGGATTAGTTCAGGGAGAAGAAGAGAGTAACATGGGCACTTAACTATTATTGAATGGGACATAGAAAGCTTTATTGTGACCCATTTTGAACAGATTTATGCCAATTTTTTCCCTTTGCAGGTCTAGATTTGTAGTCCCAAACTACTATAATTGTTTTGGTAGAAGGCAAAGGGATGAACATGCTTGGGCTCCAGGTAGGCAAGCATTGGGTCTTTTGTTAGGCTAACCTTTGCCTAGTGAACACAAAGCTTTGTATTCTATTGCAAGGCAACACATGATATATGGGTTCCATAAACATTCTTCTTCACTAATCACTTGATCATGAGGGCATGATGTCTCTAGATGCACCTACCATTCTACAAGCAAAACAACCTAATCAAGGGACCACTCCACTCTCAAAGTTGCCAAATAATTTCTAAACAAACAAACACCAATCTCAATGTGTTAGAGCACACCTTTATTTTGCAACTCTCCACACTAGATGTGGTGGTGTTGCATGGCAGTTTTCACCTCACACCCCTGACCTTTGAAATGTTGAGTGCAACACTAAGAGCTGTGCTAATGACCTCTAAGTGCATAGCAAGTCTCTCTATATGACTACATGAATGAAATACATGAAAAACTCCAATCTTAGCTTACATCATGCATTTGCTCAAACAATCGCTTTAGTTGGGCACATATCTCAACAATTTAAGCATAATCTCTATTGTTTAGGTTTTGGTATATTTATTGAAATGAATATGTATATGTAGATTACATTGTTCCTTCTCATTCATGTATTAACTCAATGTAAAAAATGAAAATGATTACTTGATGACCAATGGACATGGTATAATTTAATTAAGTGTAATTAAAAGCACTCATGGTTATTCTTAAATACTCATATTCAATAATATACTATATCATATTAATTTACATGTGTTTTAGCTAGTATCCCAAGTTTTAAGCATAATATAAAGAAGAAACACCTTGTGGCCACCAGCTTTGTTACAACTTTCATGAGTCATGGTCTTTAGAATTTAGATTTACAAATCATGTTTTAGTTTAATGATTTGATAATTTAAACCTAAGATAATTTATATCCAATGGTCATAAGGTGATTAAGGTTCTATGGCAATACCAAAATATGCAACAATTTTTTTGCTTCAATACATTGATGAGTTAGTTTACAAGTTTAGGGAGGTTCTATGGCAATACCAAAATATGCAACAATTTTTTTGCTTCAATACATTGATGAGCTAGTTTACAAGTTTATTGAGGTTCTATGGCAATACCAAAATATGCAACAATTTTTTTGCCTGGATACATTGATGAGTTTGTTTACAAGTCTATGCATTCTGTAATGATTTGATTTTAAATTGAATCTCATCAAATTTAAATGTTTTCTGATGTTTAAATACTTATGTCATTTCTATGTAGAAGTGATTGTGTACATTTTTAGGGTTACTCAGTGCATTGTTTTTCAAAATAGAATCCATTTCGTAAGCCATAGCAGGACTCCATTAACCCAATTCAGATAGAAATTTGAATTTAGCTTTACTTGGCAAATATAATTTTGTGTAAATTTGAATTTGCTCTTACTTGGTTAACATGTACCTGTTTTTTAATGTTTGAATTTATCCTAACTCAACTGACAGGTATATTATAGTTGCTACACCCACCAGTGTTTGTTTTTTCAAAAAGTCATATTTGAGCATCCCAAGAGGGATTTAGCATTAAATGATGACAGGTTTCTAGAATCTTTCCAAAAATTGAAAACCTAGTACGAAAAATGCCCCACCCTTTGAAATTGGAGTGAAAATGTGGCTAATTCTTTTTAAAAAAATTTGGCCATTTTTCCTCAGAAGCCAGGGAATTTGGGTCGGAGTATTCCCTTTCAATTTTAATTTTTGAGATTTGTGCAAAGATATATGACTGGATACCGGAAACCCACCCAACACTGGTTCAAGGTTCCTTTGTATTTACAGCTTACCTGCCTGAAGAAACCTGTTTTCAGCAAGCGGGAAGGTATCAGCCATGCTGTATTGGGTCTCCTGACTGGCGGAAGGCACCAGCCAGCCTGTCACTATTTCTAAAAGTGAAAAAATCCCAGCTCTGCTTTACGTAGGAGAAAGACCTGAGTACAGGCCCTTCCGTGATTTGCAATCTGTGCCCAAGTATTCAGCCCTTCTCCTATACAAAAACAGTTCCATCCGATGAACATTCCTCAATATGTGGGTTATAGGTTTTTTGTTTAGGGTTCTGATCTCTCTCTCCTGCGGTACACACGTTTCAGAGCAAGTTAACACCTGGTAGACATTCCTCTAAATGTGGGGTTTAGGGTTTAGGCTAACTGCGGGTTTAGGGTTTAGGATTCCGAAGTCTCTCCTCGACCATGCTCCTCACTCTCTCGCATGGTGCTACCCTCGTTGCCATAGCCCTGAGGAGTAACAAACGAAGCGATCTGCAGCTATCTCTCAGCAGCTGCTGCAGCACCTGGGCAAGTGGAAGGAGTAGGAGGGTTGATTGGGGTGTTACCAACATCGGCCCAAATTGGAGCAGCAGAGCTTCTCTGGAAATAGCAAACTCTGGGAGAAAATCTTCAGAACAAGAACCAATGCAGACGCAAAGGTGCGCCGTCATAACAGGAGTGGCCAGATCTCGAGGAATTGGGCGTCAACTCGCATACTCTTTCATCAACCAGGTACCTACCAGATTTTCCAACTCTTAACTTTGCGTTTCGTCTCTCGTGAGTTTTCATTCAGCGGTTAGAAAGAGGGTCTAAAAGAGCTTTGAGAATCATGGGTATATCCAAATCTCGCCAGGCTTGCTTTTATGTTTCAATTATGTGCAGTAAATGAGAACTTGGATTTGTAAGGGTTTCGTGTGGGCTTTTGAAAATGCTCTAAGATCTTGGCATTTGTAGTTGGAGGTGAAGTGTTTGGAGCTGGGTTTGCAGTGTTCATCTCTGGCTTTTTAATGATTAGGGTTTCGGGGTTGTGCAAGGTTGAAACCCCTCTGCTTGAAATTATTGGTTTGTGATTGAGGGTTGTGCTTGCATTGAGGCAGCAGCAGATGTCAAGCATTACTCATGGCTTGACTGACTGAATGTTGTGTGAGACAGGGCTACAAAGTGGTAGGTGTGGATGTGCAAGAGCCTAATCAAGCTGATGATAAGCTGTCCTTGGAGAGCTTTTTGTTTGTAACAGCAGATGTCAGTGATCCTGCTCAGGCTAAGCATGCAATAACAGAAGCAGCACAATGGTGTGGCAATCAAATCCATGTCCTCATCAACAATGCAGGCTCGAACTTTTCCCAGTTTCCTAAGTGATTGATTGTCTAGCCAGACATTAGGTTGGTATAGGAAATGTTGCTCAGATGATGGACTCTGCTGTCTGAACATGTCTCATTGACATTTCTCACTGCTTGCCCACAGATTGACAGATGCTAGTCTCAGTAGTTAAACCAGCTAATCGATGTGAAGTAAAGCTCAATTATGAAGTACAAGTAAGGGGAGGCAGCCTTGTATACCAAGACAAGGTGCAAAATTACTTTGTGGTTCATTGTGGATGGATGCTGCAGCAAAGTTGCCTCATTTGGGGAAGGAGGATCCTCTGAAGGTTTTTGCGGATACAGTAGCAGTGAATTTGAATGGGGCGTATTACATGTCACAATGTGTGCAGCCATACATGCCAGTGGGACGATCGAGTATCATTCACATTTCAAGCACACGGGCATATCAAAGTGAACCAAACACGGAAGGTTACAGTGCTTCCAAGGCTGGCCTGTGTGGTTTAACACATTCACAGGTGAAAAAAAAATTCACATCTTGTTCAACCCTGTAGTTTGCCAAAATCAATGACTAGCAATATAAGAATCATCTTGACAAACTTCTCATGCTTCTTTTGCAGGCAATCAGCCTGGCAGGAAAGGTGCGTGTAAATGCCATTTTACCAGGATGGATAAACACAGATGATGCAGGGGATGGAGTGCTCAGACCTGAGGATCATGCATGGCACCCTGTTGGCCGGGTTGGCATTCCAGAAGATGTAGCTCAAATGTGCTTGTTTTTGTGTGATGAAGAACGAGCAGGATTCATTACAGGTCAAGAGTTTGTTGTAGATGGAGGAGTTAGCAAGAAGATGGTGTATCCAGAGTAGTATTATTCATCCAAGTTCTTTTGGTTCAATCTTCCATTGTTGTTGCTGCTCAAATCTATCTCAAATTTCAAAAGGTTTACCTCAAAGAAAGAGCTTGAAAGACAGCAAATAGTGATTATACCCTGGGTTGGTTTTCAAATAAAGCATGCTACAGATAACCTCAATCAGGTTTCTGTAGGAATGTGCTCATCAGTGCAGGAAGCACAACTGTGGTCTGGAGGGACCTACCCTTCTGTGGAGGACAATACCAACATCAGGTTGGAGCAAGGGGGGACAGGACAAACCTATTACATCTCTGTGTTGCCTTTGCAGTCAGCTGCTCATCTACCCAAATGAAGTCACAACTCAGAGATCAGGCGATGGATCAGTGCCAGGTTTTTTGCAGATGGAATGATTAGAAGCTCACACGGAAAGTGATGGTTTGATGGTTGATCAATTCAAGTGCAAGTTTCTTTTTCCAGCTTGTGTGTAAAACAGTCTGTGATTCCATGCAAGTGTTGTCTTTTTTTACACCAAAAGAAAGTGAGCAAGTTTCAGTCAAGCTGCAGCAATGGCACCCATCCATTAAGGTTCAACAAACCAGTTTGGGCATTGTTCAAACCAGTGTTGGCAGGTTCAGGGTATTGGGCAGGTCCAGGTTGTGGGTTATGTTTTTGGGAATCTGGACCAGAGGTTCAGAATTTTGCTGAAACTATATTTTGAGCCAGACCACAAAACTGCCTCTTGTGGAAACCCAAACTTGGACCAGGCTGTTGTACCTTTTAAAAATGCATTGTTCCATCACTTTTGGGTTTAGTCCTAAGATAGAAGTGGAACTTTTTATGTAGTTGTAGGTCAGGGCACAAGTTCAATGCAAATACGTGGCTGGCATCTCATAGTTCCATCTTGAGTGAACTGGTTGTCCATTCATTAATTCCCCCTCCTGAAAAAACAGTTCGAAATAATCTTCTCTCAATGGAGAAAAAAGGTGGGTCTAGTTGTTGCCTCTTGCATTGTCTTGTTAGCTTTCAAGATTATTTTCTTCACTTTGTTCATCTGCAATTTCCTCTTACACTAATACCTCACTTCATGGGTTTGGGTAACTAATTAGACAAATTATTCCTTCTGGTTAGGTGCAACGTAGATGGAGCTGAAACCAAGTCTTTAATTCAATTAAGTGTAGGGTAAAGCCCTAGGGGCATTCTCAAAATAAGGGGCCTAGGAAGAGGCGATAGAACCAGACAGCACTGGTCCAGACTTCAGATGGTTGAGGGACAAAATTTGTTACTTGAAACCACAGAAAGAAGAAACAGAGCTCAAAAGTGTGAAAACCTCTCATCTCTGTAGTGAAAACTCGTTGAACTACCAATTTGTGACTTCCAAGCTTGATAGACTCGACCCCACAACCGTTCTAGTGAACGAAGTAGTACCCACAAGATGCAAACGAGAACTCCACTCTAGATATCAAAAAACTCACAATTGCTTCTTTTACAAATCTCACACAATTTGTCGTACTGATGCTTCAAATCTTCTTAAGCGATCGCCTTGTGCATCGCCATCCCGGTGTGCATCGAATTGCATGCACTTCCCTTTTCCTCAGCCGCGATGCCGACCTGCCGCGCACTACGCTGCCCGTTCGTATTCAAACAGAAATGTTTTCCTACTGCCCGTGTTTTCAACTGTGTTGTACTTAGCCCTTCTTGAAGGAAACCCATTGGTCGAAACACGTTCGACCAATCCGATATCGTGCCCGTAAATAACGGGTAGTACAATATGTGCTCTTCTTCCTTGCTCCTCTCTCTTACTTTGCTACAAAACCCTAGCAACCCTATCAAGAGTTCGGGAGTGTGTGGGTGTAGTCGGCGTTCGTCCGCAGCATCGACAAGAGATGGCTGCCAAGCAAGAGAAAGCTCGGAAGTTAATTGCGCTGTTCTGCAAGAGAATTAATTCTTCAGAAGTTTCACAGGAATCGTTACCGCTTGGATTGGAGGTTGAAGAAGAGGGCAAGGGATTAGGGTTTATTTGCAGATGCATCGTGGAGGCGGCGGGGTCACCAGCCGCAGATCAACTCCTCGGTACCACGCCGGAGATGCAAGCCGAGGTCTCGCAATGGCTATCTTTCGCTAGTTCCTTCAGTGGCAACAAACTCAACATCGACGGCAGGCTGAAGCTTTTGAATGTGCATTTGGAGAATCGGTCGGTTTTTGCCGGCAGAGGCTTGGAGATCAGCGTCGCCGATCTTTCCATGTTCGCTGTTGTTCACGACATCGTGACTGAGGAATCGTTTCCGGAGCTAGTGAAACTGCCACATTTGTTGAGATGGATCGATTACATTCAGAGTAAAGATGAAGCGGCGAAGGTTTACCCACACATTCCTGTCGAGAAAGCGAAGTTTGACCCTCCGAGATCGTCTCCAGCGGCTACAGCATCCAAAGGAACATCAGTTCTTGCAATCAGTAGTAGCGTTAGGTCGCAGACTACGACCACAGTCTCCGATACAGCAGCATCGAGTGAACTGAAGGCCGAGGCAACCAATGTCGAAGTAGAGGTCAGTAAGGCGGTCGAAGTTTCTGACAAGAATGACAAGAAGGCGGCGGCGGCGGCGGCAGCGGCGGCAACAACAGTAGGTGGTGCACAAGGGGATGAGGCTGCTGCTCAGGAGTCCTCCAAGAAGGTGAAGAAAGAGAAACCGCCTGCTCAGAAGAAAGAAAGTGATACAAGTGTGAGTGTACTAGACATCCGGGTTGGGCTCATCAATAAGGTATGGAAGCATCCTGGTGCAGATGCACTCTATGTAGAGGAGATTGACATTGGGGAAGGCAGTGTGAGACAAGTGGTAAGTGGGCTTGCCAAATTCTTGACTCCAGAACAGATGCTCAACAGGAAAGTCCTGGTACTCAGAAATGTGAAACCAGGTAAAGTTCGAGATGTTCTGTCATCTGGCCTTGTTCTATGTGCATCAAATAGTGATCACTCTCAATGTGAGCCTGTTCTGCCTCCTGAGGGTTCGAAGATTGGGGAAAGGGTCACAGTCTCTGGATATGAAGGCTCTCCTGAGGAGGTTTTGAACCCTAAGAAGAAGCAGTTTGAGAAGATCCAGCCTGACCTAACCACTGATGACAGTGGAATTGCTAACTATCAAGGGAAACCTTTCATGACCACTGCAGGACCTTGCAGATCCTCTATTCTGAATGGTACCATCAAATAACACCATAATTCTTGTTCTTTTTCTCCTGTGCATTTCCAATTGTGGGTGATCAATTCTCTACTATCCTTTTTCTTTTTTTCCTGGTTTATTGGATTATGCTCCAGTTGTGTTGTCTTTTAGCAGCAACAAGCAAAAGAACTGCAAGAGAAACTCTGGATGTACATTTTGCACAATCATTTGCCTGAATTTTGGGCAGATTATTGTGTACTTATCTACACCCACCATTGGGAGCTGATGGAGTCAGTATTCATGGCAGCTCATCACTGCTATTCATGGTCTGACTCTTTGTGTGGAACTCTCACAAGGTTATGACTGCTTGTATTGTCATGTTGACTTCACGATGTTTTTGTGGAGATTTCTCTAGAATCTCATAGCCATGTTGTCTTCAGCAGCAACCTTATGAACCAGAAGCACATGCTTCAAATTATTTCTTGTTTGTCAATCTCTCAGTGCAGCAAATGGTCTCAAAGTGCAAATTGGTGGGCCTTGGATGGGTCTTGTGCTGACTATTTAAGTCCAAGGCTAATGTCCAGAGCTTCAATACAGGGCACTTTGAGGACCCAAGACTGTATATGAAATCTGCATTAGCTGAACTCTGGATACACTTTCTTCAGATTGGGAAGAAATGATGTTGTTTAGGGTTTGAACTAAAGATTTATTTGACATAGAGAGCGTAAATACTTTACTTAAACAACGAATTCCTTATGTCATCCAAAATGACTGAAACCTGGATTTTCACGGTTTAGCACTATGGTGTTTGAATGCAATTGTGGCCTCCACATTCTGCTAGACTTAAAAATCTCTACTGCATTGTACAAAATAGTATCAAATATGGACAGCAAGCACCAATCAATATCAAGTTTTAACTACAAAGAATATGAAAATTTGATTTTTTTCTTCAGTGCCATTTTGACTGTCAGGATGAAAATCCTTTGACACTATTAGCCCAATGACTCAATGGGTTTCAGTGATGGTGAGACTTGTATTTGTCTGTACAAATATGCGAGTGCAATGTATCCCCTGGTTTCAACAGAAATTCCAATGTTTAATAAGATTTAAAGGAATTGAAGCTAATTATTTGTATGTTTATCAAATAAATTTCATTTTAAAAATGAGTCATATGAATTGTTTTTTACACTTCATAGTGATATGAAACCTCATGATACAAAAAGGCAAGTGCCAACCCAAAAAAATAACATGATATAGAGGCATGATTAAATCAATTACCCGACATTCATATTTTGAGAAGAAACCCATCAAGTAGATGTGTAGACTTCAAAATAGCCCATCAATTGGATGGGTGCACCCAAAATCTAAAATGGGGCAATAAAAATACATACATTTTAAATGAAATTTATGGACATTCCAGCAAATGTTAAACACTTCATCAAATCTTATGGGTGCAAACACAATAAAGGAACTAGGGGTGCAAAAATCAAAGTCCATTCCAAGGATTTTACTTGACATGTGGCATTCATGTGTTGGTCCAATATCTTAATCTTTGTATTTTTCATATGTTCTAGTTTATAACTATATTTTAGATATATATTTTTTGATATCTTGACCCTATATATTGTATATTATGCATCCATGCATTTTATCACATAAAAATGAATAAATGATTAACTTTTGTTAAAGACAATTCTCAAAATTCATAAATTAATGTAGGGTCCAAAGTAGGTTCAAACCAAAGGCATTCAAATGTGTTGCAAAGATGAATTTCACAAATTTCAAATAATTTTTATGTAAATTTATCATTATTAAAAAAAATCTAATAATATTGAAAAGGATTGCACATTTGATAATGACAAAAAGACATTTGAAGGAAAAAAACCCATTGTTTGTAATTGTTTTGACCATGCATTTAAAGACTCTTGAAATATCATCAATTTGCATTGGAACATTGAAACTTTGCAAGTACTTTCTTATTTTTTTCATATATTCCTTTTTCTTGTGTTTGCATTTTTATGGATTTTTTTGGGACCATTTTGTTTTTTTTATGACATAGATTTTTTCCCCTGAAAGGTCAAATAGAAACCCAAAACTAGGTGGGAGACAATGTCAAAATTAGTGGAGCCTATGTACCATACTTTACCTTTTCCCTTTATTCCAATTTGGATTCCACATTGCTCTGCACTATCAATGACAAGGATGAAAAAACTGAGTTGATTTTGTGGAAATTACAATCCATTTCAATGAAAATATTGAATGACATTTTATGTAATTTGAATTCAATTCCAATTTTAAAATTGGATTCAAATACATGAATGGATTCACTAGAAGCAAGACCCATTTTGCAACTTGTCTTAAGCACTTGTCTTAAGCAATTAAAAGTGTCATTTGCAACTATTTTCAAAATAATCACAAATGATACCTTGTTTCCAAAATAGTTACAAATGACACTTTTAGTCACCTAAGACAAGTCGCAAAATGAAATTTTTTTTTACTAATTTCAAATTTGATTGAATTGAATTCAAATTTTTAGATTGAATAAATCGAATTGAACACAAAACTTTTCTCCTCTAGACTAAGGTTAGTGCTCTCATTGAAATTTTAATTGAATTGATTTTTTTTAATTGAATCAAATTCAATACAATTGAAACCAATTTGAACCAATTTGATTTTTTTTCATAATTTGGTTGCATTGAATTCACATTGAATTAGATTAAATTGAATTTCAGATTATAAAATTCAATTATGAAAATGCACTTGTTAATTTTCTTTTTCATATCCATGTAAATGCGTTGATGAAATAAATAAACTTGGAATTCCAAATGGAATGCTTTTAATTGTCAAGTTGACAACCATAGATTTGGACCTTATACTCGTTTCATCTATACCAACTCTGATTATTATCATCATTAGAATCTTTTAAAAGATCATGCAATGATAACCCAATATGATGGCACCAATTGAATCTAACCTTGCATTTTGGGAATGTCCTCCACTCATGTGCTTTACCCATTGTAAAGCAAAAGGAAAATTTATCATGAACCTAAACATATGTAGATCACAAGGCTTAGGAATGGGACAGGGTTCTTACACCAATAGTTCCTTATGAATGGGAACAATCTTATACCACACCTAGTGTTAGAATGATTAATTGTTTTCTTCCTTAACTCTTAGTTACCATCCCTTTAAATGCCACATGGATGACTTACCATCACTTTTCATATCATATCTAACATCATCATCCCATGTGTTCACTATCATGTGTTATTACATGTAGGTCCTTAGCTATTTGAGACAACACATTACAATAAACTCATGCTAAACATATACACACAAACATAATCAAAATCCTACACACTTCACCAGGGAGAATCCACTCCTCACACCAATTAATCATGTATTAACAAACAACTTTAAACAAAAAATGCATACACAACTAAAGAGGAGTAAGAAACTCAACTTCACAAAGATGAAGCTTTTTGCTTCTCCCAAGAAAATGAGTCCAAACCAAAAATGCCAAACCTATTCACACTAAGATCATTTTAAACCTATTATTCCACCTTTGTTTCATGAATAATCTTGACATTAGTACACTTTGGGTTTATGTTGCATAACAACATTCAATGTCTATTGATATTAATTCCATTTATGGGTGTAATCACACTAACATGTATACGAGTAGTTGTAACCAATGATTTTAAGTAATAAAAAGACTTGTAAAGGACTTGAATTTTTTTGATAATGACATATTTTTAGCAATTTTTTGATATAAACCATAACATAATAATGTGATGAAAGATTTTCTTAAAAACTTTTGTCCAAATTATTTCAAGAACATTCTAGAATAAACACCCAATAAACAGTCACCCGAGGGGGTGGGTGTGGCTCATGATATTTTGTTTGCACCCCTATTGCATTTAAACACCATAAAATGGTAATTCAAGGGGATAATGTTAAAAAGGGCTATGAACATTGGGAATGGGGGAGGAGGATTAGAGGTAGCAATAAGCAATGATATGTTACCACCAAGTTATAAGGTTGTTTTGGGGTGTTTTAAGTTACCACAAAAAAAATTAGTGAAATTTACAATTTGAGCAAGATTGGGTACTATTAAATAAACATTGAGTTATCACTAACTTACCACCAATTGCCAACATGGATGCCACATCTAAGATAGTACTAGCTGTGATACTACAATTCAAATAGGCATAATCTTTTTCCCACTCTAGGAATAGGCATAATATTTTAACATTTAAAAGAAAAAGGATAATCATGTGTAAAATGAAGCCTTAAGGTGGGTCCATTTGAAAAATAAAAGGGCTTATGATGACTTGGTAGTTGAATAAATAGCCCCATATTTTTGAATGTCCTTCACACATGGGCTGTTTATTTTGCACAAAATATGGAATAGAAAAGCATATCAAAGTTTGTATATTAATTTTTTTTTTGAATTGGACATGTTTGTAAATATATCTATTAATTAACATTACTTTCCATGATGGGCAAAAGCACACTAAGGTGTCACAATTTCAACAGATTAAAATCTCTTTTTCAAAGTCCTTTTTTAATGTAGTTGAAAACTAGTTTAAAATATGAATATTTAGACAATATTGAAAGTAATTTTTTTTCCCATTTCCAATTTCAAATCATGATGCTATAAGACATACAAAAAATATCACAATTTTTTTAAAATTTTTTTAAAAAAATGTTTAAAAGTGGTTTTAAAATAATTATAGTTTTTGGGATTTAAAAAAGGTTATAACATAATAAATTAAAATCACATTCCATTCATTCAATGGATTTTTAGTTTATTAAACATAATTCATTCAATATCCCAAAGTTTCAAATACATAAGACTAACACATTGTAAGATAAAAGTTCATATCTTTGAATTTTAAAAGTGTGAAAAAAATGTGGACAAATTTTTATAAGTCCATTATTCATTGACTATCCACAATTTTGAGTTGATTTTTTCATTCTTGGAAAGTTGATTATAATAATTTTAGATAAATGAGTCCCCTTTTTCATTATTTCAATGAATTTTATTTTATTTATTTTCTTGTATTTAAGAAATACAGAAAAACTACCATTGTGATGTCCATATAAGGTCATTGTAGTGTGCAAACACCTTGATATGAAAATATGGTGGGTTGATTAAGGTCAGTTTGTAAAGGTATGGAACTAAAAATATAATATGTTCATATGCCAATCCATACTTGTGATTTATATGGGAAATAAAATAATTGATGCAAATTGTTATTGTTGATTTTATTACATATATGAGCTAGCATATTGAATTACCTTGCAACATAAATGGAAAGTGGCCATAAAATGGGCCTTGGTATATTGAATTTAGAAATATTATTTACTTTAATGTTTAATTATATGAAGTTTTTTGACTTTGCTATTATAATTATATGTAAAAACCACATGTTTAAAATAGGTTTGTATATATTCATCAAAATCAAGTAGATGTCACAAGTTGCAGAATAGATTAAAATTCAAGCACGAGTAGATCAAATATTAAATCTATTTTATTTTTAAGTCAATCACATGCTAAATATACTAGTGGACTTTGAAATTTTTCATAATAAAATCAAAATATATTTAACATCTAATGTAGAAATAGGAATGAACATAATATTAACCTGTTAGTTCCATTTTTACTTGTCATTTACTTTTATTGTATTAAAGTTTTTCAAATTTTGTATTTAACTCATAGAACTCAATGGAAGCATGGGGGCTTCGATAATAAGACTTCAAAAAATAAATTGAACCTAGTTTCTTATTTTTATGTCAAAAAACTATTATATTTAAAACTTAGATTTGGGTTGATGTACTTTTTGGTCCACTTTTCCATGCTTGGACCCAAATATATTGAATTAATTTCAAATATTGAACATTTTAACATCACCTCCATTTGGCTTATAACATTTGTAATGATTCATTAGTCATACACTTTCCATTCATGTTATTCATTCGTAAATTGATACTTATGAATTTTTCCATTATAATCATTCCAAAGTTTTTGAGTTAAACAATATATGACACTTACTTTTCTTATAATATGACAATGTATTTTTTGATTGGATTCAATCAAGAAGGGCAAGGGATGACCCAAATTTATAACCCACATCTAATTCACCCTCTAGAACCAATTAACTTGGATTTGGGGTCCCATTTAGATGAATAGAAAGTATTTTCATATACAGTTATTTGATTGTGTTGAATTAGCTCATATAAATGTGACAAAGTTTTACCTTTATATGAACAAATTTTTTGAGATAATAGTTCATTCACCTTTGAATTGCTTGAGAAGCTAAATCAATGTTAGATTTTAACATTATGATAAACACATCCATTATTTTCAATAATACCATTTAGAGTTGCTCATTTTTTGGCCACAAATCTAAATGAGTCATTTATTGGAAAAGAAAGTTGGAAATATTATGAAAAAAATCTACGATTTTTTTAGGAAAGTGTTGAATGGATCCTTGTACCAAAAAATGTGCACATGGTTTGGATGGAATTTAAGGTCATTAACAAAAGAAAGCATACAAATTTGTTGCACTCTTGACTTTGTGACATAGCATAAGGGCATTATATATATTAACTAGCAACCAAGTGCATTTATTTCAACTCATTCGCACTCATGGTTTGTATGGTTTAAAAAGCTAAGGTTAGGCAATATGAAAATCAAATCAAAACATATTGATTTTAACATTGCCCATGTAAATTTTAGGTTGTTTACACAAAAATGTTGATGACTTGTTGCATAATTGAACTACCAGAAAGGTTTGGGACACCAAATGTACAAACAAGCCCCTTTTGTTGTCATGCTACCTATTTTTAGGCAATGGTTTTCATCACTTTACATAAAAAATGGGCTTTTTGATTGTTGACTAAGATAGTAATGGTGTGGTGGGCTTCCTTTGAGATTTTGTTGCGTGTGAACATAACATTTATATAACTTACTCTTGTTGTGTTTGGAGTTGATCCAAAATCAAGAAATATAGAATCATTTCATTGTTTTGGTTTGAATTCTTTTACTTGTTTCTTGTTTCTTTTCATGTTCTTCCTTTATATTCATTTATAGATAAATAAAGTTGCACAAGTTTACATCACATAAAATCCATATAAAATCCAAAAGTCACCAAAAAGTTCTTCCCTTTTGTTGGACACTTAACTTGTCACATGAAAATCAAACTTTTGTTTTGATATGTTTGTGTTCAAACCATGTCAATGCAAAGCTAAGCAAATTGGTGAATTTTATGCTTATGTCCACAAGCGAGCTCTCGTGAATGTTCCCAGAGAGCAGCGAACTCTCGTGAACGTTCCAGAGAATGCTCGACGACAGAAGCGAACTCTTGTGAACGTTCCAGAGAGCCTTTCTTTATGGCCTATCTTTTTCCCCTGCGTAAAAGATAAGCTAGGATTTCCTTACAAATGGCGTTCTGGAAATCTTTACTGAAATCTTTAATAAACGCCGATTAACCGTCGTAATTGGCTATACTTTTGCTGATTTTGGCAGGTTTCCGGGTCTTCTCCAATGACAGAATCGGCCACCAAATCCATTTCATAATTGGCAGAAACGAAGCCATGTCGGCAGATTCTGTCATTTTCCTACCTACTTGTCCTGACCTTTACCTACAGACCGTTGCGTACGTGGAGGCGTATTCCCTCGACTGGTCGGTTCCGCCGTGTAAAGTGAGGGGAGGACGACTCTCTGGAAAATTCTCTTGCATTCTGGACGACACTAGAAACGTCTAGAATGCAATCGTTCCCTGGAACCATTCTTTCTTGGCCCAGAGCATCGTCGCCAAGC
>Ga0116227_10000406_pt1 | contig 82454 bp, 59 predicted proteins | sample S1TSphgellanicum_FD_89693 | JGI IMG/M metagenome (GOLD analysis project Ga0116227, IMG submission 89693) | Host-associated microbial communities from peat moss isolated from Minnesota, USA - S1T2_Fb - Sphagnum magellanicum MG | ecosystem: Host-associated > Plants > Peat moss > Unclassified...
AGGTGACAACAAACTCACACTTTTTAGGATGGATCTTCATATTGACTTCGTGGAGCCTCTTGAATAACTCCTCAAGATGAGCCAAATGCTACAGGAGTCCCTTGTTATGCACTAGGACGTCATCTATGTAACACTTCAAGAAATTTGCCCCTTCGAGAACCTGGTCCATGACTCGTTGAAAGAAGACAGGTGCATTCTTCAATCCAAAAGGCATTACAAGCCATTCCCATAACTTGTTGCTTCCATGGAATGTTATTTTCTTGCGATCCTTCGCAGCAAACACAATCTGGTTGAAACCTTGCCTCAGATCCACAATTGTGAAGATGTTTGAATCTCCAATGCTATCAAACAATTCTTCAGGGATGGGCATGGGGTACCTATCTTGAGGTGTAACTAGGTTCAAAGGCCTATAATCCCCACACATCCTTTTCTCAGTCCATAATCCAGCTGAATCTTTCTTTGCTAGCATTATTTTAGTGGCTGCAAAATCAGAACTTGATGGCTAAATGAGACCGGCCTCATGGAGCTCTTTGCATCTTTCATCTACCAGTTCCCATTCATGTTTGCTCAACCTATGCCTCCTTCGATAGACGAGTGTCTCATTTGTAAGGTCTATAGAGAACTGCATGGTTTTACACCTACCTAAATCTTTCATTGAGAATGCAAACACATTCGCATACTTAATTGGCAAGTCTGTGACTTGGTCTCTCTCCTTCTTGGTGAACTGGTTCCCCATAACGAAAAGGTAGTTGGAAACACATGGAATGGAGTTGAAAAGTGTGTTTGAAGGACCTGGTGTATTGGGTTCTCCACTATCCAATTGCATAGATTCGTAAAAGGTCGTAATTGTTTCTCCAGAAGCTAATGTACCTCCAAGTGTATTAGACACAACTTGAGTCAAATTACATGGTACCTCCTCCCCACCAACACTAAGAGTGAAATGTAGAGTGTTAAAGATAGGCAAGTGTACTTGGTCGGGGTGCCATGTGGTTACATCGCCAGAACTGAAAGCTGATTGAATATTGTTGTGTACATTTGAAAAAGTACACAAGTTACCAACAACCATGTAAGGGAGTCCAGGTCCATGCCTCTCCCCAGTAGAGCGTTATGCTCCAATTTAGTCATTTTAATGTGACTAATAATGTCAGTTTGGAACCCCATAGCCCTTTTTCTTTCTTTTGGGTTTGGTTCATCCCAAGTGGCTGAAACATGATGATACACCAGGCTTGGCCCATTTCCCTGAAAGGCGTGTGCTCTTGGGAAGGAGACAAAGGTGGGCCAAGCACCTCTTGGTTTTCCTATTGTGTTCGCAAGAAACCAAGGAGGTTTCTCTTACCTTGTAATTGGTTGGCAAGAACTTTGATCATCCAATATGTGAGAAACTTGCAGGTTCGGGTCTCTGATAGTGTATTTCAGAGCTAGCTGCAGAATTGAGAGTGGTGCCAAGTTAGTCCACCAATTGCACAACCGGTGCACATAAGAACAACATTGTGCCGCATCAAGTAGGAGCGGCTCTCCAAGGTAATGCTTGACTAGTGTCTAGTGCTCCTGGATTTTCTCCCTCTTGTCAAGTTGAGAAGGGGTGTTCTCAATTACATAACCAAGTGTAGGAGAAATGGATTGAGCCCAGGTGATCAATCGTATCATGTCCGTGAAAAGACCAGATCTTGTGTCATTCAAGCCTTCTCCAAATCCAGCCACTGAAAATCCTTGACACTCCCAACCTGAAATGATGAGGTCGACGGGGCCAAGTAATTCCATATGTTTTTTCTAAATTAGTTGTATGTCAGAGGGCAAAAATGTGAAATTAGCCTTCCACACGGTGGTTGCAAACTATTGTGGATCAGTTCTATGAGAATCCATACCAGGGTCGGTGGACTATCAAAGCAAGAGTGACTGCCAAAAGTGATGTTCGTCGTTTCCACAACGCCAGGGGAGATGGCAAGGTTTTCTCCTTTGACCTTTTGGATGCAGATAATGGAGAGATTCGAGCTACTTACTTCAACAATGTTATGGATCAGTTCTATGATAAAATTGATGTGGGCATGGTGTATTTCATTACAAAGGGTTCTCTAAAGGCAGCAAAGAAGAATTTTAATCATTTAAAAAATGATTGGGAAATAATTCTGGACTCATCATCAATAGTGGAGCCTTGCTTTGAAGGACATGGATCAATCCTTCAACAACAGTTTCACTTTAGGCCTATTGGTGATGTTGAAAATATGGAAAATAATGCAATGGTGGATGTCATTGGAATTGTTGTGTTAACCAATCTCTCAAGTACCATTATGCGCAAGAATGGCATTGAGACACACAAGAGAACTTTGCAGATAAAGGACAAATCTGGCCATAGTGTGGAAATCACAATGTGGGGCAGTTTTTATCATAAAGAGGGGCAACATATACAAAATATCTGTGACTCTGGCCAAAACCCTGTACTGGCTATGAAGGCAGGTAGGGTCAGTGATTTTAGTGGCAAGTCAGTTGGAACAATATCTTCAACACAACTCCTTATAGATCCTGATATACCGGCAGCACATCAGCAAATTGGGCAATTTGACTCTTGACCACTAAAAGTCAAGAATTGACCTGATTTCCTTATGTGCAGGTGACATGCAACATACTGTTGGAAAGTTCTTGATGAGGGCTACAATTTTGCTTTAGGCTTCATCTCAATTAGAGGTCTGCACACAAAGTTATGGGGTCCCAAAATTGCGAGAGTCCCAACTTTGGGAATTTCGGGACTCCCATTTGGGAGTCCTAGGACAAAATGCCATTTGGATGTGGGCCTTGTGGAAAGGCATAGAGTATATTATAAAGGGGAAGGTGATGGCTTCCTCCAAGTCCGGGCCATGGTGAGTCTTGTGAGTCCAAATTTGCCCATGGCTCATCATAGCACCAAATGTGCTTCAGCTATGCACTAACCAACTTGTTGTTTAATTTGTGCAGGTCTGTGTGAGTGATTGAAGTGCTTGTCAATCTTCCTAGTCCCATCCCGAAGCTCCAGCACACCCCTCTACCCCTGAAGTGTTGCGAACCAAGGAACGTGGCCCAACTTCTTACTCTTTCGTTGTTTTCATCTTAAACTCACATTTGAGTCTCTTGAAGAGGTTGGGAGTTCGTTAGACAAGCTTACCAAATATCAAGCTTGAGATAATGGCTCCAATGTAGAACCCAATTTTATTACTTGAAATTACTCAAACTTGTCCCCATATAGGCTCAACTAAGATTGGAGGTCTTGTTCAATTTTGAGTACTTAGACAATTTCTTTTCATTTTAAAAGGGATTTAACTCCGTCTTGAGTAAATAGTTCATGTTGTTGCTTTAGTTCCACATCAATAAATTGTTGAACTCAAGTGCCTTTATTCTTAGTTGTGAACATAACCCACAACAAACATTCAAATGCAAAATGCGACTAAAAGATTCATGATTTGAACCAAATGACATGATTGCATTCTTGGAAAGAAACATAATAAAGGAAATCAAATGTGCAATGTATAATTTGGAGTCAAAATGTCCATGATAAGTTCCTTAAAATAGTTGTTATCTCCAAGTCGTGTCCATATCTATAAAATATGACAACTTACAAGAAACAAACATTCACAATTGGTGTATTCACGAGTGGGGTACTAGAAAGGAATGACATGTATTTAAAGGATTACAAAGGACAACTTTGGATTTTTGTTTATCTTACATTATCATAGTTATAATGGATTGTTGTATGCTAATAGATAAAATGATGTCTTGTTAAATTAATAAAAATATTTAAAAATAATTTGGATACTATGTAAATGTTATTTTGAATCTTGTAATTAACTATATCAAATGTCTAAACTGCACTTTGTTTTTAAATGTATAAAATCATATAATTGATCTCAAACAAAAACATAAACAAAATTACATTTACGAAAACATGCCTCTTTTTATGAAAGTACATGTTCATTATACGAACTTGATGAAAACCAAATTATACAAAAATTTCAATGTCTTTAAATTTTGAAGGAAAGGGTTGCAAGGAAAAGGATTCATTTTTTTAACCATTTGATAAAAGAATAATGTTCAATGGGTTCAAAATGTCTAACTTGAGTGTGCTAGATCACATGTGCAAGAATTAATCTTGCCAAAAAACATGTTTGGTTATCCATTGAAACTAATTTTGGGAATTTCTACGAATTTATGCATTTTTGGCTATAAACCACAATATTCATACACAATTATGTATGAATGTGAAAACTCACCATCGCCACATGAATTATCTTAAATTGGACTATTCAATTTTTTTAACTTAAATTTGTTTAAAATAAATGTTATTTGCAAAAAGTAATCCCATAAAAGTCTTGGAGTCCTTTTTCCTTTTTTTGGAACCCCAACCGTAAATAAGCCCAAACACCTAATGCCCATAACATTGTTCATTAATTTCAAATTGTTGAATAAATGCTTCAACTTTTCTTGTAATCTAAACATAAGGAACAAAATGAAAGGTCTTAATAAATTATAATAATATAACAAAACACACATCAACATTACAAACCATAATTCTTCAAATCTTGGATGACATTTAAATATTCAAAAAAGTTTCAAGAATGACGTTCCATAAACTGAACTATACATTTTAATTTAGAGAACCAATGTTGAAGCCTTGATTCAATATCCACAATGCATCATTTTCCCCTTCCAAATGAAATAACAACCTTTACAATTGGTGGATTTAAATATGGATCGACAATCATACTTTTCCAATTAGAAGCAAAGTTGGTCCCAAAAGATTATTCAAGTGAGTGGGGTTCTCCAAAACCATATCAACCAATAGCACATGTGCATATGTTAGATGGAGTTTGAGATGGATGTTAAATTGTAACGGCCTCCCTCTAAAGCAATCACAATAGAAGTGGATCACCTTCCATTAAAACACAACACCTAGAATTACAACTTATATGTTGCAATAGTTTGTTCTTTTGCTGGCAACTAGTATATTTTGGCAATGTTGTTAATGTGGTTATTTTTCAAGAATTTGATGAGTAATTAAAAATAGAAATGTCCTTTCTGTGGTGGAAATTGACCAAAAAGTGAATGCATTCCATGTATGAAAAAACATACATTAACTAGATTCAGTACTCACTGAGATCAAGACCATGTCAAGGTTGTATTTGTAGGCAAGAATGATAAACAAATTCTCTTGAAACCCACACGAAATGAAAGATCAAAATTGCAAATGAAGATAAATTGACACATTAATGTTAATACTTATGATTGATTGAGTTTCATTTTAAGATATGCTAACATTTGTCTGTCCGTGATCCTTGATTTCATTTATAATGTGCATAAGTGTGCAATGTATTTATAAAGGTAAATGATGTTTGGGATCACCAAAAACACTTCAAGAAGTCACCTATCTATTCAAATGAAACAAAGGTGAAACACTATGGACAAAACATTATTAAACTATGACAAAATCCTAGATTCCAACAAGGACAAATGTAATAAATGTAATCCTTCCTCCAATAATTGAATATCTTTGGTTTTTTTTGTTTCTATTTTTTTTTTGGAACTATGAACCTAGAATTCAATCATTAGATAAATTCTCATTTTACATTTCAAATGGCCCAACCTTTGGCTTGCATGTAAGCTAATTGGATAAACATACCTCACACTATAAACTTTACACCATAACTTGTAAGATGTTTTACAAAAACATATACATGATGGTAAACCATGTTTTAGCAAAACTTTTTATTTTGCACATTTCATGTTCTTGTCTTTAGTTTTTGTATTCCATGATTTGGACTTAGAATTAAGTCTACTTTCATCATGGTTGATTTGTGTTGTTTGAAAATCTTGTTGTTTTGATAGTTTTCATGCCCATGACAAAACCTAAACAAGTTGGGCCTTCATTTTTTTCCCCTGCAATTGTGTTTTTATTGAAAGTTTGATGGATGCTACCATCATTTGTGGTTGTTATAGTTTACATATGAAGATAAAAACATAATTATCATGTGATGTCACAAATGACATGACATAAATCTAAATCACATTATTACACCACCCATCAGTACCATCCAATTTGATTTGGGTGGATTCTTGTTGCACCAAACCACCAAGCCTAGAGGTTGAATGGACTTGGGCATGTGTCATATCATTATAGTAGGAATTTCAATGGATGCCTTCATTAGTTTTTTTTGGTTGTCAATAAAATATTTTTAAAATTATGGATTAATATTCTGGGTAGGGGTTTTATTTTTATTTTTTCATATGCCTTGCTCAATAAACCACTTTTCATCATAGTTGGGCTTTCCAACAATAACATAACTTCCACACCATAGCTACAAGTAATCTCAAACCAAGTCGATGCACCCCTACTCGTGGAAAGCTTTCCAAAGATACCAAGAACATGACACAAAGCACCATGGTTTGGGAGATCTCAACATGACAAACAAAACAAAACAAAACAAACCACCTTGCCTCATAACATAGATAAACAAGTTACACACCAAAAGCCAAATTCACTACACCATTGTGCCTAATTATATGCAAGGTTAACAATATTAAGAACCAACCCTAACCCTAAAATTGAGGTGAAACAAACCCCTTTTCACCATCCTAATAAGGTTAACAACCTTCCATTTAGTCTTCATGTAGAATGATTTTTGAAGCATCTATTTCATATAAATTAGTAAGCAATCCCACTCAATCCTACTCACGTTTGGTGGAATGCAACCAAGGTAGAATAGTCTCCACTAGGCTTAAACCACCCTTAAACCACACATAAACCCACTATAAACTGAAAATCTGATGTGGTAGATTTATCACACTAGGGTGTGAACTTGGGTTGCCTTGCCTAAGTATTTCCTAAGTACTTGTCATGACAGGTCAGCACTTTCAAAATCCTGACATGGCAGATTTATCACTCTAGGGTATCAAAACGTTTGCTTGCTCAGTTTATCCTTGTGTGTCATGACAGATCAGTAGTACTTACGAAAATCTGACATGGCAGATTTATCACATTAAAATTGGTTGTCCATTTAATTTGCTGCATGTCATGGCAGGTTTGGTACTTATGAAAGTTGTGACGTGGCAAAATCCTATGCTAGGATGTGGACTTTGGTTTGCACAACTCTTTTCCCATGTGTCATAAATAAAAGGTCAGGACTTACAAAATCTGAGGTGGCAGATTCTTTGCCCCAGGGTATGAACTTTGTTGGTTGCCCAGCTATGTGTCATGGACAGGTCAGTAGTTTTTGAAACTTTGATGTGGCATGGGTTTGGACCTTGGTTGCCCAACTATTTTCCTACATGTCACGACAGGTCAGCAATTTACAAGTCTGACATGGCAGGGTGTGAACTTTCATTGCCCAGCTAATTTCCTACATGTCATGACAGGCCACTACTTTTTGAAAAATCTGACATGTCTGATCATCATGATTATCATGCTAGTGTGTGAACATTGTTTGCCCTACTATATTTCCCACGTGTAATGACAGGTCAGCAGACATCTGTTATGGCAGGATGTGAATTTTGGTTGCCCAGCTATTTCCTACATCTCATGACAGGTCACTCGTTTAAAAATTTGACATGGCCAATTTTCACAATTATCATGCTAGTGTGTGAACATTGTTTGCCCTGATATATTCCCTGATATGTGTCATGACAGGTCAGCAAAATTATGACATGGCCAGTTGTGAACTTTGGTTGCCCAACTATTTCCTACGTGTCATGACAGGTCAGCAAAATTATGACATGGCCAGTTGTGAACTTTGGTTGCCCAACTATTTCCTACGTGTCATGAAAGGTCAGCAAAATTATGACATGGCCAGTTGTGAACTTTGGTTGCCCAACTATTTCCTACGTGTCATGACGGGTCACTATTTTCAAAAAAATATGACATGGCCGATCGTCACGATTATCACGCTAGGGTGTGAACATTGGTTATCCTGCTCTATTTCCTACGTGTCATGACATGTCATCATTTTCCAACGCCTAGAACGGCAGAAAATCACACATGGGGGAGGCGAAGAACTCTCTGACAGAGACGCAAAAGCACAGAGCAGAGACACAGAGAGAGAGAGAGGGGAATTGCGCGTCTCATCATGCACACACAATCTTCATAAAACTTGTGCAAAGATTTCAGTTGTGGTTTTGTATTGGGTCTCTGTTTTTTGTTTTTTATTGTTGTTTTTTTTGTTTTTTTCCCCCTTCTCATGGTTTTGGAATCTGCTGCAATGGAGTTTTGTCTTCACTGAAATTTCGGAGATTCAGAGCTTCGCCCGGTTTCTCAGCTTCCGAGGTTTTGCAGTTTCCGTATCCGAACAAGTCTGTGTTTGGAGTTCAGAAGTCGTGATTTGTGTGCTTGTCTGTGCCTTCGTGTGTGTGTGTGTGTGCGCGCGTGTCTCTGTTTGTGTGTGTGTGTGTGTGTGTGTGTGTGTGTGCATGTGTGCGCGTGTTTTTTTTAGGGGTTGAGTGTGGTGGGAAGATTTGGAGTTCGATGTTGAAAGGGCTTTTGCGGCAGAGTCTGTTGTCATTCAGGGCTTTCCGGGCTTGAGGTTTGGTTTCTGCGGCTGGGGTTTTTGAGAGTTGAGTCGCACTGGGTTTTGTGGAGCTGTGTGGGGTTTGAGGCTGTTCAAGGTTGTTGTTGGTGGGTGGTTTTGTAAGTAGTGAAGGATTTCCTAGGTTTCAGGGTTTGGACGAACAGCAGCAGCAGCATGAAGAAGAAGCTATAGTAGAATCCGACCTTTTAGATTTTCTCTGCAACACACACACGCACACGCACCCACGCACTCCTGGTTGCCACCTACCATTTGCATTTTTGTCTTTGTTCCTATTGTTATATTCTTCTCAACAAAGGAGTTCTTGTTGGTTCTTATTGTTGTTTTCCAACTCACACATCTGAGAAGAAGCTCCTCTATGGTTTGAGGATTCCGGGCGGTGGTAGAACTTTGTGAAACTCTTTTTTGGTAACCCCAAGGGTTGCTTTTTTCAAAGTCACGGGGGTGGAAGAAAAAAATGGCATCAGCAGCAGCAGCAGCAGCACGTTGTTTGTCTCCCAGCGCAGGGTTCTACACTGACCTTGCAATTTTGCCCATAGGAAGGACCCTTGTTGACAATCCAACTGCGGACATGCGACCTGCATTTGGGAGCCCAATCCCAGTTTTTGCAAAAGTGGATGCAGATAGTAATGGCACATTTGTGGACTTCTATCATGCCATTGCAGTTTTGAATGAAGTTGGAAACAAATTGGAGCATTTTCAGCGATGCTACTTACACCATTCACAGGTTTGTTTTTGCTCCATTGTTTGGTTGCTCCATTTTCTCTCCAGTCATGAAGTGCTGCATTTTCTGCTCCAAGATTCATACACTAGTTTATGCTTATGATCCTGCCTAAAGACTGGCAGAAGCATTCAAAGCATTTTGAGTCATCTGAGACATCATCCTGCATTTGTTTTCTATGCTTGAAAACCAAGTTATGGTAGCTAGTCGCTACCGGGCATGATGAAGATGATGATCTGTTGCATTCTCAGTGATCTGATACATTCTCAGTGCATCCTCATAATGCTACCATCACCACACCCATTGTTGTTGCTTTTGGTTTGCAACAGTTTTGCATGAGGAAACTCCCAGGGCATCCATCCATCTTGATTCATGAGTGTTTCTGCGTAAAGTAGGAAATGGTGTAGTGTACTGCACATGATGTGCATCTGATTGTCTGAAGTCCTTTAACATTTTTAATCAAGGTAGTGGATTCTAGTTGACTCTTGTTTCCAGGGTTTAAGAGCTTATGGCACATCATGATGATCTCTTGAGAGGATGCATTTTGTTGCTGAACTCTGCTGTGGAATGGTGTGTACACACCATGGAGCCTATGTCTAAGAAGTCCTCTGCTACCTGGTTCATAAGCTTGTGTGCATACTTCTGTAACCTTATTGGCGAGGCTTGAAAACATAAATGAAATGGAGTTTAAATTTCAATGGAGGTAGCAGCAACGGGGTTATTGCAATTTCCTTCAAAGGGCCTTTTTAGGGGAAAGTTTGGCAGTTGTGACACAATTGATGTTGGATTTGCAAGATCTGCTGCAGTTTGGTGCTAGCTAACAAGGAAAGGGTTATGCCACAGATTCTGAAAGCAGGGCCAACACTTCAAATATGGGCAGTGGATGGTGCTGAAGCTGAGGTGACACCTGAGATGTTTCTTTGCTGTGATAGAACTACTTGTCCAATTTCCTTGTGGTTATGTATTTTCCTTTTGATGATAATATTCTGGCTAAGCAAGAATTCAGGAGTTAGTATCATGATCAGGATGTATGGGTTGCTCTTTTGAACCTAAGGTGTGTAAGTCTCGGGTTTTTGTTTGGCAGCAAGGAAAAATATCGTCTTTTGCAGTTGACTTCAAGCTGGAAAAGGTGAATAGTGACTTCTACTCAGCAATCCAGGAAAAAAAATCAAAAAGTTTGGTCAAAGGTATTACTCCACATATGTGCCACTATTCAGATTTAAGGATTGAAAATTTTTCCGTGCTAGCAGATATTCTGTTGTGATGATGGACTCAATAACCAAGAGTTTTTAGCCCTAAAGCTGTTTCCATGAACCAAGAGTGTGGTTTTGCTGGAACTGCCTCAATGGTTATATTCCAACTGGTATTGTGGAGTTTTTTCTGCAATCTCATAGTTTTGTAATCCCACTACTATGTTGTACTGAGTTGATGCTGTACTGAGTGTATGGTATGTTTTACAAGTGCTAATGTAGCAAATGAGTTTTATTTGTCTGAAATTTTCTCCTGATGTTCAAAACATTTCAATATTTATATTTCCCACCTATGGCTCCTCTTTCCCCTTTTATGAGCTCCTTTCTGAATGAATTTCTGAACTGCACCCCAGATAGGACTCTGCCATAGTATGTAATATTTTTGAACCAACATTCTTATTTCTGTCAGTGTTTTTTTGGTAATGCCTCTTACTCCACAGAGCCTGCAGATGCAAATGGGAACAAGGAGACCACAACAACAGTTAGCAAGTTTGAGGAGAAAATTGAGCCATCATCAGCTAAGATGTATTTCCATTACTATGGGCAGCTCCTGCACCAGCAGAACATGATGCAGGACTATGTGCGAACTGGTAATGGGATGCCTTCCTTTGTTTGTTGTTCATCATATACTTCTCTTTGGATGTGCGAAAAATGGGCTGCTGGATCTGAGATATATGAGTGTGGGTGGATGACAGGGACATACTATGCAGCTGTAATTGAAAATCAGGCAGATTTCCAAGGGAGGGTTGTGGTGGATGTTGGGGCGGGTAGTGGCATCCTGTCCCTTTTTGCGGCTCAGGCAAGTACCCTCCCAAAGCAGTGCTGTGTTCTTATAACACAGGGCCTGTCTCATTGAGCAAGAGGAGGTTGCTATTTTTGTTTATGTTAGTGGAGCTGCAGATTCGAAAGGGAATGAAGTTTACCCATTTTCAATACTCGATTAGAGGGTTTGTTGATGAAATCCTCTTTGCCTGGTGTTAACTGTATGCAGTTAGATTTATTTCTTTTGGAAGTAGGGAAAAAGTGCATGATAGTTCAATGATAATGGGTTTGGGGAGAACCCTTAGGCTTTTCAATCATGCAATGATAGTCATGAGTGCACATGTAACAATCATGAGCACGAGAGCTACTTTTCTTTTCAAGAAGTGTTTGGATTGTTTGACCAGGAGGAAGATAAAAAAACAGGCTCTATGATAGATCATCCCTGACCTAAGCAGGCATGGATCCATCCTTGTCTCATAACCCCCTTCTTAGACATTCAGAAGCCATTCTACTAAGCAGCTGAACAGAAAATTTTGCTGTTCCAGAAAAACTCTCACAGCAAATATTCACATGGCAAGGCTTGCTTGCTTGCTTGTTTGGATTTTGATTGATTTGAAGTTTTGGGTATTGCAGGCTGGGGCAAAGCATGTCTATGCAGTGGAAGCATCGGATATGGCATATTATGCACGCAAGCTTATTGCTGGAAATCAGCCTTATGGTCAACACATCACGGTACTTTTCTTGCCCTGTGTATGTGATTTCTGCATCACATTTTATGTACAAAAGAGTCAAGTTGTTCATCGTTTTAGGCTTATTGCACTGTGACAAAGTTCACTTTTGGTTCTGATTTGAATTCTCTTGAGGTGGGTATTGTAGATGATAGTCAATTCAGGATTGTAGGGGTGCTGATTCAGAATTTCTCCAGGGCTATCAAGTGGCCATTTTTGTCTCTAATCTCCACCCAATGGTCATGTCTGTATGCTGATGCCCATCATGTAGGGTAAGAATACCATGGTCAAACTTGGTTTGCATAGGAAGCCATGGTTATGTTCTTCATATTGGATATTGCAGTACGCAATAGTCAAAATTTGAAGGAGGTTGGTTTGGAGGGCAGTACAGTAGGGGAACAGATTATAGTAGGGTTGAGAGCACACGTATTTCGGCTGCAGGTGATTCATGGAAAGGTTGAGGAGGTTGAGCTGCCAGAGAAAGCTGACATTCTAATTTCAGAGCCAATGGGTGAGAGCTTTAGCTATCATCAAATGAGTGCCAATCGCTTTGCTATGCGAACTCTAGACAGTTATAGGATTCAGGGCTTTTAGGTTGGAAGCTTGTGCCACTTTTTCAATACCAAGACAGTGAGAGACAGATATGAAATGATTTTAGTCCAGAATTGCAAATGATTTTCTGGAGCGCTTCTCCCTTCTTTGAGCAAACGTTCTTTTGAGAAAGTTCATTTGCAGATAGTGTACCATCTCACTATCTATTCTCTAAGGCTAGGTTAGACAGATGGGTAGTGGGTTCTTCAGATCTGGACTTTTTAATCTACTCTCTAACCCTAGATTTTCCTTTTCAAACTGCGATGGAACCAAGTTCCAGTGATTTCCACAGAGATGTGGATTATGTTTTGTTGTGTGGTTGTCATATCCATTTAGGATGGAAATCTGACTTGTATATGTCTCTTGTATTTTGAAGCCTGAGGTGCATAATATGACTACAGATTCCTGAAGCCACTTCTTACACCTGTTACTTCTGAGTCAAACTATTAGTATCCAGATAGATGATAGTTTTGAACCTGACAAATCGGTCATCTTTTATATTTTTCGTGCTCTGGATTATGGCTCCTGAAAGATTGAGTGTGTGTTTGTGCAGGGACATTGCTTGTGAATGAGCGAATGCTTGAGTCATATATAATTGCAAGGGATCGTTTCCTTGTTCCCAAGGGAAAAATGTTTCCATCCATAGGAAGGTCAGCACTTATCTTCTTGAACACGAAAGGACTGGTGATGGAACTGCAGCCCTAGTATTCACATGAATGGACAGTTTTGGGGTGTTTTTTTTGGGGGACCATTTTCCAAATTGTTTGTGTTTTTGCACCAGGATACACGTGGCACCTTTCAGTGATGAGTATTTGTACAGTGAAATCGCCAGCAAGGTATTGTTCAACTGAGTAACATCTTTTGTTTGCAGAAGTTGTGATTTTCTGGCAAGCTCATGCAATTGGGCCTCTGGAAATGAACCTCTTGGGACCCAACTGTTCCTAGACAAGGACTGGTATTGTTCATGAAAGGGGAAACCATGATCTCCTTGGTTTCAACTTGTTCTGGTCAGTTGTTCCAGTGGTGTCAATAATCTTAGCAAAAAGTTTCATCTTTGGAGATTTTCCAGGGTGCATAAGCATGTTTTTTCAAGGTTTCAAGGAAGATGATTATGCTACTCTAAGCAACAGCACGTGGGGCACAATGGCAGGCTTTATTTTGGCATCAACAAAGCTACTATGGGGTGAATCTCAAGCCTGTGCATGATTCTGCATTCCAAGGTTATTTCTCACAGGTCTGAAATATTATTCTGTCTCCTCCAATTTGCCTTTTCTGTTTTGTTACTTTCTAATTGACGGGTGTCATAACTGAAGGTAAGTTCTCAAGGTTTCATGGCAAAGCAATATGCAGAATGTCCCTTGTTTGTTCCCGCAATATACCTCATAGTAGTATGTGCTGATGCCGAACACAGCAGTTGTGATGTAGTTGTGAACACAGCCAGTTTTTCATTGGTCAATCTTGTTGCACTGTAACAAGGATCATTGTGTGACATAATAAAATTGGACAGGATGTACAAGAACTAAAGATTTCTCACCCAATTCACTGATGTGACATGATTTTTGCCTGCAGCCGGTTGTAGATGCATTTGACCCAAGGCTTCTTATTGCGGCACCTGTCATCCACACTATTGACTTCACCACTGCCAAGGTAGTGTTATATCCCTTTCAACATAATGGGTTTTATTGTTGACATCCACATTACAGCTAAAGGGAAAATTCAAGACAGACTGTGAAGTGATATTGGGTCTACCTATAATTAGATGGTAGGCATAAGTTCTGGAGCCATACATCAGAAGAGTTTAGAAAATGGCTACATGGAGTTTCTGGATCCTATTCTAATTCAGACAGTCTGGTCTTTGCTTCCATTGTCATCAATTCTCAGAGCTGCCTGTGTGCAGTCGAAAGTCTTTTGGCAGATTAGAGAGATCAATCTGGTTATGTGGGGAAATAAGTTTGCTAGAAGGATAATAGTTAATCAAATTCTTCCTGTACTGTGTTTTATGGGTTTAGTGTCATGATTTCAGACCGGAGAATCTTTAGTGAAACTTAAATACATAATATTGCATTAGGGTAAATTTTTTTCATAGTATTTTGTGCAGGAGGAGGATCTTTATGAGATTGATGTGCCACTGGAATTTCAGTCAGTGGTTGCAGCACGTGTGCATGGCTTGGCATGCTGGTTTGATGTACTTTTTGATGGCAGGTCTATTGTCATTGCCTTTAAATACATCTTTCTGGCTGCAAGAAATACCTTTACCTTTGTTATCCATGTCTTGTCTGTGTTGATGAAGAACTACAGAGATTCTTGTCTGGAAAACAGGGTGTTTTGGCTGAGTATGTCAATCTGAAAACCAGAGAGAAAACTTAGAACACTTAGAAAACTGCATGTTTTTCTCATGGTAGATTTCAGTAGGACATGTTAAGTTCAATGCTGTTTTTAAATTTTAGCTGTGGCAGAGCTATCCAAGGTTCAAACCACAAAGACCACTGGCACGGTATTGAGCTGCAGGACTGTTGGGTGGTTTTTGCAGTACGGCCCAGAGATGGTTGTCAACAGCACCTGGAGCTCCAACAACACACTGGTATCAGCTTCGCTGTGTTCTTTCACAGCCTTTATATGTCCTTGCAGGACAGCCGATTACTGGACGTCTCCATTTAGTTGCTCATAGCTCCCAGAGCTACACCATCCACCTCACCATGTCAGGTCGATCCATTTCCCCAACACCAATGTAAAAACACTTCAGCAGCTTAGTATTTGTCCATACTAAAAAAAGTCTCAGGAACCCACTCTCACTTATACTCGCTTTACCTTTGAACTAGATGTGTTACACGCAACTTCTGTTCCTGAGCTTTTTTTGCCAGGATCCCAGAAACATTGATAGGATGTGATGATGGACTGATTTGGGTGGGGGGCATGCAGCCTCCATGTGGGGTCCAGGGGGTGTGCGAGGTGGGGTTCTTCAAACATCCACAGCAAAGCTGGACTTGAAGGAACCATATTACCGCATGTCTCAGTCACCTGCATATGCATGGACTCAGCAAGACCAAGCATCCCAGTACAGAGAAGAAACAATAGCTCAGCAGCAGGTTTCTTCTCTTATCCAACTGTTTAGGTCCTGAAGTTTCTGATTCAGTCATTGTCCAACTTGATCATGCAGGTTCATTCAGTTCTCTTGGTTGCATGGCATCCAAGATTTAGAAAGTTGGGTAGTCGTCAGTTATGCCCTACTTTGATGGCAGGGGAATCATCAGAAGTCTAAGGTTTAGGGTTTGGTGATGACTGGTCCAAGTAGGAATTGCTTCATCTCAGGATGTGTTGAATGGTATGATAGAAGCGATTTAAAACCCTAAACCTTAAACCTTTCCATTTGCCCATGTGCAAGTGATATATGCTATGAGCAGTGCTTGTATCTTCTTTGATTGTGTGTTTGAAATTGTCAGATGCAACAGCAGGTTGATGGCATGTCAATTCAGCAGGCTGGTATGTCACTTCAGCAAGCTGGGATTCCGCAGGAGGTGGCGCCACAAGTTCCCACACAGACTCTAGTTCAACAGCAGCAATTGACTGGCTCAAGCATTGCACAAGTGCCACAACAGGTCCCACAGCAACTGCAACAGTACTACCCACAGAACTACTGGGCTTCATAACCAACCTTAAAGACCTTCATGTGGTCCTCCCCTATGTGTTTTGGCTTGAGTCTTCACATTTATTGTCAAAGAAGAGAAGAAGGGCACCCTTTAGGGCAAGGTTCTAACCAAAGTTAGCCTGTTTCATACATTTCTCAATGTCTTGGGAGGAATTTGGGTGCATGAAAAGGGTTTGGGTGTTTTGTTATTGGGTTGAAACACTGTAAGAAGAGAAATCGGGAGGGATTTCGGTGCATGTAGAGGAATTGGGTATTTTGTTACTGGGATTGAGAAATTGGGACGGATTTGGGTGCACAAAGAGAAGAGAAATCGGGTGTTCTGTTACTGGGGTTAAAAAACTGCATGAAGAGAAAATTGGGTGTTTTGTTAATTGGGGTTGAAAATCAAAACTATGGTTTGCTCATTTGGTGCTAGTGCAAATTAGGAAGTTCAAGAAGGCTTTGATACTGCCTACTTCTGTCTGTCTGAGGAAAGGTTACCATCTATCAAGTCAACCCTGGTTCATCATGAATTGTTACAATTGCATCAAAACAGGAGAAGTTGGTGAAGTAAATAGGTCCCCATTTGTGATAGCAATATGCTCATAGATTGTTTTGCCTGTTTGCTGTGTACTTCCTGCAATTTGAGAGTCACAAAATCCAGAATGTGTCATAATGGGTATGCAATGCTGCAAGTATTAAGTCTAGTTCTGCAGCTTTTGATGAGGTATAAATTTACCATGAGTCTTGCATGGTGAAGCTATTCTAGGAGACGGATCTAGATTTGATCCTCTCCTGTGAGCTGTTCTTGTTGTGGGTTTGCCATTTAATTTCAAGCTTGATCACTCTATATGTTATGTTTTGAGGGAAATCTTTTGATTTGTGTGGAGGAGAACAAAGACTTAAAATACTGCATTGAAATGCTGTATTCCCATTTAAGGGGACTTTGCTCTCAGAGATGTCAAATTTTAACAAGAAATGCTTATGGTTCCCATTGTGAACATGTTTAGGTGAATCATAAAATGATGCCTTAGTACACTCAATAAACAATGGAGCAGGTTATGAACAATGTTGTGTGTATATGGTGTAGGATATATTAGTAATGGAAGTTCAAAATTTTCTTATACAGTAACTATGTAAATCCATGTAGTACATGTGTTTTACACTAAAATTTAATTTCTTCTACACAACATGGAATTACCTTACATTGTTATACACCTGCATTAATGCATCAAATTTTATATACTTAATGCATATTTGAATGAAATTTATACACCACATTCATTAAAATGTGTATATATGTCATGTGTGTAAAATTGGATGCCACTAATGAAATTTGCAACAATGCAAGGACTTTTAAAATGACCATGACCACATCACTTACACTTCCAAAAACAATGTAGATGAAGGGGAACAACATGGGAGGAACCTCACCTTAATCCTTGCTATATAAAATCACAAAATATAACAATTGTAAAATAACCACAACAAAGGGTAGCACAAAATGATCGAGGTGTTAAGGGATCTTTACCTACAATAAATTGTTGTTGGAGTTCACAACAATGCAAGGAGTTGCAAGGCAACCATAACACCACTATCAAACATTTGCAAATGTATTTCATAATATATATATGCATGTTGTGCACATGTAAGTGTAATACCGAATATATACACAATGAGATGTGTTAAGTGTTAAAACTTAGGTCTGTAAGTGTAAATGATTTACACATACACAATATTACACATCATGGAGACAAACCATTTACACTTACACACATAACACTAGTTATAAAGTTTTAAAAACCTTTTTAAAGTTAATTCTTAAATTATTAAAGTTAATTATAAAAAGATGATAAAATATGTGCACATAAACTAGTGTCTTCACTTAAATCTTGTAATGTTCATATATAAAAGCACTAAAGTGACATCAACATGGGTGGAAATATGGTTTTAAAACCATTCATGCTTTCTATTAAGCTTATAAGAATTGGCATTAAAAAGAACTAGAAACATATGATAAATAAATAATATATCCAAAAATTGATGGTAAATATGTGTTCAAATCTAATTCAACACCAAATACTCCATGAAATATATATATAATAAGGAGGATATAAAGATCATTGTATTCTCAAAAGGCATCATCAAATGAATATTCTCATTTTCATTTGTTAAATCATGCTTAAACACATATTTTACAAGAGTCCATGCTACAAAAAATAGATTTCACAACTACTTGCATCATTTCTTTTCAAAAGGCTTAAATAAACGCCTCATTTTTTCATTTACAGTTTCAAGCAAAGATCAAAATGTATAGCAAAAAAGTTCAAATGGAAAAGAAAATTGTGATCAAGTGTGGATATATGTGACAATTGATTTGTTGAATCTTAGCTTTTTTTGGGGCATCAACTTCTCCATTGTTGGGCTCCAATTGGGACTCCAATTGCTATAAAATGAACAATGAGAAGGAAACAAATGATACAAAATTTCATCCCACTTTCTCATTCAAATATGGATGTCAATTTTTTTCAATACCCCTCACTACACAATGCACACTTGGGGGAATTGAATGCTAGTGTTTATGGACACTTCCCTTTGCAATATGTGTGTCCACCCAAAAGTTACAAGTTACAATTCATGTCAATGGCCACCCACCCAAAGTTCAAACACATTAGAACTATCTTTGAAGTGGTCTTGAGTTTGGACCTTTAATTTCACCTTCAATCTTCAATTTCATCCTCAATTGTTGGGTATCATTTAAGTGAGTAATTTTAGTGAAGATCATTATGAAATATTGAAAATGAATCCAAATAACAACTGTTACACAAGAGAAATTTTATGAGTACATAATAGCAATAGTGAAAGTTGTTCCAAGAAAATTAAGGATATAGGACGAAACTCTAAATACCACCAATTTTGGTGCTGTAAAAGGATCCACAAATTGAGTTTAGGATATCATGGGAATTTGTTTCTCTTTCATGTCCTCTTGTTTTGATTTGTTTTTACCAATGCAATTGAACATCCCATCATAATTATTAATATATTGCTAGTGTTGAACTATTTTAAAGGTTTAAAAAAAAATCATGTTGACAAAGAAAAATCACAAAGTTGGAGCCCCCTAATTGTAAGGGGTTCGGCCCTATCACTCCTATCCGTTAGGTCTAAGATTAAACAAATTGTGTGCAAATGCGGTCTTATCAATCTAATCTGATAAAACAAATCATGGGCAATGTGGTGCCACAGTAGACAAATTTGACTTCATCCAACAAATTGTGCACAAATTAGGATGTTATCCGTCTAATCCAATGGGAGATGACTTTACAAGAACAACACCAATTCCTGGATTGAATGGATGGGAGGTGAAAGATGGCAAAACATGCTTCTATTTTGGGAAGGAAAGCATATTTAAGTTCTTATGTTCCAAAAATATTAGTGATAGGCCAATCAAATGGCTCCTTCTAAAACACTCCCCAAGAAAAATAAATAAATAAATAAAATATGTATGCGCACCCCCTCATTAAGTAAAAAACAAATGAATACGTAAGTACCTTAAGTTTATAATGAGGGTATTAGGTCAGGCCAAAAATGGTGACAAATAATTTTGGAAATTGAAATTTCATGCAGCCAATGGGAAGGTTTAGCATGCACTCAAAATGCCTTGATTTTTTTTCTTTTTAAATTCTGGGGGGAAGGGGATTTTTTTCTTTTCCCTTTGTTCCCTTCAAATTCCCATTGGGTTCCCAATATGTTCCCTAAGTTCCAAGGGTGTTCCCAATAACACCTCGCTTTAATCCCATATGTTTTGCCCAAAGTCCTCCCCTTCTCACCTATATAAGTGGGCCAAAAGGGGAGGCATTTCATCTTTCCATAAAATCTTTCATTTTGGGGAGCCTCTATGTTTCAATTTTTTTGGTGATATACAAGGCAAATGAGAACACAAGTAGACACAACCAAAGAAAAAACAAAAACAAACAATCACCAAAAATTAGGTAAAGACCCTATGCAAAGAAAACTCCTAGCTACAAAATGATAATCGACTATAACAAAAAAGACCTAAGACAAAAGAGTTGTCATCTACCACAAATTGGCTAATGATGGAAGTGCACTAGCTATGATGTGTGGAAAATATGAAGAATTTTAACTAGGTGTAGTAGCCCACTAAAAAATTGTTGTGGCTTATGCACGTTACAAGGTTATGGACATGTGATGTCGATAGTAAGAAACAAGCATCGAAGGGATTAAAGAAGATCATTGATGACATGTGATAACGGTCTATGCAAAAGCGGTCAAAAATGAATCAAAACCAAAATGAAAACACCCATACATCTCAATAATAAAGGGAATGAAGTCATTGCTTGGTGTTTGTTTAGCATATGACCATGCTTTTTCCTGAGCAACCATCATTATTACATGTGTTGTTGTTGTTTTTTGTTTGGTGCACCATATTAATGTGAATCAAGTTAGCAATGACAATGTCCATCAAAGTGTGGAAACTGTCTTTAGTGATAAAAATATCCACTCGTTGTTGAATGCAACAAGGGAAAAGGTGGGAGACTTCTTTCTTAACATGTGCTCCATTTTCCAAAATAATAGTTACGACAGTACCTCAAAATGTATTGCGCGTTCATTCCCACAAGGGCACCAAAGCAAATGGGTACCTAGATTGTCAATGGTATGACCACACTAACATCGTGAAAGATGGGAAACTATAAGATGTGGCAAGTTAGGACGGGTACGTAATGTTGTAAGGAAATGGGCTAGTGATAAATGAAATGTTAATGTGGTAAGACAAATTAATAACCAAAGGTTTGCCCCTAAACACGCACATGAGTGGAGATGTGCTCGCATGATATCTGAAAGAGCGTTTATTAAAAGCAAAACAAACTCTTGTTCATGTAAGTGATCCGCCAAAAAAACCCACAACTAGGGATAAAACTAAACCATTAAATTCTCAAATGGTGGGATTTGAGAATGGACAATCTACAATAAAAGGTATTTTATCAAGGACACAAAACCACGAGAACAAAGGCTAAAGGAAAGGTCTAAGTTTAATTTCCAAACAAGGAGCAAGACAAGATTATGTGATTAAAAAACATGACATAGGAATTAAAAATAAGAACATGAAATGTGCAAAACAAACGTGAAAACAATTCTTTATTATGTTAACATATGCAAACATGAACATGAAAAAAACGTGACAAGGACTAGTGTTGAACAAACTGAAAAAAATGAAGGGTTCCTATTCCTATTCATATCCCTTTGAGGACCTAGCTCAAGGAAGCTTCCAAAAAGGCTTCTATGTGTGCATCAAATAAAAAATAAAATTGGAACCTTCCTAACTAGGAATCGACTATGAATTAATTTAAAATTAACTTAGATTTAACTAAAAATCAACTAAGAATTAGTTTGATTTAAATAGGACTTAACTAGAAATTAACTAAGATTTAACTACAAGTTAATTAAGAAGTAATTAAAATTTAATTAATACTTAACTAAAACACAATTGGCATTTAACTTAAAGTTAGATGGGACTTAATTGAAAATTAATTAAACTTAACTGAAAGTTAATTAAAACTTAACTAGGATTTATGGATGAATTCCATCTATTGTAAGATAATGTTTAACATTTACATTCATCACAGTTGTGGCATCTCATAGTGCTATTTGGAACAAGGAAGTGCAAGTTTCAACATGTGCTATTGCATCTAGAAGAATAGGTTAATCATCCTATTAGAAATGAATGATAAATGCAAGAATGATCAAAGCCCAACATCCTAAGAATGCAAGGGTAATAATTTGAACTATAGAAAGGAAACCAAGCTCACCCAATAAAACAAAATGAGTGGCCTAATGATTAGTTAAATGACCGATACAACCACTAAAAGATCTTGCACCACATAACTTTTCCAATGTAGCTAAGGTACGAATATTGAACTTAGCATAATGCTACAAAATACTTGGAGATGGAAACATTGTATGAAGCCAATAGCTAGGGTGCTGGGCATAGCATAATGAGAGCATCACAAAAGCCATCTAAAGATTTGCAAGCATAGGGAAACTAAATATCGTCCCAAGATTCTCATGAAAGGCCTCAGCCACAAACAACTCAACAAATTATTTGGATCTCACTAGTGCGCCCAAAATACAAAAACCAAGTTAGGAGTAAAAAAGCCAAGAGGAAGTGATATAAAATGATCCAACCCCTATGGAGACCAAGGTACACACTTTGTTGGCTACACTGAAAAACCTAATGCTAAAAACTCTTCCTGCAATCATAGAAAAGCAAGAACCACATTTGATGCATGACCTACTATATGTGTATCATCCATCAACGAAAGAAAAACACAAGTAGGGTGGGCTACTTATGTGGGGCGAAAAGCGCAAAGGTGAGCCAAAACAAATTGAAGGCATCTCATTTAATTAATAGTAGAGGTGAATAGGAAAGGTGAAATACACCCCAATTTCATGGCCTAGGTCATGGCAATTGTTGTCCTTCCTTTAATAGCCAATCAAGGCATCTTTTCACAACATTGTCCAAATTTGTTTTTTTTATTACAAATAAATTTGAGCTCCATGTTGTTGCACATTATCAATGACGATCAATTATTTTATTTTATTTTACTTTTATGTTTTCATATGGTTTTCAATAATTCATCATTATTTATGTCAACATCAAATTTAATTTAAACTAATATACATTTCATGAACATGAAAAGATACATGTTTAAATTTTTTTTTAAATAAAGAAAAAGATTGAGATAGTTATAAAAATGGAGGTAGTTAGTTATTATGAAAGGTGGGGAGATAGTTATTAAGAAAGTTAATAAAAAAAGAAGTAGTTAGGCTTGAAAATGAAATCATTATTTCTGAAATTGTCATTGGAATAGTGCATGGACAACCATACAAAGGATTCCACAAAAATCCCCCATATACATACTAGTTCAGATTACTTGTCACTAAAATAAATAGAACCCATGGTTGTGAAAGGGTGCCTTGGCTATTGGGAGAGGAACTGCAGCTACCATGGCTATTGTGGCCCGCACATGGCTATTGTGGCCCGCGCATGGCTAATACGTGATTCACTAAAACTATGCCATTTAGCCTAGTCCAAAAATTGCAAAGAACACATGTAAGCAAAAAAAAATTCTTGCTACAAAATTGCTAAATGAGGTGATGGGCAATTGTGTTCCCAATTTGTTCTCACTGTATTCCCATCAAGTTCCCAATGGGTTCCTCAACATGTTCCCAATAGCTCCTCACCTTGTCTGTAAATAGCACTTACTTTTTTTTAAAAACAAATTCAGGCCACTAAATCCAGCAACCCCATTGGCCTGGAAAAAAATATTTGCAAACCCTATTACACATTTAATTGTTAATTCACACAAGATTATTTTATTTTATTTTTATTAAAAAAATTCACACCACCAAATCCAGCAATTTCATTGGCCATAGCTGTTTTTCTGCACACCTACACACAAGCCTACACAACCCCCCTATGTGTATATTAAGGTGCATTCACACTTGGTGTTAGGGACTCTAGTGTTGAGTCCCTTCCTTAACACCATACTAGTCATTCAAGACTTAAACTTTACTTATTTTGTGAAAATTTTAGGCTAAACTAACAATTCATTTAACATTAAGCAATCACCCTTTTTAACATCGGTGCCACCTAGGATGCCACCTAGGATTTTTTCATTTAACAATGACTTAAACATCAAGTGTGAATGCACTATTAGTAAAAACTAATATACAAATAACCCTTGTCTGTATGTATGTATACAGACAGAGTGTTTTTAAAAATTCAAGCATTGGGGGGTCCCTTCCACAACTAATTAATATGAACTGTATACTCTTGGGTCCAAGCCTAGGGTTTAGGGTTTTAGGGTTTAGGGTTTAGGGTTTAGATGTTGGTGTGGAGTACAGACCTCCACACACACTCTACAGTTTGGGCAAGGGTTTAGGGTTTAGGGTTAGGATGATGGGCCCTAGGGGTTAGTAGTTGTAGTTTCTTTGCAATTAAGGCATCACACGTATTTACACTTAACTTGGATTTTTTACTTGGATTTATTCATTTCAACAAATAAAAAAGAAAACTAGAATAATATATTCCCCCAAAAAAATTGGTTCTATGAATTAAAAAAATTAACATATGTGAAATTTAATAATATAATAATTTAGTGTCAAAGCTGCCATGGTACTATTGCGGCTGAAGCTGCTGCTGCATTCAGAAAACAAAAGCACTGCCACCCTGCTTGGTCGGCGGTTACTATACCAAGGTCGGTTTCGTCCATGACTTCGTGGCCATTTCCCGAACCCCACTTCTCAATTAAGAGCCTCGAACTTTGTTCCAGAAAGCCCGGAAACTTGGAAGGAAACTGTGTTGAAGTTTGCAGTTTTCGTGATCTCTAAGTCATGCATTTCCGCAGCAATTTCTTGGCAAGTTTGTGATCAAAAAAATTCTAGTATTGGGTAGCGCTAAGTTTCTCATTTCATTTCCCATTTGATGATGATGATCTGCAGCATCCGAGGATCAACTTCTTGGGGGGCGAGATTGTTTTGTTTTTCCTTTCTGTACTTTGATGGGTATAGTTGGCTGAGAGAAATGGTCTAGAGCTGGACAACTTCATGGCCGCCATGCTTGGCCTGTCTCTCTTGCACCTCTCTCTCAGCCAACCATACTCGTCAACATCAGAATTACAATATAACCATGATGTTACATAAATTCTGTTGGAGTTGCAGCTTCTTCATGAGGGGAAGTCGAGTACATAATAACCCTTCTTTTTTAAATGGGTTTAAATTCTTAGGATGCTATCATAGAGTACCAGCTGATTATTGCAGCAAGAATGCACAGTTATTGTGTGTTGCAAAAATATGTAATATATATAATGTATTGTACAAGAGCTGATTCACCATGACGTGCAGTTTACAATTTGTGGTTAAGAACTTTTGTACTAGAAGCAATTCCTCTTTGCTGATCGTCTATGATGAGCTTAATATTGTCATGATTTTGAGGTTTGGCTACATGGTGGGTTCAGCTGCTGGGTCTTTTGTGTATTGGTCGGGTATCACATGTGCAAAAGGTCCGTCTCTGTCCATTAGGCTGCTCTCAACACAATACACACAGTATGTGCGTGTGTGCTGTGATCAGAGCAACTTAATCGAAAGCAACTGACATAGGGCCTTATTTCTTGGAGTTCCAGGGACAGTCGCTTTCCATTGGAGAGCATCTGTATAGTGAGTCATAGATCGACTAACAACTCTCACAGCTCTTGCAATTGGTCAATGTTTGATCAATAAAATGATGATTGTGAACATAGCTAATTCAAAAAAACTTAAATGGATTTAAGTACTCTGATCACAAAATCTATGATCTCAGCAACCTAATGGAAAAATGTCCTAATGATAGTGTTAGAAACAAATTGACTTGGCTCTATAGTTATCTGTGAGATGATTGTGAGCACAACTAATTGAAAAAACTTAATGGATTTAACTGGGTTGTGATCATAGAATCTATTATCACAGCAGCCTGATGGAGGGTCATGTGCAAGAACCATGTCTGTACAAAATAGCTATTATATAACATTAAACTCAAGACTAGTTTGACACTCCCAAGAGAATTAAGAAAAACAAAATTCAGACCACCAATTCTAGCAATTCCATTAGCCTTAAGAAAACAAAATATATCTTCAGACACCTACACACAAGCTTATTCTACACCCTTAGGACCTCTATACACTAGTACACTAATACTACTACTATATATATATATATATACATATATATAAAACTCTAATTGTCTGTATACAGATAGGGTTCAAAATGATGAATGAATCTTCCAGTGCTGATCAGCCCATGTTGAAATAATTTATATTTGTAGTAGTACTCTTCTAGATACATACAGAGTGTTGATGCTCTAGAGAAGAAGCTTCATGGATTCATCAGCAGGCTGGTATGGCCCAGCATGTTGCTCATCACCACTGCACTCACCACCATTGATCAGTGTACTCCAAGCAAATACTCATTAATGGAAAGCTTTACAAATAAAATGTTTATGTACCCAATTTGCAGTATATGGTTAGTTGCCAAGAATGAAAAATATGCTTCTCTTTGTCTCTCTCCCAAATACTTGGTTTTTTTTAATAATCACATGATTAAAGTTCAAACATTAGCACCATTGAATAATAGTACAATGTGACAACATTATTGCAAACCCAAGTGCGTGCTTTCACCTTACCATAACCATGCATACCCATCATCACCAATTTTGAAAATCCATGCATGACGAGTTGTGATGGGGCTCTATGTTTAGTGGCTTTTAGTGTTGGAAATCCAACTTGTAATTATCCATAATGCATATGTTTCATATAAAAGCTTGAATGTGTGAAGCAATGTTTTTTTGGGGAAATTTTTTAAAAATTATTTCACTTGGAAAATATGATTTTCACACGTTCAAAGTCTTTTGCAAACAATGAGGCCTTATTTTCTTGGATTTTGAAATTTTGGCTAAATCTTCTTGTGGACATTATAGTTAGTTTACCTACATCACAAATTCGAAAAAAATAAAAATTCTAATGTGAAAACAACTTTATGATTTCATCCATCACACTTTTAGAATATGTGGTTCTTATTGTGACATGTATTACACTAATATTTAATTTGGCCTTCAATGTGTAGCATATGTCACAACATTCAATGTCAAATTGCAACAATATTTGTGTAATGCATGGATTCTACATTGTGATGGATGAAAACACAAAATTTATTTCACAATGTGTCATGAGCCATGTAATAATCTATTGATGGAGGGAAAATCACATTTTGTTGTAGTGTTAGTTAGTGGGTCAAAATGGGGAAAACATTGATGATAAATGAACCATGGAGGAAGAGGGATTGAGAACATGGTAAATTACACCACTTGTGAGGCTAATTTAATATGCTATTATTAAATCTTGTGAGGTCACCCATCCAAACTTTGTTTATTAGCATAAGGTGATATGACCTAAACCTAGGTCACATCAAACTCTATTAGCAATTTAACACCATTTAAACAAAGAACAAATTGAGAATTGAAGAACAAATTAGAACACTCTAATTGTAAGTACTATTTACTCAAAGTTATTAAATTTTTTAACACTACATGGTGATTTAGTAGAAATCTTGACTCAACTACCAACATAGTATGTAATGAATCAATAATTCAAATGGTAGGTGAGGTCACAAGGGGTGAGAGTTGAAAAGGAGTTAATCCCACTATTTCTACCATTCTTGACCTAAAATGGAGTTAGCTACTTGCATCTTTTGAATTGTACTTGAAATTTGTTGTCCAAGGAAGGTGACCAAGACTCATGGAGGGCACCTTATGGCCCCATTAAACTCCAAGCTTTATCAACACAATTGTGTACAAGGAATCATCAATTTGTTTGTGCAAAACATATTTCTATTCTTATCTATGAAAGTGTTCATTTGTTGAGTGTTGGTCATGGAATCTCCTTTTTTTTTGTCTATGTCATCTTCGAAGGTCACAAATCTCAAACTATAAAATATGATTTAAGAAATAGATCTTAATGCATGTATGGTTAATAATGACAACACCAACTAAGGTGAGAATGCCATTTTTTGAAAAGGACATGATGTCATCTTGCCAACAAAAGAAGTGATTAAAAGAAATCTTTGCAATTATTTTTGTCCCACATGGAAAACACCTCCACACGATGCACGAAATGCAAAAGTACCGCATGGAAGACACCTCACATGATGCAAGGAATGCAAAAGCATGACACCCTACATCACATGTCCTAAGTCCATATATAGTTAAGTTACCATGCTCACACATCATACAAGGTGGACATTGAACACCCATTGCACCTCAATAGAATGTGTGCCATGGTTGAAATTTAAATTTGCAAGCTATCAATGAAATGATGTCATGTAATCCCAATTTGGAACTTTAATGATGTTTGATATGGTATTTTATTAATATTTTCTTTGAACACCATTAGTTTGTTTTTTCAAGGTACGAAACAAATTAAATCTAAATGGTCATTAAAGACATTGTTTAATTTTTGAGTTTGTAAGATTCACAACCTTGTCAACTATTAAAATATCAAGCTTCATGTGTAAATTGTTAAATATAAAAAGCTGATGGTTGTGATATAATGTAATTTTATGAAAAACCTTTTATTTCAAAAAAAAAAAAAGTTTCAAATGTTTAAATGATAGTTGGTAGTGCATTATAACTTTGTCCTAAAATTTAGCTACCTTCCATTACCCTAAAAGTAAATTGCAAGTAGGTCCATGAAAGGTTATAGTAATGATAAAAATACATAGAAACTAGCATAGGTATGGGGTGCACATAATTACAACATCATTGTGTAAGGATTTTCTTAAGATATCAAATTATTAAGTTTGAACTATGGAAATACAAAATTCATTCAAAACATGCTTTTAATCTACTTTTTAAAAGGTCCAAATGAGAAAGTAAAATAAAATTTATAACTATGAGACTATGTGGGAGGTCCCTATCACAAAAAATTGTATAAACTTATGAGATACTTTTTCCAAAAGCAAAGACAATTAGTCTCTAAAATCTTGTTGAATACATTTTCTTGCCATTTTTTGACAAATTGTCAAGCACCATGAACTATTTACCTTATCTTGTTTGTGAATGAAAGCATAAAGATAATTTGATTTTTTCCCAAAATAAATCAAGTAAAACCTTCCAACTTTAAATCATGATAAAGACCCACAATTAAAAACCATGTCATTTAAAGAGGCCATGATTTTGAAAATAACATGAGCCAAGAAATAACTTAGCATTTTATTATGTTCTAATTCTTGTTTTGAACACCTCCATCAAATGGAATCAAGATGAATTGGGAAATGAAAAAAGATTGATGAAAATTACAAATTTTGAAAAAAAAATAAATTGGTGATGGCAATAATCCATGAGGATGATGGTGCCACAAATGACCTTTGTCAACAAATTCCATAATATTTCATTGAAAAATGAATATGGCATTAAGAAATTTTGGAAATAAAAAGTAATTCACATAATAAGGTCTTGGCGTAATGGGCAAAACATTACCATGACTATTTTTTTTCTTACATGTGGATAATGTTGACAACAAACTAGAATAAAATAGACCTAAACTTATTCCAATTGTACACAAAATATGATTTTGAAATACAAACAAAATGTATATCTAGCAAAGAAATATCCAAATAAAATTTTATTCATAACATGAAATTATTCAAACTCCACATCTTTTACATTGTGAAAGTTTTTTTGAGTGTGGGTAGCAAGCTATCACCATTTCAATTTTTTTGTCATCAAAATTTCCTTATTAAGATAATTTTGAACTAGTCCTTTGTAAAACTATCCTTATTTGATGGAGGTGTTGTTTAAGTTCAAAATATTTTTACTAAAAGAAAAATTTAAAATTAAATAGAATGATTTTTTTAATTTAAATTTCTTAACATTCATATTAATCATTTAATACAACTTTCCATTATTAACATGACATTAAAGTGACACCATATAAATATATGTAACAAAGTTTGTAATTTTGACGATCATTAAGCATCGTTTTTTGTTTGATTTATTATGATTGCAACTCCACCATTGTTCAACATTTGACCATACAATTGTACACTAAATGAAGAAAATTCAAAACATGCTAGTTTGGCTCAACAAAATGACTTTGGCCCAAAGTTTTTGCATAGTTTGTTGAGGCTAGTAAAAGGCACTGCAAAGCCTAACACATGCCAGAAAAGAGTGTAGTAAATATGATTTGATTACTACTACTTGGTTTTGATTGGTTATTCATAAGCATGTGTAAAATAGGCGATCGAAGGTTGCATCGCCTAAATTATCTAAATGTCCGCTCGTCGTCACGCCTAAATTAACTATCTAAATGTCCACCCACAATCGCACTTAAATTAACTAGTTGTGTGGTGGTGCAAGAGGGGGCGCATGTGTGCCTTGGAAAATCGATCTCACACTTGTATCACTCTCTGCAATGTCCTGGAAACATTCGTCGGGGTACGTTAAGGACAATGACGTCCGTTATGGTCTTAAGGTTGCGCATTGTGATCCCAAGTTGTTGAAAGTGACTGGCCTTCAATGCCACTTCTACATTGCATTTGGTCGGGAGGAGAAGGTTGGGTCAAAGCACAAGGCTACGACTACTGTTCAAGGATGGAGCCATCCCTTCCATTATGATAATATTGAAAACCATCTTCACAACTAGCATTCTGGTCAATGGGCTCTATACCAGGCTCTCGAATCCTCTTCTAAGAGCACTTCATTCTTCAATGACGTTCCGGTTGCGTTCAAAAATTCCATCAAAGCACATTTCTCGTCTTCGTCTCTAGGCGTTGAGCAACAAATTGTCTACGATATCGAGAAAGACATTGTGGATACTATTGTGGGCAACATGATGTTCAATCCCAAATACCAAGACGATAGTGATGCAAACCATGACGCAAATGAGGAGCCTGCATTTGGCAATGCGGTTGAGATTAATGCTCTATTTCTTCGACATCGTCAAGCAGTAGCAAAGGCAAAAGAGCAAGCACTATCGTTGTTTAAGCATGTTGAATCAGAGGATGACACTGCAATTTATTCCTATTCAGTGACGATTCCCAAGACGAAAACCACTTTGTTTCGCTTGGCTGTGCGTTACATGTCTTGCGGAACATAATTTCGTATGGCTTCTGAACTCATCGGTTGCACGTACGATGTTCTGGGCAACCCTAGTTTACATGCGTGTTCTCGTGACGAAATCAGCAACTTCGTTTGGGCTGTCTACACTGTTAATCTACAGCGAATTACTAACCTCCTACGTCGTTCTTGGGCCTTTTCATTAGCATTCGACTGTGCGACCCATCAGAGCACCTCATTCCTTGATTTACGTTTCCGGGTTTTCATTTGCAACTATCATTCCATTATTAACATGCATGGATGCGCGCTTCCGATGTTTGATCGCCATACTGGGGATATTATGTCCACCATGGTGAGCAAGTTCTTGACAATGTTCTGTCCTGATTGGACAATTTGTCTTCTTGGCTTGACGTCTGACGGGGCCTGCAATATGACTGGGCGGGTTGCTAATGTTGTCACTCGCCTCAACGCCGCGATGCATAGCGACTGTTTTCTGATTCGGATTTGGTGTGGGGTGCATCAACTAGATCTTGTTATGGAGGACACAATGAACAATGTCATCAAAAAATGATTTTTCTTAGTCATGACTAGATTTATAACTCATTTAACACGGCAACAGAATTTGATCGCGGAAATGCAAACTACGTGCCCTCGTGTCATCAATCGCTGGCTTTTGATGGAGAAGGTCATCAATTGGTTTAAAATCCATCGGCCACAATTGCTCGCTCATATCGAGTCAAAGCAGCTAGATTCCACTCCACCTCGCCTTTGGTGGGTTGCACTTCTTTCTAGGCATCATTTCACCACTTGAGCAACTGTCACTTTCCATTCTATCCAGGGATTAACTATTCTTGTGCTTGAGCAATGAAATGCCCTGGATAACCTCATTACATCCTTCATTGACGACGTTGGAGTGACTGGGCCGCTCACTGCAGAATCGATTGCGAATATCGACCCATCAACTCATGTCATCAATGGTCGTTATGCAGTTGTTATGTCTAGTGTCCAAGAATTTCTCGTTGGTCTGGCTTCCTGGGCTGACGCCTTACTTAACGAAGCCGATGAAAACGACCAAAACGACCTTCAGCATGACATCGCCCTCGTTTACGTCACCGCCTACGATCGGATTCATGAAATTTCTGCCTATCGAGATCGAAATAACAATGTGATGGCTGATCCCGGTTCTATTCCCCCAATGCTACCACATGAGCTCGTCGAGCTATTCGCAACCAACTTCATCCGAAAGATTCAGCAACATGCTTTCCGATTGGAGCATTGTTACTCATCAACTCAAATCGATCTCATCGCCGACGAGCACAAAGCCCTGATCCATGCTCACAGATGTGAGCCAGTGTTGAAGGATGGCATCGATTTGCTTTCCAGTAGTTCAAGTTTCAAGGATGGCTGGTCTTTACTTGGTGCTCGATTCCCAAATCTGATGGAATATTGTGGTGTCGTTGCAACACTTTTTTCTGGAACCAGTACTATAGAGTCTGATTTTTTGATCTTGCGTTGGGAGAAGGAATTGTTCCGTAAGCGTTTATCGAACTTTGGATTAGAAGGAGTCAAGCAAGCAAAACAATTCTTGTTCATAGAGCAGTTCCAGCATTGATAAATGTTAACCAATCATTTTCTGCTAAATAAAGCCTTCATTTGGCCCCCGCCTAAACTACCCATTCCTGATGTGCCTAAATCAAGTTAATTTAGGTAATTCAGGCAATTGCCTAATATAAGCATGCCTGGTTATTCATAATGATTGATCCAAGTGGTTTGCTATTAGTAAGTTCTCGCCTATTTGCAGTTTCAATTTTTATAGGTAGGGTATGAAAAAAAGAAGTAAATGACCAAACTTGGATTTGAAAAATATTTTTGCAAGGTCACATACTGAGCCAGGAAATAACTAAATATGGATGTGATAAAGATTTTTGCAAGTTCACATCCTGCACACCACTGGAGATGCTCCAATGAATAAAAATCATTCACTAAAAATGTGAGATAAATACTAAAAATGCAAATGCTTTACATGATCATGGTTAATTTCGTAAGCCTCTCTCATCAAATCAATTTTAACAAGAAAGGGTTAAGAAACAAACTTGGTAATCACTATACTATGCTTTGGTAAATGCTAACCTTAATTGTTAAAATTACTCTTAATTTATGCATCCAAAGTTGCATTCGTTTTACCACAGCATAAAGTTTTGATTCACTCTTCATTACAGAATAATTGATTCAAGTTGTTCTCTGACACCCAAAAAGAAGCTTTTTCAAAGGATACAAATGCCGACCAATTGATTAAATAGCCTGGAGGAATAAAACTCTTGGCAAAACATAAGGGAAAAATCCTACAAAAGTAAAACCCATTTTCAGAAGACAAAACAATAATCTGCTGAATTGTAAGTAAAAGGGGGAAGGGACAAGAGTTTTGTATTACCATTCCAAGCTGGGTTGGAGGCAATTTGGGCGTCTTCTGTTGGTTTCAACTTTTGTGTGTGTCAAACTACACTTGTTCAATAGCAAAATCTTCAGACAATGCTCTGAAGATCAATTTTTTTGTTCTGAGACATGTTTTCAATTATCTCCACTAATCCACCCAATTAATGAAAGGATCCCGTTCATTCAGATGCTACAAGCTAGCGTCATCACAGACAAACAAGCGATGAATGACGCCCAACGGGAAGTCATTTGCAAATTCCTACAACAACAAAAAAGGCTAGAACCCTTAGGAACAAATCCTGTCTAGAACTTGACCCAAATAAAAAATCCCCTTTTTTCCATGCTTTTGTTGATTCAATCATTGGTTTCCATTGCCGCTCCTTTGTTTGGGGATTTAGTGGCTTGGAGATGTAACCGCGTTGCTAGAGGTTTAGGTGCCCTTGAGGTGCGATCAAATCCACGCACACACACATACCCTGGCACATACCCAACATACATCCATCCATCCACCCATCCATCCACACAATCAATCAATGTCCCTAATAATCTGCAGTTACGTGTCTTTTAAACCTTCCAATACTTAACCATAGTGTCCAAAACATAATAAAGCCATGAGATCTTTACTATCTACCATAGGAAGCTAAAAACTTAAATTGAATCAAAATTAAATTAAATTAAATTAAATTCTATAAAATATTTTATATATATAGAGAGAGAGAGAGATAATAAAATAGACTTTTTCGACACTTTCAATAAAATAAAATAAAAAATTCAACTCTTTGGAACTCCTTGTCCAGTTTTGGGTTCATGGTACCACCGATTCAACATTTTGGAGAACCAGATCTAAACCTGGAACCAGTTTCCTACTGGAAAGCTACTGGAAAACCCAACAGGAACTTGGCTTGCAAACCTGTTTTTCAGGCAGGTTCCGCCTTTCTCATGAAGCAGGTACCACAACTTTTCATGATTTGCAGGTACTACTTTTTGTGGTTCTTTAGGTCAGTAAGTAGGTAGGTCTGTCAATAGGTAGGTAGGTAGGTAGGTAGGTAGGTAGGTATTGCTTTTTTGGAAAAAGTTACAAGTAGGTTGTACTTCTTATTAGTCCAGTAGTGCCCACTTAAAAGCACAGTACAACAGCACTGATACTCACACAATCTCCAACGAATCTTGGATGTATGAGCTTAAGTGAAACCAGACCTGGTTTCTGAACCAAACCCAATTTTTGAAAATTCTTCTCTTTGTTTAAAATAATTGGGAAGGACTAGAGAACGTTAAGAAGCAGTCTCCAAACCCAATCACAAGTTCCATTGAATTAAACAAACTAAGTGCAACTGGAACCAGAGATATTCCATCAAAAACAAATTGATTAATTAGCTGAAACTGGGATTGGAAAGTTTTTTTTCTTCCAAACCTGGAACCAGACTGACACCAGACAACACTAGTATTCATGCACTCGTGAGTCCACGTCTGACTGACTCCAAGCCCACTTAGAATTTGGAGAATCAAATGATGTGGGATGCCGATCTGATAAGTGGTCTTCTCTAAGTAGGCCCTACCTACCTCTGCTGAATTCTTGGCCCGCTAGTACACCAACAAATCCCGCTCCCAGTACTGGGAAAAAATGCTTGGAAACCAACCCACACATTCTACAAATTATACATGCAAGAAGCATAAACATACCTCGCCAAAAGCATGCTTGAATCTCCGGTGTTGTCATACCTGACATATCACAACCACCCAACAAGCACTGCTTCAATCACACAGGCTTAGGGTTCAGGGTTTGATGCATATTCCAGATTGATGGGTCAGACAAAGCTCAGGACTTTGAATGAAAATTCCTGAGCTCTGGGAAATGGCATTTACATCCATTCAGGTATATATATACACACACACACACACACATATATAAATGTATACTTCTTAAGGCATACACATACATGCATGATTCTAGATCCTAGAAACAGACCTCGAAAAATGCTTGTCACAGATGTACCAAAGAAGACAAAGCGGCGCCGCAAGTTCCACAGCAATGTCCGTGGGACTACAATAGGCTGTAAACTGCTTGCATGGTCTGCAAATACCTGCCAGAACCAGAAAAACGTTCTCTCAGACTGACTCTCTCTCTCTCTCTCTCTTGCAATGTACTACTCTTGTAGGTGGGTCTAGACCTGGCTTTACAATTCCATTGAAAATTTATCACATCTTTCATATTCTTTTCAGTAACAACCCAACACACATCCCCACCCTGCTATCTTCCTTGATTTACTTTTAAACCCATATTGTGAAAACCATGATGTTCAATAGTTTTTTCTTTTGGAATTTGGCTATGACAATCGGGTAGGTACCAACTTGATGCCTGAGCTAAAACCAGGTAAAGAAATTTGACAACAGACCCATACAAGAAAGACCCGATTCAAATAATACACAGTGATGTATTGTCCTAGCCTGCAAAAGTTCAAAATTCTCTCTCAATGAACTTAATTGCAATACCATCTTGTATATAGCATGTAAGGAATACAGCAGGCGACAGATGGGTAGTACCTCATTAACTTGGAAGTAAGTTCCATTCAATGGAAAACTGCCTTGCATTGCAGTTCTACATGGCACCTGTTTCAACAAACAATCCTGTTTCAGTTAGTTTGAAATAAACCTGATTTATTGAAATTTGGCTAATTCCTCTTGTGGATGATTGCCAGTGTGGTTACATCACAAAATTTTGGGGGTAAAATACTTTTTTCAAATAAAACCCTGATGGAAGATCTAAAATCCAATTACAAAATACCAGAGAATTATTTTTCCACCATGTGCTTGCTCACACCCTCAACTGGGACTTTCGATATGTGTACTCATACTAGTAAGACCTGCTGAAAAAAAGCTTTACTTATGTATGTCTTCATGTACTGTGCATGCTCTTGCCAGATTCATAAGGTAAGAAAATGCAAATTCCAACAGGATTTTTATGGACCCATTTTGTATTGACAAGCATATTTGGCTCCTTTTACTATTGTATCACTTGACAATGCAAATGGGACTATCATATCTTCTTTGGCTCTTGGCATAGGATGCACACTCACCAGGAGTGTGCCTTTGATAGAATCAGAGTCATCAGCAAAGCTTGATGATGCAAAAGGATTTTCTTCATGATTACAGTCATCCAAGTTTGGAATAGAACTTGGAACCTCGCCTGTACAACCCACCCAGTTGATCAAAATTAGTAGTCATCCACAAATGAAACAGTTGCTAAAATCTGGAAAGATCTGGTGTCTAACAGATGTCCATGTTAGAGAGAGGATTCTATGCAATGGAAACAAGACTGCAAAAAATCTGAACTCGAATGAACTAGGTTTTCTGATTGTACCTGGGCTCCAAATTGCAAGAAGATAGCAACAAGGATCATCTGTTTCTCTTTCATCCATCTGTTCCCCAACCCAAGAATAAAAGTATCAAAAAAGTGTAAGCTGAAACAAAATCCACAATCTAGAACAGTATTCCTCTTTGTAAACAGATTGTAAATGCATCCACCATGTGGCACACATGTTGGAAAAAGGGTTTAGGGTCTAGGGTTTAGGGCATCAAGTGAAAAAAAAACTTACCCCTTCAAGTAGTGGGTGGTGGTCCGGGAGCTCATACCTACCCCAACATATGCACAGCTTCTTTCTCTCAAACATAATTCATGGAGGGACACAAAAGAAACAAAAAAGGAATTGAAAAAGCAACAGTTTTGAAGAGCTTTGCAAAGTGCTACAGGTCTTCTAAAGACAAGAAGATCAAAGGAGACAAGAGAACATATGATCTGGTTGTTGTGATCCCTTACACATAATGGACAGTTCGTAGGCGGCCGACATTTTTCAGTTTAGGCACAGGTATAGAGGCAGCTTCGGGGGGTAGAAGGACAAGTTCTTGAGAAGGAGCATCAGGAATGACAACTTGCGATGATGAGGATGCAGGTGGATTCTGGAGACGCGTTTCTGATGAGTCCACTTGCATTTCAACAACAGTCATGATTGTAGTTTCTTCCAGTAAGTGATCTGGCTTCGGGTTGTCAGTGGCTATCTGCTGTGATGTCAAAGCAGCTGATTCGGACGATGGCAATGACATGTTCCCACCCAAGTCTTGCAATATGTTTGGGCCTGACCCTGTGGTTGACGCACTGCTCGACACAGATGGACTGGGTAATCTTTGACAAGCAGGAGTGGTGTTGTTGTTGTTGTCGTCCTCCTGCTCCTGCTCCTGCTGCTGCTGCTGCTGCTGCTGAACTGAGGCTCCTCCTCCTGTTTTTGATTCCTCCTCAATGTACAAATCTATCCTGTCATTGTCCTCAACCTCTATCGCCAATGGGTAATCCTCAATATCATACTCTGACACATCATCGGATTCCTCTGGTGGTGTCATCGGCTCCTCAATGATGGGTTCACAGCAATCTTGTGAGCTGCCCACATTTGTGCTTTGAACCAGTAGTGATTTATCACCTTCTGTTGCACCTGCTGCTTCTGTAACCGTTGAAGTGGTTCCTTGTGGCAGTGCTAATAATGTTGGATTAGCACTTGCTTTCTCCGGAGCAGGCAGCGCCTGCCGAGCACTGTTCACATGGCATCATCATAATCATCCATCCTATCAGAATACATGGCTGATTTCTGGTGCCTTTGTTTAAGCACTTGATAAACAATACAATACAAACAAAAACCGCATGTAAAATTTGCAGAAGTGAACCTGGAAAGAGCACTGGCAAAATGCTTGCACTCGGCTTTCATGGGGCATGCATTGCAATTGGGCTTGCTCTTGGTGCAAAAGACCTGCAAAGTTTCATTCCGATCCATCATCTACTGCCTTGGCTTGGATACAAACACAATGCACTTTTCTGCCAGCCGGGGGAAAAAAACTAAAAAAAGATGATACAGCAACAAAACTGTTTTGATGAATGGAATTTCATTCTTGACAATGAATACTCATCTGAAAATATCAAAAGAGGGAGCAAGAGAAGACCTTTCCAAATGTGATCATCTGGTAGTGGAGTTCATACCTGCAAGGATAATTCCTCGTCAGACCCTGAACACTAAACCCTAAACCCTAAACCATAATGCAGTCTGAATTCTTTCAAATAAAAAGATTACAATCACAGGAGAAACAACATGACCAGAGTCTGACATGAGAACCATCATTGTATGAATCTGCTGATACTTACAGAGTCTCTTGATCAAGTGTGCACAGTCGAGGCCACAAATACTTTTGAATCGTCGCTTGTACTGGATACCTAGACAGGCAAAAAATGACCAAAGAACACAAAATTGAAATTAAGACAAATCAATCTGCAAAATTTATCAGGTTCCTACAAAAGGTACACCAAAACAGCTCATATTAGCCACTTCTGCATCAAAACTCAAACTTTTGGTTGCGTGCTGCTACCTTTCCAACACCCATTTTAGTCTAGACTAAATGGGTCTCAGAAACGTAGCAAGGAACCAAAAGTTTTGGAATTTCTAGAAGAAACTAGACTCAAAAACTAGAAAATTTCCTGAAAAGCCTTTTGGAGTTTGAATCAACCAAGCAGCATCTGTGTCACTTGTTTCTAGTTACAGAAACAACACAGATGTCAAGATTTGATGGTTCAGAGTTGGGAAGTACAATTCTAATAGGTGGAGCTGAAGTTCCTCTGGCAATGGTTCCAGTGGCACCCAACCCAATCGCACACAGATACGCCCGACATTTGTATCCACCTGGAACAATTCAAAAACATTAATACTGATAATCTCACAAGAGAGAGCACCCAATTAGAGACTCCATTTTCCCCTCTTGAAAAATTTAGATTGTCTAAACCCTAAACCCATGATTTTATTGTGGTTGACCCAGAAGCTACAAGTGATTAATTTTCCTGCAGCAGGGTAAAAAAACTGCAATTTTGAAGGGTTTGGTTGTTGTCATCAGCTTACAGGGAATGCAAGGTGGTGGAGCGTAAGAAGACGAATGCATTCAACACTTTTGAGGCCCAACCCTCGGACACTGAGAAGAAACTCTCTGCACATTACATGACAGAAAACCCCACCAAAATAATTGTCAAGCTAAATTTTTGAGTTGAAATTTACACAATGTAACGCTGCAATACTCAACATAATGATAATGGAGAAACATTTGGATCTCAAGGTATCTCTAAACCCTAAACCCTAAACTTTTCCATACCCATCTTCTGATAATTTGCTTAAAAAGTTCCAACAAACCCAAAATACACACAAATTAACAACAGCAAATGTACCAGCTATTCAGAGAGATACCATGTCACACCAAGGGGTGGGCAGCTTAGGGGGTAAATACCACAAGCAAATATGAAAACACAAAGAGGAGGGTATACAAGCCATGTAAAAACAACTAACTACTTGTTTACAATATGTCTTACTTTGTGTCATCAGTGGGGAGGGATCGTAGCCATTCCAGATCAATGGCACCATGTTCTCTTCGAATCCTTTCGAGGAAGGCCTGCAAAGACAAATTCCTTGAGAAACTAATTTTCGTCGTCATGAAAAACATGAACTTTGCACACGGATATATGTAGAGTCATGTTGTTCCAGTAGCTAGCAACAAACAAACAAACTACAGTCTTGAAGACACAAAACTGCTCTTGACAAGAGTTTTCTTCAACCTTGATGCGACCAGCAAGAATCCAGTTGAGACCACGTTCCTTGATCACACCTGCAACCACTTCAACGTCAGCAAGACGAACAGCCTCCCAATCGACACCATCCTCATTCATGAAGGTGCGTGGTGCTGGCATTGCTGCTTCAGTCCTGCCTCCATCTCCCTCAACCGTCTCACACTTGACCTGAAACTGACCTCTCAGACCTTCCCAGTCAAAAGGTTTTCTTGCCGACACTTGGCTCTCCTCCAACCTCGCCCGATCCGCACCTGTCAACCCTTTTGGGTTATATTTGCTTTTCAACAATAACTGGTCTCCTCCTTCTGCAGTCACCAGCTCTCTTGTCTCACTCTGATCTACAGGTTGCAACGAGAGTAGATCCAATTGTGTATTGATGCAGACTGCCGAACTGGATTCCAGTGAGTTTTCCTGCATATTTGCTGCATCTGTTGCAGCAGTTGCATTCTGAAGTGTAAGACCATTTTCTTTTCCATCTATTAAAGATGAACCCACAGAGATACTGACTGATTTTTGATCAAGCACTGGAGGAATCAGCTGCTGAGCTTGTTGTTGTGAGTTGTGCACCAGGTCTAGCTTTTCTCCAAACTCCAGCAAACCTCCTACTTCAACTGCCTGCTGCAAGCAAGAAACTACTTGTTCTTCCGCCTCCTGACAACCCAATGCAGGATTATTGCTTTCCTGATAACCTTGGGAGGAGAGTGAGTTTAAAGCTGCTGCTACACTTGCGTCCTCCCCAGTGGCACAACCCATCATCATCATTGGCTCTGGCATGTTCTCACCCCCAAGCAAGTATTTCTGCTCATGATGATCACTCATCAAGTTGTCGGGATGAAGAACAGCACCCCCTCCTGAAAACCGATTCTTGCTGTTGTTATTGATGTCTCCATTTGCAAGCATTTCTTGAGCTCCATGTGAAAGCTGTTGTTGTTGTTGTTGCTCTTGATGATTCATTGAAGAGGGTGTTGTTGTTGTACTATCAGACTCCTTCATTGGCATCTCTGCACATATCTTCTCTACAGGCTCACCCAAATCCTCAGGAGCTTGCGTTTTTAATGGCCCTCTGAAACTCGGGCCTGGAAATCGAGCTCTCATGGACATGAAAGCTGAGCTGCAACAGTTCATTGTAAAACAAATTTACAGTTCTTCATCAGTACAGCTTTGGCATCATGTGCATCATCAGAATTGGAACAGTTTTTCTGGACTGAACAATTCATGGGTGCCAGTGCCAACAGTCAAGGAAAAGAAATTTTTTACCTTGAAAGAACATCACTGACATTTTGTGTTAGAAATGCACCAACGACGGAATCCACAACAGACCCTTTCCATCGTGAAAAACTCCTATCGCCTGCATGCAGCATGTCACAAATTTTGAGACACGTCCACAAAAGAATCTGCCTCTTTTAGTCAAAAGTTTTGCAAGTTTTCAAGATCTGGGTGGGTGGTGCAGATTCCACAATTCCAGCTGTTGTTGAACAAGAACTTTTTGTCTTTTACCTTGCACCAAGTGCATGCGGGAGATGAAGGTTTCAGCTTGAGCTTTCATTGCGCGGCGCTCTTGTTCCCACTTCAACTCCTTGTCAGCATCAGAGTCAGCCTCTGGATTTCCACCCCTTCCCATCAACAGCTTCCAGACACGCACTGTTTCTGTGTCAAGGACCACTTTGGGTCTCGGCTTCCTTTTGCGCAATGGAAGGAAGGGACCCTCATAAGGGATTAGCCCTCCCTCCTTACCCTTATATGGGACTATTTGGAGCCCAGCTTGCTCATCTTCTGGTTGTTGCTGCTGTATGGGCATTGCCTCTTCTTTGGTCGACTCATGTGGTGGTTGAGGTTGTTGTCCTTCTTCTTCTACAGGATGAGGAGGAGGCGATGAGGAATTGACCTGAACTGTCATCATCTGCACTTCTTGTGAAGAAGAATTGGAATTTTGTTGCTGTTGTTGAACAACACTTGACTCGGTTCCATCAGGATTGAATATAACAAGCTGCTGCTGCTGCTGCTGCTGACAATCTTGCATGTCTAATGTGGCAGTGGCAGGTTGAATGGCATGGGACCACAAGATAATAAATCTGTCCTTCTCACAGTCGGGGAGATGCTGGAGGACATGGTGCAATAACACCATGGGTGAAAAGGAAAATCCCGGTAATGTCACCAGATCTCGAAGGTAAAGAATGAGTTGTGCATCATCCATCATGTGAAACGGGACTGACTGTGGAAGAAGGAGTTCTCTAGGACATGGACTGTTGACCGATGGATCCATCCTTGGGACGTTGCTCCTTTGTAAATTGCCTTGTGGGTGCCATTCAAATGGCGGCTTGGAGATTGGGACTAATGACGATGCACTGTGATGATGATCTGTATGATAGCTGGGTGGCAGTGCTCCTCCTCTTGTGTTGCATTCTGGCCGATTGTACATCGTGTCTTGGCTTAGGTCACTGGTCATTCTCTCTACTCTGCGATTGCTATTCATGTCAAACCTTGACACAAGGTCTACCCCAGTAAATGGACAATTTTCTCGCACAACCATCCTCTGTGACAATGCTCCTCCTTCTGACGGAAAGTGAGATACAGTAGAGCTTTCCTGTGGTTTTTGTTGTTGTTTTTGTTGTTGGAACTCCGGCACATTTGGTGCATCCCCAAATCTAGAGCTTCCTCCTCCTGCCCTGAGTGTTTCTGGTTGGAAAAATAAGTTCTTGGACTCGCAATCATTTACAAAGTTTATTGGTTTGCTCTTCTTCATCTCTTTGTCCTCCTGCTGCTCCTGGGCCTGAGTTGCAACAACCCCCTCACCATAAGTTTCCCGGTGGTGAAGTCTCGCCTCTGATGTGGGTTCTGAGTTATTGAACTGTGGCATAAGTGACCTCCTCGTGCTGCTCACATGACCTTGAGAATGTGAGAGCTGTTCTTCATCAAAACCATACTCAAATCCCAAGCTTGAGTTTTGACTTGCAAATGTATGGGTTGTCCTGGGGGAGGAGCACCCACCACCCCCATTGTTATAGGATTGAAACGTAGTGTGACACTGTGTGTTGCTATATGATGATTCTGTTGATCTGACCACCACCTGTCTTCTCATCTCTTCAGAGAGATTTGCAAATGGCTGCTGCTGATATGATTCTGTTGATCTGACCACCACCCGTCTTCCCATCTCTTCAGCTCTAGCAAATGGCTTCTGGTTCACCACATATGAGCTACCGTTGTTTGCAGCAATCGAGTGTTGCTCCCATTGAAAGTTGGACACAGAAGAAACCTGTCTGTCATCAACATTGTTCATAGCAGATGTGACAGCAGTCACTGAGCCAGCAGCAGCTGCTGCCTGCTGTTGCTGCTGATGATGATGATGATGATGGTCAATAAATGACACTTCATCCGGTTCCTCTCTTCCAAACAGTGACCGCTTCACAGATGAATCACTGACAATATTGGAGCCATCATCACAAGAAAACTCCACGCATGATTTTCCCTCAGATGGTGATCCCCATGCACCACCACTGGAGAATTTTGTATAGTTCCTTTTCAGGCTTGTGCTGTCAGTCACAGCTGAAGCCACTGCAGCAGCAGCTCCAGATACTCCTCCTTGTTCTCCAGCAGAGATGTTAACATCTTCTTTAGCCCCTTGCATCCATCCATCCACAAAAGTCCAAATTCTCAGACCTCCCTGACAACAATTCTACTGCCAAATTTATTACACAAAAAACCATCTTGTCAAATCCCAAAAGATATCCAAGAACTTTTCTACTATAAACAACCTATTTGATAGCTTACCGGTTTCATGTCCATGCACAGCAGTTTGTTTGTTGACTTTTTTGGCATTCATCTTCTTTTCTTGGCCGTCAACTTTGCTCGCACGAGGTTTGCGGGGGCGTTTATCCTTGGCAACTTTCGGGGTATATTTCCGCTTGGCTTTCTGTCCACTGGAGGAGACGGCTACTGTTGTTGTGTCTTGCATACTACCAGGGACTTCATTGAGATCAAATGTATAATACTCCTGCTGCTGTCTTTCAAGAAGAAGGCTGCTACCATCAGAGGACGACATCATGCTGAAAGGCCTGTCAACTAAGTGACATCCCCCATCTTGGTTTGCATGACTTGTGATGCCAGAAACAGCAGACTCCACTGTAGCTTCTGGTAGAAAACTTGGAGAGATGCTGCCAGGAAAATACACGTGCAGATTTGTGCTTGATGGGGGAGCTGTACAATCCAAGGAAGGGAACATCGAAGAAGTCGGTGGCAGAAGCAGCGTATTTTTCGAAACCTCAACATTGGGTCTTTGTTCCAAGATATGTGCTATTCTAGAAATTGCACCTGTGCAGGCACCAAAGTTGCTTTGGGTGGCCATGCATTTCATGTTAGTGTTGCTCAAGTCATCATGAATGTCACCATGTGTCATCGTCCCTCTTTGCTGGTGAAGAAGCCCGAAAGACTGTGATATGGAAGATCCAGGAGGGGAAGAAGTAGCAGCATCGAAATGGGTGGAAGCAAAACCTACTAGCCCAGTCAAGGGCTGGCTCAAGTTCGCCACAGAAGCAGCCGAATGGGAAAGATCCCAACTTCTCTCTTGTGAATTATTTTGCACTCCACCCATGAAGCTCAACTGTTCAAGAGCAGTCTGAAAGTCTGCATCATTGTTATGAGGAGGTGGTGATGGCAGCGGCCCTCCAAGGTGGTAGCTTCCTTGATGATGAACACCTTTGCTCTTCGCTTCAAACAAGAGCTGAGATGGCAAAGGAAGAGGATGATGAGGATGAGAAGTGGTTGCTGATAATCCATTGAAGCCCCGGGCCCCTGGGACTGCAAACAAGCTGCCTGAAACATCACCCACCAGAGCAGTTGAGTGCATCTCTCTCACAAATGGTTCCATCAAGTCTTGCACTCTGGTTTCAGGCAGTCGGGTACTGAATGCATTTGATTCCCTGCTCCTGCTCCTGGCTCCTCCTCCTGCTCCTTCTGTTCAGGTTTCTCTCTCTCTAATAACAAAGCCTTGCAACCAGATTCAGATTCTAGTTTTCCGGAAATTTCGGTCAGTTTCCAAGCAAAAGCTTTCAGTTTTGCCTAGCCCAAACACTCTGCCTGTTTTGTCCACTCTCCAGTTACACCAGTTCTCCACAACCATCTAGGTACCATCTCTTGAGCAACATCACTTTGGCCAGCTTGCTTGCTTTCCCCAACACCTTGGATTCTTTATTTCTTCTTCTTCTTGTATTGAAAGGTGGTGGGTGGGTGGGTGCTTGCTGCATGAATTTTCCAAAAGAACTTCATTCATTCCACAATGATGTGAGAGGAAAAACTCTTGACTCTCTCTCTCTCCTCCTGCAGATGCCACAAACAACACAAACCCCCAAAAACCCACAATGAGAAAAACAAACAAAAGTTCAACCAAATTGGATCCTTTGGAAACTGCAATCAAAATAGCAGCAGCAGCACAAATAGAAGCCAAAATCAAGTCTACTTCCAAAAGAAGAAGCAGCTACTACTACTTCACCCATGAAGCCATCTTATGTCACATTTTACAAAAACCAACAAAAAAACAACTCTCCATGTGCTATGTATTATCAACCCATCTGCTTTCCTTTTCATTTAGGACACTTAACTTCATCCCTCACACCAAACCTCATGCTCTTTTTTTCTCTCTTTTTCTGGATTGGTTTGTTTGTTTTTTTGTTTGTTTCACAAATATGTCTTCCTTGTTCATCTCTCACAAACAACAAATACTTTACCCTAACAAAAAAAAATTGCCTCCCTCCACCATTACCACCTTTGGTTTTTTTTTTTAAAAACCATTTTCTTTCTCGCACATCATCAAGGTTTGAACTTCCTGCACTCTCTCTCTCTCTCTCTCATTCATTTGCAAACACCCTAGAAACAAACAATACAATGTTGATATGAACCCTTCAGACCTTCTTGTCCTTCTTCTACAACTCCTTATCTATTCACAGAAACCAAAAGCTTACTTACTAACTTGCCTCCTTCACATAGCCCCTTTTCCGTATGCTACAGCAGCACCCAGCCAGCAACCCAACCAAAGCACCCACACTCCCTTTTTTTTTCACATTGCCAATTGCTGAAAATCAAGCTCCTCTTCTTGTTGTTTTGCTGCACAAGAAGCTTGCTGCTGCTGAACTTGATCTTTTACCCACCTCGCCCACCCAACTTCTGTTGTGTTTCTCTCCTTTTTTTTTCCCTTCTCTTTCTCTCATACACTCACTTCTCCTTCACTTCTTCTCAAAGGAGAAGGACAAGGAATGAAATGATGCAGCTCCCTTTCAGCTCAAAAACAACAACCTCCAACAACCAACCTCCTTGCTGCTGCTGCTGCTGCGACCCACTCACACCATTGTGCACCCACACAGGCAACACTAGATTTAGGGTTATTGGTTTTTATGTGATCTATGAAATGACCCCACTTTCAAGTACAAAATCTCACCTCTGCAACTCTCTTTCTCTCTCTCTCAACACACCAACACACATACACACACACACACACACACACATCTACTCCATGATGCTCTTGTGACTGCAACTTTCTTCCAAGTTTTTCAACTACCCATTTCTTCTTCTTCCTCTCTGGATCTGTCAGTCCCTATGTGTGTGTGTTAGTGTGTAAGTATGTCTCTCTTCTCTTTTCTCTCTCTCTTTCTTTGTTTCTTTTGTTATTGTGTTTGGGTTTCCTTGTCTCTTGGAAGGAGGACTACTAATGCATCCAAAGAGAAGGGGAAAAAAAAATGGAAAAAAAAGAAAAAAAGAGGAGGTACTGATTAACATTTATGAAGGGAGTTGGTGTTTTATTGTTTTATTGCATTGATGATTGAACTAGTGTTGTAATGGTATATAAGGTGCAACCTGGGTATATCTGATATTTGTATGCATCCTTATGTTTACAATCCTCCTATACAAGTCGAGTATAACACGAGGCAATACCAACCTTGTACCAATGTGAGTCAACTAGGGTCCTTATATAGTGCAAGACCTGAGGTAATGTCAGGTTTATACTTGCAATATATGACACAAAAATCACCCTTTGACCTAATAGCAATACCCAACTGGTAGTATGAAAGGTTTTTTTTTTTTCTAAAATACCCATTACCAGTTCTTCCGGGTATGAGGGGAAAAAAAAAACCCCCTCCCTTCCTATAGCACCATATCACTCTGGAATCAATGCTCGGGTATGTTCAAAAGTTGATACCAGTTCTACATTGCATTGAACTATTGAACCTACAAAACATTAACACTTATGAAATAAGTTTATGGCCCCCTTCCCTTCCCTTCCCTTCCCTCACTACTCATTGTCCCACCATTACTGAGCTCCTACTTTATTGTTGCTCATGATGAAGGCTAGATGTAAAAGCAAAGTAATGGCAAAGCAAGGTAAGGCAATGCAAGGGAGGAGGGGGTTGTTCACCCTTCTTTTTTCTTTTTTTTTTCCCCCTTTTGACTTTTTTTTCCAAAGCAAATACATATTTAGATTGGATGATATGGAGGAACAACAAATGATTCAACCATCTTCTACTCTTTCACTAAACACTCTATCATCACTCCTTGCCCATTTTTTGTTCAAGTTTTGTGTATTGCCCTTTCTTTTCTTTTTTTTCCTTCTTCTTGTCCTTTGGTGTTGGGTTTTTGGGTTGTTTTTTTTCTTGATGTTATTATGCGATAGTTTTTTTTTTTTGGTCTCTTTTTGTGACTCTCACATGATGTAGTAGTGTTCTTATGTTGATGTGTTCATTGTTGTTGTGGGTCTCATCGATATATTGTTATTAGTTTTTACATTTGTTGTTGTGGGTCTCATGATATATTGTTATTTTTAGTTTTTACATTTATTGTTGTGAGTCTCATGATATATTGTTATTTTTAGTTTTTACATTCATTGTTGTGAGTCTCATGATATATTGTTATTAGTTTTCACATTCGTTGTTGTTCACTTATATTATCCTCTCCTCTCCTCTCCTCTCCATATTGAGTTATGAAAGTTGGGAGTTGGGAGGTAAGTAAACAAACTCTACTACATCACAAAGTGCCCATAGTGTATTGAAACCAATAGCTCGAGTGTAGGTATCCAAATGGAGGTGGCTTTTATTGTGCACACATGTATGTCCGATCAACACCTTTTGTTTTGCGCATTCTCTGGCCCCCACGTCTCTTCACTTAGGCTGTGCTCAGAGTCTCAGACCCACTTTGTTAAAAGGGAAGAAGATTCATTTTTACAGCTCAACACCAACAACAAGAGCTGGTGCTATTCCTGGCAATAGCAGATCACTTTCCTTTTTTATTGAAGCTTTTCTTCTTCTTCTTTTTTCCTCTTTAAAAAATCTCATTCAATCAAAGAGGGGACCAAGGCCACTCACTCACCCAAACAAGTTTTTTTCACCCAAGCAAGTTTTTTTGCAATTCATAACTCAATCAACAGCTTCTTTCTTCAGGCTCTTCCTTGAGATCCATTTCAGGGCTTCATGTTGTGCAACTCGTGCAAAAGATCATGAAATGGATTTTTTTTTAGGTTTTTTTAGGTATCTAGAATAAGTTAAGACCCTTCCTCTTCTTCTTCTTTGGAGGGTTTGATAGTGTCCTTCCCCCACCCCACCCCACCCCACCCCCACCACCATTTGGGTCCCCCCAACAAGCATCAAGAGATTCATTAATTGCACTTTTACCTTGAGCATATACTGATTGAGCACTTTGTCAAGTGTAGTGCTCAATTGGGTCATGCCACATGCAACAAAATCCCATCATCCAACAAATTCTCATTCCCTTTGCACTTTTTTTTTTTGTTTAGGGTTGGTTTCCAACATAAGAACCTACTCGTTGTTGCGGCCTACCTAAAGGGTTTGAGGTTACCAAACACACTTTTACATCCTCAATGAGATCATAGTTTCAATGTTAATGTCAAGAATAGTTTTTTTTTTCTAAATTTAATAAACAAATGGATTCATCACCATTTACTTTTCATTGATAATAAAAACTAAAAATTCCCACCCAAAAAAAAAAAAAAAGTGCTTGGAAAAAACACTCTTTAAATAATAGTTTACATGAAAACTTGTTTTAAGTCAATTCATTTTGTTTCTAGATATGAGTTGCAAATGCAATCAATATAAGTCTATTAAACCTACAATCAAGACAAGAGTGCAAAAAAGAAAAAAAAAACCCTAAAAAATTCCCAAAATTTGTGGACTCTTAGACAAACTCTAACTATACACATTTGTGGCAATAAAATATAACATGGAAAGGAAAATCTTACCTATTGATGAGCCTCTTGGATCTCTTGAACTCATCTTGTGGGTGACCCTTCTTCTTCTTCTTCTTCTTCCTCCCTCCCCCTTTTACCTTCCTCCAAAAGGCAAGGCAGATAGAAGTGTCAGTCTGAAACTATGCTGCTCCTGAAGCAAAAGGATGCTGTCAGAAACTTCACTTGCTTGAACTGGATAGTCCTTGACTGTTAGTTTGTTGCAACCAATGGAGATGCTTACCCACATTAACCCTAATTTTCCCAAGGACAAGTTTAGGTTATGTGGATTAGGGAGTGGGGTTAACAAATAACCTAACTTAAGTTAGGTTCATCCTAAGGTTGGATGGAGCTCTCAAGGTGTTGTGGAAAGCCCCAACAAGTTCAATATAGCCAACTGCACCTACCTATATGCTACTATTGAGACACCCAAATTACCTAAATTTTGCAAAAAATGCTTCTTTAGTGATTAAGAAACTTGCATGATGACCATAGTTTCATGACCATTTTTGCCAAGAGTAAAAAAGTAGGGAAGAAGACCTTGAGTCAAAAGATACCCAAATTTTTTTTCTCCCTCTATTTTTTTTTTGGGAAAGGGATGAACAACAACATCTCTCTCTTTCTCTCTCTCTCTTTCTTCCTTTAATAGGCATGCTTTGACCCTAGACTCCAAAACCCAACTATTGGTATCATTGTAATATCTTTCCTTTTTAGAGCATCCCCTCCTCTCCAGCTACACACCTACTCTCCAATGACCTTGTCAAAGTGGTGATAATAATAGGGCTGTTAAATGATGTAAACTTGAAAAAACTACTTTTTTGCAAGAGGACACACCCTAAAAGTCTGGCATCTTGCAAATCTCTAAATGTGAATCATATAAGAAAAGTGTAGGTAGATCAAGACCATAGCTACACACTACACACTATTCTATATACCTAGTTACTACTAGACTATATATATCTAACAAATTCCCTTTTGGCCTATGCAATCACACAAACTTGGATTATTTTTTTTGTTGCCTTTGTCTTTCAGTTTGGACAAAACTTGTTTTTTAAGGTGATTCTTTTGCCAAGGGGTCTTCCTCCCCCCTCTAGTATCTTTCATGGGGACTTGATGATTAGATTTAAGGTTCATTGTTTATCCACTTGCTTTGTGAAACTCCTAGCTCAAGCGTCACCACTTTTGCTCTATGTTTCGGTGGCGGCATGAAGCTCCAATTAGGTGCTTGTACCACACTTATTGTATTCAACCTCCATATATTCTTAATAGTGTTATATTTGCTCAATTTTTGCCTTTAGATGCCATTGACCCACCATGGCTTTTCAACTACCTATCACATTCAACTGCCATTGCTTAATTGCTTCACTCCCACTAGGCACCCAACACTCACACATTCTTTATAAACCCAATAATGTTGTAATTATTTTGTTTGATGATCAAATCTATTTCACTATTTCCATTTCAAGCTTAACATGTGTATGGAAGTTAAAAGAATAAATCACATTCCCCCTCATTGAGGACTAACAATATGTAATCAACAAATACATGACCATTTACATTTGCAAATATTCAACATTCTTAAAATGGGACCATCTTTTCAAGGGGATGCAAGTGACAGTGGTGAGTGTCTCAAGTCAACATTGCAATTTAGTTCCTTTAGACATTGATTATCAACCAAGTTAATCCATGTCATTACTTTTATTTAAAACATTTGCAATTTAGTGTTCCATAATTGGGTGGGATTTTTTTATCGCTCATTAGGTGACAAGGGATCCTAGAAGTGAAAGTGTTGCTTCATTAAGGTTTAATATTTCTTATGTCCAAAGCTATCAAATCCTTGTTGTTTACCCAAGTTCATTCTTTAGGTGTTTGATGTCTATTGCTTGTTGTTTCATTCTTTTTTTTATTCACTTTTTTGTTTTAAGGCTTTACCTCATGGTTGATTTTGACATGTATTGCAAGTGGCTAGCGGTGAGATGATCAAAAGATTGTAAACAATTATCCTCTATCAAGAAATAAATCACAATGGTGCAACTTTCATATGAAAATGTTTTTCAATCTACTTATAGTATACCATCCCCTCCACGTACATTGATGATTATGCCTAGAAATCAACCTCTTGAAACAAATGGAACAATGCAAGAAGTCCAAAATTGCTAGAGATGTTTAGTGCATGACTAACAAAACATGGTAATTAAATCCATTCATTTAAAGCACAACAAGGAAAAATCTTGCCAGAAGGTTCTAGTAATAACCATAAGGGATTGATCCCTAAAGATCATATTTTAATTTCAACAACCTTGCATTAAACATGGCAATGGAGAACAAGTAGCCTACCGTATTAAGCACTTAGTCATTGCCAAGTTTCTTAGGTAATAGGCTTCAAAGTTTCATACTACAAATTGGATTACATGCACCAATCAATAAATTCATGGTGGGGGTGTCAACTTCCAAATGGAACCAATAAGAGATTTCTATATTACCTCTCTTCATCATCAACAAAAGTAATTAAGCACACTTTATTCATGACCCCATTCAAGTTTTAGTGGTGTTATATTCTAGATGTGTTAAACTTTCAATCCAAATGGCCTTGAAAATTCAAAATAGTTATGTGGATTATTTTGTGCATGTTTTTCACTTGAGTATAAACCTATTGAAAGAACCATTCCAAGAAAGTGGACACAATTTTAAGGTTCAACATCATATAAAAAACAAAGGACCCAAGGTTTTGCATCCTTGCAGTCCTTGAAGCATGATGGGTAATGAAGGTGCAAATTCCTAATGTTGGAAATGTGGTGGTAATGATCTACATAAATTAAAACCAATTTCTAATCAAATTTAGATTTTGTAGTACTTTGAGCATCTTGTTTATGAATGTCCAAGTCTTAATTAAGTTCATCAACTAATAGGACTAACAACCTCAAAAGTTCAAATACTTCCTAACCTTAAAAAGAAAGCTCAAGCTTCAAGCTTCCAGAATGGGAAAACAGAGGTGCATAATGAAAGTTTTTTTTTATCAGAATGTGTAATTAAAAGAAGAAACATCCTTACAAGAAAGATATTATGGTTGACCTTGGCATCAACAAATAATGAAAAGGTAGCCCAGTTTGGTTCAAATGTAAATGCAAGCAATCCTTAATATTGAAATGCTTCAAGTTGAAAAATTGGCATAAGCAAGGGAGTAAGAACACCCTAATCATAGTTTCGAAATTGTGGTAAGCCTAGAAGCTACAAACTAACATACCTAATTAAAGCTTATGAAATAAACCTCAAAAAGAATCATTAGAAGCAAAAAAAAATGTCACAAAGGAGGATAACAACTAAACCATGGAGAATTAGGGATGGCTATAATCCTAAACTCCCAAATTTTCTTAACCCAATCAACCCCCTTAGTTTAGTAAGGGGGAAAATTTGGACTATCACATATGTACTAAAATAGTTTTCTTGACTATGAAAAGGATATCAAAGATGACAAAAACAAGAAAAAGGATGCAAAAATAATATATTTTTCTCTTTTTTTTAAATTAAATAATATAAAAGCAAATACAAGAAGGAATTAATTAAATTTATCTATCCTTCAACAAATGAGCTTGGCATCCAATAATCATTGTATGACTTGTGAGGGTTCAAAACACCCAATAAAGCAACAGAAAAACCCTTGGACAAGTTCATAAAAACTCCAACGTTAAACTATGAAAGTACAAATATTAAGATACAATGTATGTGACCTCAAGTAAGAGGAAAAGGTCCACAAACTTAAGTAATCTATTCAAAGTTTTTCACTATAAGCTAATATGGCAATCCTTCAAGAACACAAATTGAGAGGAGAGAAGCCATCTAATCTAGGAAAGAAGATTTGGAAGGATGCTAGCTATTAGATTACACAAGTTTGTTTAATTACAACAATCATCACATGGAATAGGGGTCAGATTTGGCAATACTTGCATTCTCTTGGATTGCACATGGGGAAATATGGTTATGCATTATGAAACTACCTTTGAAAATAAGGCATAGTGGCTAAAGATGGAAGAGTTGCCAATAAGCCCAAATGTGGGCATTCTTAATGTTTACTCTCCTAATGAGTCATCATATTAATGCAAATTATGGGATTGCTTAAAAGAGAGATTATTGAAGGACGATAGACGGATTATGGTTGGTGATTTCAACATGGTGGAAAATCAAAATGACGAGCCTTCAACATATGGGAAGATGATTTCAAAGAGGAAAAGGATGGTATGGGAGGTGTTAAAAATGGTGTTAAACATAGAAAAACTTGAGCAACTGAAAAGTGGCTTCAAATATTCATGTGACAATTAAAGGAAAGGGGCAAAACACTACCTTACAAGACTAGTTAGAATATATATGTGGCCTCTAAGCAAATTACAAAGAAACCTTTAAGCTTTGGATGTATGCAACTAAGGGAAACAATGTGACATCAAACCACCACCCATGCTATCCATAGGAATAGAGTTTACAAGTGCCTACCTAGGAAATTTTATCAAAAGATCAATATGTATAACATTTTTTGATCAAATGAAAGGGCAAATTGCAACAATTTGGCAAGAGTGGAAAGAAGGAAGCTATTTTTTTTGCAAAGAGTTATATTGTAATTAAATATTATGAAACCTTTTGCAAGAAGGCTAGCAAACTTAAATGGATTGAAAAAATAGTGAAAAATGAATTAGACATGATTAAAAAGGAGTTGCAAAATGATGCATGCATAATAGGTAATTACACAAAACAATTAGGGACTTGAAGGAAAGAATGAAATTAATTGAAGACATAAAAGTGGAAGGGATTGAAATCCAAGATAGAATCAAATGGATGGCAAAGGGGAATTGATGTTCTAAATTATTTTTTAGTGCAATGATAGAGAGGAAAAAAAATTTGCAATAATATATTTAAAGAAAAGGGATGATAATACCACTATAACTACTAAGGATTTTAGAGTCTATACATGTTATGAGTTTTACAAACACCTTTGTATTGTTGGCTCAAAGTTCATAAGAGTAAAAATGCTGAGGGAGAAAACTTTCAACTCCATCCTATTGAATTTCAATCACAAAAGAAATTTAAGGTTGGATGCCCCTCTTACTACATAGGAACTGCATAATGTTGCAAAGGCTATGGCAAGAAGTTAAACACTAGGGCTAGATGGTACTGTTGTGGAATTCTACATGTGAGGTTCTAGCACATTATTGAGGAGGATTACTTTAAGATGGTAAAAAATGTTCTCAAAATTAGGAGATTTCCTAATGGAATGATGAAAGGATTGATACATTTAATTTTCAAATATGGTGATAAGGACTTGGGGAGTTACTGGTTCATATCCTTATTGAATAAAATATTTGCAAAAGCATTGCAAATATATTTATAATCAATGCTTATGGAAGTAATCATCAATGATGGAGTATCTTCCTCCTTTTAAAATACATATTGGATAGTGTTTTTTTGACCCATGAGATAGTCGATTAGGCCAAAAGATCTAAAGAAGATATGATTTTATTAAAATTTGATTTTGCAAAAGCATATGATAAAATATTTTGGGAATTTTTATTCCCTACAATGTAGCTAAAGGTGGTTAAAAATTTTATAAACATGGTAGGTTTGTTTTTCAAGGATGTAGAAGTAGTTCTACTTATAAATGTCAACATGACACCATTTTTCCAATCAAAAGAAAGGTGAAACAATGATGTCCATGTGTATGGTAATTCTTTTTGATAGCAACATATGTCTTTAACATAATGTTTAATCAAATTGCCATTAAGGGAAAAATCCATGGAATTCATTTATGGGTTACCAAGAGGGAGAGAAGAGCAAATACTTACTCAATATGTTGATGATACTTTTATTACACTTACAAGGAATGAAGACAATGATGATAACATGGTTGAGGTCTTTAACAATTTTTTCACAATTTCAAGGATGAAGTTTAATTAACATAAAGCTATCACATTTTGGTATAGGGTTTTAAACTTCAGACCTAGTTGGTTCATGGAACATAAGCAAAAGTGGGTTATTAAAAGATAAATGACAAAATTATTGGGTATGACCTTCAAGCTTAACATGGAAGTGTAGGACATAATACATTTATCATTGAAAAACTTTAGAAAAAACTTAGATTATTGAATTTAGTTCACCTTTCAATTGTTGGAAAGGCAATTGTTGTCAATTCAATGCAAAATTCTCCTTTGTGATATTTCATTGCAATATGGAGTGGGTCCATTAAAGCAATTTGTAAAATGAAAAATCATTTTGAAGATTTTTTTGTGGAGCAAAAGGATTACAATATTAGGACCAAAGTTTGGTAATCGAATTATTATGCCAAGAAGAAGATTAAAATATAATATAATAGACCTTTGAAAGAAGCCTTGAATGCAATGTTAGTTAAGTGGATGTTTTGATTACTTTGTTACTTTAATTTCCTTCTCATTTTGAATTCAAAGCATAAAGAAATTAGCCTTGGGATAATTTCTTAACAAATTTGTGGAAACTTTTCATTAATGGGTCATCCAAAAATATTTTACAATGTTCATTAAAATTAAACTACATCCACCAAAAAATGTATTTAAATGAAGTCCATGCTTAATGATGAAGGCAATAAAAGGGGTCATTATAAGGTTTGACCTCCTTGAGAATCAAGGATGGTTCATTGTTGATCACAACTCAAACAATGGTGTTTGTTTTAAAGTTTAAAACTTAAACAAGATAACCAATTGTTGCAATTGAACAAGTTTCAACACAAGATAAATATGATGTGATTATTGTTTATTTTTAAATGTTGACTAAATAAGAGGATTTTCGTACCAATGATCTATTGAATTTGATTTCACTATGTAAAGCTAAATTTTAATTTCAACCCATGAAAGATAAAATGGGATTAACTTTTCATTACTTTTCGATATTTTTTATTGCAATACCATAGTACCTTGGTGCCATCTATATACATGACAAATATGTTAAACATTCCTTTCTCAAAACCGTAATAATATGATGAATGATATTCATTTCTATTCATATCAAATCATGTTTATGAAATGTGCTTGCCCTTTTTCATCTATAATAGCTAATGTGATTCATTCCAATGGGTGGAATGAATAGGAGTTATTGTTGTTACAAAAAAAAAATTCAATAAATCTCAAATTTAACAACTCATAGGAAAGAACCAACCCTTGAGGTTGCAAGGAAAACCAAGCATTGATATTTTTTCAATTTATGCACAACAACTTGGGATTGTCGTAAGAAAATGAATTTATATTATAGGAGTAAAATGATATGAACTTGCAATTGATATTCTTTTGAAGTGGTTGGAATGGGAAATCATTTTGCATAATATAATAATATTAGTAGGATGAAAGAAAATTGTACTATATCAAATTTGATTTGAATGGAACCAAAATATAAAGGGTGTAGTCACAAAATAACAACTAACACCCACCTCCTTGGTGCTTTGCTTACAATATGAAAAAAATTGGGGGTTTTACAATTGGGTTTGTAATCACATTCTGAAATTGCAACAATCACTTGTAACTCAAGATATTTATATGGCATTAATGCTATTGGACAAATTATAACAATTGCATCAAACACACTAAAACCATATAAATAAATGTATATTACGAAAAATATGTGTAGCTTTATGCATTTACTTTGCAACTAATTATCCACATTCATTTCTTGTGAAAATTCCAATAGACAAACATAATGTTTACATGATTTGTGAAGTTTGTTCATGTCCTTTGCAACTAACTTACAACTAATTTGCAACTTGTCCAAATTAGGTTTCCATGCCCATGGGCAAATATAATGTTTGTGTAACTTTTCATTCATGCATTGACAAAGTGAAATGTATTGATGTTTGTTGCAGTTAACTTCCAATTGATGCAGTTACAAATTATTGTCTTATGACTAATGGATTTTGCCAATGGTACTATCTTGCAACTTGAACTCAACTCACATAATTGTAAATTGCAACTTATCAATTTGTTGATGGAACTATCTTGCAATTAATGTCCATTTATTAATGATATTATTTTTCACCTACTAGAATTGGTAAAAATAATTTTGCATCATGAAACACATTACATAAATCCATTGCATTTAAATAATGACAATTGTTTTGCTCCAATAATACAATTATATGTATTAATATTGAATGTCAAAAAATACACTCATATGAACATTTTTGGTGATCCATGGTCCTTCTCAATGGTAGGTATTTAATTTATGTCTTCAATGTTTTGTTAATACATGTTAAAACTATTGCTATCAAATATCTTATCTAATATCTCATGCTAGATAAAACGTTAAGATGCTCACATTGTTTTTGTTAAAAAATTAGGCTTTATTTTGATAGTTGTCAAATGTGGAATGATGCTTACACATTTGTAATGTAAGGACATATCATTAGAATGTGAAAAATAGTTTAATGTTCATATTTTAAATCTAAATAAGCATCTTTTGCAACTATAATGCAACTAAAAACAACATACATGTATAATGCCATTATTAACTTATGATTGAAATACAATATTAACAACACATGACAGAGCTATAAAATGACTAAACTTCAAACTTTACATTGATAAATAACCATTCAAATTCAAGGTCATGCGGCATAACCAAAATTGAAGCACAACAATTTTGAATTTTCTCACATGCAAATCTAAGCTTAAGTTCACCTTCATTATCTTACCATAAATTCTATTGAACTTGGATGCTTTGAAACTTGCACCATCAAAGTTCATAATTAGTAATTATTTTTAATTGCATAAAAATTAACAACTTAACAACATAATTTATTCTTATGCACAAGAATAATAAATGTTATTGAGCTTGAATATTTCCATTCATTACATTCAAAAACTAAAAGCTCTTATAATTTCACACGATCATCAAGAATAAGATTTTGATGGCTCCAATTGATAATAAATAAATAAACAAAAAAATGAACCAATTTTATTTTTCATTCCATACTATGAAATGAAGGCTCATTTTTCTAAACTTGAACATTTCATTCTTTGAACTAAAAGTCAAAATTGCAAAAAAAACATCATACATAGTTGCATGTCTTGTAGTTGCTTCACAAAAAACCAAAAACTTAAAAAAAAGAATGACATACCCTCATTCATCATTTATATATTTTTAGCACTAGGCACAAGTGCATAATAATTGTAGATGTAAATCCCAAGATTTATTAAAAGTTATAGCTATGTGTCACATGCCCTTACATATCCCTTGCAAATTTCAAATTTTCATGGGTAGTTAAAATTTAATTGTACATCAATTACAAGGGACATCTTGTTGCATGGAAGACGTTTAATATTTGTGGACACAATTTCTCATAGTTCAGGCTAGTTCAAAAACAAGATTTACTATGGAGGATCTACATGTACAAAATAATGGCATTGGTAATATAATGTATAAATTGATTTAATCTCAACTTTAGGATGACAATTTCAGCTAATTATATGGTTTGCAAGTGATATGATATCTATTTATGGGCTAAAATAGAATTGATGGGTAATCACACCATAGTTGAATTATTATTCGACAATAGCGGAACAATAGTTTGTATATAGTGAAGACCTAGTAGTAGTCACACAATTAATTGTTTCACAAATAATTACATAATTATAACTAGTTGCTAAAAGTTGAATATGTCAACTAATCATTGCCACAATGCTAGCTAGTGATTACCATGTTGGCAATGCATACACATCTTGACACCATACATTAGTTGCATGGTAGTTGCCTTTTTTTTAATATCATGTATTTCCATGGAATAAAAACAACATAATTGCACGTCAATTGCACTAGACATTTTATTGTAAGGTAATGAGGTTTCCATGGATACAATTTTTCATAGTGTTAAAAGTAATAAACAAGCTATTCAAGATGATGTGATAGAATTGCATTGGATTATCAAAATGAATATTCTTTAAATATTTTTTTACAAATCAACAAAAAATTATATGATTCAATGAGATGGTGTAATTTACTATTATGTAAAGATACATATTAAATATTTCTCGTATTATGTCATTTTCAATCATTTTAAGTATTTTTAGGAGTCTTCTTAGTAATAAAAACATTGGTTACACTACTTTAAGAATGTTTTTGGGTATTTTATACTCATTGAATTCATTTCAAACTTACCAAATAATATTCCATAATATGTTAGAAACATTTGTAAAAACATATCAAACATTTCCAATGTTGACTTCACTTACCATTTAAAATTGAGAAAACTAAGCAATGGTTTCATTTTTGATGGTTCATTATATAGTGAATTGCACCCAAAGTTGAACATTTCATTATTTTTAATAGTTATTATTAGGTAATAGGACTACAGTAGAACCTCTATAAACTGGTCCCCCCAAATTTTATAACCTCTCAAATTTTATCACTCCGGCCCGGTCCATCAATGGGACTAGGCAAAAAATTTATATTCTTATAACTTATCACTTTTCCTCTTTCCCGACAATTTTATAATTTTATAATTCGTTTATTTCTCGATCAATTATGGTGGAAATAGCTAGTGATAGGCCTCTGTTTAAGACTATTCTGGTGGAGATGGCGTACTCTATCATTCATCTTCATAATCGAGTCAACAAAAGCAGGATAGTTGTCCTTTTGCTATGTCTAGAAGAGCTGTAGCTTGGAAAGCATCTCAGATTTCTCCCTCGATGTGACCACTGGAAGCTTTTGGCTGTCATTGTCATCGTCATTGTTCGCGGGCAACAGCGATGGCTGGAATTGCTCGATGATAGCCTCTGTAATGTCATTGTCGATGGGCACGTTGGCAACTGTCTCCTCTTCAAGATAGTTGAGAAGGTTGTGGATTTCCATGGGGTTGTGATAGTGGAACTGACGAATCTACTCTTCCAATTCAACGACCAGTTCAGTGGGGGGTTCGATTTCCTGGGTGGCGGTCGCATCTGAGCGGAGTTGACAGTGTTGGAAACAATTCTTGATGGTCGTTGACTGGACATCTTGCTTCCAGGCTGCGATAACGTTTTAGATGTTGTCAAGGAGGTTGATCTTCTCCGGGTCTGTGACACTGCTTTCAATCCTTGATAGCAGTCGGTTGTTGAATCGACGACGGTAATAGGCTTTGGATGTGCGAATGATTCCAGCGTCGCACGGTTGAATTTTTGAGGTGGTGTTTGGCGGCAGGTAGAGCAATGTTGTGTTCCTTAGCTGAATGTTGAACTTCTCCAGATCGGTGTTTTTGATGTGTGCACTATAATTGTTGAGGAGCAGTATCACCTTTCGTCCATCCATGCGTTGATCAAAAGCCATTAGCCATAGTTTGAAGACGTTCTGTGTCATCCAGGCATTTTTATTGGCGTGGTACTTGCAGTCGAAGTTGTCGATGTTGATGTTCTTGAAGCATCGGGGGCGAAACGACTTGCTAATGATCCAGAGTGGCAGTTTGTCAAACTTGTCAGTGTTGCAGCATATAGTGATGGTGATGTGCTCCTTGTTCTGCTTGCGGCCTTCAAGCTGTCTAGTGGCAAGCGAGTTGTCGGCTTGCATACGATAGAAAAGCCCAGTTTTGTCCATGTTGTATATGTCAGCAAGTGCATACTGGTCCAGGATTATGCGGATGCATGGCAGGGACTCCTTAATGATCTCTATGTCCACAGCACCACTCTCGCCAAATCGACGGTGCGACCGTATCTAATGTCGTTGCTTGAATTTGGCCAGCCATCCGCTCAAAAACTCGAATTTTGGCGCATCAAGATGCAGCCTCTCCAGGAATTAGGCAGCCTTCTGGCGGATCATCTCCCCGTTGATGTTGATATTAGCCTGGTACGCCTCCACCCACTACGCCAAGGCTTCATCCACATCCTGATACATGATCGGTCGCCGGGTTTTGGTGTTCCCATTTACAGTTTCCTCCCGTGCCAACACCTCCGCCGAACGCTGCAGAGTGTTGCTGATTGTCGCCTGCGTCACTGTCACCTGATGAATCTCCTCCAACCACTTCACTAGGGCCCTATGACTGAGGGCTGGGTTGTCCCTCTTATATCGACAGAGGGCAATGCACAAGGACTCCGTCAAATGGCTGCGAGCTGGTTTGGGGGACTTCGCCATTATTGGTTGCTAGTGAAGAAAAAAAACGAATCATGCCCTGCTTTTATGCACAAGCAGTGTAATAAAGTCGATCTACAAGTTTTTGTATTCGCTCGGCAACTGAGTTACATATCTGGAGATACAATTTGAAGCAGAATCTGGTCGTTCGTCGATTTTCCAGAATGTTCCCTGATGCTCCGTCCCTACCGATTCATGTGGATCTGACCGGATTAATCAAGTACTGTATTGACAAGAAGGCTCCAGAACGTTCCGTGACTTTCCAAGGGGTCTCTGCGACCTTTTGCAGAGTGTAGCTCATATTTGTACCATGTATATCTAGTTTAGGGCAAAGTGTGAAGTGCGCTGGAGGGACAATACTCTGGTTACAAGCAGGTTCGGAAAAAAAGTGCTGGATTTCAGATGTTTTTCACCCTTTTTCTCTGCCAAAGATGGGTTGCCTTGATGATAAAAAATGCAAAGAAAATGGGAAAAAGAACAGCCTGCAGCTTTTGAACCTTGCGCCTCATAGTTCCAAACTCTCCCATAACTTATAACCTCTCAAACTTTATCACTGGCTGCCAGTCCCTAGGTGATAAAATTATAGAGGTTCTACTGTACTAAAGTATAAATAAATGAAAAATATTATATGCAAATTGGATGGATATCAAGCCCTAATGATGGTGTTGTTAATTAATTGACAAGTCGAACTTGTTCCAAACCAACTCCACATCAAGCCAATATAAACCAAGTTGACAATGGTGGAATGGTTACAAGTTGAAATGTTAAATGTTGTTAAACATTATAATTACCAACACAATGTGTGATATAAGTAGAATGGTTGAGGACTCTTGATAAATGATTTGATTTTGAACATTGGATTAAGAGGTATAGAGCTTAAATTTTTGTACAAACATTTTATGATCCAATATGTTATTCTAGGGTATTTGCAAGGTGGCAATGTGTGTGTATGGTGGAATGAATGTTTAGGAAAGAAAATTGGTACTATGCAATGAAATCTAAAGATATTCAACATTTTGAAATAAAATAAAATAAATTTGAGCAATTGTAGGTACAATAAACAACAAGTGGTTGAAGTCTAGTTGGAAGAGGTAATGCATTTCCTTCAAAGAAGGAGACCTAAGCATGGATGCATTGGCTGACATGTCTATATTTAAAAAGTGGTGCGCATGTTGGGTTTGGATCTTCAAAATGCAACACAACATAATAAAGTAGTGTTCAAGTTCCAATAGGTTAAATATGTGGTGTTTGAGCTAATGAAAGGATAAAAAACCCAAAAATATAATTTTTGGAAGTTTTTGACATGCAAAAAAAAAGTTAATATTTATGCACTAATTGTTTATCATAAAATATTGAATTCAAAGACAATTGATATGTTGAATCTCCAAAAGAACGTTCTTCACTTTCACAATAATTTTTAGATCAAAGCCATAATTTTGAATTTGAAAACATTCCATCATCATGACATGAATTAGTGAATAAAACTCCTCAAATGTGATTTGTTTTGCCAATGTGATGAAAAAATCATTTTTGTATGTTGTAATCCATGTATTGAATATGATAATCATCACCTTGTCTAATCGACATATATTTTAAAACCAAAAATGATGTAGATCCACAACTTCCACCATTGAAAAAAACATGCATATATGGATTTGATACAATTCCTTACTTTTCTTCTAATGTAGGCCAACATGCATGTGTTTGTCCAAGAACAAGTAAAATTGTACAATCAAATGATTTGTGAATAAATTTAAGACACTTAATCAAAATTTGAGGACTATGGCTATGTTGTTCACTAAACCTCCATTGTCCAACTACATTAGTGGGACATTATTTTTTGAATTGGAAAATTATATGAATAAAGATATTGGGTATCATATATTGGTTGTTGAGTAAAAAATACAATTCAATTGGTTTTATAATAGGATCATGTTTACGATCAAAATAAAAATATAATGAATAGAGGGTGTGAATTAGTCCTAGGTATTAATAATAACGAAAAATATAATGTACATTTAAGGGACATTAATTTGATTTACATATTACATGTATGTTTGTTATTATTTGGTAATATTGGTTTTTTATGTTTGTTTGTTGAACACAAATGAACATATGGATAAACTTTGAATCTCTCATTACTTTTCACAACTTCAACTGAAATTTAAAAATCAAACAAACATATGGTTCCAACATTTGATGCAAACATAAGATTTAAATTGAGTATATTGTGTCTTAAATATGTAATATTAAAAATAATAATTATTATAGGGTGTGAAAAATTAAAGCTCCCTCACATAATACCCTTCAAACAATACCTTGTTTGATTCATGCAATGCCAAATTTAATTAACACATAATGTTTCGTCTCCCCAAGGCATACTATGCAATTTACAAAAGGGAAACATGAATTTAGGTCTAGGTGGACATTGTTTGTCAACTTGAATAGTTTGGAAAACATAATGCCCTTAAATTAAACTAATGAATTTGAGAATGTTTCCTAAAACATTGAAATTTTTACATTGGAATTGTTTATGTTTTGAATTGAAACACCATCAAGGAAGTTTACATTTTTTTGGGGAACTTTTTAATTTCCTACAAAGCAATTTTATTTTATTTTTTCAAATTTTTCATGTTTTACCAAAAGTGGTGATCAACCACAATAGGATTTAATCAAATTTAGCTACAAAACAAATAAAGAAGTGGAAAATCTAGGAATCCTATTTCATGTTGGTAAACCTTTAGAACTTATTAAGTAAGTATGATGATTTCAAAAGAAAAATCCTATAAATTTGCCCAAACCTCCAAAGTCTTGATGATTTCATAACTTTCTTCCTTGAAATGTGGCAAATTTTTGGCACAAAAAAAGTAGTACTACCAAGTATTGTTGTGCATTGGAATACACAAGCATATATTTGTTTATTATATTATTTTAGGCATTTTCCTTTTTATACCTTTTATTCATAATCGCTTTTCACATTTCCACACACCATTTCATACAACATAGTTGTAGAAGGGTCACATAGGTACATTCCTTGTTAATTTATGATACCACATGTGACAAAGGACTAATTGTTTTGAGGATTTTATTTTGAAGATCTAATATAATATTTGGTATGCTATTATTACCTAATTTTCTTATATATGTACCCTATTGGTATTATGATTCATAAGCTTAAGTGATTTTTAACTAGGCCCTTTTTCAATTTTGAATCAATGTTTTGAATTAGTATTGAAAAAAACAAACTCCATGTAAACTTGCAAAGAGTGATGTATTCCTCCAAGCTTGCATAATTAACTATCACTTGCAATTCATGATTCAATGATCATAGGGGTGATTATTGATTCTTGAAAAAATGACACCGCCTACAAGACAAGTAACAATTTGTGTGTACATGTTTAGATTTCAAAATAGAAGGAACTTTGCAAACAATTTAAAGGATTAATTATTTGCCCAATGAGTACATTAGTTACTCATACTACATAAACCAACATTAACATTAGCAAAACTTGGTCCAACATACATGACATTTGATGCCTTATTTTCAATGTGACACTCTTTACAATATTTCTTGTGGCATGCCCAATAGCCTTCAATTGTTTCAACATTTGATCACATTATAATGTGGCCTTTTCAAACCCATGTCTTCATTTAAATTGTTTGTTTTTATTCCTTTAATGTGTCACATAGGTGGCCCTTCAAAGGCTTCCTTTACAAAATAAAGTTGGAGTTAGTTGTTTGGCAATTGGAATAGACTTGCCTTCATTTAACAATAGGAATAAGTTAAGTCACCTTTTGCTTACCATTTCTATAAGTTACAAAATGCATGATATTATAAGAAACAACCATGGAGTTAAAATGAAAAACTCCCTAATATGTCATTTCATCTTTTTGTTTTTAAAGGATCAAATTGCGATATGCAAAAACAATAAACTTAGATGATCATGTTTTAGATTCCATCTCAATCTTCATGTAACATCTATGGGTGCAATGAATTCTACCATCCCTTCAAAAATACATAGATCACAACAACAATGTTCACATTAAAATTAATCCAATTCACAAAAGACCACTAGCAAAGGGTGAGGATGCATCACAAGATTGATTTAATAGCTTTATAATTAAATGAGTCACCACAAACCACCAAAACAAATTTTTTATAGTTAGGATGACTTTAAAAGGTTGTAACATGATGGTTATAGAACTAAATGAACCCAAACAAATCTCACAAGTGCATCACAAGGTTGGTTCAAAAGCTCTATAGTCAAATGAATTGTTACAAACCACCAAAATTAAGTTGTAGAATGCTAGGATGAGTTTGAAAATTACATCCATTTAATTACATATTTTAAATTCAAGTCATTCACTAATGAATTGTAAAGAGTCTAAAAACTTTCAGGGTTGTATTCACTAGTACAATTCTTGGTTTTTTTTATTAGCAAATCTAGAAAAAATACCCCAATGTGGATAAGTGTCAAAAAGATGACTCTATCATTTTGGACAAGTCGATTTCAACATGTCTATTGTGATTGGGGTGGTCTTTTTGACTAATAGAATCATTATGAAAAAAGGGTGTTTTACAACTGGCCTTGCAACTCAATTTTTGAGTTGCATTAGACCTTTGCAACTCATTATACTTATATGTCGTGAGTGCTAACAAACAAATTTCATGAGTTGCAAAGTTGCAATTCATTGTATATATGGTGTAATTCATTGCAATTCTATCAAACCAACTCATTTTCAACTACTGTGCAACTCCATTATAACTATACCCATGATGTCATGTTGATGTCATTAATTGTCATTCATCTATTAAAATCTAACACATGGCACTATGAAGATTTTTGAATTTATAAATTATTTTCTTTTCAAAATATTGATCTCCATCATCCATTATGATTGTTAATGATGGTTTGAAATTGTGACATGTGGCACAATTAAACATTGCCACATGGCATATTAATTATATTTTGGAATAAATAAATAAAAATAAAAATCTATTTTAGTGTTTAGGTAGGTTGAAAATAACCATAGGTATGTAGGTTGGTAAGTTTTAAGACATACATACCTACATATTTACCTAGGACCTACCTACCTACCTACCTACCTACCACCTACATAGGTATGTGGAAAAGTAGGACCTACTTATTTAGGTAGGTAAATAGGTAGGAAAACATGAAACTAATTGAACTAAAGAATAATCATGAAATTTTATGTTTTGCCTTTAGGGTTAAACTTTTTTGAACTCATTCCAAAATGGCATATGTATTTTATTATGAGAACATAAGAAAAGAAGCTTTCTTTATATAGTTTAACATTAGATTCAAAGACAAAACATATGGGTTAAATATTGTAGTTGTTTTTTAGTTGCAAATTGAGTTGTAATTGAGTTGCAACTATAAAAAGATTTTCCCACATGTTTTGTCCTTGTTTTTCATTATGTAAATTATATAATTAAACATGTGATTAGTTATTTGGATTATTATTTGGATTATTTATTATTTTTAGATAATTAATTATCAGAATAGTTTATTTTATTTTATGAAAAATAATTATATGAAACATAAAAATTTGAATTAAATATGTGATAATTATTTATTTGGATTGATTATTTGAATTAATTAACCGGTGAGCTAGTTATCTAAATTAATTAATCTAATTCATATAATTGATTATAAGTTTAATTAATTAGTTCATAATAATCAAGTAAATTAAAAATTAATTAAAATTTGAGAAGTACTAAATTATTTTTTAAAAATAATTATTATATAAATAATATAAAATATGAATTTGGGTAGAAAACATGAAGGTATAAATAGGCATATCCATATGTAAATCAAATTGAATTTTTAATAAATATACATATTGCTTTTAGTTTCACATCTAAATTAATTATATAATTTACATTTATTTATTCATATTAATAGTCAATTTATTGAAAAAATATTTTTTAATAAAACATTATAGATGAATATGTATCCAAGTATTAAGTTGTAAATAGTTGTATTATAGTCAAAACATAGTTGAACAATAGTACTTTAGTAGTGACACATTAGAGATTGTATTAATTGTATCAAAGGGAATCATAGTAAAAAACTAATTATAAATGTATTCCATAATGGGTGGTGGAAATGTGTGCACATTGTATAATAGTTGTAACATAGTTATTGTTTTAGTGACAAATTTACAATAGTTTTAAGGTATTTGCCACATGTAACTATTATGCAACTCTTGAAAAAATCAAATATGGTTGATTACATATGTATGTAGGATGTGTATAATTATTGTATAAAAAATCCATTTTCAACTCACTTGCAATTATAATACAACTAACCGATTTTTTGACGTGATAATTTATTTATTAATACATTGTATTTTTAGGGGATAGTTGCATAATAGTTGTAATACCTAAGGGATAGTTGCATAATAATTTTATATGAATTGTTTTTTAAGTTTTAGTTGCAGGGTAGTGTGGTTTCAATAAACACATTTTTTGATAATGAGTATGAACCATTTGACTAGTCATTTTGATTAATGGACAATGGACCATTTGATTGGTCATTTTTTGACCCATATTTAAAATTTTTTTTTTTGTGGTAAGTAAATAGGTCGTAAAAATGTAGGTAGGTCAGTGGTAGCTTAACATACCCTATCCTACTTAATTTACCTTAACTTAATATAATATATCTTCTTTAATTTATTTAACCTACTCTACCTACTTTAACCTTTTAAGTATGTACATAGGTTATAATGTTAGGAATGGAACCCTCAAGACTTCCCTAATGAAAAACCAACTCTTTAACTAATGGACCACACCATCAAAAGGTGTTCAACTTTTGTTAAGTTTTTTATGTCACATGTTTATTTGGACACATCATTACAAGTCACATGTGTTGAAAGTTGTGGGCCCCCAATTGTTTTAAAAAAGACTTTTAAATATTTATATTAATTATAAAATCAAAATACACACCACAAAAGCTGCCATCATAGTTGTAGACCTCCTTTTAAATCGAATTTAATAGCTTTTACCATAGTTATAAAATTAAAATACATAACACAAAGGCTCCCACCAAAGTTATAAATGAAAGTGTCTAGTTAAAGATTTTTACCATATCCATAGAAATCAAATGATGCACCACAAAAGCACCCATGTGATAGTTGTAGGTCTCCCAAATGCCCATCGAGGTTGTTAATATACTTATAAAGGTCATTTGTAAGTATAATATCTATAATGGTGAATGATGAAGGCATCCATGAGAGGAGGGAGTAGGTAGCCTTCATATTCATAGTTTGCACCCTTGTGTTTTAAGTTATGGCGAGGCTTTGGGGTATTGGTAAGTTAAGTTCTACCACTCTTGGAAGCTTATGGTCAAATTTATTTAGGGATTGTGTTAGGCATGCACCAATTAAGGTTTGGAGGCTTTCACAAATCTTGCAACAAAATATGGAAATTGACTTGAATCAAAGAAAGGATGTCTACCATAAGTAAGGCCATTTTCATTACAATTATAAAAGACATCTTCATCTCCATTGAACACTCCGTACCACCACCATGTGACTTTGTAGTTTATGTTATTTTCTAAACCTCACTTTAAAAATTCAAGTTTTTTTGTGTTATATTTTTATTTGCGCCCCCTTTCTTTATTGCTCCTATTTGTGTGTTCCAAGGGTTCCAAACATGTTTGGTTGTTTTCATACATGACACACGTTTTTTATTTTTCTTTCAATTTCACAAGAAAATGAATGAGAAATTACAAATCCACAAACCTCACATGAAAACAAATCATAGAGCTCATGCTTGCACACAACTTTTCCCTTTGGTTCACACAAAAATCCAAACACTCTAAGCTCACACAAAAATGAAAACAAAAAATTCATAGGAAAACAAAAACATGTGAACTTGGTCATGTGTGTTTTTGCAATGAGCACCACAATTCAACATGAAACTTCTTTGATCCCAAGTTTGGTTGCAATATTGACTTTTGTGCCCAATTGAAATGCAATGTAAGAAATTCAAGTCATCTTTTGCATTTTGGCCCATGTATCTTTGGAACACAAGATTTGAATGCCGTGTTTCAAAAACTTTGCAAATAACTTTTACATGTTATGAATTTTTTTCAAGATGTATCATTTGAAAGTAACAAAGAAACACTTTGTATTCATATTTTAGACACTAGGTTCTTACTAGAGATCAAATAATTATAATTTAGTCCATTTGTTATAATGAATTTTAATGTTTACAATGCATGATGAATGTATTTTTAAAATATTATTGTATTAGGACACCATTTATATTGCAACATGATAAATTATATGTTCATGCATCCATATGTGTGAGGGTGTCATTTTGTGATGTTTAATTAGATTGTAAAACACTAGGTCAAAATTTAGTGTATTTGTAAGATGCATTATTTGACACAAATTTTCCTCTATAGAAGGTAAGGTGTTCAAAAAACAAAATGCTTGTAAGAATGCATGTTTTACTTTTCAGAATTCATTGCCTCTATTTTCACTTTTTGCCTATGAATCCATCACTATATCATATCAAGAGAAAAAAAATGAAAAAAAAGTATGCCAAGGTGCTTTATGCTTGGGGTAATGCCTTGTTCCTTCAACATTATGGACTTACATATATAAATTTACAATGCGTAAGAGTTCATGCATTTTGGGACAAGACCTAAAATAACATGGACAATATTCATTACCTACACAAAGAATTTTGAATCAAAATCTTGTGTATGTTGCAAACCATGCATGTTTGAAAATTGCACCACAATTAAAAAAACCAAGAAAATTTTAGAAAAAACTTGTGAAATGATTCTCCTACTATATATATACCCATCTACAACATATAAAGCATAAAAAAGGGTTCCATATAAAGACATATGGAATCCTTTGATTACATACACAAGACCATCATGCTAACCTTTTGAGGTAATAGAAGATATGTAGAAAACAAAGCCCACTTCAAATAGCTCCAATCACCTTGCCAAAAACCTTATGTAAAAATACATAATGGTTTTCATATGGTGTTTTTGCCTCTTTTTAGTCCCCTTACAAGGCTACCTGACCTACCATTATTCAAAATCCACATGCCCATTGTGCAAGTCACGAAAACCATTAAGTTATGGGCCAAGTACAAGCCATTGTGCCCATTTCATGGCTTGTTCCGACATTTTGGCTCACCTTATTAGGTTAGCCCAAATTGCTCACAAGCACCTTGCCAAGCACAATGGCCTACACCCAACATGTCCCATAATACAAAACTCAAATAATTCGTTATTTTGTTTATACAAACCACCAATTGATAGAGTCTCCACCATGGCATCAACTACCTATTTAGATTCTCCAATGTCCATCTACAACATGCTCTAATCCTTCTTGAACTTGGGTGTGTTGAGCACTATTTCCACCACTTGAATTGGCTCGCATTGGCACTTTGGAAACATATGTACACTTGAAGGTCATAAACATGTGCTTTTTCCTTGATGTTAATCAAACACTAATACGGATGAGACCCAATTTTGAATATGAACATTTATTTTCATACATCGTTTGACAATTCATGTTTTGTTTTGGAGTGATGCACTATACAATTTTATCCATGATCACATATTCATCCAAATTGTATAGTCTAGCATTTAGAAGTAAAATCAAAAAAAAAAAAAACTATTTCATTCTTGGGAAATTATCATACTCAAGAGCATTTGCCATACAAAAATGTGGAATCATCCACTAGATGCAAATTCTTCAAGATGGCAAAATATCAACCTTGCAACATAAAAAGGGGCATTTAAATGTAACTTTAAGTTTGGAACTCTGTCCCAACCAATGCACAACTTAAACAAAGATTTTAAATTGACAAATTTTAAATTTTAAAAATGAGAATGGTTTTAAAACTCAAGTGCAACATGGTTATAACTAATGACCCTCGGCATAACCCATGGAATTATCATCAGGTTAATCAAGTGTAATGCTATAGTACCTTGGCAACTTTGACACTAATTATTATGTTGTTTCTAACAATATTTAAATTAAAAAATAAAATGAAAACCCCAAACAACAACAGAATTTTGTGTAAGGAAAATAAATCTTCTTTTTGAAATATTCTTTTTAAAGCATGAAATCTTCAAAATGAATTTATTATTTGACATACATGTGTTGAAATTGGCCATGTACTATGGTATATGACACTACTAAATTACTACTAGCATATATCAATTTCCAGCTCCATTTTGTTGATAATCCGTTCCATCCTCCCACAACAACTCATATGTGGGGGTATCCAATGACTTAAAGCATTTGATGGTAGGAGAAAGAAAAGCAACTCTAGTTCCCTCAGATATCTCCACTATAGAGTTTAGCTCTAAAATGGCTCCCCATTGGTGTCAAGTCTTTGCAAGCACAAAATTTGAAGAGCACCCATTGAACATTCTTCAACATAGCTTCTCAAACAAAGGCAAACTTGGAACCCTTGGGAGCTAAAAAGGTGGAATGAAATTAGGTAAAGCCAAAATGTCGACCATCTATTATTCTTCTTTAAGAGTATTTAAAAATGAAATCCAAGCTTCTTGAAACATCTCCCATGAATTGGAATTTAAAACAAATATTATGGAATGAATTTCTAGACAAAAAAAATTGACTAAATAATTAGTTCCTAGTAAAATGTAAATCATACACACAAGCCAATTACCATCAAAGTAGCCACATAGGAAAACAAGGATTTTACTCACCTATATTATGCTGGGCAATTTTGTTGAGTAAAAAAACCCAAATGGTACATATTATAAGTCGCAAACATAACTCTATTTTGGATTGTTGAAATTCACCTATGAATTAATTTATAGACCAAAAGAATTGGAAGAAAAAGAGTTACATGCCAATCCCTCTCAATCATCCTCTCCTTGGATTGTTGTTTATAGTGGGTTAACTACCGGAAAAAGAAGAAGAAGAAGAATCTATGGGGAAAGAAGAAGATCATGGATTGCATTTTCCTATTATGTGCAATCATAGGGTAGAAGACTTATATGCATTCTACCACATACAAACAGAATTGTCCAAAGGTTAGGTGGTGCCGTGCATTCATTTCATTTCATTCTCTCGTTTCCATTCCATGATTGTTTTGTGGTTCTATGTTCTATCCGACTTTTGAGAGAGATGCCATAGAGTTTGTACCCCATCTTTGTAGAGTTCCCCATCTTTGTACCCTAGTAAATGTGTTTGCATTCGGACAACAAAAGCTAAGCAACCCAAGATCCATGTGTTTTATGTTCAGACAACTAAAAAGCTAAGCAACCCAAGATCCATGTGTTTTGCATTTGGGTGTTCCGACAACAAAAATGAAGGCAACCCAAGTTTCCAAAACACCTCATTGGTTTAGGGTTTTATCACATGTGGGTGGGGGAAAAAAAAAGCTAAGGGTAAGCAACTCAAGCCTCCCAAAACACCCCCCATTCGTTTAGGGTTTTTATCACATGTGGGAAAGCTAAGCAAATCCAAGTATTCCCCAAACTCCTCATTGGTTTAGGGTTTTTGTCACATGGGAGGGGGGGGGGAGCTAAGCAACCCCAAGTATGAGAAACTCCTTATTAGTTTAGGGTTTTATCACATGTGGGAAAGGCTCACATTATGCAAAGACAAAGTTAGCTTAACTGCCTAGGCTTACATCTCATGGGACTCCTTTTCCCATGGAGTGATGTCTGGGGTTCCTCCTTTTCACCCCCCTTGTACTATGGTTAGTTACTCTCCCACATAATGGCAAGGCTTTATTTATTTATGTAATTTTAATTTAATTTTAATTTTTTTAAATTAAAAATTCTTTTTGGTGGGGACTATTGATTATTGTTGTTGTTGGGTCTGGCAATTTTGCCAGACTCACACAATTACTCACATCAAAAACCCAGTTCTAGCCGTTGGGACTTAGGCTACTATTATTATAATCCAAACAGATATCAAGATTTTGTCAGGATATTTGATGATGTAATGTAAATGTAACCTCTAGTCTCTTATATTATTATTAATTATTCCTAATGATGCAATAATAAGTAGGTAGGTAAGTAGGTAGGTAGGTAGGTAGGTAGGTAAGTAGGTACCCACCTACCTACCTACCTACTTGGTGCCTACTAGGTGCCAAAGAGGATTTTCAAATTTGTGCATGCCAAAAGGAAAATTGACTACAAATTTTTTGTTTTTTTGGGGGCAAGAAAATTGACTACCAAAGGTCTACCACTAACTTATTGACATCTTTTTCAACTCATCTTTTTCTTTTTCAAATTCATGAAAAGCTTATGGGTAAATAAATAAATAAATAATTAAAAAAGAAAAAAGAAAAAAAACTTCCCTGAATTTTTTTTTTGGGGTAAGACATATCAAGAATTATTAAATTTTGGTTTTAGGCCACAATTCTTAACTTCACCCATCATTCGAAAAGAATTTTTTCACCCACTTTAGGCACTACTTCCGTGCATGGCATTTGATCAAGTTTAAACCGATGTTGGGTGAGTTTCTGGTTTGGAGGGTTAGAACCACAGGTTGGTTCTGGTTAGTAGAAAACCAAACTGGAACTGGGGTCTGATTTTTGGACCTGAGTTTGGAACAGGAACTGAGGATTCAATTTTCTCAAAGAAAGAATCGGAACCAATGGAACTGGAACTGGAACTGGAACCAGCCTCAGGAATTTTGAAAACAAATTGAATACAAAGACTAGAACTGGGGGTCGTTAACCACCGATTTTGGTCCAAGGTTACCTGGAACCAAAACCAAACCAGTTCTGATGTTTAGAACCAAAACCAGAACTGGAATTTTATTTCATTTTATTTTATTTTATTTTATTTTGGTTTGAAGAATTGGACCCAGGGGCCAGAACCGGAACCGCTCTAATTTATTTATTTTTGAAAACCAGAACCGAAGGTTCTGCAGAAAAGTTAAGAACTGCCGAACACCGGTTTAAAGTTTAAACACTATTTTCCACACAGTCTCTAGGTCTATTGTTGCCCATAAATCCATGACCTGAGAGCATTAGCAATGGAAGTGTAATCCTTCACTAACTAAAAAGAAGGCACTCATCAGTTTACCATCAAAATTGGTGGAAAAAACTAGTTTGTGTCCCAGTTATTTCGTTTTGTAAAATTTTCATTCCCAGTTATGCATTTGAAGAAGAAGAAGGAGGCAACAACAAGAAAGTTCAACTCTGCAAATCTCTCTCATCATGAATTGAGGTCAGGGAGATCAGCAGAGGGCCAGATTTACCAACATCATCTATACCTCCATAAAATCATCACTTGCTGTGTCTACTGACAGTACTTTTGCAACAGCAAAAAATAATAATTTGGCTTCTTATTATCATTATTATTAAAAAACTATTATTTACTTACAACACCCATATCCTTTCTCATCATGAAAATTGGGGCTCATCAGACCTAAAATGCAGCTCATCAGATTTTTACATGTACAAATTAATAACACACAAATCAATTGACTTATAGAATCCCTCAATTTTGTGTCATTTTTATGACTTAATAGTACACTCTATTTGAATCATGGTCACCATGCCTAATATGTCAGCCTTCTGCAACAATTTAATTTACTACCAATTTTGCCCCCCCCCCCTCCCCAAATTTTTAATTTTTTTCCAAAATATTGACTATTTTTGGATTTTCCATATATACCTAAAAAAAGTAAAGCTTCAACAACCCTTAAGTTGTGAATATTGTGTTGATTGCATAGTGTTTTTTTTTTTTTTGCAAGTGTGCCATGCACTTGGATTTATGTCCAGATATTGGGAATGTGAAATTTTCATAAAATCTACCATCACCCAAAACATGTAGGACACATACTCTTTTTCTTTTTTTTAATGGGTTTTTTCTTTTTCTTCTTCTTCTTCTTCTTCTCAATGTACCTCATAAATAAAATAAAATAAAATAAGTTGAGTCACAAAAATAAAATAAAATAAAATAAAATTGGTTGAGTCTTGTTTGGGTTAGCATCATAATGAGGACTAGTCAGGTGGCTATTGTGTGATTGATGTGAATACCATCATCATCTGTCTTCAATAAGGTTTACATTGAGAAGGAAGGAGTCCGTGTCTTACATCATTTGGCAGCTTTGGGTAAAAAAATCCATTGACTAAAAACATGACACAGATCCTTAAAAAAAACCTTTAACCCTAAAAATCAGTTCTTGACTTTTATTAAGAACCTCTAGTTCGGGTTCTTCAAAAAAGTTTAGAATGGTTCGGGTTCCAGTTCCACAAAAAATGGAACCCCCAGTTCTTGAAACTAATAATAATTCAAGTTCCAGTTCCAGTTCCAGTTCCAGTTTTGGAGATCACACCCAATTCCAGTCTAGTTTTGGGTAACTAGTTCCAGAACCCTGTAGTCAACTGGCTGTTAACCCCCAGTTAGCCCTCAGTTCCAAGCTTTTTTGTTTCCCAAAACAAAAATATTTTCAAAAATTTCAGTTCTGGTTCCAGAACTTGGGTTTTTGGTTTTTAGGCCTGGTTTCAGTTCTGGTTCCAGAATTGGGCTTGGTTTCTAGACCCGGTTTCAGTTCTGGTTTGCAGAATTGGGTTTGGTTTTAGATCCGGTTTCAGTTCTGGTTCCAAAATTGGGTTCGGTTTCAGACCCAGTTTCAGTTCTGGTTCCAGAACAAGATCCCAAAAATCAGACCTGATTCTAATTTGGTTTTTCACTAACCAAAACCAAAAAACTGGCCATTCTAATTGGCCAAACCAGGTAACTACCCCACCCAACATTGGTAAAGACATGGCCGCTTCTTTTTTTTTATTGTAGTTGTAGGGTGCTTTACAAGGTGTAATGTAGTAAATCATGAAAATGAAAATCAAACTTAAAAAATGGATTTTTCTTGACAAAAAAACTAATTATTCATCCTGTCAATGTGGAGGAAGCTGACCTTAGGTAAATGTATTCTACCCTTTGATCTTGTTCTGCAAAATCGTCGTTTTAGTCTACAATCACTTCTCGTACCATCACTTGCATACTACTATTGCTACAATGGACGTCAAACAACAGGCAACTCAAATGTAAACATGTTCGATTCAATTTGTATGCATTAACTAGTTGTCACTGTGCCCCTTTTGAGGTGATTAGAAGGGTTTAGGGTTTAGAGTTGACGAGTTTGGAGCGTTTGTAAGCTGGAAAAATGGCTGGCATTGTTCAACTAGAATCCATTTATGCACAATCAACTTATCAAACTTTATTTCATGCAAACATTATGCAACTAACCTCCATCAAAGAGGGAAAGTGCACATTCTTAGGTCAAATTGAGGGAAATGCTTTCATCTTTCTCATCACGAGTTGAAAACCTTGAGCAGAAGAATTTATTCATGGTGCAATTCTCACAAAACCGCAGGTGCAAAACACTTGCCCCCCATGTTGATCGTTACTTAAACCCACTTTGGTTTAGTGGAGAGGTAAATTAGATGTCTAAACTGCCTATCATTTCACATGACATTTGTATTTGCCCAAGCAAAACAAGCAATTAGTATTCACAACAATATGTGCCAAAATTTGTCGTCCATTATCAGATTGATGCCTAAGGCTATCAAAACCACACAAAAAAATTGCACACATCAAAAACATGAATTCAAAAGAAAGATGAGACTCTTGACACACTCCTGTGTGATAAAGCCCACCACTAGGGAAAAGTTAAAACCTTGTTCACACTGAACTAAAATGCCAACAACAAATAAAAACTTTAAGAAAAAAACTAATATTCTATAATAAAAAAAACCTAAGAAATTAGAGGGTTCAGAATCACGAGATCAAGGGATTGGATACTTCAAAGCAATCAAGGCTAAATGGTATTGAGGGTCGCACACCAGTCCACTTGGGATCGGTTGTGAGGTTCATGATGTAAAACCAATTGCACGCACAAACAACAACCATATTATTCCCATCTACATGCAAAACTAGTTAAAGCTTTGATAGCTGCTGGCTCACAATGTTTCTTCATCATCAAAATGCTGCAACTCCACATGACATGTACCAGAGAAAGCCTGAGGGGACTGCTTCAAGTCTTTTTTTTTGTGCTGCTAGACCTTCATCCCATCAAGCCAGGTACTTGGAACCAGTTTGCCTTCAGATCAGCATCTGTAAATTCTCACCCATTAGCCTCCTGAAACTATAAAATCTAGCTACACCCATAATTTTCCAATCTTAGCATCCAATTGCAACTTGCAACCAGCGTTTCTCTTAAGGATTTTGTTATGTAGTCAAAGTGGCAATCATTCAGAAAATAATTTAGCCAAATTTGGCTACATACAAGATATGGAAGTAGAAAAAAAATTAAAAATCCTTCTATATTCTTGGCTACCTACTGGAACCTATCATAAAAATTCTGGAAATTTGGATTTTTTTTTTCTTTGAAATCTGAGAAATTTGGGCTTTTTTCTTCATGAGAAAAAAAATCCTTTGCATAGGTTGAAATCGTATTTTTCAGGTTGAAATTTGGCAAAAATTCACCAGTAAAAGAAATGCTGCTTGCAACTATGTGGCCAATAATTAGATTCATAAAAATAAGGAAGTGTGAAACTGGCCTCAAAAGACTTGTAAATCATCATGAAATGTGCGTCACCAATGCAATGATTGCTTGATTTTTCCCAAGTGTTTTGTAAGAACTGAACTTTAGATTTACCAAGTCCAAGGAATCATGTAATAAATTCACCAGACTGCTTGGTGTGGACATAGCCAAATCTCATCTACACCAAGATTCCGAGTTACATGTAATCACAAATTCTAGCATCACAAATCATGGACTCATGGCTACCCATTTACAAATCCTTAGAGCTACCACAACCTTCTGAGTGTACACTCTAATAGGATGCTGGAAATGTGAGGATTATGTGCAATTGGTACAAATCCTCAATGATATTTGTTACAGTTGTTCAAATGTGCAAAAAAATTTCATGCCCAAAAAAGTCATAAGAAATCTGTATCGAACCCAGTTTTTTGTGACTGTTTTTATAAGGAATTGCAACTTTGCACTTACTACTCAACATCAAAGTGACAACAAATAGCCAATCCTTCTTCTAGTAGTAGGGTTTAGGGCACAATATATACCTTGTTGTGTGAGGGGCATGTTTTGCAGTTTTAGAAGTCTTATGTTTTGTTCAAATGCATATGATGCAGCATCCAGAGATTCTGTAGTTCTCTCTTTATCATGACCATCTCAACTCAATCACAACCTTGGCCTCTTCAGTCTAGAATCAAATTTCTTCTACCATTTTTTTCATACACACACAGACACAACCATTCTCTCTCTCTCTCTCCCCATACTTCATACTTATTTGTTGGGATTTTTCCAGAAAAAGAGTTGATAGAGTCATGCAACTTTTGTTTTGCAAAGTATTTCAAAGGAGTCCCACATGGTAGGGGAAACTTGCTGCATTTGCAGCAGCAATCAACCAAGCCAAAAAAATATTTAAGAGATTATAACTACTACCTATAATCAGAGATGTTGGAGCATCTCCATCCATACCCTATGTATTGAGGCCTTTACAAGTGTTTATCACATCCAGTGTAGAGTGTTAATTGCTGCCCCGTAACTACCCATTACCATAAAATTGGAACATTATAAAGGGAGAGACTATCTACCACCTGAGCCGATCATTACGGCTGGCCAATCAAAAGCAGTCATTTTCATTCACTGGGATTTTTGGAGTGCACTATGTTTTGTGTAAATTTACAGGCAGAAACCTGTTGCACACTATTGAAAGTCTGCACTTTGCTGCATGCATAGTCGAGTATGCAGGCCATTTTAGTGCTGCTGGTGGAGATCCTATAGAGTATTGATTTGTCATACATCTCATATGATTGCATTTAAGGTTCAGTTCATTTGCACAGACCTGTATACAAAATCCGCATAGGTTCATGTACTTTCAAGTTGTTGAAATGGCAGAATTGGCTGCCACCATTGGTTATGATATTTTCTACCTACCTAGCTAGTTGATGACCTAGTTATGGACCTTATGCCACACAATGTGCCCGAAGCGCATCTCTAAGAGCATCTCCGAGGCAACCCATCAAACTCCCCCTATGAAACGAAGGTTGTTGGTGAATTCGGAAGTTCCTTGCTCACAAGGGACAACACATCTCTCCATTGTTGCACCATTGCAAGAACACAATACAACTTGTCAAATCATTTGACACACTCATTGAGGTAGCTTTGTTGAAAATCATTGCATCTCTTGCTCAATTCACATGGTCACAACTTGAATTAGAACACCTATTTAGGGAGTCTCTCCAATTACCAACCAAGAAAAAGATGAACAAGTGCACAATTTGCATGTCTAGTGTAGTGTGAAGGAGGCTACTAGAAAAGAAGGCAAAAAGCATGCAATAACTCAAAAAAGGTCGTGTGAAGAAAAGTCATTGATGTTGTGCAACTTGCATAACTCCAAGGAGGTCATGTGAAATAGAAGGTCGAATGAACATCGAAGGAGGTTGGATAAAAAAAAACTCGCACAACTTATGTTGCAATTCACAATTCATAGTTTGTGCATAAGTTCGCAAGGAAGTTTACACAAGGAGGTTGTACAAAAGTTCACATAAGGATGTTACAATCTATTTGCATGTAGCTAGTTGTTCTAATATAGTGAAACAACATGCAAACTACTCATGTAAGTGCATCCCAAAGGTTTGGGTTTAATGACCTCATGTGCAAACGCTTTTTCAGGGTTTAAGTGGCATTTCATTTGCATTTCATTGATATATAATTGAATTGTTCAACATACATCATGTTAGATGAAAATTGAAAGCTTTTGATAACTCATAGAGTTCTTGTTAGTTCACAACCCCTAATAATTCACAACTTTAAACACCCATGGTTCAACAATGAAAAGATGTTTTAACAACTCAAATATTAGAACAAGTGTATGAAAATGAAAATGAGGATTGATCATCAACATGTTAGTTCACAAGAATGCAAGTTTTGCAATCACTAAACATGAACACCAAATGCATGGTACTAATTTTAGACCAAGAAATCTCTAGATTTGCTTAAAGATCAATAACTTGGACATGATCTATGCATATTAATTTACTAATAACATTGCATATGATGGGAGACTTTTTAGAATGCGGTATAAGTTGAATATAATTCTATTTTTAAAAATTATGAATACATTTGTTCCCATGATGTGTACTTTTCCTATAGAGATGCTTCCAATGTGCAAGGTGTGTTCAACATTTAAAAGTGCACTACAACATTAAGAATGTTTGTCTTTGCAGTGGTTATAAACACAATTGATGAATATTGCAACTTGGGTGAAACTACAACTATGGAGGTTATGAAGCATTTTGCAATAGGAATTTGAGCTTGCTTCACATCTATGTACTTAAAATAACCAACATGAGCTAACCTTGTGAAGTAGTTAATAATCGATGAGGCCATAGGTTTTCCTGGTATGTTTGCTTCCATTGATTACATGCATTATCAATGGAAGAATTTCCTTATTGTAAAGCAAAGTTAATTTCAAGATAAGAATGAGCACAAAAGCATAATTATTAAGGCCATAGTTGATTAGTCATTGTGGATATGGCACGCATTCTTTGGTTTACATGGGGGCAACAATGACATCAATGTATTGGATGGGTCTCCACTATTTGTGGACATGTTGAAGGGTGAATCTATAGGCTTGATTTTCATTAAGTATATAGGTTCATTAGGAACATACCATAGTTTGCAAAGTGATTTGATTAAAGATCTCTAGGCTCTATTCAAAATAACAAAGTTATCTTTAAAATCACCTTGGATTTGAGCCCCTTATTTACTTCCACCTCTCTTGGAATCTCAAATATTGTCATCCACAAAGGGAGAAATTTTTATTAAAACAAGACATTAAATATTGACAATCTTCCTTTGTTGAACATGATTCTTCAAAATTTCGCATTTAGTTATAATAATAATAATAGTGGCAAATTGAATGCAAAACTACTTTTACCCTCACTTCTACATTAAAAGTATTTTCACCCCATACAAAGGTCAATGTACTTTTCTAAGAAAGATTTGTCATGCATTATACCTAATCTATATGCATATGTTTTCCTTTTTTTTTAAACAAAAAAATTTAATAACAACATTGAAATTCAACCCTAGTTTTTCAATTATGGTCAAAAGGATCCTTTTGCAAGCTCACTTGCCTCTTCTTACTCGTTTCATGTACATATTGATTCTTTTTGCTTGGCTCAAACTGATCCTTCACATGAATTCACTTTGTTTTGTGACCTTTCTTCTTTTGTGGGGGGGTATTTTCAAAGAATGGTCTAGGTCTACTCCACGTCCTTTGAAGGGTGGGGACAAAATACCCAAAAGAAGAGGGGCTTATTTACTCACCTCCTCCCACATCTTAGGAATGAACCCACCTATGGGTCTTAAGTCTTGACTCTTAACCTTGCTGTAGGGTGGGGGCACTCCCAAAATAAGGGCCTATGCAAGAAGGCATAGCCATGCTTAGTACTCCCAAGTATGTATATATTGGGAATGCCCTCACCCATGATGAGTCTTATTAACCTAATGCAAAAACACAAGGCAAATACTATAATGAGTGAAAAACAGACCACTAAGGTAATAATGATGGATTGCATAAATCATGAGGCACCTTAGTAGGTCTAGGCTTAAGTTACACCTAAAGCACATTAATAGGCCCAAGGGATTCTTTAGGCCTACTAAAGGTGCATTTACACTTGATGTTAAGTTAGTGTTAAATAAAAAATCTAGGTGGCATCCTAGGTGGCATGTAATGTTAAATAGGTGATAACTTAATGTTAAGTGAATGCTAGCTTAACATAAAATTTTCATGGTAAGTAGGTTTAAGTCCTAAATGACTAGCATTATGTTAGGGGACTCAACACTAGAGTTCCTAACACCAAGTGTGAATGCACCTTAAGGTACGTACCTAAGTTAAGGCTCTTTTGGGCGCGGGGGTGGGGACGCGCGCGAGAAGACGGAAATCAAACGGGACTTGTCTTTGGTGTTTTCCGCATGGTCGTTGCTCTGATTCGCTCTTGGACACGAGAGTGTTTGACGCTGGTCGTGCAGCGTCGTCGTCGTCGTCGTCGTCGGCTGTTGACAACCAAAATATAGTTGGCAGCGCCTGACGACTTCCACCAAAAGCTTTCTTCAATTGAAGAAAGTTGTGTGCGCAAGACAGCCATAATGAAC